>CXWL01000490.1_pt1 | contig 77984 bp, 67 predicted proteins | sample 590931 | NCBI WGS metagenome assembly CXWL01 (sample SAMEA3498368, study PRJEB10139) | groundwater metagenome | biome: water well; material: biofilm material | place: Germany | collected 2015-04-27
GCTGAGTTGATTCAGTCATGAGTTCTCTTTACGACAGACTCGGCAGTATTGCTAGACAATTGAGCAAACTCTGATAGAGTGCAGCGAGTGAAACGATACTAGAAAGAGTACCTAACCCTTTAGGGGGAGTCAACACCTACGTTAGAGAATATTGGCCTACATCATCGGTATTGTTCGTCTCGGAGGCATTCCCTATAGTTGAGCATAATTGGAAGAAGAGTAGCGCAGGTCGGCTTGGCTACCAATAAGAGTCAAGAGTCCAATTCTCAATTTACGGATAGGGAAGCCAATGATTCAATCCTTACAGGGGAGGCGTGATGTGGGACAGATAAGCTGGGAATGGCCGATGACCGATTGCGGGGAAAGTCATAGGGATAGAGTGGCGATGCTGAGACCTATCCCTTATGAATTGACTAGACCTGCGGATGAACCTGCTCTATCGGGTCGTGAAGGCAAGGCGCTTTCCTTGAACATCAGTAGTGGGGGAATGCTCATACTGATGGAACAGGCCCCTCCTGTAGAGCAGGTCTTGAAAGTCTTTGTGCCAACTCCAGTTACTGTCGCGGAGACGCCTACGTTGGCTGAAGTGCGGTGGGCAAGGCGTATTCCTTTTGGAAAAGGGGTTGGCCCGTACTTGGTGGGTCTCAAGTTTATGTTTTGAATGGATAGTTTTTGAATTTAGCTTCGTTGTGCGACTCTCTCTCCGAATGAGGAGGGGCTGAGTAAAGAGGGAAACTTTGGTCGGTGGTCGGTGAGGGATACTGAGGGTAAAGCGGATGCAAAAATGGTATATAGTCAAGGCTAAGCCTCGTCAGGAACATTTCTCAACCTCGTTTCTTGGCCAAGCAGGGATCGAGACGTATTATCCCGAAGTGAATAAGTATTTTAACGTCAGGGAGCGGCGGCGCTTCCGTCGTTCAGGCCTTTCCCTAGGCTATTTCTTTGCGCGTTTTGACATATGAGCGAGAGTATCGAATTATTTTCTATTCTCAGGAGGGTAAACCAAAGGCAGTAGCTTCAGGACCTGTTCCAGCTGAGGTTGATCAGGTCTGCTTCATGAGCTTTAGGAGAGCATAGGAAGAGGGAGTGCCTTGAATGGGCGGTAGCTGTTCTTGTTAGTCCGTCCCTGCTAAAGGAGTTCGCAAGTATGCAAAGTATCAAAACCCTGGCTGTGATTGTCGGAATAAGTACGAGTTTCTTGCTGGACCCAGTATTGGCGGTTCCTCAGGAGACGGATATCAAGAAGGGAGGGGCGTCTTTATCTGGAAAATCCGCAGCAATCTCGTCCGACAAGTCTCTCTTAATAGTCACGCCGGAGTATATTATTGGCCCTGAGGATATTCTTGAAATCACGGTCTGGAAGAATGCAGATCTTTCTAAGCAGGTTCAGGTGCGTCCTGATGGCAGAATCTCCCTTCCGCTATTGGGCGATATATCGGCGGTTGCAAAAACTCCCGTCCAATTGACTGAGGAAATTTCTGTTGGTCTTAGGGCTTACATGGAGAATCCAACTATCTCGATTCTAGTAAAAGAGATCAATAGTTATCAGATTTATGTGTTGGGAGAAGTCAATAAACCTGGTAAATTTCCGCTAAAGAGCAAGACGACGCTTTTGCAAGGGATTACTGTGGCAGGTGGATTCACCCCAATGGCAGCGAGGAATAAGATCGTCATCTTCCGTTTTTCCAAAGATGGGGAGGGGCTGACGAAGCTTAAGGCGAGTTATGACGACATTGTCGTTCGTGATGGCTCGATTCAGAACATGGAGTTGAAGCCTGGCGACCAGATCGTTGTCCCGTCAGAGACAATGGTGGTATTACCGAGCCGTTGAAGGGGCAGTTCAGATTTAACAGGTGCGTGATGATTGCTAACTCAGCGAGCTAAGCTTCGGGATGGTTCGGAGGAGTGTGATGACGATGACAGGGCAGGGTTGGAAATTGGCTCGAAAATTTTTAGTAGTCGGAGTTCTAAGTATTGCTCTTTCCGGGGCGCAGGGCTGTTCTCGCCAGGATATTCAGTACCAGGGGATGTCAGTTCCTCCCACGGAGTTTCTCATTGGGCCGGAGGATGTGCTTGTAGTTACGGTTTGGCGCAATCAAGAATTGTCGAAAGAGGTGATTGTTAGGCCTGACGGAAAGATCTCGCTGCCTTTGATCGGGGATGTTATGGCGGCAGGTCTTTCGGCTCAATCATTATCAAAGCACGTAGCTGATGCATTGGCTGAGTTCATGTCAACTCCGACAGTGTCAGTCCAGGTTAAGGAAATCAATAGTTATCATATCTTTGTAGTTGGAGAAGTTGGAAAGCCCGGGAAGATTCCATTGAAGTCCTTTACGAGCGTGATTCAGGGTATTTCCTACGCCGGAGGATTTACAACATTTGCCTCTAGGAATAGCGTGCATGTGCTTCGCATGGTGAAAAGTGCTCAAGGAGAAGCTAAGCAGGTTATGATTCCTGTGCCCTATCTTGACATTGTCCAGGGGAAAAACTTGGAGGCGAATTTTATTTTGAAGGCTGGTGACGTCATTGTTGTACCGTGATGTTGGCCTGCTGATCGTACGAGTTCTTGGTTTGACGACCTTGGTTGCTCACTCCTTGATGGGAACATACGGTTGGGCCCAAACGATTATTATTCCGACGCTTTCAGTGTCAGAGACCTACGACTCCAATGTGTTTTACACTCCGAAAACTTTGTTAGGCCCAGGGAGTAAGCCGGAAGACCTTTTGACAACTGTAATTCCCCAAGTAAATGTGGCTCATACAGGCTCGCTTCTTAAAGAAACCTTTTCACTGGGGGCAAATGTTGCGAGGTATATCAATAATCCCAGCCTCGATTACACTGGTGTGAATACGGTGGGGCTGATTGACCTCAAAGGGTGGGCCAATACATTGTCACAGCGAATTTCGGCGTTAACGGTCAATGGTACGTATCAGTTTACGCCATCATTGAGTGGGTTTGGTGCATCGACGGGTGGGGTATTGGGAACAGGGTATGGGGCAACGAGCCTCACTTCTCCGATTGACACAGGTCTGATTGCGAATCGAGTGTCTATGCACAACATCACGTTCGGTGCTACTGGGGGATTTTCCCTCACGAGAAACAGTACCCTTACAGCCTCCTATAATTATTCAAAGTTGACCTTTGGCAACCAATCAGGCGGGATTAATAATCAACTATTCGATACCGATGGACATGTTGTAAATACGACCCTAGCTACCAAAATATCGCCAACAGACACAGTGGGTACTTCGGCGGTGATGTCCCACTTTGTGCAAGGAGGAGCTTCGGGAGGTGGGTCGGGGTCGTTTACGACCATTCAAGGGATGATGAATTGGTCCAAGGTCTGGAGTAGAAAACTGAGTTCCTCGCTTTCGGGTGGGGCGATTATTACTCTTCCTATAGAGTCCACGGTTGCTGGACAGTCGACTAAAGCACAAGTTGCCCCAACTGGCACGGTTACGATGACTTACAGCTCCCTGTCCGAGGGGCTTAGGGCTGCAGGCTCTGCCCCAGGGCCCTTTGATAATCTTCCAAGATTAGCCGGGACGCTGGTTGCGGGGACAGTCCTTGCCCCGGGGGCCTATACCACGTCAATGTATTACAATTACAGCATTTATCCCAGTTTTGCATTTGGCGCTGGGCCTATGGAATCACATGTTGTGGGTATCAATGCAAGCGGGGGAATTACCTCAAAGCTAACCGGCATAGCGGGAATGAACTACTCGCATGGAAGTACAAGCTCACCGACCTCCAGCTTTGATACTCTAGGGGCAACTGCCGGAGCCAGTTATATTCTAGGGCCTGTCTTGGTCAATCTTACCTACAATTGGTTATATTTTTCGAATTCGTCCACGCAGTCGCCAGCGTCTCAAAATGAGTACGCGTTTTCGAAGAAAATGGTGTTGCTATCGTTCTCCTACGCATTTACAAGCCAGTCGTTCTTCAAAATGGGTGGGCTGGCAAGTGCTCCAACTCCAGAGTCGCCAGAGGGAGTTGGTGCGCCGACTGATTCTGGAACTAGTCCTGCCCCATCGGGAGCGGGTGTGTTGAGGAAGGAGTAGGAAGTGTTTAGTGGTCTAAGTACTCCCGAAGACTATTTCAGGGCCATAAAGAACCATAAGTGGCTTATTGTCATTCCAATCATAGTCTGTATTGGACTGGCAGCATTGCTGTGCCAGTGGTTGCCCAGAAGTTACAGGTCTAACGCCTTGCTATATTTTCAGGAACAAAAAGTTAGAGGCGTTAAGAGCGTCGACGCGATGGAGTCTGGCGGTGGCGGCGATAGTCGAGGACCAGACGGTGCCATGGGTTCACGCATCGATGCGTTGAAAGAGGTTCTCTACCGGCGGGAATTGTTGATTCAGGTGGCCGAAGAGTTCCATCTGTATGGGTATTACAAAGAGAATGCAACTCCTGGTTTTGATAGCATGGTTGCGTCGCTTCTCAGGGAACTTGTGAAGATTGAGCCGAAGGGCAGCGGTCTATTGAAAGTGTCGTTTGCCGATGAAGACCCAACGATTGCAAAAGCCGTAACGGCAAGATTTGTTGATCTCTTCATTCAGGAAAATACAAGATCCCGCACTGCAATCGCTCAAAGCTCCACTGAGTTTCTCCAGCATGAGCTGGATTCGTTGAAAGGGCAACTGGAGGCTAAAGAGCAGGCAATCGCCAAATTTAAGCAAACCCACCTCGGCCAGTTGCCTGAGCAAATGGATTCCAATCTTCGCGCGATCGATCGGCTCGAGAGCGAGCTTACGGCTCAGCACGAGTCTGAAAAGGTGCTTACCTTTCGCCTTGAATCAGTCGATAAGGCCATTCGGGAATACGATGATCCATCAAGTGATGTGAGCCCCAAGCGGGCTGAAAAGGATCCTCGGTTAGTGAAGATTCGAGAGCTGGAGCGGACATTGGCAGGTTTTCGGTCAATATACAAAGAGACCTATCCCGATGTCGCTCGCGTGAGAAATGAGCTCAGTCAACTTCAGTCGATGACGACGGAAGAATACGTAGCGCTTTATGTCGAACCAGGGCCAGCTGAAACCGAGGGGCCGAAGAAGGCCAAGCGCAAGGCGGTAGATCCCTACAAGACAGAGCTAATAAAGCAGCGAGATGATTTGCTGCGCGAACAGGAATTGCTTCGTCTCAGGGAAGCCCGCATTATCTCGGACGTTAAGAAGTATGAATCGCGGATTGAGGGAACAACGGTTCATCAACAAGAGCTCATGTCCATTCAGCGAGATTACGACAATCTTCAGAAAAATTACCAGTCGCTCCTGGAAAAGAAAATGGCTGTGGGTATGGCTGGTAATCTTGAGCAGACGCATCAAGGCACACAAATGCGAATCGTCGAGCCTGCGAGTATGCCGTCATGGCCGGAAAAGCCTAATTTGATTGTTGTCATGCTCGGTGGATTGGCCGTGGGGTGCGCGTTTGGGTTCGGGAGTGCATTCGGCATTGAGATGCTACGACGTGGTTTCGTCTCAGCTGAGGAAATCGAATTAACGCTGGGGTTGCCGGTTTTTGCCGTAGTTTCTCATTTTGAGGCGGCTTGGCCAGGGGGAGCGAAGCTGACGGCAGAAACAACTCGTCGAAAAGATCGGTTGCTGGCCCTCCCTGGAGGGCGGAAAGACGGGCTGCTTGTCGCGAACGGAGGCGCAACGGCTGAGCGAGGGCAAGTTTCGGTAGGACCGGAACTTGTCGCGATGTGGTATCCGAGGTCTGCGGTGGCCGAACAGTATCGGGTCGCGGCAACGAGAATTGGATTGATGGCAGGCCAGCAGGAAAGCACGGTGATCGTCATGGCGAGTGCCTTGATGGGAGAGGGAAAGACGTCTACCGCTCTCAATCTTGCCCATGTCTTTGCCAGAGATCTCAATAAGAAGACTGTGTTGGTGGATTGCGACTTGAAACGCCCGATGGTGCATGCCTATGCCGGGATGGAATTGGGCATAGGATTGAGTGAAGTGCTGCTCGGAGAAAAACAATTTGAGGAATGTCTTGAGTATCATGAACAGTTAGGAGTCTGGATCCTTCCTGCTGGTATTATCCAATCCGGAATCGCGGCATTGACCCACGTGGATCGGCTGTCCAAACTCATTAACAATTTGCGCGAAAAGTTTGAGTGCATTGTACTTGATGCGCCGCCCTTGTTGCCTGTTGCCGAGTCTCTCTTAATTGTGAGAATGGCAGATGTCGTTGCGCAAGTGATTCGAGCCCGTACCACTCCTCGGGACGCCGTCATGAGTGCCATGAAAATGGTGGGGCAAGAGCGGCCGATGGGAGTGATCCTGAACGGAGTGGAAGAGCAAGACTCGCCGTATTCATATTATAGCTATGGCAATAAGGTCTATGAACCTCACCGTACCCAACTCAGATAGATCACGTGCGGATAAATTGGTGATCTTGCCTGTCGACCATGCTCCGAAGGCAATCTTTAGGGTGCCGGGGGCGCGAAGGAGGATCCTGATTTTAGGGGTTGGATCGCTCGCTAATAATCTATGCTCGGTGCTTGTATCGAGGAGCAGAGTGTTTACTGATGTCATAGGCTTCCTCGCCAAGGAAAACGCACAAGTCGGTGCAGAGTTGTCAGGTGTGAAGATATTAGGGACGATAGACCAGCTGCTTCCAGTTGTTGAACGCGATCGGGTTGATACTATTGCGGTCTGTTTGGAGGATCGCCGGGCCGTGCTTCCCGTCCAGGTATTGCTTGATTTGAAGGGGATGGGGGTTGATATTTGGGATGGGAATCATCTCTATGAAGAAGAGTCCGGTCGGCTTTCAATCGATGACCTGAAGCCCAGCGCAATCATTTTCTCCAGGGAGTTTAAGCGAGGCATCGTCGTCAGGACGATGAAACGATCGATAGATCTGCTGATTGCACTGATAGGTCTTGTGCTTATTCTTCCGCTCTTGGTTGTTATTGGGATCCTCATCAAGCTGGATTCTCCTGGGCCGATTTTCTACCGTCAGGTTCGGGTCGGACTTCGTGCGCAGCCCTATATGATCTGGAAATTTCGCTCCATGTTTACGGATGCGGAAAAGGGGGGCGCCAGGTGGACATCGGAGCGGGATCCCAGAATCTCACGAGTGGGGTGGTATTTGCGGAAGTGGAGATTCGATGAATTGCCGCAACTCATTAACGTGATTCATGGCGAAATGAGTCTAGTGGGGCCACGTCCTGAACGACCAGTCTTTGTTCAGGAATTGAGATCGGTCATCCCATTTTATGATCTCCGGCATGTCGTTCGACCGGGGATTACCGGGTGGGCGCAGACTCAGTTTCGGTACGGAGCCTCGGCGGAAGATTCCCACATTAAGTTGCAGTATGATCTCTACTATGTGAAGTACCTTTCTCTGCGACTGGATCTTCGCATTCTGATTGAGACAATTCGAGTTATCCTGCGAGGAGAAGGTGCTCGATGAGTATGCCGGCGGAGAGACCCATTCACTGTCTTTCCTTTGATGTGGAGGAGCACTTTCAGGTTTCAGCGTTCTGGACAGATGCAAGGAGACAGCAGTGGGACGGGTTAGAAAGTCGAGTTGAAAATAATACGCGGAAAATAGCTGAACTGTTGGCTAGGCAAGGGATTAGAGCCACCTTCTTTATCTTGGGATGGGTAGCCGAGCGACATCCGATGCTAGTCAAGTCCCTAGCTGCTGAAGGACATGAGATTGCCTCGCATGGATATGGACATGAACTTATTACGGAGCAGACACCTCAAGAATTTAGGGAAGACATCAGGAAGGCAAAAAGCATTCTTGAGAATCTGATCTCGCAGCCAGTCTCTGGCTATCGTGCACCAAGCTTTTCAATTACGCGTGCGACACAGTGGGCTCTCCCCATATTAGTCCAGGAGGGGTACACATATGATGCCAGCGTGTTCCCTATTGTGCATGACCGATATGGGATACCTGGAGCAAACCCTCATTGTCATCAATTGCAAACCGAAGCTGGCCCAATATGGGAAGTTCCTCCGTCCACGTATACAATGATGGGCTTGCGGCTGCCGGTCGCCGGCGGGGGATACTTTCGGCTAATTCCGTACCCACTACTTCGATTGTTGCTAAAGAGAATTGAGGGAGCAGGGCATTCACTTGTGATGTATTTACATCCTTGGGAGCTTGACCCTGCACAGCCGAGAATGGCGGGGGCGCAGTTTTCGAAGTTCCGCCACTATAATAACCTTGATAAGACGGAGGGCCGGCTGATCCGTCTGATGAGCGATTTTCGATTTGGTCCGATATATGAGACGATTAGGCCGATCGCCAACCGATGTCGCCTGCCTGCGGATTCACTACTAGCTCATGGTTTATGAGGCACAAAATAGTGGCGGTAATCGCAGGAGCTACAAGGTGAATGTGATTGAGCGTCTTTCCGGCTGGCAAAGGTGGTCTATCAATATGTATGCCCAAGTGTCGTCACCTGCCAAATAGTTCAGCTTCCATAATCTCGGTTCAGGTCAATCGGTTTCAAATCCACTAAATACTAGGCGCTCGTTATCTTCAGTGAGAAGATGGTCGAGCGATATTTATGCCCGTTGTTGTGAGAGCTGGGGTAACGCGTCAAGATGTGTTACCCCATATTAGGTGAATCTAAGGAAGGAGAGTTGAGGTGACCCTCAGCCAAATCAAGTTCCCTGCTGCATTCAAGACTACTGAGGGTGAGATTGGCATGCCTTCGATTACTATCCGGCCTCGTCGTGGGCTTATAGATCTTGATCTTGCAGCAGTTTGGGAATACCGCGAACTACTCTATTTCCTTGTCTGGCGGGACGTCAAAGTACGTTACAAGCAAACGTTTATCGGTGCAGCTTGGGCGATCTTTCAGCCGGCCATGACGATGGTGATCTTTACTGTGGTGTTTGGCAATCTGGCTAGAGTCCCTTCAGATGGTTTGCCGTACCCAGTCTTTGCGTATACTGCGCTTGTGCCGTGGACGTACTTCAGTCAAGCCCTCTCGCGTTGTGGGACCGGTCTCGTCAGCAACGCCAACCTGATCACGAAGGTGTACTTTCCGCGGCTGATTATTCCCATCGCGGACGTGATCACACCGGCAGTGGACTTTCTATTTGCCTTCATGCTTCTGCTTGGGATGATTGCGTGGTTTGGAATTGCGCCTACCTATGGCCTGTTGGCCATACCGTTGTTTCTTTTCATGGCTATGGTCACTGCACTGGCGGTAGGTCTGTGGTTGTCGCCTTTGAATGTGAGATATCGGGATGTCGGACATACGATTCCATTTGTGATCCAGTTCTGGATGTTTGCCTCGCCGGTTGTGTATCCAGTCAGTCTGGTGCCGGAGCCGTGGCGGCTGATTTATAGCTTGAATCCCATGGTTGGAGTGATTGAGGGATTTCGATGGGGTTTGCTGGGAAAAGAGAATCCTGATTTCCTGTCAATTGTTGTAAGCGTGGCGACGGTTCTAGTGCTGCTGGCCGGCGGGCTTGTTTTCTTTAAACGAATGGAACGCACCTTCGCTGACGTGATCTGAACCTCCTAACTGGCTACTAGGGTGGCGAGCCCGCCATTGTAATTGGGAGGGGAGTTTTGAGTGTGACGTTTTCCTCGGGCTCCTGTGATTGCTGGAATTTTGCCGAAGTATTGGGAAGGTGCCAGGATAGAGCATGTATTCAGGTTTTTAGTGGAGAAGATAATTGAAAGGCATGAATTACATATTGTTTCAAGGCATGAATTACATATTGTTTCAATGTACTCGCCCAAGCTCTCACGGAGGCCGGAAAAATAAGGAGGGTAGTCCCAATGAACTCCAACGGTGATCTGGTTCTGAGCATACAGCGGGCGCGTGCCGTTATTATTGCGATGGTCGTAGCATTGGCGCTCTGGCTGATCTTCGCCAACTTCGTGGCCCCGCTGGTCATTGAGAGCGCGTATCGCGGCGAAAGTATTCCGGTCTTGAATAATCTCATTAAAGGGCATGCGAACCACCCAGTCGAGGAGTATTTGCGCGATTGGAGACAGCTGGCCTGGCAGTTTACGATCTCGTCCACAGTGTATGGATTACTTGGCCTGGCGGTGTTCATGTTGACGAACAGCCAGACCTTTTTCCGCAAGTTTGTGGGAGAGGCAACTCCCGGCACGCTTGGGGCAATAAGAGCATTGACTTGTGGGATTCTCTTGCTGTGGACAGTGCTGGAAGATTTGCCCAGCATTGCATGGCTTCCGGTTGAGGCTCGGCATCCATTGGGCGTGATGCAATGGCTGTACGCTCTCCCTTTGGGGCTGGACAGCCTGGTTACTAGCGAAACCGGGCTGCGGGTGTTTCAGCTACTCACGGAAGCGATACTTTTCTTGGGAATGGTTGGTTATAGGACGCGGCTCGTCATTCCCCTAGGCGCGCTCTGTTTCTTCCTGTTTGGTGGCATCCTACGCGACTATAGTTTCAACTGGCATCAGGGTTGGGTTCCACTCTATCTGATCACGATTCTTTCTTTCACGCCGTGTGGCGATGGATGGTCGGTGGATCGATTGATCCGGGTAGTTCGTGGACAGCCTGTTCCGGACCCATCCCGTGCGCTGCCTATCTATGGGTGGTCCAGATATACCTGCTGGGTGGCAGTGGCCGTCACCTATTGGGAAACGGGCTTATGTAAGCTCCGCTTTGGAGGGATCTCCTGGGGAAATGCCGATGGCTTACGGGCGACATTTTATGAGGACACTCTCCTTCCAAGGGAATACGATTGGTCCTGGTCCTTGTACCTCGTTCATGCGCCAGATTGGCCATTGATTTTCATGGGGGCATTCGTTTTGTTCTTTGAATGTCTTTGGATTGCGGTCTTGTTCTCTAGCACTGTTCGCAAAATATGGCCTGTGTTGACGGCAACATTCCATACCGGTGTGTTCATTCTTCAGAAGATTCTGTTCATCGATCTCATTCTCCTGCAGATGGTCTTTTACGATTTCACAGGTCTGCGAAAGGCTATCGGAAAGCGGTTGGAAAGCAGTTGCGGGCGAATTCAAGTTCTTTTTGACGGACATTGCCCGCTCTGTAATCGGACGGTGCGCGCGTTGGGAGTGTTTGACCTTTTTGCTCGGTTGGAGTTCCTCGACTTTCGCCGATTGGACCTGGCGGAGTACAACCGCAAGCATGGCTTGGTGCTGACGATTGAGGATCTCGATCGGGAGATGTATGTCATCAGCCGAGGTCGGCCGCATATCGGATATTACGGCTACCGTGTCCTGGCTCTGGCGTTGCCGGCTTTCTGGCTTGTGAGTCCGCTGCTCTATGTTCCCGGAGTGTCGTGGGTTGGCGAGAGAGTCTATGGCTACATCGCGCGCAATCGCCTTGCGCTTCTCCATTGCGACACGCATTGTCCAGCTCCGCCTGCTGGAAACGGTACGGCTCTGGCCTTCACCCAAGTAAATGGTGTGACTCAACCGCTGCGTTATGCATGGCTCATTTCTGTGTTCTGTGTGGTGATGGCCGTGTCATTTTTTTACAGACTTGAGTTCTATCCGGTGATGACCTCATGGCATCTGTATGCTGCCTTAAATTACTCAGGCGAGGTGAAGTATTTCAAAGCGGTTGGCCAACGGGCGTCAGGTGAAAGCGTTCCTGTGCGTGTGGGAGATTCCATCGGTGCACTCCGCTGGGATGGTCGGGATGTGCCTCTTCTGAAGTCCTGTTTCAGCGGCCATCTCGACGAAAAAGGGAGCAAGATGACGAAGGATCTTAATGTCTGTGAAAAATTTCTTGTGCTAAGTGGCCATATTTACAACAAGAAATCCGGTTCTGACCAATCAATCACTCAGTTGGAACTTCAGGAGTGGTCTTGGGACTTTAGGTCGAATCCGAATGATCCGGGATATGGGAAAGTTACAAGCCGCGTTGTCGTCGAAATTGAGCCGATTCCCGCTACCAAGAAATTGATGTGATCTAGCCGTGGTACTCTTACCGGACGGATTCAATTTCTAGAGCTGAGCGCGCTGAGGAGGGTATCCAATTGCCATATGAACATAGGAACTCACACCCAATTTCCTTGAGGACTCTAATCCCATGAGCGACATTGCCATTCGTGTTGAAAACCTTTCCAAGGAATACCGTATCAAGTCAGCGAACGGCTGGCATGACAAGCTGGGCGATAAGCTTGCCCATGGCGTAAGGTCATTGTTCAGAAGAGCTTCCAGCCTGCATATAAGCGAAAAGAGCTTCTGGGCGTTAAAAGATATTTGTTTTGATGTCAAGAAGGGAGAGGCTGTAGGTTTCATAGGCGGAAACGGCGCGGGTAAGAGCACTCTGTTGAAGATCCTTTCTCGTATTACAGATCCGACCGAGGGGAGAGCGCAAGTGTATGGGCGTATGAGTTCCCTCCTGGAGGTGGGGACAGGTTTTGTGGGGGACCTGAGTGGGCGAGAGAATGTCTATCTCAGTGGCGCCATTCTAGGGATGAGGAAGTCAGAAATTGATCAGAGGTTTGATGAGATTGTTGAATTTTCTGGCGTGGAGCAGTTCATCGATGATCCGGTCAAGCATTACTCCAGCGGGATGTACGTCCGCTTAGGGTTCGCCGTGGCTGCTCATCTTAGACCTGATATTCTGATAGTAGATGAGGTGCTTGCTGTGGGTGATGCGACGTTTCAGCAGAAGTGCCTCGGGAAAATGGGAGATGTCGCAAAAGAAGGGCGAACCGTGTTGTTTGTCAGTCATAGCATGGCCGCGATGCAGGGGCTATGCTCCAAGTGCGTTATGCTGAAAAGTGGTCAGTTGGTCGCTCAGGGGGATCCTCGTGCGGTGATTGAGCAATACATGGCGGTGGCATCCTCAGGTCCAGTAACGCGCGTAGGGGAGAGACAGGATCGGCAAGGAAGCGGGGAAATCCGAATTGAAGAGGTCTCGATCTGCGATAACACAGGCAGCTTGCTCGATATCGCGCTTTCCGGGCAAGATATTTCTATCCCTGTCAAATACCGGTCTCGTGACATGAAACCAGTTTCAGGATTGGATCTTCATATCACGTTCTATACCTCGCTAGGGCAGTTTATGTTTACTTGCTCAAGTGAGGCTAGCGGGCATCCATTTGAGCTTCTTCCTCCCGAGGGTCACATAGTTTGCCATATCCCTCATTTGCCGCTCGCTCCAGGGCGATATGTATTCAATTTGTATTCGACTGTAGGGGGGGTAATCGCCGATTGGGTAACTCGAGTAGGGTCTCTCAATGTCGAGGCCGGAGACTTTTTTGGAACCGGGCAATTAAAGACTCATAACGAGGGGTTTTTGGTCAATAACAAGTGGACGGTTGAAACCATTAGGTAAGCAACAACTCCTTTCAGCCTAACCGCATTGTGTGGCTCGCGCCCAACTCTCACAGAGGTATATGCGAATTCTTATCCTCGATACTGACTACCCTGCATTTCTTAATTGGCTTTACGGCGTAAACCCCGATTTATCGAAAAAGCCATTTCTTGAGCAGCAGCGTATTCATGAAGAGTCTTGTTTTGGAATGGCTGGGTTCTGTGCCAGTAATCTCAGAGGTCTTGGACATCAAGCGCAAGACCTTCACGTGAATAATGAAGTGTTGCAGAGGCAATGGGCGTTGGAGCATGGGGTACGGGTAGGTTCCAACAGGGAGTGGAAATTCAGATTACGGAGAGGAATCATCCCATGGGTTTCTTTGATACATGTTCGGCGATGGTTTTATGAGATTCTGGCTGCTCAAATTAAGGAGTTCAAGCCTGATATCGTCTTGAATCTGGCAATGGATGGAGTCAGTAGTGCGTTCATTAGGGAAATGAAGCCATATGCCAAGCTGATGGCTGGACAAATTGCAGCGTACATACCACCCGAGGAAAATTGGGGCGTCTATGACCTTATAATTTCTTCCTTGCCAAACTTTGTCGATCACTTCCGACGACTCGGTGTCCGAAGCGAATTTAATCGACTGGCGTTTGAGCCGTCGGTCTTGCAATTGATCGATCACAAGAAGAGAGATGTGCCGATTTCTTTTATCGGTAGTTTTACGAGTTCGCATTCGAAAAGGGATCAGTTGCTTGAGCGGCTGTGCGCAACGCTTCCGATCAATATTTGGGGTATTGGGATCGAAAGACTCCCGACAGATTCGCTTATTCACTCGAGATATCGTGGGGCTGCCTGGGGCCTTGACATGTTCCGGATCTTGGCCACATCAAAAATCGTGATCAATTATCATAGTGATGTGGCACAGTCTTACGCGAATAATATGCGGTTGTACGAAGCGACCGGCACAGGAGCACTACTTGTGACCGATGCGAAGGCCAATCTGCATGAGATGTTTGAGCCGGGCAAGGAGGTCATTTCCTATCGTGACGTTGATGAGTGCGTCGCGCTCATACAGTACTATTTAGGACGCGATGAGGAACGTGAGGCGATTGCACTTTCTGGACAGCGCAGGACACTGGAATCACACACATATCTTTTGCGAATGCGCGACCTATGCGGCATCTTGCAGAAATACCTGTAAGCAGCCGTTACCATTGGTCTTGCAAGATGGTGTGGGATGTAACGTGTGCGAACGGCCATGCTGAAAGCGATTCAATGTGAGGTGCTACCTGCTGTGCCTGGCAATCCTGAAGCAACAATTGTTGGTGATCTGGTAATAGGCAGCGGCATATCTCCTGAATCGTTCGAATGCATGATGCGCTCTCAGAAATTGCCGTTTATCTATGATGTCCAAGGAGCGGCTGCGCTCCCTGAAACCGGGAGGCGGTGTGCTCGCTACAGTCTCAGAAATTAGCCGGGTTGGCCGATTCGACATGGATCGGTATGGCGATTATTGGCTGTTTACAAACAGGTCCATAGCGATGCTATTTCAGGGAGTGTTCCTTTCCCAAAATATTTCGGTCGGGGCGCACGGAAATGTATTTTCGGTGACCGCCAATCTTCATGGAATTGCGGTAGAAGAATTATCTCGCCAAGATCTTGATTGCCGAGAGCAGGAGTATGAGATTTTCATTCCGAAAAGGGCGGCCCAACCGCTTCCTCTGCGATGATCAAGCAGGGCATCTCGACATTGCGAGGAATCGCTCGTCGACTCAAGCAAAGATACAGATCCGCACCTCTGATTCTGCTGTACCATAGAGTGAGTGACCTGCGGCCAGATCCTCAGCTTCTTAGCGTGACATCTGAGCACTTTGGACAACAACTTCAGATCTTGCGGCAAAGCACCACTCCAATGAAACTGCAAGACATGGTTCGGGCGATGAGGAACAATCAGCTGCCGCGAAGATCTGTTGCGGTGACGTTCGATGATGGATATGCGGACAATCTGTATAACGCTAAACCCCTTCTTGAGCGCTATGGCGTGCCCGGAACGGTATACGTCAGCTCAGGCTACGTTGGGTCTGGGCGAGAGTTCTACCCGGACGTACTTGAGCGCATCTTCTTGCAGCCTGGGTCATTGCCCGAGGAGCTTCACCTTACCGTCAATGGGAAAACTCACCGGTGGCATCTCGGTAATGCAACTCATTATGGAGTGGATGCGTGCCGGGCGAATGCGGCATGGCATGTCTTAGATCCGGAGAGCCCGACGCCGCGGCATCATATCTACCGCGCACTTTGCCAACTGCTGTATGCTCTGCCGGAGTGCAATCGGCGATTTGCACTTGATGCTCTAACCTCATGGGCTTGCCGCCAGTCGATCTGTCGTGAAACGCATCGTGTTCTTCGCGCTGAAGAAGTCTGTCTCCTGGCAAGAGATGGGCTCGTTGAAGTGGGGTCGCATACTGTTGACCATCCAGTTCTGTCTGCAATTCCGGTTGCGGATCAACGAAAAGAGCTACAGGAGAGCAAAAGGCGGTTGGAGGAAATACTGGATCATCCGGTAACAAGCTTTGCATATCCGTACGGTACAAGGTCGGATTATTCAGCGGAAACTGTCGAGCTGGTTCGAGAGGCTGGATATGACCATGCTTGTTCGAACTTCCAAGGCCATGTTCAGCCAGGTGTGGATCCATGGCAGTTACCTCGTTTTATAGTGCGTGATTGGGATGGTGATGAATTTGCTGCTTGGATAAGAGAGTGGCGGGATCTATGACGCGCGGCATTTCACATGCTTAAGCTGCGACATACTGCGTCGTGAGGTTAAATGGCGACTCGAGATTTACTCAGCGGAATATCTTGACACCGCAATATTCTGGGGAGGGGCATCTGCGTATCCTTCAAGTCAGCACGGCCGATCATTTAGGCGGGGCAGAGCGGTTGGCCTGGAATTTGTTCCAGTCATATAGGGATCGTGGACATGAGTCATGGTTGGCTGTGGGAAGGAAATGCACAGACGACCCGGACGTGTTCATACTTCAAGACCAGCGGGGGCAAAACCTTGCCGCACGCATTTCTAGGGAATTGCAAGGGCGACTGGGGCCCTACAAGGACAATGTGCCAGGTCTCTGGCGTATGCAGGAGTATCTGGAGCGTTGGGCCGCTCCTTGGCACAGCCTTCAGCGCTCGCTCGGGATGGAGGATTTTAGCTATCCGAGGACGCGACATCTACTTTCGCTGCCGCCACACAGGCCTGATATCGTCCATTGTCACAATCTCCATGGGTCCTATTTCGACCTAAGAAGTCTTCCTTGGCTCAGCCATGAGGTGCCCGTCATTCTTCATCTTCATGATGCCTGGTTGTTGAGTGGGCATTGTGCCCACTCATTTGATTGTGAACGTTGGAAAATCGGGTGTGGGCAGTGTCCCGACCTATCTCTCTATCCAGCGGTCGAGCGGGATGCCACTGCTTATAACTGGCGTAGAAAGAGGAAGATCTTTGCCAGAAGCCGCCTCTATGTGACGACTCCTTCAGAGTGGCTGATGGGAAAAGTGCAGCAGTCAATTCTCGCCCCGGTTATGCAGAGTGCCAGGGTGATACCTAATAGTGTGGATCTATCGATCTTTCGTCCGGAGGACAGGCTGGGTGCCCGTACGAAGCTAAATATTTCTCGCGACGCCAAAGTGCTTCTCTTTACTGCCAATGGAATTCGCAAGAATGTTTGGAAAGATTACGAAACGATGAGGGGTTCGGTTGCCACCATAGCGCACCGCATGCGCGCACACCACCTAATCTTCATTGCTTTAGGAGAAGATGCGCCGACGGAGCGAATTGGCCAGGCAGAGGTTCGCTTTATTCCGTACCAGAAGGACCGATCTGCGGTGGCCCGGTACTGTCAAGCGGCCGATATATACATTCATGCCGCACGTGCTGAGGTGTGGGGCTTGGCTATTACGGAAGCGCTTGCCTGTGGCACGCCGGTGGTAGCGACAGGGGTAGGAGGCATTCCGGAGCAGGTAAAGGGGCTGGACTTGCCTCAATTTAGCTTGTGGAATGCAGGAGTAAATCGATACGGGAAGGGCGAGGCGACCGGCATACTTGTCCCTTGCAGAGATGGGCAAGCCATGGCTGCAAGTATTGAAGTACTGCTGCGTGATGACTCGCTGCGCCGGCAGTTGGGCGAGAACGCGGCACGCGATGCCTCTGCTCGATTTAGTATGAATGGGCAGACGGAAGAATTTCTCGCGTGGTATCGAGCGATATTAAGGGACGAGAATCTCTCCATGCCAGAGGAGAATCAATATGCAAAAGGTTGCTGATGCCACTGTTCCGTCGTCGGCGAGCGAGGCGCGACCTCTGTCCGCACCGCTGCACTTTCTCTGGGCAGTGTTGGGAGTGCTCGGGCTCTTGATCTTCTTTGTCAATCCAACTCGCGAAATGGGGTTTGAGGACGACTGGAACTACGCTGTGATGGTCCGACATCTACTTGAAACGGGTGAGTATAAATTGCACCAGTGGTTGGCGCCGAATTTGCCATTTCAAACTTACTGGGGAGGCCTATTCGCATTTGTATTCGGCTACTCATTCGTAAGCCTTCGGTTTGCAACGTTGGTGCTGGTTGTTATTGGACTGACCGCGTTTTACTTTCTTGCAAGGGAGGAACGTTTAGATGATACGCAGGCGGGGCTGATATCGCTGGTCTTGTTAGGTAGTCCAATGGTTGTCCTCTTCAGCTTTACTTTTCAGACGGATATTCCGTTCCTAATGTGTCTCATTATTGCGCTGGCGTTCTATGCGCGTGCGATTCGAATGCGGAGTCACGGCCTAATGTGCTTGGCATCGATCGCTGCTGCCGCGGCGATTCTTACTCGCCAGTTTGGACTCGCGATACCAGCCGGTGTGTTTTGTGTGTGGCTGTTTGGGAAGGAACATGCAAAACAAGCGCCCTTTTTTCTCCTGGGCCTCCTGCTGCCTGCTGTAGCCGGGGTCTGGCAACTTTCAATGGGATTTGTGGCGCCCACAAAATTTCAGGAGCTTGAGCTGTACCAGACATCTCAGTACTTCGCGGATATCGGGAAGATGCTGCTGAACACTGTGTTTCGTCCCGCGATTATTCTCGAGTACCTCGCATTGTTTTCTTTACCGTTGGTCTTCTTGGCGGCGTTGTCCGTTGGGTGGGAAATCATGGGGAAAGGTCAGGCAAGTGGTGCTCAAAAGCCAGTATCGGTCAAGCTTTTGCTGCTTGGGATGCTCAGTGCGTATGTTGTCGCCGGCATACTGTATGGACGTTTCATCAATAATCAGCCTTGGCTAATGCCCTTCATAATCTGGGATTTCGAGGTCATCAGGGACCTGAATGACTCTGCGCGGGTGGCTGTGACTGCGATCACGTCAGTGGGAGCAGTGCTCTACGGGTACATATTCGTCCTGAGATACTGTAATAACCTCGACTTCAAGTCGCTCCTTAGGCAGGTTAGCCTTTTAGATTGGGTAACGGCGTTTCTCCTCCTGGAACAACTACTGTTCAGGAAATTTGGAGATAGGTATTTGTTAGTGTTTCTTCCGTATGTCTGTATCACGGTCGGTCAGTATCTCGGACTTTGGCTGAATAGAACACGTGTGGTAGCGGGAACCGCATGCCTGGTGATGCTATGTGCGTCTGGCCTATGGAGTCGGGGATTGTTTGAGAAGGAAGAGTCCGTATGGAAGGGTGCGCAATCTCTTTTATCCAGCGGTGTGGCACCGGCGGAAATTTATGGCTCTCACGTTTGGAATTGTTATCACGGGATGGTGGATGACTACCTCACCTCACTTGGGGCCTCGAAAATGCAAAGTACACAAGGGTTTTGGAATCAGTGGGTTCCCAATCGGCGTAAGACTGCCAGATATATGATCGTGGATTCATCTGTTGCTCCATCAGGTGGTTCCTGGAAAATAGTGGATGACGTACCGTATCGTGGCATGACCTTAAGGAAAGAGCGGATGCTTGTGCTGGAGCGGAAAGTGGGGGGGGATCCATCATGACTCGGAGCAAAGATGTCGGCTGTGAAGAACATGCAGAACTTGCGGTGATTGTTCCAACGTACCATGAAGCCGACAACTTGCGCGAGTTGACGCAGCGAATCTTTTCAGCCGTTTCGAAGGCCGGCATTTCGACCCAACTTCTCATCGTCGATGACAACAGCCAAGATGGGACGGAGCAGATCTGTAAGGAGCTAGGGGACGCGTATCCCCTCCAACTCATTATTAGGACCAGTGAGCGCGGTCTGGCGACAGCGGTCTTGCATGGAATTAGTTACTCCAGCAGTCGGTATGTCCTGGTTATGGATGCAGACCTTTCTCACCCACCGGAGGACCTTCCCAGGATCGTGGAGCATCTAAGGAATGGAGCAGATTTCGTTGTAGGCTCACGGTATGTCAAAGGGGGGAGCACTGATGCCCAATGGGGCGTGTTTCGTTGGCTCAATTCAAAAGTGGCAACACTTCTGGCCAGAGGACTCACTAGCTTGAAGGATCCTATGGCAGGCTTCTTTGGGTTTCCACGGAGCATTCTCAATGGTTCGCCTCAACTGCTGCCCGTTGGATACAAGATTGGGCTTGAAATTCTTATCAAGGCAAATTGCCAGAGAGTGGTCGAAGTACCTATTGCGTTCGCGGAACGGGTGAAAGGGCATAGTAAGCTGTCTTTAAAACAACAAGTATTATACCTTCAGCACCTCAGAAGGCTCTATCGATATCGATTCCCGCAGATGGCGGAAATCATCCAATTCGCCACTGTAGGGGGAAGTGGAGTCTTTGTTGACTTGTGTGTCTTCTCTGCGCTGACCTACGGTGCTGGAGTCAATCATCAGACTGCAAGGGCGATGAGCTTTATGGGGGCGGCCTCATGGAATTGGTTCTTGAATCGATGGTTCACATTTGTGTCTGGCCGGAATAAGCACTGGGGACAGCAGTGGGGGCAGTTCCTGCTGGCGGCTTCGTTAGGATTCACGGTCAATTGGGGCACGTATAAATTGCTGACGGATTATGTGCCGTACTTTGAAGCGCACCATCTGAGCGCCTTTTTCCTGGGAATATTTCTTGGGATGGGATTGAACTATACGTTGTGTCGCAGGTTTGTCTTTCGTCCTTTCGACGAAACTCTTGGGAGACAGAAATTTTGATGGTGCGATGGTCCCTCATAATCAACCAGCCATTGGGAATAGTTACGGCGCAACGAAGGACGTAGGTTCGAGAGGGATGTGAGATGCCACACAGCCGTGCGCTGTCTTAAAATGAGAAGAGAAAGTGAGACCGGTGCGCAAGTAAAATAAATATCGATGAATTGGATCCCATGTTTCGTCATAGAGTTCCGGAGGTAAATTGGGGCTTGGCATGTGTTGGCGTATTGCTTGGTCTCATAGTGCTCGAAGCCACACTGCAGTACCGTGGGCGAGTCAGAACTGACGTCCAGGTTCCAGACGTAGTCATAGATGAGCGGGTTGGGTATCGCCCAAACTCTAACCTCCCCGGGCATGATTCGCGGGGGTGGCTCAATGCTTCGGCCTTGGAGCGAGCAGACATCGTTGTACTGGGTGATTCGCTGGTCTATGGCTCTGCCTGGCCGCAAGCGGTGGGTGTGGGCCTTCACCGGACTGTCTACCAGATGGCTGCTTATGGGTATGGGCCGCCGCAGTACGCTCTCCTCGCCGATGAGTTCTTAACATTACGGCCTCAGGTTGTCATCGCGACCTACGATTTTGGAGATGATCTCTACGATCCCTATGAATTTGTGTATAAAAGAGGGGCTTTCAAACGATCCAGTGCCGATGCGAAGCTCAATGAGTGGTTTGCCGCACCAGATGGAAAATCTCAGGCGGCTCTCAGGCGTGCGGAAGCAATTGACCCAGGCCTCATCCGCCGGAAGTATCTAGATTGCAGAAACCCAATAGAGCCGCCGGATCCTCGTCTCCAGGCCGTGCGTGACGTCCTCGAGTCCCCTCCGCTCCTTCCGCTGATGGAGGCAGGAAATCCGCCGCATGTATTCACATTCTTGGCAGACCATTCGGTGCTTCTCGATGCGTTTAGGCAGTGGATTTATGCAACAAAGAAGCCCCGAGAGAAGGCGGAAGTTGCCTGGCCTGACTTGTGTCCAAGATACCGGGATCAGTTGCTCACGACCCTCTTCAATCCAGGATATCGCAAGTTGGTTCTCGACTATTCGGATCCGCGAATCGTGGAAGGTGAGCGAATCGCTCTGCGGTCTTACCGATATCTTGCCGAGCGATGCAAGGCGTCACAATGCAAGTTTTACGTTGTAGTGATTCCGACAAAGGAGACGGCTTTTCGTCATCAGGCCGAACCGTCGATGAAACAGCAACCTTACATGATTGATCTGTGGAATGCTGAGGAGGAAGCCCGTAGAAGGGCTCAGACCTACTTTACTCAGGAAAATATCATGACGATCGATGCGTTACCCGCGCTACAGAAACTGGTCATGTCCGGGGTTAATCCGTATGCGAACGATGCTGATGGCCATCCAGCGTTAGCTGGATATGATGCTATTGCTCGTACTGTAGTGGCACGACTTGAGCGCGATGGGCTTGCAAAGTAAGAGAGGCCATCTTCTAAAAGATAAGGTTAGGTAATGGTGTCGGGAGTCAACTCTAATGCATTCACGTCGGGTCTTCCTGTGAATTGACGGCATGATGGAGTGGCTTATGACGGGCTTATCAGGTGGATCGCGCATGTCAAGCTCAGCTGGGAAAGCGATCAATGATGAAACGGTGATCAGGTGGGTGAGCGGATCCATTTTTGTGGCGGTAGTGAGAAGGCATCATGTCTAACTCGTCGGTATCCTCCTTGGTAGCGATCTGTGTTTCGACAATTGTACTCTTTGACGTAGCGGCATACTTCTTTGTCCCTTCGTCTTACACAGGATTTTCTCCAGATTATCGTGATGTGGAGGTGCTGGTAGATAGGGCATCTCTTCAGGCAGATAGCGAGCGGGATGATCCCTCTCAACCACAATCGGTGAAGGAGTATCCTCGTGATTACTTTGAGGCTGATAAAATTCTCGGCTTCGACATACGTCCTGGAGCCAGCACAATTGCTAGATTTGCCGAGGGCAAGTACCCGATTTTCAGCAATGAATTAGGATGCTTTGATAGAAATAAGCTCAGTGATTTCCAGAAAAGTGAACAGTATGTGTATTTTGCCGGCGACTCATTTACTTGGGGGTACTCGAGGTACGAGAAGAAATTTCCGACGATATGGGAACAGCACTCAAGAATGCTGACGGCAAAATGTGGCGTGACCAATACCGGACAATTGCATCAATTTGAAAAGTTTAAAAGGGTAGCGTCCAGAATCGGGTCATATCCGAAGGTTGTATTTGTAGGTATGTTTCCGAACGATCCGGCCAACGACCTGGCGTATCCGCACACCACCGTAATAAGTGGATATCTAGTCGATACCGCATATTTAAGAGGGAGTGCCATTGTTCGACCTAGCATGGGCGACCTGACAAGCATGGTGGAGTCAAGTCTCCGTGAATATGAACATATGTATAAGCGGGAAGAATCGGCCTGGACGCGGCTGAAAACGTACCTGAAAGTGTACTCGCTGTCTGCCAACTTATTGCAGGCGTGGAAGCGGTATGCCTTTCCGAGTTCTCAGCCATCCCACTCTGCTTCTGCAAAACTGTTTGGAGAAACTGTTTCTGAAGCGTTTACATACGCTGAAGTGAAGAGCCTGTATCTTAAGGACGATCGCGCAGCCAGAAGCAGAACGGTTATTAAGGAATGGGCGGAGCATGCCAAGGCCAATGGGTATCAACTAGTGTTTCTGCTGATTCCACGTAAGGAATATTATGACGATATTGAGTATTTCAGCCAAGTTAAGGAGTGGCTTGATTTGTGTGGAGTCGACTACTTAGATTTTACCATTGTCTTCAAGAAACGAGGGTTCACGATGCATGATGTGTTTTGGAGAATAGATGGGCATCTAAGTGAGGACGGAAATCAAATCGTGGGGGATGAGCTTTTTAATGTTACATCTAATTCGAAATGGTTGGGGAATGTTGGAGGGAATCCGTAAGCTCCCCCTAGATCGAGACCGCCCCAAGGAGAACGTTCTGGCACAATCGTCACCTTAGCCAGGAGGTTTCCCTGCGCCAGTGGAAGTTCACCGAACCCCAGATTGTGTCGATCCTGAAAGAGGCCGATGCCGGTCGGTCCGTTAACGAAACCTGGCGGCACTACGGCATCAGCTCCGCGACGTACTACAAGTGAAAGGCCAGGTACGGTGGCTTGGAAGCCTCCGACGTGAAGCGGTTGAAGGAGTTGGAGCACGAGAACGGTCGTCTGAAGCGCTGTATGCCGGCTTGTCCCTGGAGGATGCCGCGCTGAAGGATGTCATCGCAAAAAAGCTCTAAGACCCGCTGAGCGGCGGGAGATCGTCATCCATCTTGTCACGGTGAATGGTCTCCTGATTCAGCGAGCCTGCCGAGCGGTAGGACTCGGCCAAGCGACGTACTACCGGCCCCTCGTGGATTGGGCTCGACGGGATGCGTCGGTGATTGTCGCCCGCACCACGCTCGTGGCGGCCAAGAGTCGCTGGGGCTTCTGGACGTGTTGCGATCGACTGCGGCTCGATGGGCATCCCTGGAATCATAAGCGGATGCATTGCAAACTCCGCTGAATCTTCCGCGGCGGACCAAGAAGCGGCTCCCTCTTCGCCTGCGTCAGCCGCTCGTAGTGGCGCCTCAACCCAATGTGGTGTGGGCGGTGGATTTCATGAGTGACACCGTGTATGGCGGGCGTCGATTCTGCACCTTCAATATTCTGGATGAAGGCGTGCGGGAGGGGGGAACCATCGAGATTGATACGTCGCTGTCAGCAGAATGGGTCGTGCGGGTGCTCGAACAAGTCGTGGCCTGGCGCGGCCGACCACAGGCGATTTGTCTCGACAATGGTCCCGAGCTGATGGCCGACCGCTCTTCATGACGTGGTGGAGGAAGCGCGGAATTGAACTGCGCTATATTCAACCAGAGAAGCCAGATCAGAATGCCTCTATCGACCGCTTTAATCGGACGTATCGGACTGAAGTGTTGAGCGCCTAAGTGTTTGAGTCATTGGAGCAGGTACGCGAGATCAGTGCGGAATGGTTGCAGCGTTACAACGAAGAACGGCCTCATAACGTGTTAGCAGGCTTGCCGCCCGCCACGTATCGGGCTCAACTCGACGCCAGAAGTGTACCGTCGAAACTGTCTCCTTGACGGGGGAGCTTAGGGCAGCATTTGGCTGGGTTTGCTCTTGTGCGGAAGATGGCGTCCGCGGGGTTCAGTTGCCATCAGTAGAGGAAATTCTGGATTAGCCAATAAGAATTGCGTTGATTCTGCTGTGGAAGCGGGTAGAAGTAAGATCATGTATTGGTGCGGTGTGAGATGAATCGGCCGAATTCCTGGTCAATCAAGGTGAAACTGCTCCTTATTATCATTTCCACCGCGCTTGGCGGAGGGATGTTTATTATGACGGATTTTATATTAGGGAGTTACTTGCCGAAGTTGCCGCAACGAACGTCGTTAGCTCAGACGCCCTATCTGCCAAAGGATCTAGGGTGGTATGAACTTAAACCCAATTATTTGGGGTTCGATACCTATGGTCCACTCCGTTTCGCGGTTGCCACAGATTCTTATGGGTTTCGTAAGGGAGTTGGCCAAAAGGACATCGCTAAGTGTGATGTAGTGTTTCTCGGTGACTCCTTCACCTACGGGATAAACGGTCCATGGGAAGATACGTTTGTGGGAATGTATGAATCTGCTTCTGGCAAGCCAGTTCTTAATACAGGCGTACCTTCTTACAGTCCGACTGCGTATGTGCATCAATATAGAAAAGCCCTATCTGCAGGGTTATTGCAGAGAGGGCATGTTGTTGTCATAGGACTTGACGTCAGCGATGTGCAGGATGAAGCAGGGCGCTGGACTGATGGCGACAGCCATCCACGAGACCTCGACGAAGCCAAGGCAGCGTTTGAAGAGATTACGAGGAGAAAAGAGGAGGAAGCGAACGCTGCTCAGGTATTGCTCCGGCAACGCTGTTGGCGATTGCAAGGAGCGGCGCGAGACTGCCTGCCGCTTACACGGCAACTCTATGAGTTTGTGCGCTATGGGAGTTCAGCGGGAGGGAGTCAGCTCAGTCAACAAGCTCCTCCTGCCGATGAAGTGTTTTCGCGTGCCCGCTCTGCGTTTACGCATAGGGATTGGGATGTCCTGAATGCAGAGCCGGCGTATGATTCGTATAAGGGGTTTAGTCCTCTTGGTGTTATGGGGGGCTTGGCTCGGGTTGAACGGAAAGTGAGAGAAATAATTGAAATTGCCCGCGACCAGCAAGCAAAGGTGTACGTGCTGATCTACCCGTGGCCTGCGCAGTTGTACTATGAGGATAAGTTTAGCTGGGCTGATCATGTCCGAACAATGTGTGGAAGAATATCCTGTGACGGTGTGATTGATATGATTCAGCCTTTTCGAGTTCTCGCCAAAAGAGACGCAGAATGGTATCAGCATTATTACGTTGTCGGGGACATCCACTTCAACAGAGATGGCAACAGAATCATTGCTGAGGAGTTAGTTAAAATAATTCCGTAAGAACTGAGAAATAGGTATTATGGCGAGTAGATCAATCGGTTCAGGCCTGATAGGCAAGGTGTTGATAGTGATGACTTCCACTTATAGAGCGGTTGCGATCCTGGTGCTAAATGGTCTAGTGGCATTAGCTTGCTTTGAATTGGTCGCTATAGGGTACTTCAACCTGAATCATTCGCGAACTCAACCCGGTGTGGCGATGCAATTGGTAGGGGAAGGGGCTCCGAGGGAGACCGTTTCGTACTATGCTTCGCAAGACTGGGCTGAACGATTTTGGTACGAGTTTCGGCTAAGCCGCACCCAACAGTTTCGCCCTTTTGTGGGATGGAGACGAGCCCCTTTCAAAGGACAGACTATCGAAGTTGACCAGAATGGAGTCAGGGTGACACCCGGCGCGAATTGCAGCCCCAATTCTTTTAAGGTCTTCACCTTTGGCGCTTCTGAAATGTGGGGGACGGGGTCGCCGAACTGGGGTACGATCCCAGCGCATTTGCAGAAGGGCCTTGAGACGCTGAGGGAGGGACCGGTATGCGTGATGAATTTTGCGGAATCGGCCTATGTCTCCATGCAAGGGGTCATTACACTCTTGATGCAATTGCGATCCGGCAATGTTCCGGATGTGGTTCTGTTTTACTCCGTTGAGGATGATATCTATTCTGCCTACCAATCAGGTCGAGTGGGTGTCCTCGAAAATCTCGACCAAATTGCTGCTCGATTCGAGGGGAAGCCGGAAGGTCTCCTTGATCGCGTGAAAGCAACATATTCGTACAAGCTGGTGGACTTGTACATGGACAAACTGACGATTGCCAAACCGCAAGAGGCAGGTGCCAATAAGGTCGTCAATTACGAGAGCCTGGGGATTGATGTTGGAACGCTGAGTGACGCGGTCGTGCAGGAATTGCTTGAAAACTATAAGGTTCTCAGCGGGCTGGCTCAAGAGTATGGATTCAAATACATGTTTGTCGTGCCGCCATCGGTCTGGCGTGGCGAGAAGTCGCTCACGCCTGAAGAACAGCGCATGAAAGAAGTGGCACTCCAAGAGGAAGCGCTGCACAGGCTTTCGGCTGCTGTGTATCGCAAACTGGAAGTGGAGTCTGTCAAGTATGAAAATTTCCACTCTCTAACTCACGTCTTTGATCATTACGATGCGCTTCTGTGGATTGACGCCACTCATGTTACGCCGGACGGGAATCAATTGATTGCCACGAGCCTGTTGGAGCTGCTGCAAGGGCGAAAAGTAGTAACGTCTTCATGCTGTGCTGCCGGAGATGGGGGCATGCGATGATTCAGACGGCCGGTCTTATTTCACTTGCACTTCTTCTCACGATGGTAGGGATGCGCCTGGCGTCAGTGAAGGCACGGCAGGGTCTTATTCTTGCTGCCAGTTATGGTTTGTACGCGAGTTGGGGCATAGATTTTCTGATTGTTTTGATGGTCAGCTCGCTGGTGAATTACATCTGCGGCGAGGCCCTGCGCCGGAAGGTAACCACGTGGCGCTTGTGCATCGGTGTTGCCTGCAACCTATTACCCTTGGCGTTCTTTAAGTACCTGCCCGCCTTGTTAGTCTTAGAGGGGGTAGGATCATGGGAATATGACTTTGCGCATCAGATCATCATGCCGATAGGCATGTCCTTTTGGACGTTTCAAGGGCTGTCGTATTTATTCGATATCTACTATGAAGAGGAGTTGGATCCATCGTTACTCGAGTTCTGTCTCTACATGGCTTTTTGGCCGACGGCGGTTTCCGGCCCAGTTTGCCGTCTTCCGAAAATGTTGCCGCAATTTCGCCAGCTGTCACCTTTTAGCTGGGAGGACTTGTCCGTTGGGAGTCTCCGTGTCGTCCAGGGCGGTATGATGAAATTCGTGCTCGCACACATTCTAGAATCCGGCTGGCAATCAGGGGAAGGAGTTTCCGCGGGATTCGATCACATGACGGGAGGGTGGGGCGGGATAGACGTGTGGCTGTTGGGGATCGGGTTTGGATTTCTTCTGTTTTTCGACTTCGCAGGCTACTCCCATATGGTGATTGGTATCGCACGTGTATGCGGGATCCGCCTGCCGGAAAACTTTGATCGGCCTTTTCTTTCGACTACTCCATCTATCTTCTGGACGCGTTGGCATATGTCGCTTTCGTCCTGGATTCGCGACTATATCTTTAATCCACTGGCTGCTGCCGGGAGGCGGTACAGTTGGTGGCCTTACATGGCGTTTGTCATTTCCATGGCTCTATTTGGGTTGTGGCACGGAGCCAAATGGACCTACGTTGTATACGGTGTGTATCACGGTGTGGTGTTGGTCCTGCATCGGGTTGGTCAGCAACTGAAGAGACGCATTCCTGTCCGCCTTCCGAAATCTTGGGGGGCTTTCCTGTCGTGGGGGGCGACCTTCCTTCTGATTGCCGTGGGGTTTATCTTTTTTCGGGCGAATGACTTGACTCAGGCCTGGACAATGCTGAGAACGGTCGTTACTCCTGCAGCATACGGGCATTTCGCGATGCCGCGCAGCTTTTACGCACTTATTGTCATTTCCGCTGTTGGCTATTTTGCTGTCATTGCTGGACAGTCTGTCTTACTGGCCTGGAGAGAGCGCTATAGGGAGGCACAGGGTGAACAGGGCGCGCAGACAGCAGCTACACGGCTTGGCCTTATAGACAATTGCACCGTGGCTGTAGGGCTTGCCTATGAGTTTCTTGCCGCCAGGCTCTGGTGGTGGTTTGCTCCAGCCTTATCTGTTTTGGCGGCTTATGTAGGATTGGTGGTCTATACGCGGGAATCCGTTATCGCGATTACACCATTCATTTACACACTGTTTTAGGTCGAGCTTGAACTCTATCGATTGTCGCGATCGTGGGATGTCTGTGATCTATATGTCGGCGAGGGTAGCGAAATGAGTAGCTAGCGGGCGCAATGCGCGAACCCCATGCCAATAGACGTAGGTTATGTGTGTCGTAGGAAAGGAGTATGGAATGGACAAACTTAATAATGTGTCAGCTGCGGGAAATTCAGTTCTTTCAAGATTTGTTGAGTGTGTCAAGCAGCATCCAGATAGCACGGCCATTGTCGTTGACGATCGGTCGTATACGTATGCCGAGCTGGCCGGATTGAGTGCGGCTATGTGTGGACTTCTGGTGTCTCACGGGATCGAGCGAGGAGACCGCGTGGGAATTTTTATGGAAGATAATGTGTATACCTATGCCTCTCTTCTTGGGATTCTCGCATGCGGCGCCTGTTATGTTCCGTTGAACGCCCACAATCCACTTGAGCGCAACCGGGGAATTGTTGATGATGCCGGTATCAAAGCGGTCTTATATACGGAAGAGGAAGATAAGGCCCGTGAGCTCGCCGGTTCAGCCAGCGCGCGATGTCAGGCGTTCCATAATCAAGTTGTTTCTATCTCAGACCCTCTGCTTCCCGTAGACCACGTGCCCGGGGATTTGTGTTATCTCCTGTTTACCTCTGGCACGACGGGAAAACCCAAGGGCGTTCCGATCTATCACCGCAATCTATCCGCTTTTCTTGACATGATGCTGGAGAGCGGAAGATATGCTTTCGATAGAAATGACCGGTTTCTTCAGATGTTTGAGCTGACGTTTGATCTCTCTGTTTTCTCCTACCTTATTCCTTTGTCTGTGGGGGCAAGTTTGTATCCCATTCCCCGGAAGAGAATCGCCTACTTGGAGGTAGCCGACATCCTGGAGGCAAAGGAGATTACCGTTGCCTTGATGGTCCCTTCTGTCATCAACTATCTCAAGCCGTATTTCGGAGAGATCCGGCTGCCCAAAATGAAATACAGTCTCTTCTGCGGTGAAGCGCTCTATCACGACACCCTTGCCAGTTGGGCCCTCTGCGTTCCTCACGCGAAGATAGAGAACCTCTATGGTCCGACGGAAGCCACAATCTTTTGCATGCGCTATGAATGGGATTCCGGAGAGCCTCCGCACCCGCAAGGGAAAGGGATTGTTCCAATCGGCAAAGCCATGGAAGGTATGGTGGTATTCAACGCCAATGAACATAATTCCAGTGAGGAAGGAGAGTTGTGTCTTAGTGGTGAGCAGGTTACCTCTGGGTACTGGAACAATCCGGGGAAGACCGCAGAGGCTTTTGGGAAAACCGATAGTGGGAACACGTTCTATCGCACCGGCGATCTATGCAAGGTCGATCAGACAGGAAATTTTCTGTACCTCGGACGGATAGACAATCAGGTTAAGATCGATGGCCATCGGGTAGAGCTTGAGGAAATCGAGTTTCACACGCGCGCATTTTGTGGAGACCAACAGGTGATTGCGGTCGTGCATACGAGCGGAGCGGGAGCCTACTATATTCTCTTATTCATCGAGAGCAAGAAGGAGATTAGAAAAGGTTTGGAGGAGTATTTGCGGAAACAGCTTCCCGTCTATATGATTCCAAAGGCGACCGTCACAGTCGATGTTTTTCCCCTCAATAGCAATGGTAAAACGGATCGTAAGGCGGTATTGAGGAACTATCTTCAGCAGGTAGAGAGAGATTCTTTGCTCGCCAAAAACCTGTCTAGGGGGAAATAGGTTCTCTGGGACAGAGGTGTAGCCGACTTGGAATTTTCTGGTAATCTGAACCTCATTGCCGTATTCCTTTTCACAAAGGTGTAGCACCAATGAACATCGAAGAAATTACCGGAAAGTTAAAAGCTGTGTTTGAAAAGGTGCTCGAGCAAGAGCCCATTGTTATCACGCGGGAATTGAGCGCGAAGGACATCGAAAAGTGGGATTCGCTGCGTCATATCCAGCTGATCAGCGAGGTGGAGGCTGCCTTTTGCATTAAGTTTAAACTTCGGGAAATCATGAGCATGAGTAATGTCGGCGATCTGCTCGATCTGATCAGCTCGAAGCAAGGGGCTCCTCGCAAGTAAATGGGGTGTATGTTTTTCGTTGGCGATGGGGGATCTATGGATGGCAAAGAGTTAGTCGAGCGATTGATAAAAGACAACCCACGACTGCATCTGGTGAGTGAAAGTGATGCCAAGGAGTATGCGTTTCTTGGGCTACGTTCAGGTCCTGTAAATTGGGCGGTAAATGAAAATGTGCTCAGGTATCTGATGCAAGTCGTCAAGCCTGATCATGCAACGATTGAAACCGGAGGTGGACATACCACTGTTGCGCTGGCTTCATTGGGGGCGCATCATATTTCAATCAATCCGGACCAGCCGGGGTGTGAGCAGATTGCTCACTATATGCGGACCATTGGCGCACCCACGGATCGGCTGGAGTTTGTTCAGGAGTCGAGTGATAAAGCGCTCGTGCAGATGAAGCTTGATACCCCTGTGGATGTTGCGTTTATTGACGGATGCCATGGCTTTCCGTTTCCCCATCTGGATTGGCACTACTTCGATCAGCTGCTTCGAGTCGGAGGAATCATGGGGGTCGATGATATCCAAATACCTTCTGTAAAAGCACTGACGGATTTTCTCGACGCCAATGGCACCTACGTTCTGGACCAGGTCATAGGGAATACGGCATTTTATCGTAAGATGGTTGCTGAGAAGAATAGGGAATGGGTGTTTCAGAAATTTAATGAAGCGTGCTTGCATGGTGCCACGGGAAGGAAAGGGGGAGTGTTGGCCTCCCTTCGGAAATTCTGGCATTAGCTGCGGGCTGTTACCGGTACGGTCTCGTCGTTCTTCTGAGAGCCCCCTCAGTCCTACCAATCATGTGCCGGCATGTGGCTGGTAGGTCTCCCGTTCTCCTTACAGGTATATTCAAAAGGTGTCCGTAGAATGAAAGTCCTTCTAATTTCTGCGGCGTTCCCCCCAATGCGGGCTGGTGAAGCAGACCATACTCTGAATCTTGCCAGGCAGCTGGGACAAAGGGGATTAGATGTACATGTATTGACGACAAAAGGACTTGAGCAATCAGTTGGCGAGCCGTTCACTGTATACCCATTGCTGTCTGACTGGTCGTGGTCTGACTTGCCACGGTTGGCCACATTTGTAAAGCGGTGCTCTCCGGACGTGGTGTTCCTGATCTACATTGGGTGGATCTATCATGAGCATCCCATGATGACATTTGCGCCGACTATCTGCCGAGCGCTGGTCCCTCGTGCGCGATTCGTGACCCTATTCGAGTATCCTCATGGCTGTAATCCTGGCCGCTGGTCCGTCTTTTCGCGTGGAGTTCGAAGAGTCGTGCAGTACTGGGCCGGCCAAAAAGATATTGATTACGAGTTCGGCTCTCTCTTGAGAGACAGTGATGCTGTAATTGTGTTGAGCAATTCCCATCGTGACCAATTAGCGAAGCGCTGGGAAAAAGTGCACTCAAAATGCGTCTTAGTTCCTCCTCCGCCCCTGCTTCGAATGTCCCCGGACAATGAAGGGGCATCCAGAAGGGGGACGCGCGAAAAGCTCGGTCTCGGACAGAAGGATTTTCTCGTCGCATATTTTGGCTACATTTATCCGTCGAAAGGAGTGGAAACCCTTTTTAAGGCATTCCAGATGGTCAGCAACCAGCGAAGTAACGTGCGATTGATCTTGATCGGTGGAATCCTTGATCGTGAATATCCAGAACATCCATCCTATGCTCGAGATCTTCGGGAATTGCCTGATCAATTGGGAATTCAGAAGAATCTCATCTGGATAGGGGAATATGCAACCGATAGCGACGAGGGGTCTCGCTTTCTTCGAGCCGCCGATACGTGCGTGTTTTCGGCTGATCCCGGCGTCTTCCTGAACAACAGCTCCTTTGCGGCAGCGGCAGCTCACGGGCTTCCAATTATCGCGACGAAGGCCTCGATGCTGGAAGAGCCGTTTCTTGATCGAGAAAATGTGCTGCTGTGCCCGCCCAAGTCACCGGACTCAATGGCCGCGGCGATCATGGCCATTATGGATGATCCACATCTACGGTCACGTCTCCAGCAGGGCGCTCTTGCTCTTGCCTCCGAGTGGTATTCCTGGGAGAAGGCGATGGATCGTATTATCCTTACTTTCGGTAAAGCATAGCAGTAGCTACTTCTACTTTTTCTCTGGCGTCTAGGCAGGCGCAGGGGTAATCCTATTAGCAACCGGTCAGCAACCATTCGTTGGTGATCTCATCGATCGCTGACTTTGCAATCAACCTCATGCGTACCCTGTGATGTTCTCTCGCAGCAAGCCGCAACACATTTAGTTTTCGGGGGGTGTCAATGACAGATTAAGGCCCCAGATCCTTGTGTGTGCTCGGCAATCTTTTAGGTCTAGTCTGAGCGTTTGGCAGCGGCCGAGGCGATTGCGAGGGGGCTGCTAGGTTTGCGGTAATGGTTAGGTGGAACCCGTATTGGGCTTAGGCGAGCAGGTTTGTTATCGTTTGAGACATAGGAGTATTAGCATGCTGCTTACTGTGGCTATTTGCACCTGGAATCGTAGTCGTCTGCTTCGACAATGCTTGGAGAAAATGACTGAGTTGCACATCCCTTCAGGGGTGGATTGGGAACTATTGGTTGTTAATAATAATTGCACGGACGATACCGATCAGGTTATTGATTCGTTCTCTTCAAGACTGCCTATTCACCGTCTGTTTGAATCAATGCCTGGTCAGTCCAATGCGAGAAACGCGGCTGTGCGTAAAGCCAGAGGCCAGTTTATTTTGTGGACAGACGATGATGTTTTGGTCGATGCAGAGTGGATAGCTGCGTATGCGCAGGCATTTCAGCGATGGCCTGATGCGGTAGTCTTTGGAGGGCCTATCAAGCCATGGTTTGTTGAGGCCCCGCCAGCTTGGCTTAAGCAGGTGTGGCCGCGCGTAGCTGATGCATATGCCATTCGCGATCTTGGCTTTGAGCCTCTGCAATTTGATGGGAGTAAGCGTACGCCATACGGCGCCAACTTCGTTGTAAGAACTGAGGAACAGCGTCGAAAGCTTTATGATGCCCGATTAGGACTGCGCCCCGGCAGCAGTATTCGAGGCGAAGAAATTGAGCTCGTTAATACCCTTCTTGCTGAAGGCCAAGCCGGGTGGTGGGTGCCTGAAGCCAAGGTACAGCATTACGTGCCGCCTGCCCGCATGACCACGCGGTACCTCAGGGACTACTATCTAGGTTATGGGCAGTATCTCACAATGAAAGAGCCGAAGTGGGAAGGACCTACTTTTCTTGGAAAGCCACGGTGGCTTTGGCGACAGGCCATCATGTCCGACCTCAAGTACAAGGTCCATCGAGTGACGTCTTCTCCCGATGTATGGATTAGCGACCTCATTGATGCCAGTATTACCGTAGGACGGCTGACTAACGTCAAGTGACAAGCGGCGAAGCAACCATAGCGGTATGTCAAGCTGCGTGGAAAGCGTTTCTGATCTACCGAGAGCATTTGTCCGTGAATGAATGGCTATGGGAGAGGCCTCATGGTTGGCAGTATAGGGACTTTCTTGAGTGCGTTGAATAGTCGGCGCATGTTTGGGGGGGGATAAGTAAATGCAAACTCCGCTAGTTAGTGTGATTATCCCTGTCTATAACTGTGTGGAATATCTTCAGCGATCGCTAGAAAGTGTCTTGAGTCAGGAAGGAGCCGATCTAGAGATTGTTCTCGTTGATAGTTCAACTGATATATCCGTCGGACAAGCAGGCGTGGTATCCGACAAAAGGGTCCGTCGGTATATACAGGAGCCTCGGGGGGTCTCTGCAGCAAGAAATTTTGGTATACAACAGGCTCGAGGTGAATACATCGCATTTCAAGATGCGGATGATGAATGGCTTCCGGAGAAGCTCAAGATGCAGCTGTCGGCCTTTCGTCGACAGCCTGATACGGGACTGGTATTTACTGACACTATGATGTTCAGGGACGGTGAAGTCTTACAGCGAGCCATGAACCGGCACATGCTCAGCGAGTGGTGTATGTCTCACGCATCTGCGTCGTCCGATGTCTACTACGGGAGGTTGTACGCGGAGCTCTTGACTCAAAACTGTATGAATACCTCCTCTGTGCTAGTCAAGCGAAGCGTACTGGAGGAATGTGGGGTCTTTGATGAACAGTTTAAGGTCGGAGAGGATTACGATGTATGGCTGCGCATCGCGCGGCGCTATCCGATGATTTTCATCGACCGCGTATTGTGTAAGTATCGCGTTCACAGTGATGGATTGTCGGGAGGCGAAGAGGTGCGGGGGCTTAGATGGCTGGAGGCGCATCTTGCTGTACGGGAAAAACATCGACGATTGGGGCTAGTGCCGGCCGAGCATGTAGATTTGCTGAACGACATTTTGAGCCGTCGTTCATGGGAGGCTGGATGGAACTATTTCGGGCAAAATCACTTTCGCGATGCTCGACGGCATTTTAGGGCGGCTTTGCGTATCAGGCCGGCTTCCTTAAGAATCTGGCTATATTGGTGCTCTTCGTTTCTTCCTAAACAGGTCATAGAAGTGATACGTTGCCTGAGGCAAGTCAAGAGGGAAGTGCCTGTTGACGGGCTTCGTGCCCGCCACTGAATGGCCTGCACGTTCTATCTTCTTTCGAGCCAGATGTGAAACGCTGCTATGGAACAGACTCCTGAAATTGCTTCAGTTGGTAAGTTGGGGGCAACTGCGCAGCGCGTTGCGCTAGGTAGCGGTAGTCACTGGCCTCTCGTGAGTGTGATCATTCCTACATATAACTCTGCCCAATACCTTCAAGAAACCATCGAAAGTGTCTTGTCTCAGTCATGGCAAAACTTTGAAATCATCGTCGTGGATGACGGCTCTACTGATAATACCCATGAGATCCTGAGGGGCATACAATCCGACAAAATCCAGTATGTTAGGCAAGGTAATAGTGGCGGGCCATCGAAGCCGAGAAATGTGGGGATTCGCCGTGCTCGCGGCAAGTATGTCGCGCTTTTCGACTCCGATGATCTCATGGCCAAGAAAAAGCTTGAGGAGGCTGTGGGTTTTCTTGAGCGGTATCCCGACCTAGGGCTGTTATTCGCCAACTTTGACGTGTGCAACGAGCGCGGCGAAGGTTTTCCTGGAACGTTCCTTGATGGATTAACAGGCTTTAGGGAAATTCAAAAGAGGCAGGTGGGCGAAAAGTGGCTCATCATTGAGAGTGCGGTCGCGTATCAGGAGTTATTCCGTCGGAATTTCATTGGGACATCTGGTGTTGTTGCCCCTAAGTCTGTCTTTATTTCTATGGGTGGGTTTGATGAGAGCATTGCTGGACCGGAAGATCGTGATATGTGGTTAAGAATCTCCAAGCAGTATCCAGTGGGGTACTTGGATATTGTTGGACATCGGTATCGTCGTCGACAAAGCGGAATCATGGGTCGTGGTCCCAGCGTACTCGCTCCGTACAGCATTCGAGTCTGGCGTAAACAGCTAGAGGCTGGGTTGCCCCCCTCCCTTAATCGGCAGGCGCGGCGCAACATTGCGGCGGTGATGTTTGACCTTGGGTATTATTGGCAGTCTATCGGCGATTTCAAGCGAGCAAGAGTGCAATACTGGAGTTCGATCAAGGAGTCATTCTCTGTTCTTGCTTTGAAAGGGTTGCTGGTCAGCTGTCTCGGGAGGAGGTTTGTCGCCCTCTTAAAGAATATCAGGGGGTAAGGCCCTTCACGATCACGCAGCGACAGGGGCTTCCCCCTGATGAATCGAGTCAGACTCAACTTGCCTGAGATATGGCGCTTGTCCAGCTGATTTGCACCACTAAGAAGTTCTTCATTCCGAACGATCTCAAGATCAACCAGTGAGTGCATCGTGTATTGCCTTGATGCCAGCGAAGAGTTTTTCTCAATCTGAGGGGAGACTCAAGAGGGAGTGCTCTGATCGTCACTGGACAAGTACCATGACGTGCGATGGTATGGTATTAAGTCGGGCAAGCTGGATCAAGAAGCAATCATAAGTATGTTGGAGCTGTCATTGTCGAATTGGGTGTTCGAATGATTACTGGCTGCGAGCTGTGCAGGAAGTCTAAGCTCTATTGTGTTTAGTGGCGGGAAAGGCATGAGACAGTTGCCTGATATAGAAAGCGCCGGATTTGTGATAACAGTGAAGCCCATCCGAAATTATAACAATATGAATCCATCTTGACCTAGATTTGGTATGGTTGGCAGAGGCCTAGTGAATACGGAAAGGTGGTCATTCCATATGCAATTGAACACGAAGCGGACGTATGTTTTGGGCATATCAGCCTACTATCACGATAGTGCCGCGTGTCTGGTGCGCGATGGCGAGATTGTCGCTGCGGCACAAGAGGAGCGATTCACCAGGAAGAAGCATGATCCTGGATTTCCTCACCGTGCCATCGACTATTGTCTGCGCGAAGGCGGGCTTCCCTTCAAAGACATCAGTCATCTGGTGTTTTATGACAAGCCGCTCGTGAAGTTTGAGCGCTTGTTGGAAACCTATTTGGCGTTTGCCCCGGCTGGACTCCAGTCGTTTCTTGCTGCAATGCCCGTGTGGATGAAAGAAAAGCTGCTACTGAAGACCCTCTTACGTGACGAGTTTCTGAAGCATGGGGAAGGGATGGCCAAGAGCGACTTACCGCTGTTGCTATTTTCCGAGCATCACGAGTCCCATGCTGCGTCCGCATTTTTTGCGTCCCCCTATGACTCGGCTGTGGTGTTGTGCATGGATGGGGTAGGGGAATGGGCGACGACATCGGCCTGGCAAGGGCAGGGGAATACACTCACCCCGCTGTGGGAGATCCCGTTCCCGCATTCCTTGGGCCTGCTGTATTCTGCGTTCACCTATTACACGGGATTCAAGGTCAATTCTGGCGAGTACAAGGTCATGGGCCTTGCGCCATATGGCGAGCCGAAGTACGTGAAGGCGATCTACGAGCATTTGATCGATGTGAAGCCCGACGGAACGTTTCGGTTGAATATGGAATATTTCAACTTTTGCACAGGGCTCACGATGACGAGCCGGAAGTTTGACTCTGTGTTCGGTGGGCCTCCTCGCACGCCAGAGGCCAAGTTGGGGCAACGCGAGATGGATTTGGCGCGATCTGTTCAGGAGGTGACTGAAGAAGTGATGCTCCGTTTAGCACGGACGCTTCACCGTGAGACGGGTGTGGAGAATTTATGTCTGGCCGGAGGGGTTGCCCTCAACTGTGTGGGGAATGGTCGAATCCTACGGGAGGGACCGCACAAAGGTCTTTGGATTCAGCCTGCCGCCGGTGATGCGGGAGGTGCTCTCGGAGCAGCACTATCTGTGTGGCATCAGTTTGAGGGCAAGCCCAGAATCTCGGACGGCAAGCACGATAAGATGAAAGGGACCTATCTGGGCCCTGCATTCACCAATGCTGAGATCGAGACGTTTTTACGGGCGAAAGAAGCGCCGTACATCCGGCTCGATGATGTGGCGTTGTTCGAGCAGGTAGCTAAAGATCTTGCGGCTGAAAAGGTTGTGGGGTGGCTGCAGGGCCGCATGGAATTCGGCCCGCGATCTCTCGGAGGACGAAGCATCCTGGGGGATGCCCGCAGTACCAAGATGCAGTCGGTGATGAACCTCAAGATCAAGTATCGCGAGTCGTTTCGACCGTTTGCCCCCTCAGTGCTCCGTGAGCGGGTCTCGGACTACTTTGATTTGCATTCTGATAGCCCGTACATGTTGATCGTGGCACCAGTTCTGGAGAAACGGCGTTGCCCTAAGACGGCCATGCAAAAAGACTTGTGGGGGATCGACCTCTTGAACGTCCAACGATCAGATATTCCTTCGGTGACCCATCTGGATTATTCGGCAAGAGTCCAAACAGTTCACGAGGAGACCAACCCTCGTTACTATAGTTTGTTGAAGGCCTTTGAAGCGCAGACAGGCTACGCGGTGCTGGTTAATACCTCGTTCAATGTGCGGGGGGAACCGATCGTCCATACTCCTGAAGATGCGTATCGCTGTTTTATGCGGACCGAGATGGATGTGCTCGTGCTTGAGAACTGTGTGCTGTACAAGGCAGATCAGAAGCCGCTGGAAGGGGATTCTGATTGGAAGAATGAGTTTGAACTCGACTAGGCATATTATGCGGACGATTTATTGTCCGTCGTGTAAGTCTGAGATCATAATCGAGCTCCTGCTCGTGCCGCCTCTGTAAACGGCAGCGTTCAAATCCTTTGGCTCTTTTTCTGAGAGCACATCATTGAAAGCTATTCGCAAATTGGCGTGCGAAAACCTGGTTGATTCCAGAAAATAGAATAGAATGGTGCATCCGCTGCTACGCGTGTAAATTGGTTTACGAGCGACTGATTTCTGTGGCTGAACCGGTCACGAGCACTTGTCGAACATGAACGATGACGTTTCCAGAAGAAGGAGTGTAGATCCATGCGCATACTGATTACGGGCGGAGCGGGATTTCTGGGGAGTCACTTAAGCGATTTACTGATCGGCAAAGGCCATGAGGTTGTAGCCATGGACAACCTGATTACCGGACGTGTTGAAAATATCACACATTTGATCGGGAACCCCAAGTTCAGTTTTATTAAGTACAACATTTGTGACTACATTCACATCGACGGGAAGCTGGACGCCATCTTACACTTTGCTTCTCCGGCGAGCCCGCAAGACTATCTTGAGATGCCTATTGCCACGCTGAAAGTCGGAGCTCTGGGTACCCATAAGGCGTTGGGTTTGGCCAAAGCGAAGGGGGCTCGGCTGCTCTTAGCCAGTACATCTGAAGTCTACGGCGATCCCTTGCTCAATCCACAGCCGGAGTCCTACTGGGGGAATGTGAATCCGATCGGCGCGCGTGGTGTGTATGATGAAGCAAAACGCTTTGCTGAAGCCATGACGATGGCCTACCATCGCTATCACGGCGTGGATACCAGGATTGTGCGTATCTTCAATACCTATGGTCCACGGATGCGCCCGCATGATGGCCGGGTTGTCTCGAATTTTGTCGTGCAAGCGCTCCAAGGGAAAGCGTTGACTATTTTTGGTGATGGAAACCAGACACGAAGCTTCTGCTACGTCGATGATCTTGTGCGTGGCATTACGGAGCTCCTGTTGATCGATTCGGATAAGTCAGTGGCTGAACGGACCGACCGATCAAGCTTTCTGACCAAATCAGACCAGCCTCTGAAGGAAACGATGCACGATCCTGTGAACATCGGGAATCCACGGGAGTTGACCGTCAAGCAGATTGCGGAGCTGGTACTCAAGCTCACGGGTTCCAAGAGCAAGATCGAGCATAAGCCCTTGCCGGTGGATGATCCAAAGGTGCGGCGGCCGGATATCCGCCGAGCCAAGGAGTTTCTCGGATGGGAGCCGAAGGTTGAACTCGAGGACGGCTTGCGAAAAACGATCGAGTACTTCCGTCAGGTAATCTGATAGCACCGTGTCGGTGTAGAGAAACGAAGGAGTGGGTTTAGAGTGAGGAGAGAGTGATGGCAATGAAAATCAGTGTCTTCGGCCTGGGATATGTGGGAACCGTTTCGGCGGGCTGTCTTGCCTCCAGTGGGCACACGGTCTGGGGCGTCGATGTTAATGCCGACAAGGTGGCATCGATCAATTCGGGAGCCGCTCCTATCGTTGAGCCCGACATCTCAGAGTTTATCGCCAAAGCGCAGAAGCAGGGGCTTTTAAAAGCCACTGTGTCGTCGGCTGAAGGGATTCGGAATACCGATGTTTCATTCATTTGTGTAGGAACACCGAGTCAGGCCAATGGCAGTCTTGATCTGACCCATATGAAGCGGGTGTGTGAAGATATCGGCTTAGCGCTACGCGATAAAAAGACCCCGCATACCGTGGTGTTTCGAAGTACGACGTTGCCAGGAACGACGGAGGACGTGGCCATTCCCATTCTTGAGAAACACTCAGGCAAGACGGTTGGAAACGGTCTATTTGTCTGCTACAACCCGGAGTTTCTCCGGGAGGGCACCTCGGTGAAAGACTATTACCATCCTCCGAAGATTGTGATCGGTGAGCGGCAGGCCGGCGAGGGGGATGTGGTGGAAGAAATCTATGCCGGTATCACCGCGCCGACTATTCGGACGTCAATCCGGGCGGCGGAGATGGTGAAGTATTCCGATAATGCCTTTCATGCTCTGAAAGTGACGTTTGCGAACGAGATCGGAAATATCTGCAAGCGACTTGATATCGACAGTCATGCGGTTATGGACATTTTCTGCCAGGATACGAAGTTGAATCTGTCGAAAGTGTATTTGAAGCCGGGTTTTGCATTTGGAGGGTCCTGTCTACCCAAGGATCTGCGCGCGCTTTCCTATCAGGCAAAGCGGACGGATGTTGAGGTGCCGGTTTTGAACGCCATTCTTCAGAGCAACGCTGTTCATATCAAAGGCGTGATTCAGCGGATCGTCGGTCTGGGGAAAAAACGGGTGGGATTTCTTGGAATGACGTTTAAGCCGGATACCGACGATCTTCGAGAAAGCCCACTGGTCGAAGTCATCGAGACTCTGCTGGGAAAAGGGTTTCAGGTGAAAATCTATGATAAGAATGTAGCGACCAGCCGTTTGATCGGCGCCAATAAGCGGTTTATCGAAGAGCATATTCCCCATCTGTCTTCACTGCTGGTCGATCAGGCGGCAGATCTTGTGGATGCGGCCCAAGTCGTTGTCGTCGGATATGCGTCGGCCGAGTTTCTGCCGGCGTTGAAACGCATGCGGGCGGACCAGCTCATTATCGACTTGGCACGGATCGAAGGTCGGGAAGGTCTGACTGCGTCCTATGATGGTATTTGTTGGTGATGAGGCGAGGACTGTGCGTTGTCCTCCGAGTAGTTTGCGATGAAAATACTAGTACTGGCTCCAGATATTCCCGCGACATCAAAGATGCCCGGGTCTCCACGTCTTTTCAATCTCTGTCGGGAACTCTCTCGGCAGCATGAGCTTTATCTACTCACGTATTGTTCTTCCGGCGAGCGACATCAGTCCTTCCTGAACGATCCAACAGCGGCCAAAGTGTTTTCGACGGTTGAGGTATTGCCTGATCCACCGGCTATGACCTGGTGGGGGCAGCAGTGGCATAGACTGCATTTGGCCGCCAGCTTTGAAACGCGCTTCCGGTTCCCGGAGTATTACCAGGCAATTCGTAGCAGGGTTCGTGAGCTGTGTATCCGAAATCGCTGCGATCTGATTTACGTCGACTTGCTTCCCATGGGGCAGTACGTTGATCCGGGACTCGGCGTTCCCGCATTTATCGACCTGCATGATTCGATGACGCTCATGGCCAGGAGAGTGCTCAAGACTACCAGAGGGTGGCGGCAGCATGTCGCTATCTACCTCCACTTGCTGAAGATACAGCAGCTCGAGGGTTCGCTCGGGCGGGAGTTCGGCCTCGTGGTCACGAATTCTTCTGTCGATGAACAAGTGATCGGCGAACTCTCAACGGGAATCAACACCGTCACGATCACGAATGGCGTCGATATGGGGTACTTTGCTCCGGACCATTCGAGTGTCGATGCCGACAAGATTGTCTTTACCGGTGTCATGGGGTATGGCCCCAATGAAGATGCGGCCCTGTTTTTTGCGCGAGAGATCTTTCCCCTGGTTCTTGAACAACGCCCCAGGGCGGAATTCTGGATCGTCGGCAGTGATCCGACGGATCGGGTCAAGGAGCTGGGACGAATTTCCGGCGTTCACGTGACAGGGAAAGTTAATGATGTGCGGCCCTATCTCAGTCAGGCTGGGGTATTTGTGTGCCCGTTACGCTATGGGTCCGGGGTAAAGAACAAGATTCTTGCGGCTATGGCGATGCAGAAACCGATTGTCGCGACATCGCTGAGCATAGATGGACTGGATCTCGCCGACAATCGCGAGGTGTTGCTCGCCGACGAGCCGCGGGTCTTTGCGGAGAAGGTTGTGGGATTACTTTCGGACCCGAAAACTGTCAGCCGGCTGGCGGGCAATGGACTGGCCCGTGTTCAAAGTCAGTACTCGTGGGCTGCGATGGGCCAGGCGTTAGAGAAGGCCATTCAGACTGTGATGGAATCTCGCAAGTCCCGCGAGCGACAGGCCGTCTGACAGTTTCTTCATGTTCTTGAATGCGCGATAAGGCGGGATCCCGTGAACATCGTACTCATCCAGGATGCTTATGACGAAGCCTTGTGGGATCAGTACGTACTGAATCACCCGCGGGCGTCAGGCTATCACCTGCTTGCCTGGCGGGGTGTCATTCAAAAGGTATTTGGCCACTCTACCCCTTACCTGATGGCCAAGGATGAAGAGGGGAAAGTTTGTGGCGTCCTTCCCCTTGTCTTCACAAAGAGTCCGATGTTCGGGTGTTTTCTCACATCCATGGCATTCTTCAACTATGGTGGTGTGCTGGTTGATGATGTGGCGGTGGGTGACGCTCTTCTGGAGGCCGCGGTCGCCACGGCCAAGAAGGTTGGAGCGGCTCATATCGAATTGAGGCAGGAAGAGCCTCTTGCAACTGCGTGGCCCGTCCGGTCGAAAAAAGTATCGATGCGGCTGGCGCTGCCGCCGGATTACGAAACCTTGCTCAAATCCTTTCCTTCTAAGTTGCGCAGCCAAGTGCGGCGGGCGCAAAAGGAGGGTATGGATGTCAGGGTCGGTGGCACGGAGTTGCTGGGGGACTATTATCGTGTATTTGCCCGATGTATGCGGGACCTGGGTACGCCGGTATATGAGAGAGGATTCTTTGAAGCCATCCTTGAGACCTTTCCCAAAGAAGTGCGACTGTGTGTAGTCTCGCTCAATGGCGCTCCTCTTGCCTCCGGGATTTTGTACGGCTTTCGAAGTACACTGGAAATCCCTTGGGCTGCGTCAGATAAGCGATTCAGTCGACTATCTCCCAATATGCTCTTGTATGGGGCTGTCCTGGAGTATGCCTGTCGAGAGGGATTCAAGGTCTTCGATTTTGGCCGATCCTCAGTCGACAGCGGAACCTATCGTTTCAAAGCGCAATGGGGCGCGCAGCCTTACCAGTTGCACTGGTATTACTGGCTTTCTGAGGGCCGCACGATTCCGGAATTGAATCCGGATAACCCCAAGTATAAGGCTGCCATTGCGGTGTGGAAATGCCTTCCGGTGCCTGTCGCAAATCTGGTTGGCCCACATCTGGTGAAGTATCTGCCATGACGCCGCAGCGAACCATTCCACCGACAGCTGCTCCACTTCCGTTTGGGAATCTGCTTTGGTCCGTCGGTAGTCTCTGGGGTGGCAAGAAGTACCAAGCGCGTCTGGTCAGTGAGCTGAAGGTCCACTATGCCGTGCGTGCGGCCTTTCTTGTGTCATCCGGGAAAGCGGCCCTGACGGTCATTCTTAAAGCGCTGGCGGTCGCGAGTAGACGGAAACAGGTGATCATTCCCGCCTATACGTGTTTCTCCGTTCCGTCCGCGATCGTGAAGGCCGGGCTGGAGGTGGTGCTCTGTGACGTGGATCCGAACACGCTCGATTTCAAATTTGCCGAGCTTGAGGGATTACTTAACGAAAACGTTCTTTGTGTCGTGTCAACCCATCTGTTTGGCCGTCCAGCAGATATAGAACGTGTGAAACAATTGTGCGAGGGGAAGGGCATCCTCGTGGTTGAGGATGCAGCGCAGGCAATGGGAGGTCAGGTAAGCGGTTGCCTTCTTGGAACGATTGGGGACGTCGGATTCTATAGTCTGGGCCGTGGAAAGAATATGACCTGTGGCTCAGGCGGAATCATTCTGACCAGTTCTGCTCCGATCGCGGATGCGATCGAAGCGGAGTATGCGACTTTGTCAGAAGCCCCTTGGCTTGAAGTCTTTCGCAATTGGCTAGAACTCCTGGTGATGCGCATCTTTATCCATCCGGCGTTGTACTGGTTTCCCGCGGGGCTCCCATTCCTCGGGTTGGGTGAAACTAAATTCTACACCGACTTTCAGATGTTTCGGATGGATGATGTTCGGGCGCATCTGCTTAATGGCTGGCAGCGGAGATTGGCGCGAGCCAATCAGGATCGGTCTTCCCGTGCGTGGTGGCTCATTGAAGGGCTGGATCTCGTCCGGAAGGGCGTACAGCCGATCATGGGAGCGGGCTCGCTCTTTCTCCGGCTGCCTGTGCTCGTGAGAGACCGGGAAGCCAAAGAAGCGGTCTGTCGGATGAGTCGCGAGCAGGGGGCAGGGCTGAGTCCTAACTATCCGGCTACCATTCAGGAAATACCGGAATTGGCCGGACAATTGACAGGTCGGAGGTACCCCGGCGCTCAAGAGGTCGTTGATCGATTAGTCACCTTGCCCACGCATCAGTTTGTGTCGGAGCAGGACCGTCTAAAGATCGACCGTGTACTGGCCGCCCAGGGAGAGTTCTCCGTTCCAGGTAATACCATGGAGGGAGATCCAGCCGGTCGAGGCGCCAGTCATCGGCAAGTCCACGTCAGAAACTAGCGGAATGGCGACTCATGACACTTTCTAATTGTATGCTCTCAATATTCTGGGTGTCGGTCACGTTCGTATTCTATGCCTATATGGGGTATCCGCTGTTGCTGATGGCGATCGGAGTTCTGCGCAATCGTCCGGTGAGGAAAGCTCCGAACCACCCGAGGGTCTCCTTGATTATCACGGCCTACAACGAGGAGAAACGGATTCGGGAAAAGTTGGATAATGCGCTTCGGCAAGATTATCCCCGCGAGCGCCTCGACATTGTCGTGGCGTCCGACTGCTCCACAGACGGGACTGATGACATGGTCCGCTCGTACGGGCCGTCCGGAGTTCGATTAGTTCGGTCAAGCGTGAAGGGCGGGAAGGAGGCGGCACAGAAGCTTGCCGTCGAGTCGACGACTGGAGAGATTCTGGTATTTTCTGATACGGCCACGATGCTTGAACCCCAGGCCATTTCTACGATTGTACGGAACTTTTCGGATCCGACGGTCGGCTGTGTCAGTAGTGTCGACCGGTTTATCGACGTGGATGGAGCGGTGAGCGGGGAGGGTGCCTATGTTCGCTATGAGATGTTCCTCCGGAACATCGAAACACGCGTCAATACGTTGGTTGGCCTGAGCGGGTCTTTCTTCGCCGCCCGTCGAACGGTGTGCCAGAACTGGGCGCCGGACCTCCAGAGCGACTTCAATACGCTTCTTAATAGTGTCCGGCTAGGGTTACGCGGGGTCGCGGACCCGGAGAGTATCGGGTTCTACAAGAATCTGGCCGACCCAAAGAAGGAGTATGATCGTAAGGTCCGCACGATAGTTCGTGGGATTTCCGTGTTTATGAAGAGCTTGGCTCTCCTCAATCCATTCCGGTACCACCTGTTTGCCTGGCAGCTGATCAGTCACAAGCTGTGTCGTTGGCTGGTGCCTTTTGCAATGATTGGGGCATTGGGGGCCAACGTCATGCTCGCGTCATCGTCTCTGTTCTATCAAGGAGCGTTGATGGCCCAAACGGGGTTTTATGCCTTGGCACTTGCCTATCTTGTCACCACGCGCTTGCCGAGTGTAGGGGTGCTGCGGATCCCGTCATTTTTTGTGATGGTGAATGTCTCGATACTCGATGCCTGGGTCCGCTATTGCCGTGGTGAGCGTATCGTGTCGTGGACTCCTTCTAAGCGATAACGTGTTTTGGCTGTACAGAAAGGGCTAGCCAATGGAAAATGTTGAGGTAACGAACAAAACGCTCCGCCAGTTTGGTCTCATGGTCGGCGGGGTCTTCCTTGTGATCGGGCTGTGGCCGTTTTTCTGGCGACAGGAGGAAATACGAGAGTGGGCGGTCGTGCTCGGTGCGCTCTTGTCTGTGGCTGGACTCGCCGTGCCGGCCATCCTGAGGTATCTGTATCAAGGATGGATGTGGGTCGGGCATGTGATGGGATGGATCAATACCCGCATTATATTGGGCATCCTATTTTACGGGATTGTGACGCCGATGGGCCTGGTGATGAAGTTGGCGGGGCGCGACCCCATGTGTCGAGGATTTGAACCCGAAGCGCCAACGTACCGGGTAATTCGTCAGCCCAGACCCGCGTCTCACATGAAAAACATGTTCTGAGCGGAGCTATTTCCCAGGAGGACGACAGATGGGCGATTTTATTCAAGAGTTGTGGGCATTCATGAAAGAGCGGAAAAAATTCTGGCTCCTGCCGATTATTCTCGTGCTTGTTTTGCTCGGCAGTCTGATTGTTTTGACCCAGGGGTCGGCCGTCGCGCCCTTTATCTATACGCTGTTCTAGGCGTGGTAGTCTGCCAGCAATGCGGGAATCATGTGCAGGACGATCTGATGGCGCATTTAGGGTGATGGTGTGATAGCACGTCTCAAGGCCGCAACCTGGAGGGCATTAGGCGGACTCTATTCTGTTTCAGGGCTTTCACAGTTCCGGCATCAGGGGCGCGTGATTGTGCTGACCTATCACCGGGTTGTGCCTCAAAAGGTGGTGGAGCGTCAGCACATTCAACCTGGCATGTACATGCTGGAGGAGTCTTTCGCTGCTCACATCGCCTATTTTCGGGAACGCTTTACCATTCTCGCTTTGGATGAACTGCTGGAGCTTTGGCGGACGAATCAGTTCAAGAGTGACCGGTCCTACTGTGTCATCACCTTTGATGATGGATGGAGGGATAACTATGAGTTCGTCTTTCCTATCCTGAAAAGGTATGCGGTTCCGGCGACGATCTTTCTTGCGACCGATTTTATTGGAACAACTCGATGGTTTTGGCCGGATCGGATGATGTTGCTTTTGGAACAAGCCAGAGCGCAGACGAGTGGCCCGACTATCCGTAATGAAGTATCAGCGATGTTGGCTGATACGGTCGGAGTCCGTCAGTCCGCTGATGATGGGAGCTTTCTGTCCCTAAAGTCAGATAGGCCGATTGACTCCGGTGCGATCATTGAATTCTGTAAAGAAGTAGAGGTCGATGAGATTGAAGCTCTCATAGGCCGTCTCGGTGGTGTCCTTGGTATGGACCTTCCTTCAGAGCGGGTCCTTCTTGATTGGACTGAGGTGCGCGAGATGGCAGCCCAGGGCGTGTCATTCGGATCGCATTCCTGCTCGCACAGGATTTTGACTAACATTCCGTTGTCGGAGGTCAGTCGCGAGTTAATCGAGTCACGAAATGCGATGCTTCAACATGGAGTCACGCCATCCTCGACATTTTGCTATCCCAATGGAAATTTCAACACAGGTATTCAAAAGCTGGTCAGGGAGAGCGGGTATCGTGCAGCGGTTGGTTGTGAGATAGGGTTGGAGGGGGAACGCCCCGGCGATCCGTACGCGCTGAAAAGGGTCAGCCTTCATGAGGATAGCAGTTCATCAGATCCGCTGCTCGCGTTGGCACTATCCGGTATTCGATAGGTCGATGGCAGAGCGGCATGTTCGTAGAGGACCGAAATCGTAATGGGGGCGAAGCCTTGCGTGCTGGTGACGGATGGTCAGGAGCGTGCTGCCCTCGCTGTCACCCGAAGCTTGGGGCAAGCAGGCATTCCGGTGATAGTTGGAGCCGAAACACTGAAGTCCTTAGCCGGAGCTTCGAAATACTGTCACCGGACCTGGCAGTATCCGTCGCCGCTGGAAGATCCTTCCCGGTTTGCGTCCAGTTTGATCGATACGGTCGGCCGGTTGGGCATTACCGCCATTATGCCGGTGACGGATTCCACGACTCAGGTGCTTGCAGCCAGACGAGATCAATTTCCTGCTGCTGTCTTGAATGCCGTTCCTCCGCTGGAAAGTTATGAACTGGTATCCGACAAGTATCGGTTGATGAAAGTCGCCCAGGAATTGGGCGTGCCGATTCCCACAACGGTCTATGTCCCCGACGGGGATCTCGCGTCCGTGCTCGACCAGGTGACGTCATTTCCCGTCGTGGTCAAGCCGGGGCGATCGCTTCTGATGGCCGACGGTGGATGGGGCAAGACCAGTGTACATTTTGTGTCATCTGTCGAAGAGTTGGTTGACCTGTATCGGAGGGTATCCTATTTGAAGAATCCCTCGCTCATTCAGCAACGAGTTGAGGGAGAGGGCCAGGGGGTATTCGGGCTCTTTGATCATGGAAGACCCTGCGCACTCTTTGCGCATCGGCGAATCAGAGAAAAGCCGCCGGCCGGTGGAGTGAGTGTGTTGAGAGAGAGCATCGAGCTCCCTAAGCCCATGACCGACTACGCGGTAAAGTTATTGGAACATGTGAAATGGCATGGAGTGGCGATGGTCGAGTTCAAGGTTGAAAAGACGTCCAAGATCCCGAGACTGATGGAGATCAACGGGCGGTTCTGGGGATCATTGCAGTTGGCGATTGATGCGGGGCTCAACATCCCCTATCTCCTCTATCAGGTGACGAGCGGGTTGCCTGTGGTTGTACCGAATAATGCGTATCACATCGGGACGCGGTCCCGCTGGTTCCTAGGAGATCTTGATCACTTGCTGCTGCGGTTAACGAGGTCGAAAGCGGCCCTCCATCTGGGATCAGAGGTTCCGTCCCGGTGGCGTTGCTTGGCAGATTTTGCGAGGCTGTTTCAGCGGGATCTACATTATGAAGTGGAATCGCTGAGCGATCCTTGTCCGGCATTGGTGGAGTATCGTGCTTGGGTTAGCCAGTTAGTGGGAGGAGCCCGATGAACATGGGTGACACGCCAAGTGCGGGAGCGTATTGCTGGACTTTTCTGCGTGCGCTCCGTGCGACGGGGGGATATATCATTGGCAAGCTGAATTTCGTTCGCCATCCGTATGAGCGATGGTCAACGGTCCGATTGCCGGACTCCGTTCAGTCTGTCCTCTTCGTCTGCAAAGGCAATATCTGCCGCAGTCCCTTAGGGGAGGTTTGCCTTCGCGCTATTGCCACGCAAGCGGGGCGAGCGCTCATAATCCGTTCGGCCGGACTTGAAACGACTCCGGGGAAACCAGCCCATCTCAAAGCTCAAGCCACGGCGCTCGAGCACGGGCTGTCGCTTGAGAAGCATACGACGACCCAAGTGCACGCGGAATTGCTCGATAAGTCAGACCTGATTGTCGTAATGGAGGTGGCTCAAAAAGATCGGATTCACGGTCTGTACCCAAAAGCGATCGGGAAGGTGGTCTTATTGGGACGCTTTGATTCTACCGGTCCTCTTGAAATTGCAGATCCCTATAGTGGGACCAGTGAAGATTTCCGTTCCTGTTATCAGCAAGTGAAGCGATGCTGTCAGTCCCTGGCAGCCCGATTGGATATGAGAACTGGCGAGCCGAAGACACGCCAGCTATTTCCAGATACTCCATCAATTAAATGACAGCCGGCGAATACAAGACGACCGTTCTGCATCTGTCGACCAGCAGTGGCCCCGGCGGAGCAGAACGAATGATCAGCACGCTTGCGGCGGCGCTGAATCAAGGCCAAGTGCGAGTCATCGTCGGACTCTTTCGGTCAGGCTGGTTGCAGGCGGAGTGTGAGCGTCTCGGGGTTAGAACCATCGTCATTCCGATTGCAGGCGTCTTAGGCCTGCAATGGTTCTTGGGATATTGGAACCTGATCCGTAAGGAACGGGTGGAGCTCATTCATGCGCATGAGTTTAGCGCGATCGTCTGCGGCTGGATGCTGGCTAAAATGGCAGGAGTGCCGCTCGTCGCAACGGTGCATGGAAAGAATTACTTCTGGGAGAAATGGCGCCGGCGAGTGGCCTATCGTATCGTCAGTCGGTATGGCAGCATGGTTGCGGTGTCGGCGGACTTGAAGCGGTTTATTTGTGACAAGGTTGGTGTCGCAGCGGAGCGGGTTCAAATTATCTATAACGGTGTTGCTGCGGCACAGCCAGTTGCAGCTGAAGAGGCTCAAACGTGCAAGGCGGAGCTTGCGATTGTAGGACGCTACCCCGTCTTGGGAGTTGTGGGCAGTCTCTATCCGGTCAAAGGGCATCGATTTCTCATCTCGGCGATGCCGGAAATTATTCGACGGTGGCCAGGTGCGGTCTTATTGGTGATCGGGCGAGGCGAGCTAGAAGCCTTGCTTAAGGCGCAAGCAGAGCAGCTGGGCCTCGCGGCGAATATCCGCTTCTTGGGGATGAGGCAAGATGTTCCGAGGCTCCTGTCAGTGTTAGACGCGTTTGTCTTGCCGTCATTATCTGAGGGGTTGTCCTTGGCGTTGCTTGAGGCCATGGCATCCGGAAAACCAGTAGTGGCGACAGCTGTCGGCGGGAATCCTGAATTGGTTGATCAAGGTCGGACAGGCTTTTTGGTGCACCCGCAAGATCCCGGTGATCTCGTTTCAAAACTTGACAAGCTGTTGAAGAATCCCGCGTTAATGCAAGAATTCTCCTTGCAAGGCGCCGAAAGGGTCCATCGGCTTTTCAGCATTGATCAGATGACGGAACAGTATTCTGCGCTTTATAAGGCGTGTACTGCCTGCCGGGGACTATAGATGATGAAGAAATTTGAGCGAGCTCTGGAGGGGAGTGCCCATGGTGTGTGATGACTAGCCAAGCTCAGACAAATGTCGCAAAGCACCCCAGGAATTGGCCAAGCAAACAGTCACGCCAGGCTCAAGAGAGCAACGCCGGGTTTTATCTTGTCTTGGCGTCCCTCCTATTTGAGTTTGGCCGTCCGCAGGAGCTCATCCCTGGAGTTAAGCTTATTCCCTTTGCCACGGGGCTTGATGCGATACTTCTTCTAAGCGTAGTTGCGACAGGTAAATTGGATTTGTCGAAGCTCCAGACAAAGCTGTGGATTCCTTTGTTTGTCGTGCTGGCGATCCATGTCCCCACTGCTACCAACAACTTCTGGGCGCTGATGGTCTTTAAGGACATGTTACTCCTTTTCGGGCTGTATCTTGGTATTGTGGTCTATGTTAATTCTCTCGAAAAGATGTTGAGGCTCATGAAGGTATGGTTGGGTTTACATACTTTCTTGGCGGTGATAGGAATCGCCAATAGGGGAAATGGTATTGGAGGATGGATGGGGGATGAGAACGATTTCTGTATGGTGATGGACATGATTGTTCCATTCGCCTATTTCTTTCTCTTCTCCGCTAGTGGAGGTGCAGCAAGAATTCGATATCTTGCTCAGCTGGGAATCTTCATTCTCGCTGCTATGGCGACTCTATCACGAGGCGGTTTTATTGGATTGGCTTCTGTGGGGGCCTATGGCTGGTATCGGTCACCCAAGAAGGGTAAAGCACTAGTTGTGCTCGTAATCGCCGGCCTATTCATGGCCCTATTAGCTCCTGAAACATACTGGGACGAAATCGCATCTTCTACGAGTGCAGAGACCATGGGAGCGGATGGAACAGGAGGTGCGAGGCTTTACACCTGGGGCATTGGGATGAAGATGTTTCTCCATAATCCAATTATCGGCGTAGGGCAGAGTAATTTTCAGTGGGCATTTTCGGAGTATGAGGCGGGGGAAACATTTAATGAAAGGTCTTTCGCGGGTCGGATGGCCCATTCTGCCTGGGTTACCCTTATTTCCGAGTTGGGGCTAGCGGGAATTGTGATCATAGGGGGAATGCTCTGGCAGTCGTATATCGATCTAAAGCTAGTGAGGATGAAATATGCACCGGTGAAGTCACCTTTGAAGCATGGCCAAGCTATGCAAGTAGGAGAAGATGTTCGTATGTATCTTGCTAGGGCCATGGAGGGCAGTCTGATTGGCTATATCATCAGTAGTGTGTTCATTTCTACATTGTGGTATCCGAGCATGTGGGTGATGTTTGCGTTTGTTGTCGCCCTCCGCAATATTTCTGAAACACAGAGCGAGGGCGGATCGCTAGAGGCGGGTCGGACACAATATCCACAGGGTATTCCTTTCGCACGATCTGGCGGGAGACCGGTTTCTTCTCTTTAGGGATGGCCGACTCCTAAAGGTAGCGCTATCCCGCTCTGAAACTGCTGGGCTTGAGAAGTATCAGATTGCAATCGAGTAAGAGTCCTGATCTGCAGAGCCTTATACTCAGTTTATGATGCGAGGTAGATTGTTATATCTGCGGGACTGGATTCCTTATTTCGGTAAACTATTCAGCCGGTATCGATTTGGAAATGCTTCTTTGTAAGAGGTCGCAGTGACGTTGTCTCACCTGAAAGTATTTCTCTGGATCACCCTCTTGATAGCGCTTTTGGAGCTAGGGTTGGAGGTTCGCGCAAATCAGCGGGGATGGGACACGATGATTCTTGGATTTCCGCCCCCAATGCAGAGTGCCTCATCGAAACAAGATAGAAAGGGTGAGTTCGGGCCAACGCCAGCGTTCCCCTTTCGGAGTAGAATTGTTCCCCTGGAGCGTGAGTCTGGGAATCATCGCTACTGGGTGGCCTCCTCCTCACACGCAGAAGACATCTATCTTACGCCACTCATGACCTTTCCTAATATTCTTGAGGGTTTCTTAAAGGAAGGTAAGATCAATGCCGTTGTGCTAAACGCGTCACGTGCAGGGCTTGATATCCCCGGAAATGTGGATGATCTCAAGCATCGTGGGCCGGAGTGGAAGCCCGACTACGCCATCCTTTACCAAATGTCGCTGTCCATTGGGTCTATTGCCAAGCATGTTCTGGGAAGTCCTGCGCAGGCAGCTTCCGCTAAGACTAGTGATGTGAAAGAAGGGCCAATTACATGGATCAATCGGTTTGTAGAGAAGACAACGATATATGCCAATGTGAAAGGGCAAATTACCGCGCGAATCGGGGCCAGTCGGGTTCTTGCAAATGGCTTAGGTTTACAAGCCGAACAAGAGTTCACTGCGATGCTTCGAGACTTCATTGGCGTGGCTCGGTCAATAGGATCTGTGCCGGTGCTGACGACGTTTGCGACGAGTCACACGCGTAAGCATCTTGGGAACATTCCTCAGGATATTGCATTAAGTCTATTCAAGTATAGTAGCATTCTGTCTGTAGAGGGCTGGGTCGCATCTGTCGAGCAGTTTAATGCGGCTGTGAGGCGGGTCGCCATCGAGGAGCGGGTATTGCTGATTGATGTTGAAGATGCAGTGGCGGGTCACCCCGAATACTTTCGAGACTTCGTCCATTTCAGCCCCGCCGGCCATGAAGCCGTGGCCAAAGCCATGGGTGTGGCGCTCCTGCGCTTTGAGCAAGAGAAAGCGATGGCTCCAACTGATCGAGAGAGGGCTGCTCCGTGACGTTCAATTCCGCAGAATTCCTCTTCTTTTTCCCTCTCGTGCTCCTGGTCTATGTATTCGCATTTCGCCGAGAGCGATGGCGGGAAACGGTACTGCTTATCGCAAGCTACCTATTCTATATGTCCTGGAATTGGCGGTACGCAGGATTGCTGGTCCTTTCGACCGTTGTCGACTATTCAGTTGGGCGACTGATGGCGAAGGAGTCGAGGCAGAGAGTTCGAAGAAATATACTCATTGCCAGTCTATGCTCAAATCTCGGCATGCTGGGCCTCTTCAAATACTATAACTTTTTTGTCGAATTGGCCGGGCCTGCAACGACGCTTTTTGGCGTGGATGTGTCATTTCTGAAGCATGAGTTACTGCTGCCCGTCGGCATCTCGTTTTATACCTTTCAGACAATGAGTTATACGATTGATTTGTATCGCGGGGAAAACGTTCTTGAGAAGGACTTTCTGAAGTTTTCCGTATTTGTCGCATTTTTCCCTCAGCTCATGGCTGGGCCGATTGTTCGAGCAAAGGAATTTCTTCCGCAACTCCATCGGGATCCGCTTGTCAGCCAGGAGCGAGTGCAGGACGGGCTTCTACTGGTGTTTCGAGGTTTGTTTAAGAAATTAGCGATCGCCGACCTTCTTGGTATCCTGGCAGTCGACAAAGTCTTTGCCAATCCGGCCGCGTTCTCCTCCTGGGATCTTCTCATCGCTTTGTACGGGTATACGTTTCAGATTTACAACGACTTTTCAGGGTACAGCGATATTGCGAGAGGGTTGGCAAGGATACTGGGGTTCGAACTTCCCGTGAATTTCAATCGGCCGTATCTTTCTCAGAGTGTCAGAGAGTTTTGGACTCGATGGCATATTACCCTCTCGAAGTGGTTGCGCGATTACCTTTATATCAGTCTAGGAGGCAACAGAGCAGCGCCGTGGCGTGTACGAGTGAATCTGATGATCACGATGTTGCTGGGAGGGCTCTGGCATGGAGCAGCGCTGCATTTCGTCGCATGGGGGGCCTATCACGGATTTCTTCTGATGATAGGAAGGAGTCGGGAGGCCGCGGCGGAGAGTTCTTCTCGGTGGGGGACGGTTCGAAGGCAACTCGTCTGTTTCCACTTGATCGTTCTCGGGTGGTTGCTCTTTCGGATCCAAGATCTGCCGCACCTCATTCAATATGCGGAGGGGTTGGTCAGCAATGGAGTGGGGACACAGATCCATGGATTATTCTATGGGGTGCTGACCATCGCAGTCGGCCTTCATCTGAGTCCAATTGAACAGTGGGAACGGATGAAGGCGCAGTTCTTGTATCTCCCCGTTCCAGTTCAGGCTGGGGCCTATGCGCTTCTTTTAGTTTTATACTGCGGGTTCACGCTAGAGTCTCCTGCGTTCATTTACTTTCAGTTCTAATGTGGCGTTCGCATCGTCGTACAGTACGCTGGCAGGAAAAGATTAATATGAAGCCAATCCCGGTGACATCTCCCCAGGAAACGACAGCACTTCTAAACTAGAGTACGATGGCGGCTTCGGCGGTCCCTTGCGAAAGGAGTGGATCGATGAAGCGGTCACGATTCTCCGAAGAGCAGATCGTCTATGCCATCCGGCAAGCCGAGGGTGGGACCCCGGTTGGGGACCTCTGTCGGCAGCTCGGCGTCAGCGAAGCCACCTTCTACACCTGGAAAAAGAAGTACGCGCATCTGGGCGTGAGCGAACTCCGCCGGCTGCGGCAGGTGGAAGAGGAGAATAGCCGGTTGAAACGGCTCGTGGCCGATCTCTCGCTCGACAAGCACATGCTGTCGGAGGCCCTGCGAAAAAAAGTCTACGGCCCGCCCGCCGCCGGGAACTGGCCCACTGGTTCCGGGACACCTTCTCGGTGAGTTGTGCGCGGGCCTGTCGGTTGGCGCAGTTCGGGCGGGCCTCGTGGTATCGAACCAGTCGCGCCAAGGATCAATCGGCCCTCCGGCTCCGCATTCCGGATCTGGCCCATGCCCGACCGCGGTTCGGTTATCAGCGGATCTGGGTGTTGCTGCGGCGTGAGGGCTGGCTGATCAATCGGAAGCGCGTCCGACGATTGTATCGCCTGGATGGGTTACAGCTGCGCATGCGGGTGCGGCGCCGGAAACACATCGCTCTGCATCGTGGGCCGGCCCCGAGACCGACCGGGCCGACCGAGCGCTGGAGCATGGATTTTGTACATGATACCCTGACCGACGGGCGGCCATTTCGAATCTTGACGGTGGTGGATAACTGGAGTCGCTGCAGTCCGGTGCTAGAGGCGAGAGTCCGAATGACGGGAGAGACGGTAAGCCAGGTGCTTGATCGCGTCCTCGGGGAGGGCCAGGGGCCTCGCTCCATCACTGTCGATCATGGAACGGAATTCCAATCGCGCGCCTTGGAAGATTGGGCCTATCGGCGGGGTGTCCAGCTCGATTTTATTCGCCCCGGCAAGCCCGTGGAAAACGCCTTTATTGAATCGTTTAACGGGAGGCTCCGCGACGAGTGTTTGAACGTCCACCAGTTCGCCTCGCTGGCCGAAGCCCAAGCGATCATCGAAGCGTGGCGGATGGATTACAATCACCACCGCCCTCACAGCTCACTCGGGCACCTGACCCCGAATGAGTTTGTCGCACAACGTCAGGGACAACCGATCGTCGAAGACGCCCTCTATTCTAGTTAAAGACTGTCTCGTTACGGGGCCACGTCAAAATTTGGCGAAATTGATTTCAAGATTGTCTCGCATGATGCAGAATAGAACGAAAATATTCTATGTGCTATTTCAAGCGAGTAAGGGCTTAGTGAGTGGACAGGAAACCATTTAGAAAGGTCACAGATGAGTCTTAATAACGACTTGAGGGAAAGAGCTATTAGGGCTATCTATTCGGCTTTCGATCTGACCAATTCAGAGAAAGGCTCAGAGGGGAAGCTGGTAAAGTCAGAGGAGAGTATCCTATTCGGGCATGGAGCGAATATAGATTCCTTTGAGCTGGTTGGTCTAGTTCTGTCTGTTGAGAGCAATGTTGCCAGAGAGTTTGGTGTAGCAATTACATTAGCTGATGAAAAGGCGATGTCTCAGCGGAGTAGTCCCTTTCGCACAGTTGCAACAATGGCAGATTACATTGTGCAAGTGATCGAGGAGGGCAAACGTGGATAATCAGAAGGTCATGGTCATTACAGGTACTAGGAAAGGGATCGGGCGCTATTTAGCTGAATACTATTGTGATCGTGGGTTTCAAGTAGTGGGCTGTAGTCGAGAAAGGTCAGATTTGACGAATGGTAATTATCGCCATTTCTGTGTTGATGTTGCGGATGAGGTGGGCGTCAAGGAAATGTTTCATGAAATATCCCAGGCTTTTGGCCAGGTTGACGTATTGATCAATAATGCAGGTATAGCGTCGATGAATCATATTCTTCTCACTCCAATGGCAACAATTAGAAAAATCATCGACACTAACTTTATCGGGACATTTCTCTTCTGCCGTGAGGCGGCCAAGTTGATGCGAAGGAAGGGAGGCCGGATCGTAAATTTTGCCACAGTTGCGACTCCGTTAAACCTTGAAGGGGAAGCAATTTACGCTGCGTCGAAAGCTGCCGTGGAAAGTCTTACACGGATAATGGCGAGAGAGGTTGCACCCTTCGGGATTACGGTCAATGCAGTCGGCCCAACTCCAGTTAAGACTGATCTCATCCGATCTGTCCCGCAAGACAAAATGGATGCATTGCTCGCACGGCAAGCTATCCGGCGGTTTGGTGAATTCAGAGATATATCTAATGTGATTGATTTTATGATTAGGCCAGAGAGTGACTTTGTGACAGGCCAAGTACTCTTTCTCGGTGGAGTATAAGTAGGGATAGATGTCCATCTCGTTTTTGAAAGATGTCTTTATAGAGAAGGCTCATGCGGAGGCGATTGTTTGGCATGGGCAGTCTTACGATTATTCGTGGCTGAGTGCCAGGATAATCTTTTGGTCAGGTCGAGTGATTTCTGCGGGTATTCGGTCTGGTGATGTCGTCTTGCTGCAGGGGGACTTCTCTCCGAATTCCATAGCGCTTCTTCTCGCCCTCATTGAGCAGGACTGTATATGCGTTCCTCTCAATGCGGATAGATTTCATGAGCAAAATGCTTTGGCGAAATCTGCTTTGGCCAACTGGATAATAGAAATCGATCGAGAAGATGCCGTCAGGATTGACCCAAGGCAGGAAGCGCAAGGGCATGAATTGTATGATTTGCTTAGGGGGAACGGCCGGCCAGGGATTGTTTTCTTTACTTCGGGATCCACCGGCGTAAGTAAGGCGGTAGTTCATGATTTGCAGAAGCTTCTTGGGAAGTATGCGGTTAAGAGGCATGATCTCAGAACATTGGCTTTTCTGTTGTTCGATCATATCGGCGGATTCGATACCCTCTTTTATGTTTTATCGAACGGAAGCGCCTTGGTAATTCCTGAAGCTCGGACGCCAGAGGCTGTTTGTCTGGCAATGGAACACCACAAGGTTGAGGTGCTTCCCGTGTCCCCATCATTTCTCACGCTCTTGCTCTTGAGTGACTCTTATGTAGGGCACAACCTGAGTACACTAAAATATATTACATATGGTGCAGAGGTCATGACTGCTGCAACTCTGGCGAAATGTGCCACAGTATTTCCGGGTGTGAAAATGTTGCAGAAGTACGGAACGACTGAAATCGGCACAATGCGATCGAAGTCAGAAAAGGAAGACTCGGTCTGGGTGAAAATTGGTGGCGAAGGGTATGAGTGGCGGGTAGTAGACGATATCTTGCAGGTGAAGTCTGATTCAGCAATGTTGGGCTATCTTAACGCCCCAAGTCCATTTACCCCTGATGGATGGTTTATTACGGGAGATTGTGTGGAGCGGAATGGTGATAGTCTGAGAATCCTTGGAAGAAAGTCTGACATTATTAATGTAGGAGGTCAAAAGGTCTACCCGGCAGAAGTGGAAGGTGTTATTTGCGAGATGGATGGGGTGGCCGATGTAACCGTGTATGGAGAGAAGAATCAGATACTTGGAAGTATTGTTTGTGCGAAAGTGAAATTATCGAGGCCGGAATCTGAAGAGGACTTCAGCCGACGACTTAGGAGATTCTGTAAGGATCGGCTTGAGCGGTTCAAGATACCCTTGAAGGTAAACCTATCAGACGATGTGCAGTTCGACGCGCGATCTAAGAAGGTGCGACGGCTGCTATCGGAAAAAGCAGATGTCGGGAATGCTTAGTGGGAAATCTGAGCTTGAGGGGGTTCGCGTCCTTTCCTATACAGTCGGTGAACTCGGGCTTGGTTTAAGTGTCGTAGCTGCATATGACGATCCGAACGGCTACCTTCAATCCTTCCGAAAAGATCCCCGTCTAATTATCGAGAACCCTCACGCGAAAAAGGACGATCCTGCACTAATTCTGGCTCTTGATGGCCAGAAAGTTGTCGGAAGGCTTGGCCTGTTTGCAGGGGAATTGTTTTATGAGGGGCAGAGCATACGAGTCTATTGGCTCTCGGAGTTTGCGATGGAAGAGTCTTACAAGGCAACAGGCGTCGGAGGAATGATTCTTCTGAGACTGCTCGCATTAAGAATGCCTTTACTGGCCTGTGGGGCTCCGAGCGCAGAGTTGGAAAGATTATATGACAAAGTAGGATTTATAAGACTGGGGCCATTGAGGCGGTTCGTCAGATTTTATGATACTGAGGTAGTTGCTAGACATTTTGTAGGCAACAAGATTCTTGCGCGAGGCCTTTCGGTGGTCGTGAACTTGGCTTTTGCCACGTTCTACTCTATGAAAAGCCGAGTGAGAAATCATGCATTGACATACAGACCCATCCAATCATTTGACAATTCAATTTGTACGCTCTTCTCGTATGAGGGTAGGAATCATTGTGTTAGGGATCCGTTGACGTTGAACTGGGTGCTCAAACACAACCCCGCGCAAGCATTTCTAATATACGATGGTGCAACGCTGCTCGGGTATTGTGTGCTCAAAATCATGAAGTTCGGTGGCGGAGGGGCTCGAAATCTTCCCGAAATGAACATGGGTACTCTACTTGATTACTATGTGGCAGATTCATCGCGGAAAGTTCTTTGTGACTTGCTGAGGTTTTGTGTCAATCGCTTTGAAGGAGAATGCCTGGACATTTGTGAGTTTCAAGTATGTGATGAAAAGTTATCAAGCCTTTGTAAGGAGTTTGGCTTTACTACGGCAGGGGGCTACAGGATATTTTTTAAGCCTGGCTTAGGTATGACATCACATGAGGCACGAGACTGGTTTCTCACGCTGGGGACTGCTGATGCAATTTTGATGGGGTCATGAAGTTCCTGTCTTGGTGGACTTGATGAAAGTCATTGTAAATGCTGATGATTGCGGGATAAGTGATGAGGTCAATGAAGCTATTTTTGAGTTAATTCAGTCTGGGCAATTAACTTCTGTATCTCTAATTGCCAATGGCCCTTCGATTAGGGAAGCGGCTAGCAAGTTGAGGGATTTCCCAAGGGTGTCAAGAGGGGTTCATCTCAACCTCACCGAATTCATTCCTCTGACTCCTTCCGAAAAATTGGGACCCTTGCGGGTTTGTTTGAATGAAGAGGGGGAGTTTTGTGGTGAGCAGCATTTAAGAAGTCTGACGATTACTCCTACTTTATTAAACGCGATATTCATCGAGCTATCATCACAAATCGATGCCGTAAAGGCTATGGGAATTCACGTTAGCCATTTGGATTCTCACAACCATATCCATACCATCCCAGGGTTTTTCCTCGTTCTTAAGAGACTTCAGCGTCATTTTGGAATTCGTAAGGTTAGGACTACTTGGAATATCTTTCCCCCCGGGAAGCCAACAAACTGGGGGAGCCGCCTAAAGAAGCAAGTGTGGCATCTTGCACTACGACATTATTATTCGACTGTTACGACAGATGGGTTTACTTCATTGGCGGATTTTGTCGAAGTTGCATCATCCAAAGTTCTGCCATTCAAGTCTGTTGAGATCATGGTACATCCAGGGCATTCCGACTTTACGGAAGAGACAAATCTGCTGCATTCAAATTGGCAAAGTAAAGTATTGGTCCGCATGGATTTTGTAAGCTATGAGAGTCTCTGAGAATTTAGAGGGGATGAGTGGAGGTTGTAAGCAGCCTGTGTCTGAGCCGACCTTGAAGAAAATCAAGGTATGCCATCTTGCTGTGGGTGATGCCTGGGGAGGTGCGGAAGCTCATCTCTGCGAGCTTTTGCGGTGGCTCGTTAAGAATCCTGGCCTTGATGTCACCGTCATTGTGCTTAACGAGGGTAGATTAGCTGAGGCGATTCGCGGGCTATCAGTTAGGGTTCATGTTGTGCCCGAAGGTGATCTAAGTCTTGGAGCTTCCCTTTGGAAGATCTTCCGAATTTTCAGGGCCTTCCCGGTTGATCTAATTCATACTCATAAACCTAAGGACAACGTTTTGGGCGTGCTGGCGGGGATATTGTCCTGTCGTCCGTATGTGGTAAGGACAGTTCACGGGTCTCCGGAGATGTTTTCGGGTATGCAGTACTTGAAAATGATTTTGCATGAGTTGCCTAACCAGTTCTGCAACAAGTTCCTTGTCGATCGGGTCATAGTTGTTTCAAAGGATTTGCAGGCGCGTTTAGGCCGGTACTATGGACGCAAGAAAATTATTTGTATTCATAATGGAATAGGTTATGAGTCTGAAAAGAGTGGAAGTGGGAAAAGCGACATTGTGAAAATTCGATCAACCCTAGGTGTAAGCCAGGAGGAATATCTTCTTGGGTCGGTTGGAAGATTGACAGCAGTCAAAGGGCATGAATTCCTTATTAGGGCAGTTGCACTTCTTAACAAGGATCGGGGCCGAAAACCTGTAAAGGCAGTTTTAGTAGGAGATGGTCCTTTGAGGAAGGATCTTGAAGATCTGGCTTTTCATTTAGGGGTTGGCAATCATGTGAAGTTTGTGGGGCATCAAGATGATCCAAGCTGCTTTCTTCAGGCGATGGATGTATTTGTCTTGCCTTCACTAAACGAGGGTATTCCCTTAGCCTTGTTAGAGGCCATGGCGGCTTCTCAAGCAATAGTTGCCACCAGGGTAGGAGGTATTCCAGAAATTATAGAGCATGGAGGGAATGGACTCCTGGTTGAACCAGCGAATGAGCATGACATAGCAAAGGCATGTGATAAGCTTAGCCGTGATCGTGCATTCGCCGCCAGGCTTGGGTCGGCTGCGCACTTGAAGGTAACTGGAGAGTTATCCGCAAAATCTATGGCGGACAGTGTCATGGCGGTGTACGGTGGTCTCGCGATGAAATAATTGGTCTAGTCTGCCCGTAAGGGTTTATGTTCTGTTTTGTTCCATTTCTTATCGCATATAAAACGAGAGAGATCTGTGCCTAAACCTTGCTCCACACCGTCGCAACTTTCCCCACTTCGCATAGCGCTTTTCGGCGCTGGCCGCCATGCTCAGCACCATGCCCGCGCAATCTTGAGGTGCGCTGGGGCCGAGCTCGTTGCCGTGGCCGATCCTTCCGATAGTGCCCAGGCGGCGATGCGCAGCATTGTCCCAGGGATTAAGAGTTATGGCAGGCCTGAAGAGTTACTGGCGGCTGAACGGCCTGACGTGGTGCACATCTGTACGCCTCCGGCTTCCCATGGGCCGCTCGCACTCTCAGCGCTGAAAGCTGGTAGCCATATCTACGTAGAGAAACCATTTACAGAGCGAGTCGAGGATGCACAACAGATTCTAGACGAAGCTAGGGGAAAAGGTCTTCTGGTCTGTGCCGGTCATCAATTACTCTATGAGTCTCCGACGGCAGTCCTTACCCAATACCTGCCTTCTATCGGTCGGGTCGTGCATGTCGAGAGCTATTTTTCCTTTCGCACGGTTCGACATGCGCCGGGCGGGCGCACCGTGCTTCGTGCGGATCATCAATTGCTCGATATCTTGCCCCATCCGGTCTATCTGCTGCTGCGGGTTCTCGAACAGTCGGGGGAGGGCCGCATCGAGTTGGTTTCGCTTGAAGTGAGTCAAGCCGGGACCGTGCACGCACTTGTCCGGCGCGGTGGAGTCACCGGGACGTTGGTCGTGACGCTCGAAGGGCGCCCTGTTGAGAGCTATCTGCGGGTGATCGGGAAAAACGGCTCACTCTTTGCTGACTACGTCCGGAGTACTACGCAGCGGGCAATCGGTCCAGGCTCGTCGGGCGTCGACAAGCTCTTCGCTCCCTATCGACAGGCCTGGCAACTCCTGACGGGGACCACGTCGGCAATGGCGCGCCGGTTTCTGAAGAGCCAGCGCAGCTACCCTGGGCTGGCCGAACTCTTCGGTGCCTTCTACGAGTCTGTGCGGACTAAAACCCCTTCCCCGCTCTCTCCTGAAAGTCTGCTTGAAACCGTTCGCATATGTGAGCGGGTGGCAGAGGCTCTCAAGGTCGGAGAGGCAAAGGCTTTGGCGTTGGCAGCCCCGAGGCCTGTCGATAGCCGGGGTGTGCTTGTGACAGGTGGAACCGGGTTTCTCGGGAAGGAGATCGTCCGTGCCTTGCTGGGGCGCGGTCGTCCCGTTCGTGTTGTGGCGCGTCGTGAGCCTTCGCCATGGGAACGGATTGCCGGTGCTGAATATGTCGTGGCGGATGTGGCAACAGGTGCCGGCGCGCATTTGTTCAAAGGAGTCGATACGGTCATTCATGCAGCAGCAGAGACTGCCGGCGGATGGCCGGAACACCAGCGAAATTCCCTTGATGCCACGTCGCACATGATCAGGGGAGCGGCTGCCGCCGGCGTCGCGCATTTCATTCACGTGAGCAGTCTGGCGGTGTTGGCTCAGGGGCAGGGAGGACCGATCGGCGATCATCATCCATTGGAGCCAAACAGCAAGGGGTCGGGGCCTTATGTGTGGGGTAAGCTCGAATCGGAACGGCGTGTCGTTGATTTGGGAGAGGAGCTTGGCTTGTCAGTCAAGGTGATTCGTCCCGGCGCCTTGGTGGACTATCGGGATTTCGATCCCCCAGGCCGTCTCGGCAAGCGGCTGGGAAATTTCTTTGTGGCAGTCGGTTCCCCGCGCGATAGGCTGGGTGTTGTGGATGTGGGATTTTCAGGCCGGTTCTTGGCTTGGACGACTGATATGTGGGAGAGCGTGCCGAGTCCGCTGAATCTGCTCGACCCCGTCTCGCCGACCAAGCGCGAGTTATTGGATCATCTTCGAAAAGCCAATCCGGATCTCACGGTGATCTGGCTCCCGACCTTCGTGCTTGTGCCGCTTTCTTGGGTGGCGACTGTATTGCAAAAACTTCTTCGCCCCGGCAAACCTGCGGTTAATGTGGCCAAAGTGTTCAGCGCGTTGCCATATGACACCTCAGCGATTGCCATACTGGCAAAATGCATGGATGGCGTGACGGACGCGCTCCCTAGTTCCCAGCTTCGGTAACTCTATAGTTCATGACTACTATCATCGGGATATTGGTTCTTCTGGTATCGCTTCCTCTCACACTGCTGGTCCTGTATCAGTGGTTCCTGGCCGTGAGTTCTTTTTTCTATCGTCCTCTCGCAAGTCATTCCGGGGACAGACAAGCCCGGTTTCTCATATTGATCCCTGCCCACAACGAAGAAGTGGGAATCGTGAGTACGCTGGAGAGTCTGCGTAGTCTGAATTATCCATCCTCACATTATCGAATACTGGTTGTCGCTGATCGCTGCACTGACGGGACAGCCGCTGTTGCCAAACGTTGGGGGGCGGAGTGTTTTGAACGAGTCGATGGGCAGCCTGGAAAAGGGGCTGCGCTAGCCTGGGGTATCCAGCAAGCGCGGAGCGCTCGGATCACTTTTGAAGCGGTGGTCATTGTTGATGCCGACACCCTTGCGGATCGGAACCTTCTCTTGGCGTTTAACGCGGAGCTTCAGGCCGGTCGACAGGTGCAGCAGGGTTATAACTACATCTCTAATCCCTGGGCCAGTCCATTTACCCGCATTATTGCTGTGACGGGTGTGCTGCGAAACGGCCGCTATTATGCGGGAAAGACGGCTCTCGGCCTCCAGGGAATGCTGACCGGTACCGGGATGTGTTTGAGCGCAGCAGTACTTGAGCGACGCGGGTGGACGGCTTTTTCAGTCGGAGAAGACTGGGAATTCTCGGTTGAGCTTTTGCTGGGTGGGGACAAGATCTACTTTAATCCTATGGCGAGGACCTTTGCGAAGGAGTCCCAGTCCTTCAAGCAGGCTTCCCATCAACGATTGCGATGGGCCAGCGGTCGCTATGCCGTCATGGGCAGCAAGATCTGGTCGTTGATTACTCAGGGGATCGCTGCAAGATCCTTTTCGTTGTTCGACTCTGCCGTGACGCTGGTCGCGCCCAATTACTCGAGCCAGGCTTCGCTCGCGCTGTTGTGTCTCGTGGGAAGCGTTGTCAATGCGAGTGATCCGGTCTGGGGATTTTCCTTCTACTGGGCCGCGGGGCTTCTTGCAGCGATCGCTGGTTATTTTCTGCTGGGAGTATTCTCCACGGAATCGCCGGGGAAAGCGCTGGCAGGGCTGGCACTGGTTCCAGTCTTTTTGCCGTGGCGTCTGGTCATCGAGTTGCTGGGAATGCTGGGGTATGGTCGGCGATCTTGGGGGCGAATCGCCCGCGCCGATCATCCTTCCCGGCACGTCAATCGCTGAGGGATTGCTCATGTGCGGGATTGTCGGCAGTGTTCATGCAGAGCGCGGACAGATCGATCAGCAATTGGTCCGTCGGATGTGCGCGCTGATCCGGCGGCGCGGTCCTGACGACGACGGATTCTTCTTCGACGAGCAGGTCGGGTTGGGCATGCGTCGCCTGGCGATCATCGACGTTAACAGCGGACGGCAGCCGGTCTTTAACGAAGATCGCACGGTGGCGGTTGTCTTCAACGGAGAGATTTACAATTACAAAGAGCTTCGCGAGGGGCTCTTAAAACGCGGGCATATTCTGACCAGTCATTCGGACACTGAATGTATTGTCCATCTGTATGAAGACTTCGGTGAAGATTATGTCACGCATTTGCGGGGCATGTTTGCGATTGCTATTTGGGATCTCCGAGAAAAAAAGCTCTTGCTCGCTCGAGATCGCTTCGGGATCAAGCCTCTGTATTATTGGCAGGATGGGCGAGATCTCTATTTCGGGTCTGAGCTGAAGTGCCTGCTCGCAGTCGAGCGCTATGAAAGGCAGATGGATCTCCAGTCTGTCTCAGATTTCTTCACCTTCAAGTATGTGCCAGGGCCGCGAACTATCTATCGGGGAATAGCTGAGTTGCCTCCCGGGCATACCGCGGTATGGAAAAATGGGGAACTTGCGACGCGGCGATACTGGCAGCTCAAATTCTCCACAGATCACAATAAATCTGTCGACTATTATCGTGAAGGCTTGCTGCATCATCTGGAGGAAGCGGTTCGTTTGCACTTGGTGAGCGAGGTCCCTCTTGGCTCGTTTTTGAGCGGCGGCATTGATTCCAGTGCCATCGTGGCGTTGATGGCCAAGATTTGTCCGGGAAATGTGAAGACCTTTACCGTGGGGTTTGGAGAGGGGCAGCCGGGAGCCGATGAGCGTCCCTATGCGAGAACGGTTGCCGAGTTGTTCAAGACAGACCATTCAGAGTGCGTGTATGACAATCCTCAGACGCAAGTTGAGTCGATTCTCCCGTTGATGCTTGAGGCTTTTGATGAGCCGTTTGCCGACTCCTCGATGATCCCCAACTATCTCGTGTGTCAGGCGGCCAGGCAGTGGGTAACAGTTGCAATGTCCGGGATCGGAGGGGATGAGCTATTTGCCGGGTATGAGCGATATCGGGGCGCCCTTGCGGCCAATACCTACCAGCGATTGCCCGGGGTGTTCAGGCATAGTCTTTACGCGTTGATTCACTCGCTGCCGCAGTGGGATATGGCTGGGCTCTGGATTGATCGGATGAAGCGCTTCGTCGATGGTGCGGCGTTGCCCCTGCCCGAACGGTACCAACAGTATCTCTCCGCGTTTACGGAGCCGGATAAGGCCAGTCTGTTTAGTCAGGATTTCTTGAATGAGCTGAGAAAGGCTCATGTGGGCAGCGCAGAGCTTGCTATGCATAAGGTCGAGCAATGCCGGGATCCGCTTGAATGGATTTTGCTTACGGATATGGAGACCTATCTGCCGGACGACGAACTGCGGAAGGCGGATCGACTCAGCATGTGGCACTCATTGGAAGTCAGAGTCCCATTTTTAGATCACAAACTGGTTGAATTTGTTGCCACGATTCCTTCTCATTTGAAACTGAAGGGGTGGGAGAAGAAGCATGTCTTGATCAAGTCCCTAGAAGGAATTCTTCCAGGCTCGATCTTGCGTCGTCGAAAACAAGGTTTCTCAATTCCACTCGGGGCCTGGTTGCGTGGACCGTTGCGTGAACTAGTACAGGCAACCCTTTCTGGTCATGAGTTGCGAGATCTAGGGTTGTTAAACTTGCAGGCAGTTGAGCGTATGCTCGACGAACATGATCAAGGGCAGTGGAACCATGAAACGAAAATTTGGGCCCTGATGGCATTCGTGCTGTGGGTAAAACGCTATATGCGTGGGCAAGCATTCCCAGCAGTGAAGTGAAGGGGCAATCAATGATGAAGCAAACCGTACGCGTGCTTTCCGGCCTGCCTCGTTTCCACGGAGTCAGCACGGATCGCTATGCCATCCAGGCAGACTATATTCAAGAGGATGATACGTTCATAAATGGAATGAAGCTATTCTCAAGGACGAAAGGCTACGATATCGTCCTAATGAATAGCAGTACTCGAGGGTTGTTTGGTCTTTGCCTGATGCGGTGGCTCAGGCCGTTCCACCGATGGCGGCTGGTGTCACTTGATATTCACCTGAATGAGCCTATTGGTTGGAAGCAACGGGTTGCTACTGTGTTTAAGCGATTCCTTCTCAAAAAGGTGGACCTCCACATCCTGTTTTTTAACGACCTGGCTGGATATGAGAGATGGTTTGGAATCACTTCAGCTAAGTCACGTTTTATTCCGTTTAAGGTTAATTCCTGGGAGATCATTTCCCATGATGTAGCCGCGAGTGGTGAGGGTGAATATGTGTTTTGTGGCGGGAGAAGTCTTCGCGATCTGGAGACATATAAACGGGCGATGGCCCAGGTGTCATTTCCTGGCTTGTTGTTGTATCAGCAGGATCCGTCATTCATGGCACTGCATGGAACACCCGTTGATCTGACCGGATTGCCGTCGAATGTGCGTCCAGAACGACACGATGGGAATAACGACACGTGGATTGGCTATATTCGGCGAGCAAAGATCGTGGTGATCCCTGCGTTCGCCAATAGTATCTATGCTCCGGGGCTCAGTCTTTACCTGCTTGCAATGGCCCTTCGGCGTTGCGTCATCATTTCTGAAGGCCCTCAGACTCGGGGACTCCTCAAGGAGGAGGCAGTGATTGTACCTCCCGAAGACCCAGGAGCATTAGCGCAAGCAATAAGCAAAGTTTGGAACGATTGTGCTTTTAGAGAACAAGTTGCTGATGCAGGGCGAAAATATGCCGAGCAATGTGCAGGAGAAGAACGAATGCTTCACGATATTGCAAACGCGTGCGGAGATTTAATGACCCAACGATTGTGAAGGAAGTGGAATGAGCGTCATCAATAGCTTAGGTGGCATCAAGAATCGGTTTTCTAGGTATGTAGCTCAATATGGTGTGGCAAGAGGTGCCCTGGTTCTTGCCAGTACAGTGTGTGGTGGAGGCCTTGTCGCGGTCCGCCTTCCGGGCAGCAAGGACAGTATCCAGCTGCGACGCCACACTTCGGATATTGCCGCATTCGAGCAAGTATTTATTGATGGAGAGTATGCGCTGCCCCTCGGAGATGGAAGTCCAAGAGTGATTGTGGATGCCGGGGCAAATGTCGGTTGCGCAAGTGTTTATTTCGCGCGACGTTTCCCTCGTGCTTCTATCTTTGCATTCGAGCCGGAATCATCAAATTTCACAGTGCTTGAGCGGAACGGGAAGCGGTATTCAAACATTCGAGCCATCAGGGGCGCAATTTGGAACTGTGATACTGAACTTGAGATACAGAATCCGTCGGATGACAAATGGGCCTTCAGAGTTCAGGAGCCATCGGCGAAGGGGACTTCAACTGTTCCTGCGTTCAGCATGCCCGCAGTGATGAAAATGACCGGCATCGATAGGATCGATATCCTTAAGGTAGATATCGAAGGTGCTGAGAAGGAGCTGTTTGATGAGAGCAGTAAAGAATGGATAGATCGAGTGGGAGTCATCATAATAGAATTGCATGATTGGATACGACCGGGTTGCAGTGATGCTCTCTCAAACGCGACAAGAGAGTTGAGGTGGGAGCGTTCGCGGAGTGGAGAAAATACAGTTTTGTCTCGAGTATGAAGGCAGAGGTTGCTCGTACTAAACGGAGCGACCTCCTCTGGAAGAGGTCGCTCCGTTTGCTGTGGAGTCTCTCGCCAAATACTACCTTGCCGTAAACCCCGATGGACTTGCTGGTGGGGTGGTGTCAACGGGAGTTGTCGCCCCGCCACATCCGATCCTGGCATCCCGGCTCACCGCATAGTCGTCATAGTAGATGGTCCCGACGCCATCCTGGGTGTACATCCGTACGGCCCGAAAGACGCTCTGTTGGCCCGTTTGGTCCATCCACACGTTCGTGCGATTGATCCCCTGGACCCCATTGATCCAGTTCTGGACGATCCCGTTTTGCTGCCCCGGTGTGGCGTAGGTCAGGCGGGTTTCCAGACACACCCACTGATTCTGGGGAATGGTCTGCCCATAGATGTTTTCCGTTGGATCATTTAATGCCGGAGGGGACCAGTTTTTCTGGACTCCGACGCTGAAATTCGGACTCCCCCACGTCATGACCCACCACATGGAGGTGTAGGCGTCGGAATTGTAGGCGGGATGCAGGGTGAGCTTCGTGGTCGTGGAATCGACCGTGAAGTTCTCCATGTAGATCCAGAACCGAGTATACAGCGTGCCGGTCGTGGGGGCATTGAGGTTCCGATCCTTGAAGCAACTTTTGTAGCCGGGCGTCACACTTTGATGCCCTCGAAAGATCAGCTTGGCCGATCGGCTGCCGCTATGGGCGCGATCGGTGCTCGGGAACAAAATATCATCCTGCCCAGGACACGAGGTCTGCCACACCGCGTCCATGGCGGCATTGCTCGCGTACTCAAACCCCTCATCCCAATCAACGGTGGCATAAGATGGTATCGCGAGGAAAAAGAGTGCAACTGCAAGAATCAAGGAATAGGCACATGGCCATTTTGTTCTGCCCGATCTCGTTGAACATGGATTCATATTTATTGCTCCGCCTGTTGGTGTTTGCTCATTGGTGAATCGTGGTGTGCCCATGGATGACCTCATCTCCAATTGTTTCAATTGATATGAAGCCCACTTGGCGCTGGCGGCGGTGTTAAACCTGGCGGCGGTGTGGAAACCGGTGGGGCGGATGGAGCGGGAGTTTCGCTTTTGGGTAGTTCCCCAGAGCATCCGATCCGCTGATTGCCGACGGCTAGCTTGTCGTAATATAAATCTCCCTGACCATATTGCACGTAGAGCTGATTGTAAGTAAACTTTGCAGTGGGGCTGTTCTTGCCACTCGCGGTCGCGTCTCGCATGGGAAGATCATACCGCGAAATGACTTGATTCCCATCGATCCAGGCCTCGATGATTCCATTAGAGACTCCCGGACTGCTCATCTTAATATGAGTTTCAATGCAGACCCATCGATTCTGCGGAATATTTGAACCATAGATATTATATGTCTCGGATCCTCCTTTTGTGCCTTGCACGCCCACGGAGAGGGTAGTCTGACCAAATGGCATGATCCACCAAAAGCTTGGGTAGCAGCAGGCTTCTCCTTGGAGCATCATCTTGGTTCCAACCTCGGCATCAGGGATAAAATTATCTAAATACATGTAGAAGCGAGACCACAGATCTTCCGTCGCGACGCCAAAATAACGTTCAATAAAACTACCGCCTTGAATATGGTTTCCAGGATAGTGCAGCTTTAGTGAATGGGTTCCTTCATAGACAGGGCTTGTCGCGTATGACATTCCTGCGGCCGGGGGATACCCGGTATTCCCCGGCTCCAGCCCATCTTCCCAAAATACAGTCGCATTCGACCATGATGGCGACAAGGCCATGCAGCTTAGGAGTAGGCAGGTCACTCTCACTGCGCTTGCTAATTGGCTTTGACGAAGGCCTTCCATTCTCATGTACCTTTCCTGTGCTGAATTTTCCCGAGTCGACCAGAGACATGGAAAGTTCTACCACATCTAAGCTGGCTCTCAGAACGGTTATTAATAGACGCTCTTACTTGTCTCGCTCGAGTAGGGGCTTTCATTCCCTGCCTGGTCATAGGCTGTAATCACGAAAAAGTACGTGAATCCTTTCGCCAGACCGCTTGATACGTATTGATTTGTTCCTGCCGTCAGAGTGGCAATGGGTGCGCCATATCCTCCCGAGGATGTTGCACGATACACTTTATATCCTGCGAGATCTGATTCGCTATTGGGACTCCAGGATAGTGTAACCGTTCCGGTCGTCGGTTGTGTAGCCGCTGCTATAGTCAGTGCCACTGGCACCGTTTGCGGAGTGTTGGTAGCCCCGGATGCAGACACGGTAATGACGCCGCTATAGTTTCCTGCTGCCAGCCCCGCGATATTGATGCTCGCTACCACTAAGTTGCCTGATTGGGTCGCAGTTAGCCAGTTGGCGTTATCTGTGACAGTCCATGTTAGGGTTCCCGTGCCGGTATTGGATATAACGATGTTCTGTGTCGAGGGGTTGTTCCCGCCTGCAGTGGCATTAAACGAAAGGCTCGTGGGGCTCATGCCGATGGTTGGTTGAGCTGCCGGAGCAGTTATCGTGAAGGTTATTGGCACATTAACGGTTGTGGACCCGGCAGCGTAGAGGGTGATGATGCCGTTGTAGGTGCCGGCAGTTAGGGTTCCGGTGATCGGACTAATCGTGACTACGCCACTTCCAGTACCGGATGTTGGGGAGTGCGATAACCACGCCGCGTTGTTGCTGACTGTCCATGTCAATGTGCCGCCCCCGGTGTTTCTGATTGCCAGTGACTGTGGCGTTGGGTTTCCGCCTCCCTGCTGTGCCGTAAAGGTCAAGCTTCCTGGCGTTACTCCTATTGCTGGAGGAATAGCGGCTGCGGTGATGGTGAGCGAGACGTTCACAGTTTGCGGTGTATTTGTGGATCCGGAAGCGGCGATTGTGATCGGAGTGCTGACTGTGCCGACCGATAAACCCGAGGTATTGACCGCAACCGATATCGTTCCGGATCCGGTTCCTGACGCAGGGCTTAGGCTGAGCCAGCCGGTGCTTCCCGTTGCCGTCCAACTCAATGTGCCGCTGCCAGAATTAGAAATAGAGATTGTCTTATTGGCCGGATTGCTTCCTCCCTGGACGGCCGAGAACGACAACGTTGTTGCACTTAAGCCGATAGTCGGAGTGGGAGCAGCGGTGACGTCAAAACTCACACTGACTGTCTGCGGGGAATTCGCCGTGCCGGTTCCGACGACAGTGATCAGGCCGGTATGTGTTCCGACCGAGAGGCCGGCGGGATTCACTCGTACGCTTACCGAGCCGAGATTGGTCCCCGAGGCCGATGTAGTGTTATTCAATGTCAGCCAGGCGCTATTTGAGGATGCGGTCCAAGTTAATGTTCCGGGTCCCGTGTTGGTCACGGTGAGAGACTGAGCTGCCGGGCTGGATCCATTCTGAACTGCGGAAAATGATAAGACGCTTGGATTGCGAGTGAGTGTGGGGATAACCACTGTCGGGTCAGGGTCTTCCTCTTGATAGGCAACGATTTGTGCTGTCCCTGGTAGCTCAGACAGAAGTCGCTGCATTCTGCCTGGAAGGCCTGGTCCTCGCGCTCCGGACGGAGCTGCCGCAGCAACTCTCGTCGATGGCTGTGTACTTCCCATCAGTGCGGAAGGGGATGCTGCTGCCGTGGCTACCGGTGCAGTCTGCATGAGTGCAAGCGGCCCAGCAATCGGTGCCGCGAAGCTGATCGGAGGAGACTGCTTTTCTGATGCTACCTCCCTGGTCGATGTTGTTCCTGGTTCCGGGGACACCGTCTTTACAGGGAGTGTGGTGATGGCGGGTGTCAATGGGGCTTGATTCGGAGTTGCCGTGCTAATCGCCCCGGCCTCGCTGTTCCCCAAGGGGGCCGGGCGGCGGACCAGACGATGTGACTTTCGTGTTTCTGCCGATAAAGATTTTGTAGTAGGGGGGAGAGCTTTCGTTGATGAATTATGGGTCTGCAATGATGAGTTCTCTCGAGTTATAGCGGCTGCGCTGGTGACCGTCGGTATCTGAATATCCATTGATATCAAGCTAGCCAAAGTGATGCTGAGTAGTATGCGTTGCGATATCCTGGCACTCAAAGATTTCGTAGGAGAGTACATGGTAAGGGGCCTCCGTGTTGCTCGACCGCCCTGCGCGCCGGCCATATACCCTACGGTGGATGGCCGGCAACCGTGGGAAACTAAAGCAAGATGGATGCCTTGTATCGGTGCTTTGAGGATTACATGGGCATTTGTGGAGATGGCAATTTTTCAATCAGTTAGCAATCAGCGGCGAGCGGGATGCTGAGCTGTGTCTTGTACCTGTGGGGGCGGAAGCGTAGGGGGGAGAGAACATGCTTGAGCTTGTTAGGGGAGAGGCTCTTTGTGCCCTAGATTGCGCTGGAGTTCCCGAAGATCTACTGTCAGTTCGATATTTCCCCTGTCTTCGTGTGGTTATTCCTGATCTAGTTAGAGGGTGGCTGTCGTGCAGATTCTTCTTAGGTGGAGGTCACGCAAATTCCCTGCTTTCTTGTGTCGTGGCGAGCATGATAACGGTTTGTGATTTCGTGGACGTGTACATATGTGTGGACCAAGGTTGAGTCGAAACTCAGGAAGGAACTGCTCACTTTCTTGACTGGTTCTAGGGCTTCTGCCATGTTGCTTGAGTAGATTTTGGAGGGTGTAATGGGTAAAGAGCAGGCTCGCTCAATTGCTGTCGTGGGGCTGGGATATGTGGGTCTTCCCATTGCCGTGGCGTTCGGCAAGCAAGGTCCGGTAGTTGGGTTTGATATTAATAAGGCCAAGATCGCAGAGCTGCGCCGCGGGGTCGATCGGACGGGTGAAGTTTCAGGCGCAGATCTCAAGGCTTCGCAGGTGCAGTATACGTGGGAGCCGGCGGAGCTCAAGGCTGCTGATTTCATAATTGTCGCGGTGCCGACGCCTATCAATGAGGCGCTGCAGCCTGATTTTACAGCTTTGCAGAAGTCATCCGAGCTGATCGGCTCGAATCTGGCTCCAGGGACCATTGTTGTGTATGAGTCTACAGTCTATCCCGGTGCTACGGAAGAAGTGTGTTTGCCCATCCTTGAAAAGATGTCAGGGATGAAGGCCGGGGTGGATTTCAAGATCGGCTATTCCCCGGAGCGCATTAATCCCGGAGACAAGGAACATACGCTTGAAAAGATCATCAAGGTTGTTTCGGCGCAGGATGCCGAATCGCTGGAAATTGTTGCGAAGACCTATGAGACGGTAGTGAAAGCCGGAATCCATCGTGCGTCAAGTATCAAGGTGGCTGAAGCTGCCAAGGTGATTGAGAATACGCAGCGCGATCTCAATATCGCGCTGATGAATGAGCTGGCGCTGATTTTTCATCGGTTGGGAATCGATACGAAGTCGGTCTTGGAAGCCGCAGGTACAAAATGGAATTTCCTGAGATTTTCACCTGGCCTCGTCGGTGGCCATTGCATCGGGGTTGATCCCTATTACCTGACTGCGAAAGCCGAGTCGGTAGGGTACCATCCCCAGGTGATTCTTTCTGGTCGTCGGATCAATAATGGCATGGGAAAGTTCGTTGCTGAGCAGACGATGAAGCTCTTGAGCCAGCTCCCACGGCCTGTCAATGAACTCAAGGTTGCGGTCCTCGGGTTGACCTTTAAAGAGAATGTGCCCGACCTTCGTAATAGTAAGGTGCCGGATATCATCAATGAGCTTCGCGAGTATGGTGTGCAAGTGATTGTGCACGATCCGATCGCTGAATCAGAGGAAGCAGTGCATGAGTACGGGATCAAATTAGTCGATTTGAAGCAGATCAAGGATGTTGACGGGGTGATCGTGGCGGTCGCTCACCGGAGCTTCCTTGAGATGGGGATGGGTGAGCTGCTAAAGCCTCTGCGTGATCAGAAGAGTGGAGTCTTGATCGATGTGAAAAGCATTCTTGACCCTTCAAAAGTCCCTTCCTCCATCAAATATTGGCGCCTCTAGTATAGCGGGGATGGCTGGCACGATCTCCAGCCGCCCCGCCCTTAATCATTGCTTCTAGGCTCTCAGCTAACGAGTGGGGACGGATCTGTAGCTTTCAGCCTTCATCGGAGCACCATGCTACTGCCTATTGACAAGTTCTTTCTGAACTTCTCAATATGTAGTATAAGTACCCTGACATGTCTGGTATCAAACTTCCATCCTTCCGGGCTGTTCTTCTAATGGTCTAAAGAAAGGCTGCTGGCGTTGTGATGTGGAGTCTACTGATTCGAGTCGATAGGGTTTTCCCCCACTCAGGGCAAGTTGCCCCGTTGCTTCTGTCTCTTGTTCTTCTCTCGGGTTGTCTCGCCTCTCAGGACGCGAAGCGCGGTGATCAGCATTTGGCAGCCGGGAATTGGGAGGAGGCCAGCCTCGCCTACAAGGAGGCCCTGAAGAATGATCCATTTGATCCGGGTCTCACCAGTAAGTATGCGATGGCGCGAGAACGAGCTGCCGGCCTCTACCACGAACGCGGAGAGGCGTTTCTCAAAGAACGGCAAATGGATCTGGCGATTGAGCAGTTCAAGCGGGCGCTGACGATTGAGCCTGCCAATCTTGCTCATCAGGCCAGTCTGGCGGAAGCGACCCGATTGAAAGAGGCTCGCTCGCATTTCCGTGAAGCCGAACGGTTGGCCCAGCTCGGTCGAACAGACGAGGCGATGGGAGGCTATACCAGGGCTGCGGAGCTTGATCCTACCTTCAAAGATCCTCTTGAAAGCATCAGCCGATTGACGGAAGAGCAGCAGGCGGCCATGCGCGGCGACCGCCTTAAGCAGCCGGTGACGATGCGATTCAAGAACGCAGGGATCAAAGAGGTATTGGAGGGAGTGGCGAAAGTGGGCGGGTTCACCCTGATCTTCGATAAAGATGTCCGGAACGATCCGATTTCCATCGGGGTTCAGGATACGCCATTTGAGGACGCGTTGAACTTGATCTTAAACAGCAATAGTCTTTTTTCCAGGCAGGTCTCGCCAGGAGTCCTCATCATCAGCCCGAACACCAAGCAGAAGCAGGAACAGTATCAGGATCTGATGATCCGCACATTTTATCTTTCGACGGCCAAGGCCAAGGATATGTTGGTGCTGCTCAAAAGCATGCTGGACTCCAAGCGGATGCATGCCAATGAACAGCTCAATGCCATCGTGATCCGCGATCAACCGGAGAAGCTGGATCTCGCAGAGCGGATCATTCTTGCCAACGACCGGCAAGAGCCGGAAGTCCTCTTTGATCTTGAAGTGCTGGAAGTCAATCGCACCAAGAACCAGACGTACGGATTGAATTATCCCAAGCAGGCCGGCGCCGGACTTATTCCTCCCGGATTTACGGGGACCCTGGCGGCAGATCCTGTCCAAATGACCTATCGCCAACTGACGAGTCTTGGGCCGGACAGTTATCTGTTTCGTCTTCCAACGAGTGTTCTGCTCGATTTCTTCAAGCAGGAGTCTGACGCCAAGACGCTGGCTGCGCCAAAGGTGCGGGTGGTGAACAATAAGAAGGCCGAGATTAATATCGGAGACAAGCAGCCGATCCTCTTGTCGACCACCAATGTATTGCCCGGGCAGGCGGCCACCGGGGCTGTGCCGACGACCTCAACCGTCACGTCGATCGAGTTCCGGGACACCGGAGTCAAGCTCACGGTCGAGCCCTCCATTCGATTGGGCAACGAACTTTCCTTGAAGATGAAAGTTGAAGTGATTCGCATCGGCGATCAGGTGACCTTACAGGCTTCTCCGCCGATCCAGCAATTCCGTTTTGGCAATCGTTCGGCCGAAACGACGCTCAACATGCGTGACGGTGAAACGATTGTGCTTGGTGGACTTATTCAGGAGGAGGATCGCCGGACTCGCGTGACCATGCCGTGGATCGGAGATCTCCCTCTCATCGGGAATTGGCTCAGCTCATTCAAAACGGAACGTGTGACGACCGAAGTCATCTTGACGATTACCCCTCGTATCATGCAGTCCCCGTTGGCCCCTGGATCAACCAACCAGGCTTTCTGGTCCGGGACTGAGACGAGTTATGCGACCACGCCGCTGTTCTCAAGCGCCCCGAAGAAAATGCTGGCGCATCTCTCCGGCAGTCAGACCGGACTCGCTTCACTCTCCCCAGCCGGTACACGTTCCAAGAACGATACGGCGTCAGCCGCTTCTCTGATGAAGGCCGCAGTCGGTGGCCCGGTACTTTCTATTCAGCCTGGTGATACTGCGGTCCAAGTCGGAAAAGAGATCAAGCTTTCGATTTTGGATGGGCGACTCCAGGCATCGGCTGATGGGGTGTTTCAGCTGGAGTACGATCCGCTGGTGCTGCATTTCAAGCGAATCGGCGAAGCGGAGCTGCTCGATGCGGCTGCCCCTGGAAACGAAAGTGGGGGTGAGGAGACCGGAAAGCTGGCGTTCCGTCTGTCAAAAACGGATAGCCGTGCGCCTCGATCTGTGACGGTAACGTTTGCGGCTGCCGCTGTCGGTGTTTCTCCGGTCAGGGTCGAGCTCGCTGCGGCTGATCGAGACGGAGTGGCACAAGCGACCGAAGTCGGGACAGGGGTCGTGAGGGTCCGGTGAAAGAGTCGGGAGTCACGCTTCTTGAGCTCCTTGTCACCATGACGATCGTGGTAATTCTCGCGTCAATCGCGATGCCTCTGAGTAAGGTCACGACGCAACGACGGCAGGAAATCGAATTGCGCCAGCAATTGCGGATTATTCGAGCGGCCATTGACACCTTCAAGTTGGAATGGAATCGTGATGGCGATGCGTTGCTCGGGCCTGTCTGTCTGAAGAATAAGCTGACCTGTAAAGATGTGACCAGTATCTATGGGTATCCCAAGACATTGGACGCGCTTCTCGGGGTCAAATTGACCGGAGAGGAAGCGGCGGTTCGCAGGACGACGGTGAGGCGATACCTTCGGGGAATGCCCGTCGATCCGCTTACCGGGAAGGTCGACTGGATACTCCGTTGTTATAAAGACAGCCCGAAGCCCTCC
>CXWL01059827.1_pt1 | contig 77701 bp, 81 predicted proteins | sample 590931 | NCBI WGS metagenome assembly CXWL01 (sample SAMEA3498368, study PRJEB10139) | groundwater metagenome | biome: water well; material: biofilm material | place: Germany | collected 2015-04-27
CTACAACCCACACCAGCATTGGCCTTCACGCTGTCAATACCCAATTAAACCGGACGGCTTTGATCTCAGGCCAATGTAAAACAAGGGCGAGTAATTAGCAGGAATACTTGTATAAGCCCCTGTACCAGCAACCATTGCTACTCCTGAGACAGCGCCAATTTGGAAAGTAGTCATCCCAGTCCATGGTGTATCTGGAGTCAATGTGCCAGTCATTCCAGATTGGGCGGTAGATGTAAAATCGGGAAAGTTCACGGATAGCAATTCGCTATGCCCTTCATTAGATTTGGCGAAATAATTCCCATTTACTGATCCGGCCACCATACTGGCTTGGGTTGTTGCTACTGAATGACCATAAATATTATTCGTTGCATCGTCGTGGTCGATTACTGCAACTTTCTGACCATTCGGGGCAATAAAGGCAATGAACCACGAAGTGTGGCCTCCTCCGTTTATACTTGAGTTGTATACGCCAGGAGTGCTTGTCAAGGCAATTGTTCCTGTACTTGTTGAACATGATGGGGTTGCAGTTATGTTCCCACCGGCACAATCTGTCCAATTACCCAGACCATCCACTTTGATCGTTCCGTATTGTGTAACACAGGGAAACCCTCCTGTCAGGACGTTGCCATGGACATTGCCACCACAGTAAAACCCCTGATGATTGAAAGTGCCAGCCAATCCGGCGAGAGTCGTGATGGGATTGGACATTCCGAACACGGGAATTTTTGTTAACCCGCCAAGCCCACTGATTTGTACGTGACCTACAAGCAATCCATTTTGAATGGGGAATACATCACCACTTTGAATAAAGCTATCTACTGAAGGCCCCACACTGTAAGACCCAGCAGTGTTTTTGCTCAGTAGTGCTCCTGCACTGGTCTGACCTAGTGGGATACTAAAACTAGATTGAATTACTTTGTAGCTATATGTCATGTTTGTTGTATCCACACTGAACTGCAAAACTTCACCAACCCCAGCAGATGCAGTATAAGTTTGTACAAATCCAACAGGTGGAGAAGGTGAGGATGAAGCACTACTTTCGCCCCCTCCGCATGAGACAAGAGCGATACTAAAAATTAGAAGTCCAATTAAATTAATAGTTTTCATTTTTATCTCCCTAGCACCAAGTTGCAATTTTCTATAGTTCAGAAATTAAATTGGGTTCTGGCCTGTTCTCCATGTGCGCCATAGGCAGCCACACCGACCGAAGCTCCAGTCACAGCTCCTCCATTACATGTTGCAGGCAACGTTACGGTTGCGTTGGTAACGGTGGCTGGCAGTAACTGCGGATAACCGACACCAGGTAGGCAAGAAGCGCCAGTTCCGTCTTGGACTTGCGGGTCGAATTGCACACCGATCACCGTGAAAGTAGTGGGCAGTGTCCAATTTACTGTAAGCGGAGCACCCAGCTTTGCATTAGCCAACCCTGCGGTCAGGTTGGTGATACTGGGTGTGTCGGTTGTCGTTGCGCGCAATGTGTAGTTATAAGTCACCGTGCCGGCTGCGGTTGGCAAACTGAGTGTATAGCTCCTTCCTGCTACAGCCGTAACAGCACTTGCAGGACAGTTATACATGTCGTGGGTGACCGTCGTTGTGGCACCACCCGGCTTAGCCATGAGAGGAGTAATCCTAGTTCCACCCCAAACAAACGGCGTATTAGAAAAACCGGTGCCGTTGACCGTGGGGGCACTCGGGAGCGTCATGCCTCCGTATGCGGGTTGCAACATGTTGACATAACCGCTGACGAGATTTCCCTCACTCCAGATTTGAGCCTGTGCGATCTGCATATCCCCGGCCAACAGCCATTGCCCATTGGTTTGCTGGACGTATGCCCAAGGAATAAGCATAGAGCCGCCGGTTACACCATTCGTAGTCTTGGTGTACAACACCGTAACATGTGCAACGTTGCCAGCCACACTGTCCAAGCTCAGCACTTTCATCGACGTCCCGTCACCGGCAGCTTTTGGGCGTTCACTCGCGAACTCTACCGCCGTCTGTGCCCTGTTCAAGCCGCCATTCATTGTGTTGACATCCAAGTAGGGCAGGACATCAGTATCGGCCAATTGCATGCCCTTGGTACTGAGGCCAGCCTGCATGGCATCTATGCCAGCCTGAATACCTGTGATCACGCTAGCCTGTGCATTGGTGGGTACTGTCGTGCCGGTGCTGGTAGTAGCAGTTCCCGATACGGCAGTCGTTGCAATGGCACCGTTCGTTGCCGTGAGCGTGGTGGTCAAAGTGCCTGCGGTCACTGTCCCGCTTGCGGCGATGACCGGCGTTGCGTCCAACACCGCATCTACGCCGGTGCCATTGGCGGTGAACGGCGTTGAGATCAGGTTCAGCGTGGCTGGATTAACACCATTTGAGTTCAAAGCATTCCCTACGATTTGCCGCACCACGTTCTCAATCACCGTGACTACTCCCGGTTGTGGCGGAGGATTGGTGACCGGATTGGCGAATGCCACGTCAGCCGTTACCGGTGTGGGTTGCGCCTGATACCAGGCGCGCACGATCAAGTCGGTGAGTGGAGTGATGTTGATCACGCTGGGTACGGCATCTGCACTGACGCTGTAGAACACTGTGCCAGCCGGGTAATTGGCTCTGGCTACTGTGGTAGTCACCTGGACCAACAAGGGTGGAGTCAAGCTTGTGGTCAGACTGTATTGGCCTGTTGTTGCATTGGTTTTGACAGTCGCTTGCGCACCCGTCGCATCCTTGAAGGTCAGGTCCGCGTTGGCAATTGCTGAACCCGTCGCCGCAGTGCCGGTTACCGTGATTGCACTGGGTGTTCCTCCACTGGGGGTGGAGGAAGAGCCACCACCGCCGCATGAAGCAACCAACGAAACAAAAAACATTACCAGGAATAATTTAATCGAGTTCATGCTAGCTCCCCTTTACTAGGTGTTGTTGCGGGGCATGAGGGCTGTCGATTGACTATTTTTGGACTGGCAGCGATCAGACTCCAAAGTTGAATCTGACTTGCTAAACAACTTGATGTGAAGAACAAAGCGTGAACACGCTAGCCCCACCCCGCATAAACGTCAAATCGTTTCCGGTTATATGGATATAACCAAACGGTATATGCATTTATGCAGCAAGCGTAGCCCGAAAGCAGCGCAGCGGTTTCCGGGAAGCACGCGCATTACACCCCTAGACTTGGCTACGCTGCTTCCGGGCTACACCTTGCTTTCGATGACATCACTCTCTACCCACAGTGGCGGATTTTTATTTGCGCGTCGGTGGCGTGGAGTTGACAACAGAACGTCCGTTCTTTACGATGCAAAGCACGTTCGTTCTGTTCGGGTGCTGCCATGACTGATTCCAATCCTGCAAACTCCAGAGACGCGGAATATCTTGCCAAGCTGCAAGATTATTACGCGGACTGGAAAAGTATTCCGTCTTATGCCGCACTGTGCGAGGTGTTCGGCATCGCTTCCAAATCCTGGGTCAAGGCGATTCTGGATCGGCTGGGTGAAGCCGGTTTCCTTGAGCGCACGCCGGACGGTGTGTGGATCCCGACCCGCCAATTTTTTGCACGACCGCTGGCCGAAGTTGCCGTACCTGCGGGGATGCCGGTCGCGGTGAACGATGCGCGCGGCGAATATTTCGTCATCGACGAGATGCTGATCGACACGCCTTCCAAGACCACGCTGATCTCGGTGAAGGGTGATTCGATGATCGGTGCGGGCATCCATGACGGTGATGTGGCGGTGGTGGAGAAACGCAATCTGGCCAATGTCGGCGACATCGTGGTGGCCATCGTGGACAACGAATTCACTTTGAAAACGTTGGACAAGGAGCGCGGCAAATTCGTGCTGCGTCCGGAGAATCCCGCCTATCCGGTGATTCGTCCGCAGGGTACGCTGGAGATCTTCGGCATCCTGGTCGGCCTTATTCGCAAGTATCGCCGGTAGTCAGAATGGGATAGTTTCCCTGCTGATGCCGTTGTGGTCGCAACGCAGCGCATTGGCGTGGTTGTCCCAATCACCCAGCACCCAGCGTTCGCAAGTGTGTCCATCGGGATGGTGCAGATGTTTTGCCGACCGGTGTGTGTGGCCGTGGATCAAACGGGGGTAATTGAACTGCCTCAGCAAATCATCCACCGCCCCGGCACTTACATCCATGATGTCCATTGCTTTTACACGTTTGGATTGTTCGCTTTGGGTTCGCAGTTGTTCGATCTGCGCTTTACGCCGGTCCAATGGTTGTGCCAGAAATTCCGAGCGCCATAACGCACTGCGCACCTTGAGGCGGAATTGCTGGTAGGCCGCATCGTCGGTGCACAGCGCGTCGCCGTGGGTGAGCAGCGTGGGGGTGCCGTAGAGATCAAGCAGTGTCGGGTCGGCCAAGAGCGTGGCGTGGCAGGCGGCGGCAAGTTGTTCATCCATCAAAAAATCACGATTGCCGTGCATGATGAAGAGGCGTGTGCCGTGTTCGGAAAGCGACCGCAATGTCCCGCTGACGTGTTGATGGAAAGGTGTGTCGAGGTCGTCGTCGCCCGCCCAATATTCGAACAGATCACCGAGGATGAACAGCGACTCGGCGTGCGGGGCGATGTCCGAGGCAAAACGTGCGAACTGTTGCGCGCTCTGCGCATGATCGCTGCTCAGGTGCAGGTCGGAGATGAAGAGGGAGTGTCCCGCAGGAGAATTTGACATCGTGCCGGTAACTCCCTCCACACCTGTCCACTCAGGGACAGGAAATCGTTTATCTCGGATAATCCATTAGGGTCGTCATTCCCGCTTTCGCGGGAATGACGCAGTTTTTTGCCAATGGAATATTTGGGTTTATTGAACTACTTCCGCTTTGGTGATGATGACGTCTTCCTTGGGTACGTCATTGTGGAAACCGCTGTTGCCGGTCTTCACTTTGCCGATGGCGTCCACCACATCTTTGCCTTCCACCACCACGCCGAACACGCAATAGCCCCAGCCGTCCTGTCCCGGGTAGTTGAGGAACGAGTTGTTCTTGGTATTGATGAAGAACTGAGCCGTGGCAGAGTGCGGATCGCTCGTGCGCGCCATGGCGATGGTGTAGATGTCATTCTTCAAACCGTTGGCCGCTTCGTTCTTGATGGCCGCTTTGACTTGTTTTTGTTTCATGCCCGGTTCAAAACCGCCGCCCTGGATCATGAAATTCGGGATCACGCGGTGGAACACCGTGTTGCTGTAAAAACCGCCGTTCACATAGTCGATAAAGTTGGCGACGCTGAGCGGGGCTTTTTCCGCGTCGAGTTGCAACGTGATGATGCCGTGGTTGGTGTGGAGCTTGACCATCTGGGTTTTTCCTTGAGTTGAGGTTGGGGTTTGGGTTGAATCTGCGTGCGCGGGCAGAGCGGTAAATCCTGCCAGCAAGAAAACGGATACGAAATGCAATAATTTCATCAAATTTCTCCTTAAAAATACGCTGAAAATTCTACGGCACAAACGGGCAAAAACGCGTTGACCAAAACGGCTATTTGCTCGAACGCTCTTCCGCGATTTTCCAAGTGCCTTCTTCGTTAACCCAGCGCAGCGTCTTGGCTTTTGTAGTCGCTGATCTCAGATTGCTGGATCGATAAATTTGCTTGAAACGTACAGAGGCGCTGTGCTTGTCGACTATTTTGATTTTGGCCTCGCGCACTTGAACCCGGATGGTCTTGGTCTTGGCGAGACTGTCTTTGCGCTGCGCTTCCCAGGAAACACGGGATTCTGCGGCGGGCGTTTTAAACGATTTGGCATAAAACGCCAGATATTTTGCACTGTCTTTTGCCGACCAGGCGGCAGCCCAGTCACTCAGTGATTTCATCACTTGTGCAGTAATTTCGGCGGCGGGTGGCGCTTCTACCCGGGCTTGTCCCGCCGTCGCTGTGGCGACCGCAGACTTGGCAACATTCCCCTCGATCAGACTTTCGGTGGAACTCCCGGCACGGGCTACTGGAGGCGTTGCCAATAGGTTGCCGGAAACAGGTTCGGCAGTGTCGGGAACCGGGGAAGGCGCGACTTTATTGGGGATTTTGCCCTTGCTAAAAACCTCACGCACCAGCGCGAGTTTGGCTTGGGTGCCGGCATTGCTTTTATCCAGTTGTACGGCGCGCTCGTATGACTGGCTGGCCAGTTTGGCATAGATGTCGCCCAAATTTTCATGCGCGGTGGGGTAGTTAGGGTGGGTGCGTAGCGCCATTTCCAAAGCAACTTTTGCTTTTTCATACAATCCCTTGCCGGCGTACAACACGGCCAGATTATTGTAGGGCTCGGGTAATTCCGGATAATCGTCGGTCAACTCGGTGAAGATCTTGATCGCCTCATTGGTGTTGCCCTGATCGTTGATGATCAGACCCTTGAGAAACCGGGCTTGCGCATCTTTGGGATGGGATTCCAGAAAGCCGTTGACCTTCTCTAATGCCTGTGTTTTCTGGCCTTGTTTGAACAGCTTGTTGGCGTCCTGAATTTCGTCCGCCGAGGCAGTGAGGGTGAACGCAAGCAAAACGCACAGCGATATGCAAAGTTTGAATTTTAAGAGTTTGTCCATCGCGAAAAATCTTCCTTGGAGCGTGCCCGTAATGGAGCCTTGCCAACAGTAGGCGGCGATTCTACCAAAATAGAATGTGGCCTACACAGTTTGCGTGGGGTGCGAACAGACAATCTGAGCGGCGACGGTTTCGGGTAAAATCGCGAACCTCGAACGCAGACTTTATTCACATCGATCATGAGTGGCAATCCTATGAGTGGTAATCCAGGCACACCGCCCGTTGCAGTCTCCAATTTCATCCGTAGCATCATCGACGGCGATCTCGCCAGCGGCAAACATCAAAGCATCGTCACGCGTTTCCCGCCGGAACCGAACGGCTATTTGCACGTCGGTCATGCCAAATCCATCTGTCTCAATTTCGGTTTGGCCAGGGATTACAACGGCCTGTGCAACTTGCGTTTTGACGATACCAATCCGGAAAAAGAAAATGCGGAGTACGCCCAATCCATCCAGGATGATGTGCGCTGGCTGGGCTTCCAGTGGAACGGCGAGGTGCGCTGGGCCTCGGATTATTTCGATGCGCTGTACGATTTTGCCGTCGAACTCATCAACAAGAGTCTGGCCTATGTGGACGACCTCACGCCGGAGCAGATGCGCGAATATCGCGGTACGCTCAAGGAGCCAGGTAAAAACAGCCCGAATCGCGAGCGCGGTGTGGCCGAGAACCTCGACCTGTTTACGCGCATGAAGAATGGCGAATTCGCCGATGGCGCGATGGTCTTGCGCACCAAGATCGACATGGCATCGCCCAACATCAACCTGCGCGACCCGGTGATCTACCGTATCAAGCGCGCCCACCACATCCGCACCGGCGACACGTGGTGCATCTATCCGATGTACGACTACACGCATTGCATCTCCGACGCGCTGGAAGGCATCACCCATTCGATTTGCACGCTGGAATTCGAGGATCACCGCCCGCTGTACGACTGGGTGCTGGACAACATCACCATCCCCTGCCACCCGCGCCAATACGAATTCTCGCGACTGGAACTGCACTACACCATCACCAGCAAACGCAAGCTGCTGCAACTGGTCAACGAAAAACACGTGAGCGGTTGGGACGATCCGCGCATGCCCACCATCAGCGGCATGCGTAGGCGCGGTTACACGCCGCAAGGCATTCGTGAATTCGCCAAACGTATCGGCGTGTCCAAGAGCGAAAACAGCGTGGACATGGCGGTGATGGAAGGCGCGATCCGTGAAGATTTGGAACTGCGCGCACCGCGTGTGATGGCCATCCTCAATCCGCTCAAAGTGACCATCACCAATGCTGACGGCGCTTTGGCACGTGAAGCCGACTTTCACCCGAACATGCCTGAATTGGGCAAGCGTGTAGTGCCTTTTTCCAAAGAACTTTTTATCGAAGCCGACGATTTTGCCGAAGTGCCCCCATCGGGTTGGAAGCGGCTTACGCTGGGCGGAGAGATCCGCTTGCGTCACAGTTATGTCATGCGCTGTGATGAAGCAGTCAAAGATGCATCGGGCAAAGTGATCGAGCTCAAATGCAGTATCGACCAGGCCACGTTGGGCAAAAATCCGGAGGGTCGCAAGGTGAAGGGCGTGATCCATTTTCTGTCGTGTCAACACGCTTTGCCCGCNNCACCTGAATCCGACTTCGCTGGCCGTGGTGCAAGGCTGGGTGGAAAGTAGTGTGAAAGATGCGACACCGGAGACGCGTTACCAGTTTGAACGACTGGGATATTTTGTGACAGACCGTCGCGACCACCAACCCGGTGGAAAACTGGTTTTCAATCGCACCGTGACGTTGCGCGATTCGTGGGTGAAAGAGCAGGGATAAATTTGGATAATCCAGCAAGGTAGTAGGCAGGCTTCAACCCGACCTGCACCACCTTGATGATGTGTCATTCCAATGCCTATCTGAATATTGGAGATAAAGGAGAAAACATGTACAAACGTATCGCCGTGGCAGTGGATGGAAGCGACACTTCGACAGCCGCGCTGAACGAGGCGATCAAGCTCGCCAAATTGTTGGATTCGACATTGCTGTTGTTATACGTCTGCGAGGAAATGCCGGTCACCTGGGATATGGAAGGGATGGCAGCCTTGCCGATGGCCGATGTGATCAAAGTGTTTGTCGAGTCGGGCAAACAACTGCTGCACAAAGACAAAGCCCGGGTAGCCGAGGCGGGCATCCGGGTCGAAACCAAGTTGGTTGAGGATTACAGCGGGCGTATCGGCGCAGTGATCAGCGCGGAATCCGGGGCGTGGTTGGCTGATTTGCTGGTGGTGGGCACCCATGGCCGCAAAGGACTCGACCATCTGTTGATGGGCAGCGTGGCGGAAGGTGTGATGCGCACCTCGACTGTGCCGGTGTTGCTGGTTCGCGGAAAATAATTCCGTTCGGTGTTTGAACGCACTACAGGGTATTCCTGATTGTCATTCCCGCGTAGGCGGGAATCCAGTCATTAAACATATGTCTCCGCAGCGCGGAGACAAAATCAAAGTGCCTATTTTATAAATCCGCCGGATTCCCGCCTGTGCGGGAATGACGGTAAAGGTGAAATTGCTGCATGTTAAAAATCTACAACACACTTGCCCGCGATAAGCAGGAATTCAAACCCATTACCCTGAATACCGCCCGCATGTATGTATGCGGCATGACGGTGTACGACTATTGCCACCTCGGCCACGCGCGGGTGATGGTGGTGTTCGACATGGTGTATCGCTGGCTCAAAGCGAGCGGTTACGACGTGACCTACGTGCGCAATATCACCGACATCGACGACAAGATCATCAAACGCGCGGCCGAAAATGGCGAGTCCATCCACACGCTGACGCAGCGTTTCATTGACGCGATGCATCAGGATGCCGACGCACTCGGCGTGTTGCGTCCCGACCACGAACCGCGCGCCACGCAATATGTAGCGCAGATGTTGCAGATGATTGCGCGGTTGGAACAGAACGGTTTGGCGTATCAGGCTGCCGATGGCGATGTGAATTTCGCGGTGCGCAAGTTTGACGGTTACGGAAAACTTTCCGGCAAATCACTGGAAGACCTGCGTGCCGGTGAACGCGTCGAAGTCGCTTCCGACAAAAACGACCCGCTCGATTTCGTGTTGTGGAAACACGCCAAAGACAGTGAAGCGGACGAAGTGAAATGGGATTCGAAATGGGGCAAGGGGCGTCCCGGTTGGCATATCGAATGTTCGGCGATGGGCTCGGAAATTCTCGGCGATCATTTCGATATTCACGGCGGCGGAGCGGATTTACAGTTCCCGCACCACGAAAACGAAATCGCGCAAAGCGAAGGCGCACACCAGTGCCAATATGTGAATTACTGGATGCACAACGGTTTCGTGCGCGTGGACAACGAAAAGATGTCCAAGAGCTTGGGCAACTTCTTCACCATCCGCGAAGTGCTCAAAAAATACGATGCCGAAGTGGTGCGCTTTTTTATCCTGCGCGCACATTACCGCAGCCCGCTGAATTATTCCGATCATCATCTGGATGATGCCAAGAGTGCGTTGACGCGACTTTATACGGCGTTGAAGAGTGCTCCCCCTCCCTCATTCCCTCCCCCGGAGGGAGAGGGAGGCTGGCTCCCTTCTCCCTCCAGGGGAAGGGCTGGGGAAGGGGGAGAGGCCGTTGACTGGAACACTCCTCATGCCGCCCGCTTCAAAGCCGCGATGGACGACGACTTCAACACACCGGAAGCTGTTGCGGTGTTGTTCGATCTCGCCAACGAAGTGAACCGCAGCCAGTCTGCAGAAGCAGCCGTGCAACTCATGGCGCTAGGCGGAGTGCTCGGCTTGTTGCAACGTGATGCACAAGGCTTCTTGCAGGGTAGGCGCATAGAGGTGAGCGCGCATGAAGGACTTACTTTAACTGACTCAATAGAGGTTGAGATTATTAGGGGTGAGTCATATATAAATGCTCAGATTCAAGCCCGCATCGTTGCCAAGAAAGCCAAGAACTTCGCCGAGGCGGATCGTATCCGCAAGGAACTGCTTGAGGCCGGTATCGTGCTGGAAGATGCCGCGCAGGGTACAACTTGGCGCAGAATTTGAGCTCCGCCGCCTTTTATACTACAAAATAGTAATTTGTATGATAATGTTCACGCATGGGACTTTATATTGAACTTACCTCTAGCGCGCAAAATGCCTATGCGGATTTGTTCGATTCCGTGTTGGCATCGAGTATCTCCAATTCTGTCGCCGGATTGAATGGCAGCTTCGGCACAAAAACTATACACAAAAAAAAATACTGGTACTTCCAGTATCGCGATATAGATAGTTCGGTCAAACAGATATACATCGGGCCGGATAGCGCAAAGCTCCACGATCTGATCAAACTGCATCAATCTTTTGACGGTAAGCAGATACGCATGTTGTCGGCAGCGGCAATCGCCCTTGGATGCAATCCTGTCTTGCCCAAACACTACCGCGTCGTCAAGCGACTTTCTGAATACGGATTTTTCAGGCGCGGTGGCATCCTGGTTGGGACGCATGCATTTCAGACGATGTGTAACATGCTCGGGATATTGCCCGAGGAGCGTATGCAAACCCAGGATGTCGATTTCGCCCATGCCGGGAAAAACATCTCCATTGCATTGCCATCCAACATCAAGATCGAAATCAGAAGTGCTCTGGAGTCACTGGAAATGGGTCTGATTCCAATCTCGACATTCAGCGGAACGGAAGGCGCGCGTTTTCTGAATCCTGCAGACCCGGCGTTCATGGTGGATTTCCTGACGGCAAAAACATCGACAAAAAATGATCCGGTTCACATCGAGGGACTATCGATTGCACTGCAACCTTTGAAGTTCATGGAATTCTCGATGAAAGACACGACGCAGGCAGTAGCCTTGGGCAGTGACGGAGCAGTGCTTGTCACCATTCCAAAGCCGGATCGATTCGCGATACACAAGCTCATCGTCTCTGCGGAACGGGATGTTTCAGAGACCGCAAAGATCAACAAGGACATCAGGCAAGCAAACGTTTTGATTCAGTACTACCTGGATTTCAGACCGGATGAACTTTTCGATACTTGCAAGGAAGCAAAAGAAAACGGGCCGGGTTGGGGGAAACGGTTGCGCAGCGGAATAGTGAAACTGAAGAAGATCAACCCGCCAGCCGCGAAGTTGTTGCAGGACTCGATAGATTAGTCCCGGGTGCTAAACGAATCTGGAATGGCGTTGCCGAATTGACACCAAGAAAGCCAACAATTTCGTGGAAGCGGATCGCATACGCAAAAAATTACTTGGGTTGGAATCGTGCTGGAAAATTCGGCACAGGGTACAACTTAGCGCAGAGGCTAAGGTAATTTTCCTGCTGAGACCATGTGGTTGAGTAGCAGGGGATTGGAAATCCAGACGACGATGTCGTCGAACTCTCCGTTCGTGGAAGTGGCAGAAGTGATTGTGTGACTGACGAAAGTGCGATCATTGTTCGTGCTGTTGGGGTTTGGGTTTTTTGTTTCGTCTGTGCCAGTCCCGCCGTACCCCCCGTTTTTACCAAGCGAATACAGTACTACTGGAACGCCGGGATCGGCGGTCAACGCGCTTCCAGATGCGCAACTCGAAGCGCTGATGCCGGTGGCGGTAGAGCACACCAGCAGGTTTGGATTGAGCGAAGACAGTCCGACTGTGGCCATGCCATTGGTCGAGGTGTAGACATTACTCAATGCAGGGTTAGTGCTGGTCCAGGAAGTCACCGCATAGCGTATGGGATTTCCCCAAGCATCTAGCGCCAGTCCCTGTGTATTCCGAGTAGACAAACCGAGTGTTGCGGCCGGGATAAAACCATCGAAGAAATTGGTGCAGGAACCGCCACCGACCGGACTCTCGATGCCATTGCTGACCGAGGATGCCGGACAGGGAAGGCGACCGTTGATGATGGCGAAACCGAGCAATGCTTGTTGGATATCATTCATTTGTTTACGCGTTTCGGTTAGTTGTTGCTGTTCGATTTGGCTGGAGATGGTCGGGAGTAATCCGGCAAGCAACAGGGCGATAATGGCCAGCACCATGGCCATTTCGACCAAGGTAAATCCGCGATGGCTACGGCGTGGCGTGAAAGAGAAAGACTTGTTCACGGGCAATTCACCTGTCCATCGAGACAAAACACGTGATCATTGTTGGTTTTGTAATCAGCATCTGAAATGCGGTAGGTGAGGTAGGGTTGGCTTGGGTTGTTCTTCGGTAACAGGTTGTCGGGTTCCAGATAGTCGCTCACCGTTGCTGTATTTCGGTTGGAGGTCAATTTTTTGCCAGCGGTGATGACGGCAGCGCGGTAACTACCGGAGCCGGATTGAGTATGTGCGGTGCCGGTGACACTCAAACAACTGCCGCCGCAATTTGCTGAACTGCCCGGTTTATAACCGCTGGCGATCTGGAAAAAAATCAGATCGCGCCAATGATCCCAGCGTGCCGAGGAAAAGAGTGTGCAACTGACAGGCCAAGTATCGGGCATTCCGGATGCTTGGGCGAATTCGCTCGGCATGGTGGCGACGAAGTCGTTGGCGGCATCCACGATATTCTGCTGGATGTTAGCGATGGCGGCACTGCTGGAAGATATGGTCAGGTTGTTTTTCGCATCGTTAGCGGCATTTTTGAGATTGTCGGCAGGCGATTCTAATGGCTGGCCATTGTAGAAATCCTTGACTGTGTCGGCAGCATTTTTTGCGGCAGATGCTTTGGTTTGCATGGCGGAGAGATTGCCTGATGTCTTCGATGCGGCGAAGACAGACAAGGCGGTCCACAGTTCGGCAAATGTTGCTTGCATGTCGACAATCATGGCTGGTGTGGTTACGGTTTGCACGCTGGGACGTGTTGGCAAACGACCGAACAAGGTGTTATAGCTGCCCATGAACAACGGAGAGAAAGAGGTCTGTGTGTTCACTGGCACTGCCCACGGATATTTTCCTCCCGCGCCGGGTTCGGATGCGTAGGCGTCCAGGCACTGCTTGGCTTCTCGTGTGACCCGGTTCTGGATGGCGTTCCAGATGTCCTGGCGGGTAATGAAGACGAACTGATCGTTCACCGTCAGTGTGATGTTGTTGTTGGCATCGCGGTGGTCGTGCGGCAGGATGAACTTTCCTGTCGCTATGTCCCCGTTGTTGATGGTGTGTGCCGTGTCGTTATCCATATAGGCAGCAGGTGTGTAGTTGCCACCGCAGGTTGGTGCCGCACTGCCGGAACGGTTTTCATTAGTGTTGAGTGGCGTCCCCGGAGCGATGACCATCGCAATGATCTCTTTAGGAGAGATCTCGTTGCCGTCACTGGCGTAAACCTTGAGTTGTCCTTCATTGTCCCAGTTCATCGTTGCGCCAGATTTCGGGTTGTTTTTATAGCTGCCGGAGACGGCATACCACAGGCATTCTTGCGTACCGTCGTAAAGTGCAGGCAAATCCAGCGTTTTCCAGGGCAACCTGCCCATGGAGTTTGCGCCTGCCGAGCCACAGGTTTCGGAGGATCCTTCCACGGGTGTGCCGCCCGCCGTACCATCCATGTCCGGACAGGGCAGGTAACCGTCGGTTTCTCCGGGATGTGTATCGCCATAAGTGACGGCATAGCCGATTAATGCCTCTTTGGCTTGAGCCAGCGAGTCGGACGTCGTCTGGTTACGTTTGTTGCTGATGGCTATGCTACTCAAGGAGGTGACTAAAGCCGTGGTGATGCCGATGATCAGGATGACCAGCATCACCAACATGGCACCGCCTTGCTGCGAGCATTTGCCCGGGTAGTTATTTCTGATGGGGAATGGGCGGAACATGATCAGTCGTCTTCGACGGCAGGTTTTGGAGGCACGTCGGCGTCAGGTTTTTTCTCAGCCGTTTCGCGTACCACCGGCGTGTTCAAAATCAATCGTTGCCCAACTTTGACTTGCACGGTTAGGGGTTTTCCGGGCACGGTGACCGGCACGGTGGCAGGGGATTTCTCATTGCCGCGCGCGGCGGGTTGCTGTGTGCCGTTGAGCCAAACGATGCGGCTGCCATCCTGTTTTTGGATCACTCCGTTGACGAGGATGGAATTGGAATCGGTTTTGCGCTTGCCCTCTGCATCACTTTCGGCGGGTTGTTTGGGCACTTCGAGTTGTGCGCGTTGTTGTGGGGTGTAGAACAGTCGCCCCAGTTCCGCCGCATTCGTGTTTGCTGCAGAAACAGTCAGCAGAAGCAAGATTAATTGCGTGGGCCTCATGGTTGACTCCTGTTCTTCATGGTCAGCCATCCGCCGGCACAATCCGCCTTGAGAGAATGAGTGTTGCCAATGAGATCGTCTGATTTCGACAAGCTGCAGCGGTCAAGAATGAACCAGCCTTGAGTTTGGTTGTGTAGCGCCGTGAACAGATGCAAAAGTTGTTCCTCGTGTAACAGATCAATTTGCAATGTCATGGGGCTTAGATTGAGTGCGAAGTTGCCCAGTTCCAACGGGGGGTTGGGTGCATAACTTTGTTGCGGAGCAATGGCGTATTGAAAATCCTGCACGATGCCTTGCTCGCGTAACTTTTCCAGCCCTTCTATCCAATCAAGCCGTTGTTCGTTGCCGATGATTTTTTGAGCTTCCAACGCCTGGTATTCCTGCAGATAGGTGGCCATGTTTTGCAGGTCGTTCTGCGATGCGGCGAGTTGCGCGCGCGAATCAACGAGGATGCGCTGGGCGATTTCACGGTCTTTGATCGCTTGTTTCTGATAGTCCTCGGTGTGGGAGTACAGCACGGCACAGACCGCCAAACTTAGAAGCAAGGCCCCCAGGCTTCCCTTGAGTTCGGCCAGATCGTCAAAGGATAGACTCATGACGGATGTCTCCAGATGATCTTCAAGGTAAATAGAGCAGCCTTGCCTGTGCTGGTCTTCGTATCGCCACTGATCGAGCCTTTTGAGCTGACATCCAAAGGCAGAGTCTCGGCGGTGACAGAGTAACCCTGCTGGAAAAGCGCCTGCTGGAATTGGTTCAAATAGTCCAGCTCTTGACGATGTGCATTGCCAAACCCGGTCAACTCACCTTCGAACGTGATCAACTGTGCCGGATAGGGGGAAGGCGCCGCATCGGCCGGGCTGGTCTGCCAAGAGAGCTTGTGCAAGGCAATACGCTGGAATTTATCCAGAACACGGCTGACTCCCCCGATGACTTCTTTGGGGGTAGGAGTGTATTCGTTCAAATTACGTGCAAGCATTACCGCTGTCTTCATGTCGGCAGCGGGAATGGTCATGTTCCCGAAATTCGACTGTATCTGTGCTGTTTGTTGGTTCAGTTGAGCAGTCTGCATCTTGACAGGCTCGGTGCCGGCAACCAATACGTTACTCATCCAGTACGAGAGTCCGCTCCAAGCAAGGCTGGCCAACAACGTAATGATGGCCAAGCCGTAGAACGCCCGTTTTAGCTGCCAAGTGAGGTAAAAATGGGTATGAGAAGAGTTGGCGTAATTGGCCCCCAGCTTGCTGGCGGCCAGCAGATCCAGGAATAACGGAGTTGCATCCGAGTCATCAAATACATGTTCGCAACCGAAACGTTTGCCGATATCCTGGATATCCAGGTAGGTGAAATGCAAATTCCCGTTATCGGATAATTTGGCATGCAACTCGGCCCTGTCTGCCGAATGGCAAATGATATGTACATCCAATTGTTCACCGGGTGGTGGTAAAGAACGGCTCTTCAGATATTGCTGGGTACGCGGCGTTTCTTCATACACGGATTTACAGAAAGAACCGCCTTCACTGATCGGGATCAAGCGCGAGAAATGCAGTTTCTTGTGGCTGAAATAGGTCTGCCGCAAACCCGAACTTTTTTCCCAGGACAACAGCAACACATGTTCGGATGCAATCTCTTTAAGCAGAGGCGCACTGATAATCGGTACGGAATAAATCCCGCGCAACGGGATATGTTTAGCCAACAACGCATCCAGCCAGGGGGTGATGCGTTTGGGATTGGTAAGCGCCGAGAACAGCATGTCGTCATCACGCCGTCCCTCGCTTTGCCGCTGCAACAGAGTGGCCTGGCGGAAAGGGGTGGTGCGGTAATACTGCTCGAATTTTCGGTCCAGTAACGCGCTGCGATTGGGGCCGAAAAGATGGGGAACGGTTTCCTGATGGAAATCCTCCTCGATGATATCCACCAGCAATAAAGCGGGATTTCGGCTGCCTTCGAGAAGGTTTGAGAATTGTTCACGTCCGTCCGAGTCGTTGCCAAAGCTGCCCTGCAACGCCAGTTTCGATCCTTTCCAGACGTATGCTTGGAACGAATCCGCGCTCAGAAATAAAAGGGTACGTGGCATTACATTTTCACCTTGCTAATGATGTCGTAGATCGGCGACAGTACCGATAACATCACCCAGCCGAGCAGCGTGCCGAGGATGATGGTCATGGTGGGTTCGATCAACACTTGAACTTTCTTGATTGAATCCTTGACGTCGCGATCATAGAAGTAACTCACGTTTAGCAGCGCCTGATCGAGTTGGCCGGTGGCCTCGCCTACTTTGAGCATGCGCACCACGAGCGGGGGAAAGATCCCGGCCTGCTGGAAACTTTGCGTCAGATTTTTTCCGGACTCGATCTCCCGCATCACGTTCTGCAAACTTTGCGCGATGACCTGATTGCTCACCAAATCGCGCGAATTGGAGATGCAATCCAGAATCGTGATGCCCGAGCTGTACATCATGGCAAACGTGTTGGCGAAACGGGCCAGAATGATTTTGCGCAGAATGGGGCCGGTCGGCCAGATATTCAGCTTGAGGTTATCCAAATGGTATTGCAGCCTCGGATAACTGATCAATGCTACTTTGAAGAGACCGAACAAGGCGGGCGGCGTGAGCAAAATGAGATACCAATAATTGACGAAGAACCACGAGGTCGCCAACAACATCCGGGTCTGCAACGGGATCTCCTGCCCCATGCCTTTGATGAATCCGACCAGTTGCGGAACCAGATAGATCATCAGGAAAAAGGTGATGGCGAGCACCACAGTCCCAACAAACAGCGGATAGATCATCATGTTCTTGGTCTGCGATGCCATTTCGTCCTGCCACTTCAGCGATTCGGTCAGGTGGCCAAACACATCCACCAGGCGACCGCTGTTTTCCCCCGCTTTGGTCAGGTTGGTGGTGATCTTGTCGAACGCGTTGGGATGTTCCGCCATTGCCTGAGACAGTTTCTTGCCGTTCTCGATGGACTCGACCATGCTGGCGATGATCTCGCGGAAGGCCGGGTCTTCCATGGTGTCGCGCAAGTCACCCAGACATTCCAGCAACGGCACGCCGGCGCGGGTCAGCTGCTCCAGGTTGAAAAAGAATGTGATGAGATCGATGCGCTTGATTTTGCCTCCGCCAAAGGTGGCGACATTCTCCTGTTCTTTGGCATTGATGAGATCCAGACCACCGTGTTTGAGGCGCATCTCCAGATCGATCAGATTGGCCGCGTCTTGCAGTCCTTTGACGGTCTTGCCGTTACTTTCGATCGCCTTGTAGGAATAGAGGGCCACGCGGCAATTCTCCTATGAGCGATCAGTAAGGTCGACCACGCGCGAAACTTCCGAGACGGAGGTCACGCCTTGCAGGATGCGCCGGATACCGTCTTGCGCCAACGGCCGGAAGCCGCGTTCAAGTGCGGCATGTTTGATGTCGCGAATGCTGGCGCGGCGCGCGATCAAGTCATCCAGGTCCGAGTCAATTTTGAGAATCTCCATGATGGCCTGGCGCCCGCTATAACCCTGGTGGTGACACATGTCGCATCCGGCGGCGCGATAGAGCGTTACATCTTCGTGCGGGCTTAGTCCAAGCAACTTGCGTTCACTGGAATCCGGCTGGTAGGAGTATTTGCAATGTTTGCACAAGATGCGGATCAGCCGTTGCGCCACGATGCCGATGATATTTCCCGCCAGAATATCGGGCAGGATACCGATATCCAACAAGCGTGGAATCGCGCCTACCGAGGAATTGGTGTGCAGCGTCGAATATACTTGGTGGCCTGTCATGGCAGCACGAAATGCCATCTCGGCAGTGGGATGGTCGCGGATCTCACCGACCAGAATAATGTCCGGGTCTTGCCGCATCAAGGAACGGATACCGCTGGCGAAGTCGAGCTTGGCCGCTTCGTTCACCGAACTTTGGCGGATCAGCGGAATGGGATACTCCACCGGATCTTCCAACGTCATGATGTTCACCGATTCGGTGTTGACGTGATTCAGAATCGAATACAGGGTCGTCGTTTTACCGCTACCGGTCGGGCCGGTGACCAGCACGATGCCTTCCGGTTTGGCGATGATGTTCAGCAAGATCGTCAAGGCGGCATCGTCGAGACCGATTTGGTTAATCGGTACCAGACCTTTTTGGCGGTCCAGAATACGCAGCACCAGATTCTCGCCATAGGTGGTGGGATGAGAAGCCACACGAAAGTCGATGGGACGTCCGGACAAACGCAACGAGATACGTCCGTCCTGCGGGGCGCGCGTCTCGGCGATGTTCATGCCGCTCATGACCTTCATACGCACCACCATCGCCGGCCAGAAACTCTTGTGCAAACTGCGCACCTGGCGCAACACCCCGTCGACGCGGTAACGGATGCGCAGGAAGCTGTTTTCCGGTTCGAAGTGGATGTCCGATGCGTTCTGCTGCACAGCCTCGGTGAGCAGCGCATCAATCAGTCGCACAACGGGCTGGCTGAATTCATTGACACCTTGTTGCAGACCCTGATGTTCCAACTCGCCCGGCTCGATTTCGTGCAGGATGCCGTCGATGGAAAGCTCAAAACCGTAATATTGGTCGATGGCTCGCAGGATGTCGGATTCGCTGGCGAGCAGAGTGATCAGGCGGTATTCGTCGCGCAACAAGGCGCGCACCTGGTCGAGTGCGATGATGTTGTCCGGATCGGCGACCGCCAGCGTGAGGTTCTTGTTGTTCAGATCGACTGACAACGGCACCAGCAGATAACGCCGTGCCACTTCCTTGGGCACCATGGTGATCGCGGCGGAATCGACGATCACATTGGAAAGATCGACGCTCTCCTGCCCCAGATTTTCGGATAAGACATCACGGATGGTGGCTTCGGAGAGGAAGCCCAGGCGCACCAACAAACGCCCCAACGGTTGGGGCGATTTACTTTGTTCCTGTGTGGCGATGCGCAACTGGTCTTCGCTGATCACACCTTTGGAGATGAGCAACTGGCCGATTGGCTGCTGGATCTGTTGCGGCTGTACTGCCATGTTTATCCTCAGCGGCTGGGTGGTGTTAATTCATTCAGGCGTTGCTGGGCGCTTGCGTGGTCGAATCCCGAGTTGTTGCCGGAATCGAGTTGTAAAGCCTGTTGATAATACTGTGCTGCGGCTTTGCTTTGTCCAAGGTGATCCAAGCTGACCGCCAGATTGTATTTGTATTGTGCGTTGGATTGATCCAGCGTATGCGCGTTGAAATAGGCTTGCTGTGCTTCCGCCCAGCGCGACTGTTCTGAATACAGATTGCCCAGCGCATAGTTCAATGCGGCCGAGCGCGGATGCTCCGACAGGCGCTGTTTGATCTGACTTTCGGTATCCACACCAATGTTGGTGCTGTAGGCAAACATGGCGCCTTGTGCAACCGGGTCGCGCGGGTCGAGTAGCAACACCTGGCGATAATAATATTGGGCAGATTCATTCTGACCTTGTTGTTGCGCGATCGCGCCCAATCCGAGCAACGCATCACGGTTGTGCGCGTCCTGGCTCAACACGTTACGGTATCCTTGGGTGGCAGAGACATAGTCATTGCGTTGGTACGCCTGGTAGGCATCCAGCAACGCGGGAGTGATGGAATCTCTTTCCTGACTGCGCACGATGGTCATGGCTGCGGGCGGTTTGGGAGCGATCTGCTTTGGGCTGTTTTCGGCACGTGGCTTCGCTTGCTTGTCGTTGTTTTTGGAGGAATCCGCTGAGAAAGTTTTAGAAACAGTTGGTGCGAAGGGTTTTGCTTTCGGAGAGGCAAAATCCTGTTCGACCACTACCGACTGCGGAACTTCAAGTCCGGGTTGGGGAGCGAGTGTGGCAACAAGTTGGGGTTGTGGCGTAGGCGCGGCAACAGGTGTCGGGGGGGGCGTTGGATTGGAACGTTGCACAAAAGCCTGTGGAGTGGGAGTGATCTCAAGGTAGACGTAATAGCCGTATCCCGAGCCTATGACGCTGCAAATTAACAGCGTCGTGGGAACCAGCCCCAGGTTCCAGCGGAATCGCGGCGCTTCTTTTTTGCGTTTGGCCGCGAAGATGTTTTCTCCCGCTGCACGGGAGGAAGACGTCACGGCCTCCGGCAGCGGTGGGGTGCGCATTTTTTCCACCGGATGTTCTTCCAGTGACAGATTCGAGAGCCCGGATTTCTGCGAGTCCTGTTCCGTTTTTTTCATCGCATCAAGTAGCAGGCTCATGGTCTGGCCTTTTCATTTTCCGGTTTCAGAAAACTCTCATCGGGCAAGTTGCTGCGGTAGGCACTGAAATCGCCGTCGATGCTGGCATCCTTGATGACTACCGGACGCAGGAAGATTACCAATTCGGTTTTGATCTTGTTGTCGGTACGATTTTTGAAAGCATTACCGGCGAACGGGATGTTATTTAACAACGGAATGCCATCTGACTGATTGTTGATTTCGTCCTGCATCAGTCCGCCCAAGATTGCAATCTGATTATTCTCAATCTTCAATACAGATTCCATCTCGCGGGTAGAGACTTGCGGGATCTTGTTGGTGACTGTGAGTCCCGGCGTGGGGTCGGTTGCCGGTGTCAGCAGTCGGGTAATAGTGGGGCGCACATTCAGCAGAACGGTATCGTTATCGTTGATCTGCGGCGTGATGCTCATGGAGAATCCAACGGGAACAGTATTGACAGTCGTCGTGTACGTCGTGATGGGGCCACTTAACGTGGTTGCCGGAGTCGTGGTCGAACTGACGATGAAATACACATTGTTATCCACTACGCGCAACATCGCTGTCTGGTTATTTAGCACGCTGAGTTTGGGGCTGGACAGCACTTTTACATCACCAAACGTTTCCAATAACGAAACGCTGCCACTCAGATTACCGATTGCGGCGGTTGGATTGGTATAGTTCAGCACCAATGCGCCGACGGTGGCCGTTGCTGAATTGGGCATTAACGGAGTACCTGCCTGGCCGATCGAAAGCGCTTTGGAGCCAGCCAGCTTGGACCAGTTGATCCCCTGCTGGTAATTGCTATTCAACCGAACTTCCGCGATGGTTGCCTCGATCAGCACCTGACGGCGTGCATTGCGCATGACCTGTGTGACGAACTCTTGAATCTTCTCGTGTTGTTTTCCGGTGGCGCGCACCGTAATGATGCCGGACTCGGGATTGGCGATCACCGACGCGGCTTCGCGGAAGGTGTTGCGCCGGGTGACTGTTGTTCCTTCCCCTTCAATGGTGGCTGCATCGGGGCTGTTTTCAAGGGCGGACTTGGAACTGTTCTGCTTCTTTGAACCGGACGTTTGTTGGCCTGTTCCGGTCGTGCTGTTCATGTTGTTCTGTTGCACCACAGTCTCGCTCGATCCCTCCGGCAAGATCTTGTCGGTCTCGCGCAGGATATCGGTGATGTTTTTCACCAGCGTGTCCCAGAAGTGATTCTTCGACGTGTTGGTGATCGAGAGTTTCGAATTGTTGCCGGAACTTGTGGTGGTCGTTCCCGTGCTGCTGCCGCCGACTTGACTGGTGTTCGAGATGCCGCCCTCGGAGTCGCGCGACATGTTTACATAGTCGATCTTGTAACTCTTCAGGAAGGGTGTGTCCGGCATCACGATCAGATTGCCATTGTTGAGCTCGTAGCGGATATCAACTTGATTGGCGATGCGATCGAGTATCTGCGGCAGTGTCTGGTTGATGGCATTGATCGTGACTTCGCCCTGAATGCCGGGGTGGATGTCGATGTTGATCTTGGCGTCGCGGGCCAATGCGAACAGGATGTCTTGTGCGGGCAGGTTGGTGACGACGACGGTATAAGTCTCGACTTTTACAGCGGGTTTTGGAAGGGGGAGAACAACAGAACTCTTGCTGGTTGGAGGTATGGAACCGCTGCTGCGAGTGGCTTCGCCGGGGGCTTGCTGGATGTGTTTGTCAGAGGGCTTGATCGCCTTCGTCCCGCAGGCGGCAATCAAGATACAACTTGAACAAAGTAATACGTGACTTAGCCTCATTCCCCGACTCCCGATTGATTTGGGCGGAAGGTAACACTAAATAGCCGACTCAGGCAATATCCAAATTGGGCTATATATTTTTAGTTTCATTAAGTTAAGGCAGATTCTGCGAGTTGTCTAGCAAGTGCAAAGTGGGCGCGAAAGCATCCAAGTAGCGTTTTGGCAATTTTTCCATTCCGGTGCGCGCATCTTCGCTGCTTGCGTATACGCCGTACAACACCCGATACGCATCGTGTCCCCTGAGTTTGATGGGCAGAACATAGATGTCGTCGAGATTCTTGAATTTCTTGGCGCGTAACAGGAAAGCTTCCATACGCTCTTGCGCGCCTCCATCGGTGTAGAACAATTGGATGCTGGCGCTTCCTTTTGTGGCCGAAGCCAACATGGCGCGTGTCGCTTCCAGCCTGGAATTGAGCAAGTTAGGCACGGGGGATGCAGGAACGACTTTTAACTTGGCGGGCAACTCTACTCGGGTATGTTCTTTTGTTGCAGCGGAGGTTTTGTCCGGCTGCACTGCGGTCACGTGTTCGTTGGGTAACGATGCTGTTGCAGTCACCGAGCTTGCAGCTGCGACGCCGCTGCCGGCAGCCGCATTATTTTCAGATGCCGAGACAGATGAGACAGCGACCGGGGCGGAAGTTGGATTAGCCACCAAGGTTGGCACAACAGCTGAAGCCGGTAGTGTTGAAGCGATTACGGCGACGTGATTGGCGGGGGAAGCCGGTTCGAGCTCCCTTTGCAGGAACCACACCACCACAGCCGCGCAACAGACCAGCAATCCGACCCCCCCTAGGATATGGGTACTCCTGCGTTTTAGCCAATGGTGCATGGGCGTCATCTCGCTGTCGCGGATGGCCGCCTGCACATGGCGGATATCGATCTTGTGGGTGTTCTCAACGAATGCCGCGAGCAGCGATTTGTCCGCCAAGATATTGACGCGGCGCATCAATCCCTGTGAGGCCTTGCCGATCATCTTTTCGGCAGCGGGGGTGAAGATGTCCGGCCCTTTGTAGCCCGCAGCACGCATGCGGAACATCAGATACGCGTGAATGATCTGCTGCGACAAGGGCAGGATGGTGAAATGGTGCACGATGCGATCCTTCAATTGGCGCATGTTGATCTGTGCCAGTTTCGAATCCAACTCGGGTTGACCGAACAATACGATCTGCAACAGTTTGTGCTTGCCGACTTGCAGGTTGTACAGCAAGCGCAACTCTTCCAGCGTCTCCAGCGGCATGGCGTGCGCCTCGTCCACCAGAACGACACAACGCTCACCGCGCGCGTGTTTTTGTTCCAGATCGTTTTGCAGATTTTGCAGAATCACATTGACCCGCTGTCCTTCCAGATCAAGTCCCAGGCGGTCGGCGATGGCATACAGCAATTCGTCGCGTGACAGACTCGGATTGGCCAGATAGATGGCGATAATATTGGTGGGCAATTTGTCCAGCAGCATGCGGCACAACATGGTCTTGCCGCTGCCCACTTCGCCGCTGATCTTGACAATGCCTTCACCATCGGTGATGGCGTACACCAGCGCATCCAGAATCTCGCCGCGATTGGCGCCGGAAAAAAAGAAATCGGTGACCGGCGTAACCTTGAAAGGTTGCTCATTGAGACCGAAATGTTCCAGATACATCTGATTCCCCTTAATTGTTACTGTTGTGATTTATGCTTTTGCGCGGCATCCATACGGCTGTACAGTGTGGTCCGCGCGATGCCCAGCAACTTGGCCGCTTTACTCACGTTGCCCTGCGAAAGATCCATTGCTGTGTCGATATATTTTTGCGCCACACCCATCAACACGTCATCCAAATTGAAGCCACCCTGTTGCAGAACACGACGTATATCATTTGCCGATGCCGGATTTAAATCATCCGTGTGGGTCAGATTTTTATCCATCTCGGCATCCAGTTGCGCGGTCGAGACGGATTGCCCGGGATATTTGGTGATCAGGCGAATCACNNTCGCCCAGTGTATCGAGCGAAGGCACGTTGATAGTGAATACGCTCAAGCGATGAAAAAGATCCGCGCGAAAATTCCCGTTACGCACTTCCTGGGCCAAGTCGCGGTTGGTGGCGGCGATGATGCGGGCGGTACTTTTGCGGGTTGAAGTTTCGCCGACCCGTTGATATTCGCCGTTCTCCAATACGCGCAGTAATTTTGCCTGAAGTTCCGGCGGTACCTCGCCGATTTCATCCAGGAATAACGTGCCTTTTTCGGCCTTCTCGAAGAAACCGGCTTGGGCGATTGTTGCCCCGGTGAAGGCACCTTTGGCGTGGCCGAACAGGGTGGATTCAAGCAAGTTGACGGCAATCGCGGCACAGTTGAGGACGACAAACGGGGCAGCCGGGTCGCTACTCAAACTCTGCAGAGCCGAGGCAACCAACTCTTTGCCGCTTCCCGATGCGCCCTGGATCAACACGGGATAAGGGGTTCCGGCAAACATCGTGATCTGGCTGCGTAATACTTGAATCGGCTGACAGTTGCCGATGATCCCAAGGTTCGAACTTCTTTCCGACTTGTCGCGCAGCTCGCTTTGAAAAGCATTCAATGCCGAGCGCAACTCATTGCGGATGGCATCCGGACGGCAGGGTTTCGCAACGAATTCGAAAGCGCCCAATGTTCGCGCGTGGCGCGCATTGCTCTCTTCGTTCTGGCCAGAAAGCGCCACGATCTTGATGCGCGGGAAATGCGCCAATAATTCGGAGATAAGGCGGAACCCTTCCTGCGGACGATGCGGTGTGGGCGGCAGACCCAGATCGACCAAAGCCAGTTGTGGCGGGGATTGAAGGTCGCGCACCAGGCGGATGGCCTGTTCGCGATCCTGCGCCAGCAGAATATCGAACTCATCCGACAGAATCAGGCGCAGCGAATCACGGATGAGCGGGTCATCATCCACGATGAGTAAGCTGGGAAGGGCGACTTGGATCAAGTTGTTCCATGCGGGATAAAATTAAGACGCGCGCAGGATAGCCAGTAATCACAACAATCTCAAGGGCGCACGTGTCACAAGATGCAAGGATTGGACGCTTGGGAGGCGCGCATGTCCGACGTTAGAGTTGACAGGGTGTGATGATAGAATGCGCACCTCGCAAACAGGCAATAAGGTCGAACGTGCCTCAGCAACCGCTGGTAGAAATAAAAGACGTCAATTTTTCCTACGACAAACGTGCCATTTTGAACGGCATCAATATGTCATTTGGAAAAGGCAAAGTGATCGCCGTGATGGGCGGCAGCGGCTGTGGCAAGACCACTTTGTTCCGGCTGGTCGGCGGTGCGCTCAAACCCACGCGGGGGGAAGTGCGTATCGATGGGCAAGTCATTCACGAATTGGATCAGGACGCGCTGTACAAAATGCGGCGCAAGATGGGCGTGTTATTCCAGTTCGGCGCGTTGTTCACCGACATGTCGGTCTTCGACAACGTGGCGTTCCAGATGCGCGAACACACCGATTTGCCGGAAGCGATCATTCACGATCTGGTCATGATAAAGTTGCATGCGGTCGGTTTGCGCGGCACGCACAACCTGATGCCGGCCGAACTTTCCGGCGGCATGGCGCGCCGGGTTGCATTGGCGCGCACCGTGGCACTCGACCCGATGCTGATTTTGTACGACGAGCCGTTTGCCGGTCTCGATCCGATCTCGCTTTCCGTGGTGGGACAATTGATTCGAAAATTGAACGATGCGCTCGGCGCCACCTCGGTAGTGGTGACACACGATGTGCAGGAATCGCTGAAGATCGTGGACTACGCCTATTTCATCAACGACGGTGTGATCAGGGCTGAAGGAACGCCGGATCAGATCCGTGCATCGGACATGCCCTTCGTGCACCAATTCGTACATGGCGAGATGGACGGCCCGATCCCGTTCCATTATCCGGCGGCGACCGGATACGCACAGGACTTGGGAGTGAATACCTGATGCCGATTAACCGAAGTTTGCGTGCCGTCGGCAATCGCGCCGTCAACACGGTTTGGCGTATCGGATATGCCACGCGCTTCCTGACTTTGACCTTGCTACATTCCGGGACCGGCTTTCGGCGGTTTCACCTGATTGTGAAGGAGATGTTCGCCAGCGGCGTGATGTCGCTGGTGATCATCGGCGTGGCGGGCATGTTCGTCGGCATGGTGCTGGGTTTGCAGGGCTACGAAACACTCAAACGTTACGGTTCGGAATCGGCACTGGGTTCGCTGGTGGCACTGAGTCTGGTGCGCGAGTTGGGGCCGGTATTGGCGGCACTGTTATTCGCCAGCCGTGCCGGATCGGCGATGACGGCGGAGATTGGTTTGATGAAAGCCACCGAGCAGATCGCCGCGATGGAAATGATGGCGGTAGATCCCATTGCGCGCGTGGTCGCGCCGCGCTTCTGGGCAGGGGTGATTTCGATGCCGCTACTGGCCGCGATATTTTCCGCGATGGGTGTGTTCGGCGGTTATGTGGTTGGTGTGGTAATGATCGGGGTGGACGAAGGATCGTTCTGGTCGCAGATGCAATCGACGGTCGATTTTCAACATGACGTGATGAACGGCGTTATCAAGAGTTTCGTGTTCGGCTTGGCGGTCACTGCCATCGCATTGTTCGAAGGTTACGATGCGCCGCCCACGGCGGAAGGCGTGTCGGGCGCAACAACGAGGACGGTAGTGCAGTCGTCACTGGCGATCCTGATGCTGGACTTTATTTTGACCGCATTTATGTTTCAGGGAGCATAAGCATATGGAACGTACGACGTTGGATTTATGGGTGGGGGCTTTCGTGGTGGCGGGAATAGCTGCGCTGGTCGTGCTGGCGTTGAAGGTGGGCAACTTGAGCACCTACAATGTGTCGGAGACGTATCAACTGCAGGCACATTTCATCAACGTGGGCGGTCTGAAACCGTCAGCCTCGGTCAGAAGTGCGGGGGTGTTGGTCGGTCGTGTAACCAGTATTGTGCTGGATACCGAACGTTACGAAGCCAAAGTGACCATGAGTATCGACAAACGTTACCAGTTTCCACAGGACACTTTCGCCAACATCCTCACTTCGGGATTGTTGGGGGAGCAGTACATCGGTTTGTTGCCGGGGGGCGACACCGAACTGCTCAAGGCCGGCGAGGAATTCAAGAAGACCCAATCCGCCATCGTGCTGGAAGAAATGGTGGGTAAATTCCTATTCAGTAAAGCGGACGAATCAAAATAACCCTGATCAGAAATGCCGGAGCCATGAAAAAAATAGCCTTATTGTTGTTTTGTGCGCAACTGCTCGCCATGCCCGTGTCGGCACGGTCTGAAGTGCCCCCGCCGGATGTGTTGATCAAAGACACGGTGCATGAGGTGATGGAGGTCGTTAATAATGACCGCCGCATCGTCTCCAACCAGAAGCGCCTGCTGGAATTGGTGGACGCGAAGATCCTGCCGCACTTTGATTTCCAGCGGATGACACAACTGGCCGTGGGGCGCGGATGGCGCACTACGACCGAGCAGCAGAAGCAGGCCCTTGTTGCAGAATTCCGTACCATGCTGGTGCGTACTTATACCAAGGTGTTCAGTACCTACCCCGATCCAAAAGTGGAGGTCAAACCGGTCAGGATGGACGCCGGTGCGGTCGAGACGACGGTGAATACATTGATTCGCATTAGCAGCGGCAGAACCGTCGTGGTGGATTACGAAATGAAGTTGACCGAAACCGGTTGGAAAGCCTTCGATGTGACCGTGGAAGGCGTGAGTCTGGTCACCAGTTACCGCGGTTCGTTTGCCGATCAGATCCAGCAAACAGGTATTGACGGATTGATCAAGGCATTGGCAGCAAAGAACCTCTCCGCAAGCAATGGCGCGGCCCACACGAAAGCGCAAACCAATTGATCCAACGTGAGCGTGATCGCATCCGCATATCCGGGCGGTTGACTCTGGACACCGCACGCGAGATGTCCGGCGCGCTGTTCGGTGTCGACGTGCAGCAGGATGGCCAACAAGAGATGCTGGTCGATCTGGCTCAAGTTGAAGCCGTGGACTCGTCGGCCGTGAGCGTGTTGTTGCAGTGGTCAAGACAAGCACGTCTCAACAACGTTAAAATCGCGTTCATCAATCTGCCGCCCAACTTGCAAAGCCTCGCCAAACTTTACGATGTGGCCACGGTGCTGCCGCTCGCTTGAGCGGTCGTTCATTACTAACGGAAACTTTCATCCATGCAAAAATTAGCAATACAAGGCGGCATCCCATTGCGCGGAGACGTGCGCATCTCGGGCGCCAAGAACGCCGCGTTGCCCATCATGTGCGCCAGCCTGCTCACCGCAGACAGCTTGCACCTGACTAACCTGCCCGATCTGCACGACGTCGGCACCATGCGCAAACTGCTGCAGCAGATGGGCATCGTGGCGCAGGCCGCCGCCGGCGAGATCACTTTCAAGGGTAACAAAGTGGACAAGTGGGAAGCACCGTATGACATGGTCAAGACCATGCGCGCGGCGATCCTGGTGCTGGGGCCGCTGGTGGCGCGCTTCGGCGATGCGCGCGTCTCGCTGCCCGGCGGTTGCGCCATCGGCTCGCGCCCGGTTGATCTGCACATCAAAGGCCTGCAAGCGATGGGCGCCGAGATCGCCATCGAACACGGTTACATCCACGCCAAGGCCAAACGTCTCAAAGGCGCGCGCATCTTCTTCGATATCGTCAGCGTCACCGGTACCGAAAACCTGATGATGGCGGCCACACTGGCAGACGGCGTGACCGTGCTGGAAAACGCGGCACGCGAACCGGAAGTGGTGGATCTGGCGAATTGCCTGCGTGCGATGGGTGCCAAGATCAGCGGCGACGGCACGGATGCAATCACCATCCAAGGCGTGGAAGCGTTGCACGGCGCGACGCACCCCATCATGCCGGACCGTATCGAAAGCGGCACATTCCTGGTGGCAGCCGCAGCGACCGGTGGCAGCATCACCTTGCACGGGACGCGCGCGGATATTCTTGAGACCGTACTGGAAAAACTTACCGAGGCCGGCGCGAAAATCACGGTCTCCGGCGACACCATTCATCTTGAAATGAACGGACGCCCGAAAGCGGTAAACGTGCGCACCGCGCCGCATCCGGCGTTCCCCACCGACATGCAGGCGCAATTCATGGCGCTTAATTGCATCGCCGAAGGCAGCGCGATGGTGATCGAGACCATCTTCGAAAATCGCTTTATGCACGTGCAGGAATTACGCCGCCTCGGCGCGATGATCGACGTGGAAGGCAACACTTCGGTGGTGCGCGGCGTCAATCATCTGGAAGGTGCGACGGTGATGGCCACCGACCTGCGCGCCTCGGCCTGTCTGGTGATTGCCGGACTGGTGGCGCAAGGCGAGACGATCATCGACCGCATCTACCATCTGGATCGCGGCTACGAACACATTGAAAGCAAATTGTCGCAACTGGGCGCTAACATTCGCCGCCTCAAATAGGAACCGAACATGATTACGATCGCCCTCTCCAAAGGTCGCATCTACGAAGAAACACTGCCGCTGCTTGCTGCGGCCGGTATCACACCGCTGGAAGACCCGGAGACCTCGCGCAAACTTATCCTGCCGACCAACCGCGACGATGTGCGCCTGATCATCGTGCGTGCTTCCGACGTGCCGACCTATGTGCAATACGGCGCAGCCGACTTGGGTGTGGCGGGTAAAGATGTACTAAACGAACACGGCGGTGAAGGTCTATACCAGCCGCTCGATCTCAACATCGCCAAGTGCCGCATGATGGTCGCGGTGCGCGATGATTTTGATTACGCTTCGGCGGTGAAGCAGGGCGCACGTCTGCGTGTGGCGACCAAGTATGTGAAGACCGCGCGCGAACATTTCGCTTCCAAAGGTGTACACGTCGATCTCATCAAATTGTATGGCTCGATGGAGCTGGCACCGTTGGTCGGCCTGTCCGATGCCATCGTCGATCTGGTGAGCAGCGGTGCCACGCTGAAGGCCAACAACCTGGTTGCGGTGGAAGAGATTGTGCAGATTTCTTCCCGGCTGGTCGTCAATCAAGCCTCGTTGAAACTCAAGCGCACCACCCTGCAGCCGATGCTGGATGCGTTCGCCGGAGCCGTAAAATAAAGAGCCCTGCCCATGAACATCACCCGCCTCTCGACAAAACAAGCCGACTTCGATGCCAAACTGAACACGCTGCTGGCTTTTGAAGAAACCGCCGACGAAAAACTGGAAGCGACCGTCGCAAACATCCTCGCCGATGTGAAGAAACGCGGCGACGAAGCCGTGCTCGACTACACCCGCAAGTTCGACCGTCTGCCGCTGGACAACGCCGCCGCGATGGAATTGCCGCGCGCCGAACTTGCGGCTGCCTTCAAAGGTCTGCCGGACGATCAACGCAGCGCCTTGGAGTACGCCGCGCAACGCGTCACCGACTACCACCAGAAGCAAGTGCAAACTTCGTGGAGCTACACCGAGGCGGACGGCACCCTGCTCGGGCAACAGATTACCGCGCTGGATCGGGTCGGGCTGTATGTGCCGGGCGGCAAGGCGGCGTATCCCTCCTCCGTATTGATGAACGCATTGCCCGCAAAAGTCGCCGGCGTTGCCGAACTTGTCATGGTGGTGCCCACGCCGGATGGCGTAAAAAATCAGCTGGTGCTGGCGGCGGCGTATTTGTCCGGAGTGGATCGCGTGTTCACTATTGGCGGTGCGCAAGCTGTGGCCGCGCTGGCTTATGGCACGGCGACTATACCCAAGGTGGACAAGATTGTCGGCCCCGGTAACGCGTATGTCGCCTCGGCCAAACGCCGCGTATTTGGTGTGTGCGGCATCGACATGATCGCGGGGCCGTCCGAAATTCTGGTTATCTGCGACGGGCAAACCGATTCGGACTGGGTGGCGATGGATTTATTCTCGCAGGCCGAACACGACGAGCTGGCGCAGGCTATCCTGTTGTCGACGGACGCAGACTTCATCGAACGCGTGGCGGCGAGTGCGGAACGCTTGCTGCAACAGATGCCGCGCAAAGACATCATCCGCACTGCACTGGAAAATCGCGGCGCGTTGATCCACGTTGCCGATTTGGACGAAGCTTGCCGCATCAGCAACCGCATCGCGCCCGAGCACCTGGAGCTTTCCATTTCCGAACCGCAAGCCTGGCTGCCCAAAATCAAACATGCCGGTGCCATCTTTATGGGCCGTTACACCTCCGAATCTCTGGGCGATTATTGTGCGGGGCCGAATCACGTGTTGCCCACCTCGGGTACGGCGCGTTTCTCGTCGCCGCTGGGCGTGTATGACTTCCAGAAGCGCAGCAGCCTGATTCAGGTTTCCGCATTGGGTGCACAGAAGCTGGGCGAGATCGCATCCACCCTGGCTTTTGGCGAGGGTTTGCAGGCGCATGCCCAATCGGCGTTGTACCGAAAAGGCCGCTGAAACTTTCGGTTGTGTATTTTTCAGGGTTTGGGGTAGAATCCGCGCCTCATTTTTGCAACTGGTCTGGAGTTAGTCATGGCACGCGTCTGTCAAGTAACGGGGAAAGCCCCGATGGTTGGGAACAACATCTCCCACGCGAATAACAAAACCAAGCGTCGCTTCTTGCCGAATCTGCAACGTCGCCGCTTGTGGGTGGAGTCTGAAAATCGTTGGGTGTCTTTGCGCCTGACCAATGCTGCGCTGCGCACCATCGACAAAAACGGCATCGAAGCCGTGTTGTTCGAGATGCGCGCCCGTGGCGAGAAGGTATAAAGGAGAACGACTGTGGCAAAAGGCGCACGCGAAAAAATCAAGCTGGAATCCTCTGCGGGTACGGGGCATTTCTACACCACCAACAAAAACAAACGCACCACCCCGCAAAAACTTGAATTCATGAAGTTTGACCCGGTGGCACGCAAACACGTGACCTACAAGGAAACCAAGCTGAAGTAATTCGGTGACGTTTTCGAGTATTCATAAAAAACCCGCGCAAGCGGGTTTTTTATTTGGGTGATTTTGTAGGATGTCGGTGATGGTCGCGCGGATGCCGGGGTGAGGCTGAACAAGGGGGGGTATGGGGGGGTGAAGTTGTTGGCATTCACAGTGCGCCGATTATTCCATAACGGACAGACTTGCGGACAAATTACTTGGGAAAGCTGGGGGCATTCTTCATTGTCCCACGCGTGATGGAATGCAAGGAGCGCAAGGGATCTGAAGGTATTGCCGCGCATTCGGAAGCGCAAATTCGCCCCCCAAACTTTCCCCATACTGGGGAGATGGTTTACCATCCAGCCCCAATACAAAATGCCTTGGCAGTATAGAAATTTTGTTGAAATAAAATCAGGGCACACCCTCAAATATTTTTACGTATGAAATCCATCGAACAATTTACGAGCTTGCTGGAATGCACATCAGAAAAGGTGTGGCAGGAATCTATTTTCCAACTGGGCAATGATTATGGTTTTGAAAAGACGCTGATCTCCGTCGTATCTGCACGCCCTGAATCCATGTCAGAGGCATTCTTGCGCAGCAACTATTCATCCCAATGGCTGAATATCTATGATCGTAATCACTTGTTGAATATTGATCCAACCATCGCGCACTGCGCAACACGCTCAACACCTTTGGTATGGGAGCCAGCGATTTTTTCGGGGAAAAAACAAAAGGAAATGTACGAGGAAGCTTCGAGCTATGGTTTGCGCTCCGGCATCACATTGCCTTTCCATGGGGCAAAAGGTGAGCTTGGTATTTTGTGCTTTGTGAGTGATGCCGAGCCAAACAAGCGGTTTTATCGGGAAGCCATGCACCACCTGCCCTATTTTTCAATATTGCGCGATTTTGCCTTTGAAACCTCCCTTCGTTTTGCAAAGCTGGAAAGCAATGAGCCGTCTCCCATACTCACCCGCCGCGAATTAGAGTGCTTAAAGTGGTGTGCGGCAGGAAAAAGCACATGGGATATCGCGCGAATTCTTGCCTGCTCGGAAGCGGTCGTAAATTTTCATTTTGGCAACCTTCGACAAAAATTCAATGCAAGCAATCGCAGGCAAGTGGTAGTAAAAGCGATTCGCTGCGGTGCGCTGCGTCTATAGAGTGATTTGTCAACGAGTTATCGGATGATTCCCCAAGTCGTTATCAGTAATTTTCCCGCTCAAATAAAGCATGAGCAATATTTCAATAGGCTTCGGAATCGCCTCTCCCGTTTCGAAGCGACTACCGCGAGATTGGGTTACACCGAACTTTGCCCAAAACACAGCCTGATTTTCTCGACGCGATTTACGGTGTTGACGTAAAACTTCAGGTTTTATTATTTGCGCTTTCGTGCATCCGTAAATCTCAATTTCATCTTTGTTGTGCGCGCAACACCTCACAAACGGATGCGTCTTCCTGGCGGGAATGCGTTCATCAGTAGTCTCTGTGTTGAGTGCCTCGAAGGAGGGTTGTCGCTTAATCATGCTGTCCAGATTGATTGTCACGCCAACGAGAAATACGGACGCGTGGCTGAGATCTTGCCTCACGCCCACCATCGTTAACACCTGTCTATCTAGCTAGGTTCGCGAGTTATCTATTGAGCATATCTTTTATGCGTACTGGGTATTCCAGCTAACTAGCGTGAGGACGGAAAATGAGTCAACTGATTAAAATCGCAGCCCGCAAAGAGTTACAAAGCAAAGAATTGTGGGACATGCATCGGCTAAGGGCTCAAGTGTTTAAAGACAGATTGAGGTGGGATGTTCCAACCATGAGTGGTGCGGAAATTGATGGCTATGACGCTCTCGATCCCTACTACATGCTGGTGACCGAAAAATGCGGCAGGGTTCGCGGGTGTTGCCGTCTGCTGCCTACTGAAGGGCCGTACATGTTGAGAGACACCTTTCCGGAATTACTGCACGGACATGCCGTACCAGAAGGAAGATCAGTGTGGGAGCTTAGTCGATTCGCTATTGAAACGGACGGCATGCAAAACTTCGGATTCGCCGAGCTGGCGCTGAAATCAATGCGTGAAATCGTCTCTTTCGGTGATCGAATGGGAATTGATCGTTTCGTCATCGTGACAACCACGGCAATTGAAAGGTTGTTGCGACGTACGGGCGGCAAGATTACCCGTCTGGGGCTACCTATGCGGATCGGTGTGGAAAATACAGTGGCATTGGATATTGATCTTGGCGAACAAACTCATAGAGCGCTGTTCGGTGCTGTTTCGAAATTCGCATAAATGCTATAGCAACCCTTCTGTTATGGAGGGTTGCATCATCTTTCCATGTGTTATTCGGAATACAACCTAGCAGAGTAGATAGGTTCTGGAAGTCCGGCTTTGTGGATAAATGCTGTCTTTGCAAACAGCCTCTAATCCATCATGCAAGTACGTTTAGTTACGGTTACAGCAGGTGCAGGTAGCGTCGTTTGTAGCGTTGCGTTTTAATTAAGTGCAGTTGAAGCCGCAAGCTTTGCTTGTGGCTTCCAAACATTGGATGCAATGTTGTATTGTATTAATTGAGTAGGTATTACTAAATGAGATCACAAACTTGTCGTGCGGCACTGGGTTTCATGTTTGTGGGCTGTTCTCTTTTTCCCACTTTCCTTTTTGCGGCGGATTCTGCGATACCAGAGACAGAAACACGTGTCTACGATTTCCCCTTGCTGGATTTTCTTTACAACAACGGTCGTGCGCCAAGCATGAAGCAATCCTTGCAGATGAGTAGGGATTTTTACTATGTAGCACACAATTACATTCTCGATGCACAGTTGGGGGAGGCGCGCATTGAAGCTGACCAGAAAATTAACGGATGGCCCATTATCTTATTTGATATTGCGTCACTGTTTATTCCACTTGGTTCTACCTGGACTCATGAGGAATGGCATAGGGCGGCAATTGGTCAGCGTGGTGTAAATAGTGTAAATAATATCTATCATTTTGAAACATCAACTACGGCAAGTGATGCGGATATTCAGAAACTTAAAAGTGAACATCCGCAAGATGTGGTGCGGGCATTGTCGGCAGGACTGGAGTCTGCCTATGAGCTTAACCTTGAATTTGAAAAACAAGCATTCTTTAACAATCATCACCCGATAATGGGGCCAATCATATTTCAACATGCAGTGGGCAATATCGCATATATGCATATTTGCACCACAGGCGATGGTGCTGGTGGGGATTGCACCATATGGGTGTATGAGCTATTTAGGCCGACTGCCCCAATATATCAAGACACCACAGTGCTTACAGCCGATGAGCGTCAATACCTTATTCGGCAACGCAATCTTTCCTTGTTGAATTTAATTGATCCAATGCTTATTGGGAGAAAAGAATTCACTACGGCTGAGGGTGATCGCTGGAATGCCAATGCGCGTCATATGTTGACACCATTTGGTTACGACATCGCCGCCAATGTGTTCCTAAAATCACGTGATGATTTGGATATTTTTGGTGCTATTCACACATATCACAATGACAAGACCTCCTCACTTGGTTTGGATGTCACCCTGCCGCGCTACGCCACACAAGTGTTCGACAAGCCTGTACACGTCACGCCGCGCGTGTTTGCTTGGATGCAGCCGGAAAATTTGATGTTCCGCGATGCTGCGATAAAGCTCGGTGGCTTGGCATCCGTGCGCGTAGATGTACCCATCGAGGATGGATGGGAGATTTACGGCGAGGTGGAAGGTAAAACCAAAGGCTGGGTGGCTGGAAATGAATTCTTGGACAGCAAGGTGGCGATGCGTTTTGGTTTAACGAAGGTGATTGAAACGCAGTCGCGTTGGAAGAAAGCCGCACCGATTGTGAAAAATTAAGGAGAAGACTGTGCTGAAAATTATTGTGGGTCTAATTCGTCTCGAAACTTATCCCTTGAGCGCCTACTCATGGCCGATATGGCAGTCTTGGCTTTTGGTGTTGCTGATTGGCGTTGCAACCGGTCTTGATCCTTCGACTACCGCGATGTTCTACACGCCAATATGGGCAGTCTTATTCAGTGTTGTGACGTTCGCGCTTGCTTTCCCAGTCGGGGTTGCTTTCATGAGTTGGTGGTTAAAGCGGGACAGTCGTTGGGATGGGCAGGGCTCCTTGTTCAATTTGGTCGCAGCAGCCTCAGCGATTGACTTGTTAGGAGCGGGGCTGACTACGCTGGGCGTGCCGTCATTATTTATCTTCCCGATATTTCTGTTTTCTATTTGGATAGGTGCCAACGCTATTGCAGGGGCATGCAAGGTTTCGTTGCGTTATGCATTGGGTGGCGTTGTGTTGAGCTTTATTCCAATGCTGATTGTCATATCAGCCATCTCCTTAGTCCTCTTCCCGATTTTTTCTGGGATGGGCGTGATGTTGCCTTCTTCGGGGATTGCGCTGTGATGGGATGCCGCCGTCTCGGCATCTTGTTATTCCTGCTGATTGCAACCTGTGCGGATGCTGTACAGCTCGCTACGCCCAGCCTCAACGGTGAAATCGCAACGCAAACTTGGAAATCCCGCCGCGATGCGCAAGTGGCCAAACAGAATCAAGGTTTTTCTTGTGGTGCAGCTTCGTTGGCAACTTTGCTCAATAGCTATTACGGGCAGTCGCTCACCGAGGCGCAAATTCTAAAAGATATGGATAAGCCCGACATGATGGCGAACTTTGAGGATATGGCGCGGGTGGTGAATCACTATGGCTTCAAGGCGGGCGGCGTGGCGTTGAGCTACGAGCAATTGAGTAGTTGACCGTGCCAGCGCCGAGCGTATTGCCGTATCAAGCCTTGATGAGTCAGCGTCGCTGATACGCCGGGTATCCCTCGAAATGCAGCGTGCTGCGCGGCACGCGGTACGAACGGGATGATGGAAATTTGGAATGACGGAGGATGGCGTGGGCGCCGGTTTTGAATTTGTTCAGCACCCTGTCTGCGGTCTACGGCAACTCGCGCCTTTCTTGCTGCTGTCGCTTGCGTTGCATGTTGCGGTTGTTGTGTTCTTTCCTTTGCGCAAGCAATCATCTTTTGTCGTTCAGCCACTTCCGATGCGGGTGAGTCTGTTGCCGGAATCATCCGCAGCCCATGGTTCGACTGGTTCACCACGAACAGAAGGCGGGCGCAATGCCTTCCCGCATTTGCCCTATTCTCGAAATGAAACCGCCGCCCTGGATTTCCTGAATGCGGATGCGGTTCCAACTTCCGGCGCGCAGCATTTGATGGAATCCGCACGCGGCATTGCGCGGGAGGAGGCGATGCAAGCGGAGCAAGCATTCGAGGCGAATGAGAAGAAGCGCCTTGATACGCCGCTGGGCAGGTTAAAGACATTATTGCGGCAGCACCACACGGTAACCCGCCTCGCCAACGGTATGGTGAGGATGGAGGGTGCGGCAGGGGCGGTATGCTTCGACGAGCCACCTCCTTACTTCGCTTGGGACACGCCGAATCTGTACAAAATCGCCCGAACCTGTCCGTAAGACTAACTGTGCGTGAATTTTGGAACGCGGGTGTCTTGCGGTAGAATGCGCGCTCCAAAAAAACGCAGCGCATATCATGATTACTGGCAGCATCGTCGCGATCGTCACCCCCATGTTGGAAGACGAAAGTCTGGACTGGGAAGCGTTTCGCGCATTGATCGATTTTCATATTGCCGAAGGGTCGGACGCCATCGTGGTGGTCGGTACCACAGGTGAATCCCCCGCCGTGGATGTGGAAGAACATGAGCAACTGATCCAGGTCGCGGTTGAGCACGCGGCCGGACGTATTCCCATCATCGCGGGGACCGGTGCCAATTCCACCAAGGAAGCCATCGAACTTGCGGCGTTCTCGAAAAGGGCCGGAGCGGCCGCCTCGCTGACGGTTGTGCCGTATTACAACAAGCCGACGCAAGAGGGACTTTATCTGCACTTTAAAGCCATCGCCGAGGCGGTGGAAATGCCGCACATTTTGTACAACGTGCCGGGACGTACCGGTGCCGATATGCACAATGACACCGTGCTGCGATTGGCACAGATTCCCAATATCGTCGGTATCAAGGACGCCACTGGCGGCATCGAACGCGGCAGCGATCTGTTGCAACGCGCCCCGGCAGACTTTGCCATTTACAGCGGCGACGATGCCAGCACACTTGCTTTGATGTTGCTTGGTGCACACGGCACCATCTCGGTGACGGCAAACGTCGCACCGAGGCTGATGCACGAGATGTGTGCTGCTGCGCTGAAGGGTGATGTCGCAAGGGCGCGGGAGATCAATTTCCGCCTGCTCGGATTGCACCGTAATCTGTTCGTTGAAGCCAACCCGATCCCGGTGAAATGGGCGGTGTCACGAATGGGCAAGATGAAGAATATTTTGCGCCTGCCGCTCACCCCGCTGACTGCGGGTTCACAAGTCGTGGTGGAAACCGCGATGCGTCAGGCCGGGATCATTTAAATAGGAACGATTATGAAAACCAGCAACATCATTTTAATTTTGGCCGCTCTATCTCTCACGACAGGGTGTTGTGTTTTCGAGCGCAAGCAGCTGGATTACAAGGCCGGCGCAGTGCAGGCGCCGGCCTTGGAAGTGCCGCCCGACTTGATCAAGCCAGCGACGGAACAACGTTTTGCGATACCGGCTGCCGATGGCACGCAGGTGGCAAAATATTCGGATTATTCACGCGCCAAACCCGACGAGCAAACAACTGCGATTCCCGCCAGTCCTGTAGTTGTGCCGACGGTGAACGTTGCAACAGCCAAACTGCTGGAAGTGGGCGGGGTACGTTTTGTTCTGATCAACGAACCTTTCGATCGTGTCTGGCGTAAAGCAGGGCAAGCTTTGGAACGTGCGGGAATTGCCGTTGCTGATGTGGACAGGAGCAAGGGAATTTATTTCCTGCGCAACAAAGACCAGAAATCTGCCGACCTGCAAGTGTCGGTACATGAATCCAACGGCTCAACCGACGTGACGGTCAAGGAAGGCGCCGATCTGAATGGCAAGGAAGCCGTGCGGATTCTCGATGCGCTGTTCCAGAATCTGGAAAAATAACCCGCAGTAAAATAGATTCCACAAATGCGTTTTGCCCTTCTCGGCAGTGGCAGCGAAGGCAACGCACTGGTGGTGCAAGCCGGTGCCACTGTTGTAATGATGGATTGCGGGTTTTCCGGTAGCGAAACGATTTCCCGCCTCGCACGACTCGGCCTGCAAGCCGAACATCTCAGCGGTATTCTGGTTACGCATGAACACGGCGACCACATCAAAGGCGTTGCCGCGTTGGCGCGCCGGTTTACCCTTCCAGTATGGATGACGCATGGAACTCTGCGTACTCAGCGGGACGTGTTCAGCACAGTCAGCGTGACAGAAGTCAATCCGCATTATTCATTCTCCATTGGAAACCTTGAGGTGCAACCTTATCTGGTTCCCCACGACGCAACCGAACCGGTGCAATACGTGTTCGGCGATGGTGCGACCCGGTTGGGCGTGTTGACCGACACCGGGCACGTAACCCCTCACATCGAGCAAGTGCTTACCGCCTGCGAGGCGCTCGTGCTGGAATGCAACCACGATGAAGAAATGTTAAGGCTAGGCCGTTATCCGGCGAGCCTGAAACAGCGGGTGGGGGGGAGATTCGGCCATCTCAACAATCAACAAGCCGCTGCACTTTTGCAACGATTGGACACCAGTCGCCTGCAACACATCGTGGCGGCGCACCTGAGCCAGCAGAACAATCTGCCGCAATTGGCGGTCAGTGCTTTAAGTCAGGCTTTGAACTGTGAGGAAAGTTGGATCGGAGTGGCGGATCAACAACTGGGACTGGATTGGCGCGAGATCAGATGAAATGAAGAAAATCGCGGCAAATAAAAAAGCCGACTTGCGTCGGCTTTTTTAACGAGCTTGCTAAGTAAATTACTTGGCAGCTGGAGCGGCAACAGGTGCAGCAACTGCAGGTGCGGAAGCAGCTTCAGCAGCAACTGGAGCGGAAGCAGCAACAGCAGCGTCAGCAGCAACTGCTGGAGCAGCAGTTTCAGTTTTGCCACAAGCGGCCAAAGACAGAGCAAACAGAACAGCGATCAGAGCGGAGAATTTCATTTTATTTCCTATGGAGAGAGTTTAAGTTAACGACCGAATACAGTTGCATCAATTACCATCGCGGCAATCACCTTGCTGCAAAGGGCGCGGCATTCTACCAATTTCCATGAAAAAAGCTAGCGTGTTTCAGAGAAATCTGTCAGGAGGGGTGTTTGGTGGGGACATTTGATTGCGGCGCTACCACGCCTTTGTTTCATTTCTGCAAAAGCCAACAACCCAGATGAATTTATAGGCCCAATTTTGTTGGGGTAGCCCCGGAGTGCGAAGCCACCCACATCTCGTTGAAGCGAGAGTTGAGTTGGCGCGCACCCTCAGCGTCATTCTTGGCCAACAGTCCGCGGGTATCGTCAAAGTGATAGCGGCGCACGAAGTGCGCATTGTCGGCAACAGCGAAAGCCTCGGTGTAAGTTTTCATGTGTGATGGCGTTTGATAGATCGCCATGCTGTGATTGAATTCACGCAGCAACATCATCATGCGCGGGCAGAAGCGGATCAGATGTTGCGGGTCGTGAGCCAGCAATTGCAGGCGACTGGTCGAACTGCTGACCAAAAAGTGGCGCAAAGTATCGTAACGTGACTCTGCGTTGAAGCCGATGTCGGCAAAATTATTCTCGAAGATGTTCAGGGTGCGTTGCGCCATCCCGCACACATTGTCCAGTGCGGCGATGTAGTCGGCCACGCCATCGAAGGTGGTGTGCTGTTGTGTGCCGTCGTTCAAGAACGTTTTCCCCTGTTTGAGGCGGGCGCGAGATACCCATCCAGATACCACTCGTACAGCAACTCAATGACAACCGGCGACAATGTGTCACTGGCCGGCGGCATTCCCCTTGTATCCGCCAATTCTCGCAAGCTGCGATAAGCCGCCTTATTCACTGGATGTGCTTCACCGTTGATGAACACGGTGCTGCCGTGGCATTGCATCTGGGTCTTGCGATCCAGTGCCACGCCGCGTGTATTCAGGGCTTGGACGAAGCGGGTTTCGGACAATGGTCTTGCCGGTGTGTCAAAGAAGATGTGCGGTTTGGGTTCGCTCAAATAACAACCGAGAAAATTGGCGACATCCTCGTCGTCCCAACGCACCTGTCTGATCGCGGTAGAGACTTGTTGCAGCATTTCAGGCCCGATTTCGGCGGGGTGTTTTTGCAGTTTAAGGCCGGGATCGGCGTACATGCCGTCGATACATATTCTGTCCTGCAGATAAACTAGGAACTGTTCCGCCAACTCCTGATAGGCCGGGGTGCGGAAACCTATGGAATAGGTCATGCAATCGTCTTCGGCGATACCGTTATGCGCGCAATGCGGTGGCAGGTACAACATGTCCCCCGCTTCCAGCACCCATTCCTGTTCCACTTTGAAATCTTTCAATACGCGAAGCGGCGCACCCTCGATCAGCGTCTTGTCGGCCTGGGTGGAGATTTGCCAGCGCCGATGCCCCAGACCCTGCAACAGAAATACATCGTAAGGATCAAAGTGCGGACCAACGCCGCCGCCCTTGGGTGCATAACTCACCATCAAGTCGTCCAGTCGCGCATGCGGGATAAAAGCGAATTGCTTGAGCAATTCTGTTGCGGAGGGCAGAAAGTGATTCACGCCCTGCACCAGCACGGACCAATGGGTTTTGCCGAAACTTCCGAAGTCCTGCGCTGTGAAAGGAGAATATTGCAGGCCGAACTTGCCCCGTTGTTGGGTCACGATGCGCGCTTGTACATCTTCTTCGCAGGCCAAATCGATCAGTTGCTGCGGATCAAGTAGCCCCTTGAAGCCGGGAACGGCCTGGCGGATCAGCAGGGGTTTTTTCTGCCAATAGTCACGCAGGAATTGTTGCGGGGTCATCCCGCCTAGGAGAGTATTTTTCATGCGCGGATTATAGCCCTGCCGGTCCTATTGAAAAGCCGGACACATAAAAAATCTGGCGTGCGGGATTTCGAAAATTGGATAGAATGCCAACTCGGGAGGAAGCCATGCCATCACACGCTGTAACACTGCAAGTTGGAATGGAGGCGCCGCATTTCGAGTTGCCGGATGCGGATATGGGTTCGTACAAGCTGACTTCCCAGCAAGGCAAACGCAACGTCGTTCTGTATTTTTATCCCAAAGATGACACGCCGGGCTGCACCATGGAGGCGAACGAATTCACCGATCTGGACGGTGAGTTCGCCAAGCTGGATACGCAGGTGGTCGGGATCAGCCGGGACGATTGCATCAGCCACGCATCGTTTCGCGACAAATACGGACTTTCGGTATTATTGCTCGCCGATCCCGAAGCGCGAGTCTGTAAAAAATATGGCGTGTTGTACGAGAAGGACGTGGATGGGCAAAAGAAGCTCGCCATCCAACGCTCCACTTTCGTCATCGACAAAAAGGGCAAGCTGCGCCACGTGCTCTACGCTGTGCATGCACATGGACATGCACAGGAAATTTTAAAATTGTTAAAGGAAATGAAATGAAAATTGCAAAGAACTCCGTTGTCTCCCTGACCTATGAATTGACCGATACCAGCGGGGCGTTGCTCGAAAAAGCCGGTGAGCCCATCAGCTACCTGCATGGTGGTTACGACGGTATTTTCCCCGCCGTTGAAGAAGTCTTGCACGGCAAGGCAGTGGGTGACAAATTCTCGGTCAGCATGGAACCGGACGATGCCTTTGGCGAATACGAACACGAACTTGTGCACGCCGAACCGCGCAGCATGTTCCCCAAAGAAGTCGCGGTAGGCATGCAATTCGAAGGCGGAGCGGAAGACGATGAGGATGAAGACTACATGCTCTACACCGTTACCGAAGTCACCGACGACGAAGTCACGGTGGATGGCAACCATCCCTTGGCCGGCAAATCGCTAATCTTTTCCGGCATCGTCACCGGTTTGCGTGCAGCCACAGAAGAAGAGCTCACACACGGGCATGTTCATGGTGAAGGTGGACATCACCACTGATTCAAATCACATCAGCTTTGCATAAGCCAAGCCCGCTAACGTGGGCTTGGCTTTTTTGTGTCCGACGCAATAGAACTTTCTTCCCGAGTGAATTTGTTTTGCGCATCTGAGAAAGAATCTTTACGCGGGATAAACACCCTAGAAGGTAAGCGGCCGTTCTCTTGCTAAACCGCGCGGAGCGCGACGCTTAAATGACGCCCCCCCTTGCGGGGCTTCATTTAAGTGTTTCAATCCTCGCCCCCTCTCGCGAGAGGGCGCTACTACAGCGGCGGCTTAAGCAACGAAGACCTAGCACGTTTCAATCCTCGCCCCCTCTCGCGAGAGGGCGCTACAAGGGCCGCCCTAGCATTACGCTTTGATGACCCCGTTTCAATCCTCGCCCCCTCTCGCGAGAGGGCGCTACGCCAAGGGCGCCGCCTGAATGTCTCACCCTGATCTGTTTCAATCCTCGCCCCCTCTCGCGAGAGGGCGCTACCGTTTAACAGGGGATACCCATGACCTTCATCGTCGTTTCAATCCTCGCCCCCTCTCGCGAGAGGGCGCTACTGGAAAGCGCGCAACAGGTGCTGGATAAACAAGTCGTTTCAATCCTCGCCCCCTCTCGCGAGAGGGCGCTACCGCTGACCCTTAATGCAGCAGCGAATCTCACACTGGTTTCAATCCTCGCCCCCTCTCGCGAGAGGGCGCTACGCGTGGCAGGTGATGCCATCACTGGCGTATAAACGGTTTCAATCCTCGCCCCCTCTCGCGAGAGGGCGCTACCTTGAGAGCGAAACAAGCCGCTTGTGGATCTGACGTTTCAATCCTCGCCCCCTCTCGCGAGAGGGCGCTACAATGACGACCTGGATGCGTTCAGCAAGATCCCGATGTTTCAATCCTCGCCCCCTCTCGCGAGAGGGCGCTACCCTCGGCCACGGTGCAAGCCGTCGCCAATGAAACAGTTTCAATCCTCGCCCCCTCTCGCGAGAGGGCGCTACGCATTGATGCGGCGCAGCCCGGCGGCGGGGCTGAGGTTTCAATCCTCGCCCCCTCTCGCGAGAGGGCGCTACGAAGACCCACCGCGGATTGATGGGGCAGGCACTGGTTTCAATCCTCGCCCCCTCTCGCGAGAGGGCGCTACTTAGCGCTGGACGGCAGCGCCTCGATTCCTTTGCAGTTTCAATCCTCGCCCCCTCTCGCGAGAGGGCGCTACCGCTCCATCTTGGAGCTAAACCAACCCCCGAAAGGTTTCAATCCTCGCCCCCTCTCGCGAGAGGGCGCTACATTCTGACCGCAAGGGCGGCGACACCGTTTATTGGTTTCAATCCTCGCCCCCTCTCGCGAGAGGGCGCTACTAGACTTTGCCGTTGTTAGTGGTGGTCTGGACAGGTTTCAATCCTCGCCCCCTCTCGCGAGAGGGCGCTACGATTTACAACTTGCTGGTATAACAACCTCGCCGAGTTTCAATCCTCGCCCCCTCTCGCGAGAGGGCGCTACCAAGTTCGTCTTGCGCGTTGATGGTGTCTTTAACGTTTCAATCCTCGCCCCCTCTCGCGAGAGGGCGCTACGCGGCCTATGAATTGATTAGATTGCGCCCATATGGTTTCAATCCTCGCCCCCTCTCGCGAGAGGGCGCTACCTTCCGCTCACTCTGCGATGCGCCACACTTTGAAAGTTTCAATCCTCGCCCCCTCTCGCGAGAGGGCGCTACACCATCGCCGCCACGATCGGCGACGCCCAAATAAAGTTTCAATCCTCGCCCCCTCTCGCGAGAGGGCGCTACACCCGCCCGCCGCGTCGATCAAGGCTTGGCGCGTGTTTCAATCCTCGCCCCCTCTCGCGAGAGGGCGCTACTTGCCGATCATTTTCATGATGATTTTCTTCAAATGTTTCAATCCTCGCCCCCTCTCGCGAGAGGGCGCTACCTCGCGCTGTTTGTTGATCTGCGCATCGATGATGCGTTTCAATCCTCGCCCCCTCTCGCGAGAGGGCGCTACAATGCCACCTCGTAGGTGACCTTGTTGCTTTCGGCGTTTCAATCCTCGCCCCCTCTCGCGAGAGGGCGCTACTGATGGCTGGTGGCCGTCATGTCCCGCAAATGCTGTTTCAATCCTCGCCCCCTCTCGCGAGAGGGCGCTACTTTGTGGCCGCACCTGACCGAGCAACAACGGGCTGTTTCAATCCTCGCCCCCTCTCGCGAGAGGGCGCTACAACGTGCATGGGAGTCCATGTTTGGAGAGCAGTCAGTTTCAATCCTCGCCCCCTCTCGCGAGAGGGCGCTACCCACGATCACCGACAGTGCGCGAAATAAATTAAAAGTTTCAATCCTCGCCCCCTCTCGCGAGAGGGCGCTACGGGTTGTCGCTTGAGGACTTCGCGCAGAACGTGTTAGTTTCAATCCTCGCCCCCTCTCGCGAGAGGGCGCTACGAGCGAAGGCGCGCGCCATTGTTAAGGTTTCAAAGTTTCAATCCTCGCCCCCTCTCGCGAGAGGGCGCTACCCGTGCTCGGGGCGCGCATGCTTGAGGCACAGAAGTTTCAATCCTCGCCCCCTCTCGCGAGAGGGCGCTACCTGCCGGGCACGGTTTACTGTTCGCGCATCACTGGAGTTTCAATCCTCGCCCCCTCTCGCGAGAGGGCGCTACAGCGAGTCCGGCCAGCTTGCATTGCATACTTGGCGTTTCAATCCTCGCCCCCTCTCGCGAGAGGGCGCTACGATGACGAAGGGTATCTAACTGCAAATTATGACGGTTTCAATCCTCGCCCCCTCTCGCGAGAGGGCGCTACCCCCAGACCTTTGGTCAACCTTTAACGTCATACAAGTTTCAATCCTCGCCCCCTCTCGCGAGAGGGCGCTACAAACGAAGACCGCAGCACCGGCATGCGCGCACCTTGTTTCAATCCTCGCCCCCTCTCGCGAGAGGGCGCTACTAAATTGATGGCGTATTTCACACAAAACACCAAAGTTTCAATCCTCGCCCCCTCTCGCGAGAGGGCGCTACTTATCTTTAGCCATCCGTCTCACGGTGTCTTTGAGTTTCAATCCTCGCCCCCTCTCGCGAGAGGGCGCTACGACATACAAGTTGGTGAGGATGTTTTCCCGTTATCGTTTCAATCCTCGCCCCCTCTCGCGAGAGGGCGCTACACAGAGTTGTCTGGCTTGGTTATTTATCACGAAGTGTTTCAATCCTCGCCCCCTCTCGCGAGAGGGCGCTACAATACCGGCGAACTTTCAACTTACTCTTTCAGGAGTTTCAATCCTCGCCCCCTCTCGCGAGAGGGCGCTACACTACACCCCATTGAGTAGCGGGATAGGCGTCAAGTTTCAATCCTCGCCCCCTCTCGCGAGAGGGCGCTACGCATAGTTCTGACATTCTGCCGCCGGACGTAATTGTTTCAATCCTCGCCCCCTCTCGCGAGAGGGCGCTACGGTTCACCATCACCTCAAAGGCGCTCATGAAGGCGTTTCAATCCTCGCCCCCTCTCGCGAGAGGGCGCTACACATCCGCTATCTCGTCAATCGCGCCGCCAGTCCAGTTTCAATCCTCGCCCCCTCTCGCGAGAGGGCGCTACTGCAAGCGGAGCGGCCACCGAAAGCCTGACAGCGGTTTCAATCCTCGCCCCCTCTCGCGAGAGGGCGCTACCACAAAACCGAGGCTATGTCTCGCGTAATTGCAGAAGTTTCAATCCTCGCCCCCTCTCGCGAGAGGGCGCTACCGTAGTTCCACCAGATGGAATTGTGAAACTATTAGTTTCAATCCTCGCCCCCTCTCGCGAGAGGGCGCTACAGTCCGCTCACAACGTCATGACTTTCAACGTTGAAAAGCGCACTTTGCGCGAACCCTCGGTATTGTTGTCTTCGAGAATTCACACAAACAAACGACGAAGGCAGAAAACCATCCTTCGTCAATGTATTAGCCACAACGCGAACCTGTCGCGTTTGTGTCGTCGCTATGGGTTCGCGCTTCATATGACCAGAGCTCCATCAAAATCCACAGCACGAAATTTTCCATACTCCTTGATGTGTAACTCCACTGGCTCAGTCAAACGATAGAGGCGCAAGCAGTCCTCATTTTCGTCTATCTCGGCAAGCAGTCGCCGCTCTAATTCTTCAAGTTGCATCTGATCGACCTTGCACTCGAACACCGAATTTTGCACACGTTGCCCAGTGCTCTCGCAAACTTTCGCGACACGGCGTAACCGTTTGCGCCCGGCGGCGGTTACGGTGGATACGTCGTAAGTGATAATAATCAGCATGACATTTAACGATAAAGAAACGGAAGATAACCTTCCATTTCGCCGCGCAAGGTGCGCGCCATGAAGCGCGCTTGCAATAACGGCAACAAGCCTATCGGCACTTGGGTTTCAAGCAATGGGTGTGTCACTTCTTCCTGTTTTCGCTCCTGATATGCGACTACTACCGTGCGGCGTGCATCGCCTTCGAGCAACACTGCACCACCTTCACGTTCAGCAAAATCGTTGGGGCCGATCTGCCCCCGGTTAATCAGGGTGAGTGCCAGCCGGTCGGCAAAGATGGCGCGAAACTCTTCCATCAAATCCAGTGCGAGTGCGGCGCGGCCAGGACGCACGGTATGCAGAAAACCAAGCTGGGGGTCAAGACCTACCGCTTCCAGCGCGGAACGGCAGTCGTTCATCAGCATTGAATAGAGAAACGAAAGCAGCGCGTTGAAGCGGTCGCGCGGCGGTCGCCGTGTGCGCCCATCCATGGTGAATTTATCGCGTGCCTCACGCTTGACCAACAACGGCAACGCGGCGAAGTAATTTTTTGCCGCATCGCCTTCGATGCCGCGCACCACGTCCAGATTGGATGCATGAGGCAGATTGCGCAACGAGATTAAAAGTGTTTCGGCTGCTGCTGCAAGTGCGCGACTGTCTTCCTCATCCCCCGCTTCGCGCGCGCCGCGCAGCAAGACTTGGCGTCCATTACGCAACTTCCCGGCAATCGCACTATGAGCAATGCCCAGCGCAAATTTTTCATCCAGAGCCAAACGATGCTGCGCTTGCCGCAGCAGGATATTGCCGGAAACCGGGCCTTCGAGGCGCGCCTTGAATCGCCCTTGGTTGTTCAGTAATACCAGCGCAATGCCGTCATCCGCACAGCGGTGCATCAGTGCAGGTGAAAGCATAATGTTGCCCAGACACACCACACTACCCAAATGATGCAGCGGTACTTGCAATTTCTTCACATGCTCTACGTCCACGCGTAGTGTGTCGTTCTCCAAATGGAGATAGGAGTTCGGTGTCATGACGTAGAGGGTATTGAGAAGCTGGCGTGCCATTATTCCGTTGCCTCCGGTTCGAACAAAGTTTCCAGCAGATTGTGCTGCGTTGCACGTTCAGCGACAGCCTGCGGCTGGCAAATTTCTTTCAGCGAACACTCCTTGCAGCGCGCGTCATTGGCCGGGGGCGGCAGCGTGCCGAAATCCATCATGGCGCTGATGGCGTTCACGGTCACTTCCACTTTGCCGCGCAATTCTTGCGTTATCGCCACCTCCCGCCTGCGCCGCGAACCGTGGTGATAAATCGCGCCGTGCGTAATAACCTTGCCGGTCATTTCCTCCAAACACATTGCCTGCGCGGCAAGCTGAAGATCGTCGTGGATTTTTTCGCGCTTCTTGCCATGTTTGTATTCCACCGGGTAGATGTGACCGTCGGGATGAAACTCCACCACATCGCACTTGCCCACCAAGCCAAGGCGGTCAGACCACACCGGCAACGCCCGCTCGCTGCGCACACCCTCGAAAGATTCAAAACCCGGATCATCCACTCGCTCGTGCGCCGCGTTGCCTCGCATGGTGAAAACATTTTCATCGAAGGCCTGCTCAACATGAATCAGCGCACACTGGCGCGGGCAATAGCTCCAGTGTTGGAGGGCGGATAGCATGATGGGGTCGTCGGATTCGCTCATGGGGATGGTGCTATGATGCCGTCCGTATTACCTGTGTATAGGAGGATTCCATGGCGCATATTCTTGAAAAACTGGAAAACGAGGCATTGCAACTTTCGCCGCCGGAACGCGAGTTATTGATCCATCGACTGATTGTTAGCCTGGAAGGCGAACCCGAAGATACGCCAGAGGCCATCGCCCAAGCTTGGGACGAAGAGATTGCGCGGCGTGTCGCAGACATGGATGCTGGCCGGACGAAATGGATTCCCGCCGATGAAGTCATGTCACGACTTCGCGCAAAAGTGCTTGCTGCAAAGAATGCCGCGAATCAGTCTTAGCGAAGAAGCACAAGCCGATGCCGATTCCGCCATTGACTGGTATATCGGCGAAGGCGCATTCATAGCAGCAGATGACTTTATCAATGAAATTGAACGCGCCCTTGATCTGCTGAAACAATTTCCCGCGCTGGGCGAAGGTGGCACACACAAGGCGCGGTCGTTTCCTCTCCATGGTTTTCCCTACTCCCTGATTTATCGTTTGCAAGGTGATACCGTTCGCGTCATTGCCGTTGCCCACCACAGTCGCCGCCCCACATATTGGGCAGGGCGGCACTGAAATTAGCCAACTTTCCTTAGCAACTCCACCCCCGGCACTTTGGATTCATCTATGGTTACTGAGTAATCGCCGAAGTCGCGAGGGACTGTGATGCCATCCTTGAGTTTGGGCTGAATGCGGGCGAACAGGCTGTGTGCTGGCGCACTCCCCAATTCGCTGTCGTGTTTGAATACGTACAACCCGCGCGTCGTCATCTCGCCGCGCGCAGCGGAGCGGTCATGCTCGAACATTTGCCCCAGCGCTTGCCACAACAATTCCAAATCGTTTTCATCGAAGCCGGTTTGCTTGGCGAGGAAGGAAGACACGAAACCGTGCGCGGCATATAGGCCGTAAGGTACGGTGAATTTGCGTCCCTGAATACCAATCTGACCTTCAGCCGGTTTATCTCCTTTTCGTGGCGCGCATACAGTAATGGAATGTTCTAAAGCAACAATCGGATCAATTGATCGGCTGAAAGTTATCTGTACAGGGCCACGAACTTGGCCAGCAGTTTTTTTGATTTTGCTGCTTTCCTCATTTGTATCTTTATCGCTTGTTGACATCACAGCGCCAAAAGTGCGGATGTCGAAAAAATTATCACACATCCAATCACGGGCAATATCCTCGTAATGGCGTTGTGGCTTTGGATTTTTCTTTTTATCTTTTTGCCATAAGTCCCAGCTTTCAAGAGCACTCTTAACGTCAGCGCTTTCTTCATAAGCGCGTTCGATTTGTTCATTGAGTGCAAGTGATTTTGACTTCACCCATATATCAAATCGGTTGCTTTCTCCTTTTGCGAGCATTACAAAGTCTCGAATTTTGCGTTTGATGCAAACGTCCGTCACCAAGCCGCGCCCGGTTTCCGCGTCTACACGCGGCAGGTTACCTGCATCTGGGTCGCCGTTTGGGTTCCCGTCCTTTACGTCGAACAGTAAAACGAAGTCGTAACGATTAGTCAGTGCCATGATGATTATTCTCCCTTAGTGGTGGATTCGGATTTGGTGAAGAAGGCTTGCCGCTGGTGGTAATAGCCGATGGCGAAACGTCCTTGGTCGGCAAGGCTCAGGTGCGCCGGAAAGTCGTTGATGTCAGACATGATCTGGCCGATGAGTTTTTCGAAATAGCGCTTGCGGCCATCCTCCAATTTTGCAAGGTGATGATTTTTCAACTTCATCAAATTGGAAAATACGGTGACAGGTGTGCTGGATGCCGCACCATAGAAACGGTCTCGGATTGTGGCGCTGGGATTGACCGCCTCTTCCTGAATTTTTTCAAGCGCGGCAAAAAGGCGACCGATGCGGTAACCGGGGTTGGTGTTGGAATCATCGAGTGACACAGCAATCTCCTTTTCTTGGTTTGGCGGTGAATAACGTGTCTGCCGGTTGAGGCAGGCTTTGATGAGCGCGGCGCGCGGGTAACTCACTTCACGCTCCGCGCGAATGCGGCGCACGGCGGCTTGCAACAGCGTTTGCGGATAAGGCAATCCGGCGAGAATGGCGCGCATGAATTCGCCCGCCAAATTGGGTGGAATGTTTTCCGATTTACCTTGGGTAGCCGTAGATACCAGCAATCGGAGAAGCGAGAGATACGGCTTCTCAAAACTGGCGTGAATCATTTTCAAGTCTGCAAAATGCTGGCGTATCCGCGCCGACATTTCTGCCACCGTGCCGACCTGCCAGAAGCGCACGCTGATACGCGCGGCATTGGGCGCGAGGCCAAGCACGTAGAAACGCGTGTTGCCGCCTTCGTCGCCAAGCGCCCCTATTTGCGGCGCCTTGAACAAAGCCTCGATAGCACGCGTTTGTTTGGCCGGATCGTCCTTGGGGGGCTCATCGAACAGGTCGGCGAACGTGTCTTCCAAATCGGTGTGTTTTTCCGACCAGAACACGGTGGAGGCATCGCCGACTTGGATGCGTTGATGATGCTCACGGATCAGCAAGTGGTTCAGTGAAGTGGCATAACGGAAGGCAGCAATTTTAGAAATTGGAAAATTGAATCCTTGCTTCTTACCAAAAGAAGAAAATGCGGGATTCTCAAGATTATTGACCGCTGCAAATGGAGCAGGCTTCTCATTGACTCCTGCAATTGATGGATGAAGACGCTCAATTTCAGACCTGCAGCCCGTTATAAGGCAAATTCCTTGCTCTCCATTCGTGCCACTATCCTTCTCGGTATCACCCTCATTGGCGGGTGTCACCCTTGAAGAAACGTAGTTCTGAATATCTGTCCCATGAAGCATAAGGTTCGGAGAATCAACCAATCTAAAGGTCAGGTTACAGCCTTTTATTTTTGCGCAGTCACTCCAAACGGGATGCTTCGTGACTTCAACAGATTGCTTGCTTTCAAAGAACTTGATCAGAGCATTTAGTTCTATTGATTCGCCTACATCACTTTGAATCTCCCGTATTCGACTTACGAAAGCGCCATTTTGTTTTGAGGCCATAGATTGAGACTCATCTGTTTCCTCTTTAGGCACAGCGAGCACAAATCCGTAGTGATCCCACAATAAATTTGGCCTTTCCCACGCATTTTTGCCAGACCTGATTTCTGCCTTTGGAACCAAAATAGATTTCGCTCGTGCCTTTTTCGCACCACTTTCTCTCATGTCTTCAAGACTGATGAATTTTCCATTACGGTCAATAACAATCAGGAACGGAATCTCCTTGAACTCCCATCCAAGTGGAGCAAGTCCTGCGCGTTCGTAGTAATCGCATAGCGCCTGAAGAATCATCCCCGCACCTCCGCATTATTCAAATCCAGCACGCCGTTTTTTAGTTCGGCGCGGAAGAAGCGCGGGCTGGGGCTGGTGAGGTTGCTGTAGTCCATGTCGTGCAACATCCAGCCCATGTCCATGGTTTCGGCTATCGGTGCGGGTTCGGCGGCAAGGTCTTTGACCAAGCGGAAATTGGCGGCGAACTCGCGGCAGCCCAGATAGGGCTGGTTCACGCATTGGCCTTTACTGGCGCGGCGCTCAAACATATTCAGGAATTTGGCGGGGGAGTTCGCTTCGTCGGCGGCGCGTTGTTCGTCGGCATCGTTGATGCGGTGTTTGGCAAGATGCGGAAAGTTGGGTTTGTGTTTTGCGGCATCTTGCATTTCAAAACCCGCGTGAATTCGGTAGGCGACATCGCGCAGGAACAAACCCGCGCGTTGTTGGCGTTCGTCTTCGATGTAAAGCCCAAGGTCGCCGCTGCCGCTGTTCATGGCGGATTGCACATTGCGTGAAGAAATCACCGCGCCCACCTCATTGCGCCGCAGCGTGATCCACTTGATCGGTTTTAGCACTTCTATTTTTGTTACCCGCCACTGGATGGCAGGTTTCCACAAAATAGACTCGAACACGGCACGCGCGGCAGAAGGGGTTATCACGTCATAGCTGACGCGCTCCACCTTCATTTCAGGCCGAGTGAAACAGGCGAAATCGCCAGTTACTTCCAAGCAGAATGTCTTCATGTTTTCCTTCCCTAAACTGCGCAAACCAAAATAAACGTAGGTTGGGTTAGTGGTTTTTTCGCGTAACCCAACAACCCCATTTAATGATGTTGGGTTACGCGGTGAAACTGCTAACCCAACCTACAAAATCTCACACCGCAAGCTCATCTGGTGCGATGTTGCCATCAATCACTACGCCTAGCGTTTTGTCGTAAAGCCTGTCGCCCACCTGCGCATAAATTCCTTGCCAGATCTCGCGCACATCGCCTTGTTGTTCGAGTTGCGCAAATAACCGATTGGGGATGTTCACCGAGTAGCGTTGTAGTTTACGCATCAGCCATCTTTGCGGGCCGTCTTTTTCCAGCATGCCTAGCCACGCATCGTTGTCGCTATAACGCACAAGAATAGTCTGGTAGGCGCTGTCGTCTATCAGTCTGAAATTTTCCGCTACTGTACGGAATTGAATCTGGCATTCGTGCGCATCCTGTGTGAGTAATTCGTGGATGCCGTGTTTGTCGAGCGATGGGGAGCGCACATAAAGGTGCTCGAAATATTTTCTAGCGAGGTCGCGTGATAACAAATCACCGTTATATCCAGATATGAGCCCAATTGCTATTTGATAAGTTATTCGTAACAGTCCAGCGGGCGGAAGTTTCGGCGGAACAAAAACCACGACACGGCCCATTCCATCTTGCTTGCCTTCGCGGTTGCAGCGACCTGCCGCCTGCGCAATCGAATCCAAGCCAGCCAGTGCGCGATACACCACAGGGAAGTCCACATCGACGCCAGCTTCCACCAGTTGGGTGCTGATGACACGCACTGGTTCTTTGCGCTGCAAGCGTGCCTTGATGTCGGCAATGACTCGGCTGCGGTGTTCGCCGCACATCAGTGCGGAAAGGTGCAAAGTGTCCCTGCCTTGCTCGGATGCAGTCATCAGGCGGTGCAGTTCGCGTGCATCGTCGCGGCGGCTGACAATGCACAGCACGGACGGATGCTGGAGCAGTTCGTCGGCGATGCTTTGCCAGTCGCGCGGTGTTTGCAGATCGGCGGGTACGCTGACTTCCACGCGCTTTAGTTGTTGATACAAGGCATCGGGGTCGTTCATGATTTCGCATACGTTATTTAGTCCGCGAAATCGTTTGTTGCCAAATGGCTCGAACGAGCCGAGTGCAGGCTGGGTAGCCGTTGAAAGCACGAACGTCACGCCGTAATGGCTTGCCAATTTATTCATCACATCGGCGATGGGTTGTAGAAATTCCGGCGGCAGCAATTGCGCCTCATCCAGCACCACCACGCTATTCACGATGTTATGCAACTTGCGGCAGCGGCTGGTGCGCGCGGCAAACAGCGATTCGAAAAACTGCACGTTGGTGGTGACGATGATGGGCGCATCCCAATTTTCGGTTGCCAAACGCGAACGGGCATCTTCTTTTTCTGTATCTAGGTTGGCGTGATGCTCGACCACGTTGTCACCGAATATGTCGCGGAAAATGCCCGCTGTTTGTTCGATGATGCTGGTGTAGGGGATGACGTAAATGATGCGGTTTTTATGCTTCGTTGCGTCTTTTGTTTTCTCGTTGTATTGCACGGCATGGCGCAAGGCGAAAGCCATGCCTGATAAGGTCTTGCCGCCACCGGTGGGCACGGTGAGTGAATACAGCCCTGGATTCAACGCGGCTTTCTCGCGACACTGGCGCAGGATGTCGGCGCGGATAAGATTGACTGGCGTGGCTTCTGCGGCGGCAGATTTTTTCGTCATGTACGAGTCGAAGTCAGATAGCAAGTCGCTTAAATTGCGATAGCCTTTTCGGGCATCCGCTTTGTCGATATCCATGAAGGCTTCGGTGTCGAGAAAGTCCGTATCCACCAAGCAAGAGAACAACATGCGCAACCACAAATGTAAGCCATCCGCACCTCCGAGAGGCTTTGTGGTGGGTTTTGATTGGCTAATAATCTCTTGAGGAATGGTTTGCGCGGGGATGCGGTCGAGCAGGTGGCTTTGCGCTTCACTTATGCGGATAACTAGTGCCTTGCCGCCGGTTTCTGCTACAGACCAATCAGGCAAGCCGGCGTGATGCCCTGCGATCAGATACGCCAGCAGTCGACCATGCGCACCGTACTGCCGGATCGCGTGAATTGCGCCCGCTGTGGAGTGGTCTACACGTCCCGCTTTGCCTTCGATGTGTGCTTCGGCATCGTAACCACTCACGGTTTTGATGTAGTGCTGAAACTCGTCGCTGTATTTCCCTAAGTCATGCCACAGGCCTGCGACGCTTGCCCAATCACTGGCATTAAAAGTGGCGGCTAAATCAGCCGCCATGGTTGCTACGGCGTGTAGATGTTCATCCAGATAGTGTTCATGCCAAGTCCCCGCTTGGTCTTGGCGGACATGTGCAAGATACTTTGGGGGGAGAGAATTAGTCATGGGTCGTGATACTAGCAAGGGCAAAGGCTCAATCCGCGAGCCTGTGATTTATTCCTTGTCCATGCAGCATTTTTTGTATTTCTTGCCGCTGCCGCACGGGCAGGGGTCGTTGCGTCCGATTTTGGGTTCCGGGCGGACGTAAGAACCTTGGTCGTATGGGTCGTTTGGATAATCCGCAACTCCATCCAGAACGCGCTGCTTCTCCCTTTTGTCTTCTTCCCGCCAGCGTATCTGGCGGTGGGAAATGGCATCCGGTTCGTAAAATTTCCACGGGTTTGCGAATCGATCCGATCTGTTTGACTTGTCCGAATAGGCCTGATGAATATCGTTCCTGTCGAATTGTTTGCCCAATCCGCTTTGCCTGTCCGCCAAGCTTTCCAGCATGGCTCGATATTCGGTGCGCGGGTAATCCAGTAGCATGTTGCCCGCCAATAGGCGGAATACCCATTCCTCTTGCTCGTCGGCCACGATACCCGCCAGCCATTCCAGAGTCTGATCGAGCGCGTCAACTCCTTGTTTGGCGGCGATTTTGAGCACCGGTTCAACGGCGTTGGCGCGAATGTACCAGTCCATATTTTTATCTTCGCTGAGGGCGCGCAAAGCGGGCAGTAGGGTGTTCGGTTTGTTTAAGAACAGTGCAGGCCAGTAGCCCGATAGCCAGTCTTGCAGGTTGTCATCGTCTTCCAGCGACATGCGGCGCATGAGGTCGACCAGTAACAACCCAGCCTGTTCGCTTGGAATCAAACCGAGGATTGTCACTGTGTGGAATCGTAACCACCATATTCCATCGACGATTTCATCCGGTTCGGCTTCATAGCCTAGCCAAAGAAAATCATCCTCATGCAATTGACGCAAGTGCTCCGTCATTGCGGCGCCGTGGCGGGCGCATGCGTCGATGACGTTGAGCGGGACGCGATCCAGGTTATCTATGAGGATGTCGGTGAGGTCGGCGGGGCTGAGCTTGGCGAGATCAGAGTCCGAATAGGAGGGCAGATTCAATTGCGAGTTGTCCATGATGTCAGTTGATGAGTTGGTATTGGCGAAAAGGTTAGGCTTTATATTGTGCCAGAGCAGATGCCAGCAATTTGCGCGTTAGTTCGCGCAATTCTTTCGGAGCAACAACTTCAACCTCCACCCCGTGCTTGAGCACATCCATCACCAATTCGCGCGAATCGGAATAGGGGATGTGTAGTTCATAACTGCCATCTTTTAACCACTGGCTTTGCTGCTGCGGATGCCAGTGTTCATCAGCCACCCAGCGTGCCCGTTCCGGTGTGAAACGCAGCACGGCGGTGTGTTTGGGTTTGCCCGCGAAGATGCCGTAGGAATTCGTGTAATGTTCATCAAGTTGTTTTTCCGGCACGTCACGGCAACGCTGTGCCAATGCTTTGGCAGCGGTGATGCGCTCGACGGCGAAGCTGCGCAGGGCATTGCGGGTATGGCACCAAGCATCCAGATACCAGTTGTCGCGATAGTGGATGAGCCGCTGCGGGGAGATTTTGCGTGAACTGGTTTCGTTGTTGCCGCGTCCGTGGTAGCTGATGTGCAGGCTGTTTCTTTGCAGCAGTGCGCCCGCTACGGTTTGAAAACATTCCAGCGCGACATTGCGTCCAGTCATGCGCAGGATGCGCACGCGTTTGGAGATTTCCTCGTTGCCCAGATGTCTGGCCGCAAGGATTTGTTCGATGCGTTCTTTGACGGGTTTGAGTTGTGTATCAAGCAAACCGGGTTGAACATGTGCCAGCAGTTGCTGGGTGGTGAGCAGTGCATAGAGTTCGGTTGCGCTGAACCAGAGTCCGGGAAGCTCAAAGGTTTGTCCGTCGCTCAGTGCGTAGTGGTAACCGTTGCGTGCTCGGTCATATTCAATCGGTGCGTTGAAATACAGGCGCATCTCTAGAATGATACGATTGACTGTGGCGCGCGAACATTCGAGTTCGGCTTGTAATGTCTGGCAGGCTACCGGGAAACGGCGTGAGGAAATCGCCTGGTGCAGTTTATAGATTCGTTGCAGGCGATCCATGGCTTATCTACCTTCCGGTGCCGCGAGATACCAGTGTTCGTAATCTGTGCAAGGGGGAGAAGAATTGCTTGGGCAGTTGCGGGCAGTCGCCTGTGTATCACGATCAGGCAAGCCCGTTTCCCTCACCCCAACCCTCTCCCGCATGCAGGAGAGGGGGCAGACGAGAAAAGCAATCTTGAATTCTGGGGCGAGGGGGCAAAGGACTCGCTGCGCGAGTATTGCAAAAACGAGATGAATGGAGGCTTGCAATTGTTTTCCCCTTGCATAACAAGCCCGCTGTGTGCGGGGAGCTTTCCCCTCCGCAACCCTCCCCCGGTGGGAGGGGGAGTAGTTATATGCGCCAGCCTCCTATGCTGATTTTTCGCTGTTCCCCTCCCGTACTTTGCGGGGCGGTTTATTGCAGCGGTTGCGCAAGTGCTGTGAACTTTAGGGGAGGTGGGTGTGGGTGTCAATTACCGTGAGGGTAAACGGGGTGGCCTTCGGTGCCCCTATCTCTATTGCTTTACAACAGAACGAGGTTGTCCCGGTGGATCAATTCCGGCTCATCAACGTAACCCAGAATGTTCTCGATTTCGCTGCTGACTTTTCCCGCGATACGGCGCGCTTCGGCGGCGCTGTAGTTGATGAGGCCGCGCGCGATGTCGTGTCCCTCGGTGTCGAGCACGGCGACGACTGCACCACGTTGGAACTCGCCATTGACGTGAACGACGCCGATCGGCAGCAGGCTCTTTCCGTCGGCCCGCAGGGCGCGCACGGCACCGGCATCCAGAGTGACTTTTCCGCTCACTTGCAAATGGTCCGCGAGCCATTGTTTGCGTGCGTCCAGCGCGAGCGACGGGGCGACCAAAAGGGTGCCGATGGATTCGCCTTGCAACAGGCGCGGCAACACGTCGCGTTCATGACCGGAGGCGATCACGGTATGTGCGCCGCTGCGTGCCGCACGTTTGGCGGCGAGCACTTTGGTGATCATGCCGCCGCGCCCGATGTGGCTGCCTGCACCGCCGGCCATCGCTTCCAGTTTGGCATCGCCCGCCTGTGCTTCGCTGATAAGTTTGGCATCGGCATCCTTGCGCGGATCGGCATTGAACAGACCCATCTGGTCGGTGAGGATGACCAGTACATCGGCCTCGATCAGGTTGGTGACCAGTGCGCCCAAGGTGTCGTTGTCGCCGAACTTGATTTCGTCGGTGACCACGGTGTCGTTCTCGTTGATGATGGGGATGACGCCCAAACTGAGCAGGGTGCGCAGCGTGGATCGTGCATTTAGATAACGCTCGCGGTCGGCCAGATCGGCATGGGTCAGCAACACTTGTGCGGCGTGTAACTGGTGTTCGCGGAAGCAGCTTTCATAGACCTGTACCAGCCCCATCTGCCCGACAGCCGCAGCGGCCTGCAATTCATGCACGGCGCTGGGCCGTTGCTTCCAACCCAGACGTTGCATGCCTTCGGCAATGGCACCGGACGAGACCAGCACGACTTCACATCCCCGTTGGCGCAAAGCAGCGATCTGTTGCGCCCAATTGCCGATGGCATTGACATCCAGGCCGGTGCCCTGATTGGTGACCAGGCTGCTGCCGACTTTGACGACGATACGTTTGGATTGGGTTAGGACAGTTTTCATTACGGATAGGCCATTAGTCCAAAACTGCGTCATTCCGGCGCAGGCCGGAATCCAGTTGATTAATAATTCCCCGAGCAAGCGGGACAATATCTTTATTTTGTCCGCTGCGCGGAGTGATTGTTTTAGCTGGATTCCGGCCTGCGCCGGAATGACGTACTGAGTTCATGCCAACGGATCGTGAATGTCGATCTCGGTCTCTTGGGCGCTTTCGGTGATGGCGTCCTGCTCTTGCGCCGCGACCTGATCCAAGTGCTCCATGATGGCGTAAGTGAGTTCTTTGCAACCTTCGCCGTTGATGGCGGAGATCGCGAAGTAACGTGTATTTCCGCCGAATTGCTTGAGGAAAAACGCGACTCTTTCCGCGCTGTCTTCCACCAGATCCAGTTTGTTCAATACCAGCCAGCGCGGTTTGTTGTACAAGCCCTCATCGTATTTCCTCAACTCGTTGAGGATGGCGTGTGCTTCATGCACCGGATCGACACCCTCGTGCAGAGGCGCGATGTCCACCAGATGCAGCAACAGGCGGGTGCGTGCCAGATGGCGCAAGAACTGGTGGCCCAGCCCGGCACCTTCCGCCGCGCCTTCGATTAGTCCCGGAATGTCGGCGATGACAAAACTTTTTTCTTCCGAAACGCGTACCACACCCAGATTGGGATGCAGTGTGGTGAACGGGTAATCGGCCACCTTGGGACGCGCGGCCGAAACCGCACGGATGAAGGTGGACTTGCCCGCATTGGGCATACCGAGCAGACCAACATCGGCCAGCACTTTTAATTCCAGTTGTAATTCGCGGCGTTCACCCTCTTCTCCCGGGGTGCATTGGCGCGGTGTGCGGTTGGTGCTGGATTTGAAATGCAGATTGCCCAAGCCGCCCGCGCCGCCTTTGGCCAGTTGCACTTGTTCGCCCTCATGCGTCAGATCGGCGATCACCTGGCCGCTGTTGATGTCGGTGATGACCGTGCCTACCGGCATACGCAGGATGACGTTGTCCGCACCCTTGCCATAACAGTCCGCGCTGCCGCCGCGTTCGCCGTTCTTGGCGCGATGCAGACGCGCGAAGCGGTAATCCACCAACGTGTTGATGTTGCGGTCGGCAACCGCGATCACGCTGCCGCCGCGCCCTCCGTCACCGCCGTCCGGCCCGCCTTTTTCGATATATTTTTCGCGCCGAAAACTGGCTGCACCATTGCCGCCGTCGCCTGCGATAACTTCAATTTTTGATTCGTCGATGAATTTCATATGCCTTCAACCCCGCTCGTCCTGAATAGCCCGAATTTGGGCTTATCGAAGGAGAATGAAAAAAGCCCTACCTTGCGATAGGGCTCATTTTAAGCGATTGCGCGCTTACGCTGCGATGATGCTAACCGTTCTACGTTTAGCCGCGCCTTTGATTGCGAATACGACTTTGCCGGTCAGCTTGGCAAAAAGTGTGTGATCTTTGCCCATGCCGACGTTGTCGCCCGCGTGAAATTCTGTACCGCGTTGACGCACGATGATGCTGCCCGCGCTGATCAATTCGCCGCCGTAGCTTTTAACGCCCAGTCGTTTCGAGTGCGAGTCGCGGCCGTTACTGGTACTACCCCCGCCTTTTTTCGATGCCATTTTCTAGCTCCTTAGCAATTAAGCCGAAATGCCGTCGATGCGGATCTCGGTATAGTTTTGACGATGTCCCTGATGTTTCTGGTAATGCTTACGACGACGCATTTTGAAGATGGTCACTTTGTCGTGGCGGCCGTTGGCGATGATGGTCGCTTTTACAGTCGCGCCGGTCAGCAGGGGCTGACCGACCGAGATCTTGTCGCCATTGCCCACCATCAGCACTTTGTCCAAGACAATCGCGCCGCCGACTTCACCGACGAGAGATTCAATCTTCAGGGTTTCACCTTCGACAACACGATATTGTTTGCCACCGGTTTTGATTACTGCGTACATAACGACCTCGCTGGATGCGGTTTTTAGTTGCGGCATAACCTGAAGGTTAGCCTTCACTGAAATCAGTGATTTTAGTTACGGCATAACCTGAAGGTTAGCCTCCACTGAAAACTCGGTTTTTCAGAGCCGCGCATTATACATAAACACTTCGATCCGTCAAAAGGTTTTTTAAACAAATAACTTTTGACCCGAACCATCCGATTAACGGCGCATGGAGTCAAAGAACTCCGCGTTGTTTTTGGTCGCCTTGATTTTGTCGAGCAGGAATTCCATCGCCTCCAGTTCGTCCATCGGATAAAGCAGCTTGCGCAGCAGCCAGATGCGCTGAAGGATGTCGGCCTTGATCAGCAGTTCTTCCTTGCGTGTGCCGGAACGGTTGACGTTGATTGCCGGGTAAATGCGCTTCTCGGCCATGCGGCGATCCAAATGGATCTCCATATTGCCGGTACCTTTGAATTCCTCGTAGATCACATCGTCCATACGCGAGCCGGTATCCACCAGCGCGGTGGCGATGATGGTGAGCGAGCCGCCTTCCTCGATATTGCGCGCCGCGCCGAAGAAACGCTTGGGGCGCTGCAAGGCATTGGCGTCCACACCGCCGGTCAATACTTTGCCGGAAGACGGAATGACGGTGTTATAAGCGCGCGCCAGACGGGTGATGGAATCGAGCAGGATGACCACGTCTTTTTTGTGTTCAACCAGGCGCTTGGCTTTTTCCAGCACCATTTCGGCGACCTGCACGTGACGTGTGGCGGGTTCGTCGAAAGTGGAAGCGACCACTTCGCCGCGCACGGTGCGGCTCATCTCGGTCACTTCCTCGGGACGTTCGTCGATCAGCAACACAATCAATATTGCGTCCGGATTGTTGGCGGAAATAGAGTGCGCGATGTGCTGCAGCATCACGGTCTTGCCCGACTTGGGCGAGGCGACCAGCAGGCCGCGTTGGCCTCTTCCGATCGGGGCTACGATGTCGATAACCCGTCCGGTTATGTTTTCTTCAGCGCGGATGTCGCGCTCCAGTGTCATGTGTTGCGTGGGGAACAGCGGTGTCAGATTTTCAAACAGAATTTTGTTCTTGGCATTCTCCGGCGGTTCACCGTTGACCTTGTCCACTTTAACCAGCGCCACATAACGTTCGCCTTCTTTCGGCGTGCGAATCTCGCCCTCGATCGAATCGCCGGTATGCAGGTTGAAACGGCGTACCTGGCTGGGACTGACGTAAATGTCATCCGGCCCGGCCAGGTAAGAAGTGTCGGGTGAGCGCAGGAATCCGAAACCGTCCGGTAACACTTCCAAGGTGCCTTCTCCGAAAATGCTCTCGCCTTTCTTCGCCTGATTTTTCAGCAGCGCGAAGATCAAATCCTGCTTGCGCATGCGGTTGGCATTGTCGATCTGGTTGGTGGTGGCCATTTCCACCAGTTCGGTGATGTGTTTGGTCTTGAGGTCGGATAGATGCATGGTCTGGATGGGGCGCGTTTGCGCTAGGTAGTGGAGAGTTGCGGGAGAAGTGTTACGGTTTTATTTTGGGGTTGTTGCGGAAATTCCCGCGCCGGGCTGCCGTGTGTGTTTTTACTGGAAGATCGTGTGTACAGGGAAGCAACAGGGCGGGCAGGTGCGGGACACTAAAGGGTTCAGATGTGGCTGTCAATAAAAGCGGTGAGTTGCGACTTGGACAACGCGCCGACTTTGGTCGCTTCGATGTTGCCGTTTTTGAACAACATCAGCGTGGGGATGCCGCGCACGCCGTATTTTTGCGGAGTCTGCTGGTTCTCATCCACGTTCAGTTTGGCGATGTTCAGACGACCGGCATATTCCTTGGAGACTTCATCCAGTATCGGGGCGATCATACGGCAAGGGCCGCACCATTCCGCCCAGTAGTCCACCAGCACGGGTAGCGGCGATTGCAACACTTCGGCAGTAAAGGTGTCGTCGGTGACAAAACGGATGTGTTCGCTCATGTTTGTTTCTCGCTTAGTTGATTTGTTTGGAGTGGTTGCGGCTTGTGCCGCGTAGATGTGCGACTGAACTAGGGCGGCATCCTAACCAAAAAATTCAGGGTTGGGAAGAGTTTCACGTGTCGCTTGCTAAGCCCTTGATACAACTGGGGCTGGACAGTTAACCGGCGGGAAAAAACTACATGCGCCAGAAAAAAAGCGATGAACGGTGCAAGTCTTCGACGGTGACAGTCTCTTGCGGGGCTTGCCCGGCAACGGCGAAAGTATTGCTGATGAACATCGTGCCGGGACGCATCTCGCGTTTGGCCTTGTCCCACAGTGCATCCATGGGGACCGGTGAAAGATAGGCAAAAACCACGTCGTATTGCGACAAATCACAATCCCACAAACTTCCCCAGTGCACCGAACTTTGGCGATAACCGCCGAGTTTGATGCGCAGCCAGCTCCATAGGAAAGGTAGCGGTGCGGATTCCACACCGTGGTAGCGGCCGTGCGGATGGATTTGCGCGAGATACGTCAACACGCCGCCAATGCCGGATCCGAGATCAATGAAGGTAAATGTTTTGTCTGCGGGCAGTTTCGATGCCAGTGCCTGCCACACCTGATTGCTGGAAAAATATAAAGGCACTTGGGTGCGGAACGTACTCCAGTAAACCGCCAGCAAAATGAGAAAGGCAACAAGGAAGAATGCTGGCGGAATATCGAGTGCCAGCATGAGTACCAGTGCGGGGGCGAAGGCGAACTGGATGAGCAACCACCAGCGCGCCAACCCTGCTATACGGCTGAGTGCGGCGGCGGCGCTACCGCAGAGCAGGGCGAAAATCAGAAGCGAAAATTGAAGCGCGAGCAGGCGCAGCACAAGCACGACCAGAATGAATGCCGCCGATTGCAGCAGAAGTGCGATGACAGAAGGCGGAAGTTTTTTGAGCAAAGTGTGCAATTAATTCAAATGATCCATTAGAGCCGTCATTCCCGCGAAGGCGGGAATCCAGTCGAATTAGAAATCCCTTGCGTAGCAAGGACAAACACAAAGACATGTTGAATAAAATCGCTGGATTCCCGCCTTCGCGGGAATGACGAATATTCAATCTATAAGCAGTCTGGGATTAACGCACCAGTCCCGCTTCAACCTCATCACGCTTGGTTTTCCCCGCCAGGCGTTCCACCAGTATCAAGGCGAAATCCATGGCGGTACCGGGGCCGCGCGAGGTGATGAATTTACCGTCTTCAACCACGGCATGTGCCTGACGCGACACTTTGGGGAAGGCATCCAAGGCACCGGGGAAGCTGGTGGCATTTTTGCCGTCGAGCAAACCGGCCAGCGCCAGCACCGAGGGGGCGGCGCAAATGGCGCAAACATATCGATCCTTCTCAGCCATGTGTTGCACCAACTTGAGGATGCGTGCATCGGCCTTGAAGTTGTTGGTGCCGGGTTGTCCGCCGGGCAGCACCACCATGTCGAAGTCGCGTTTGAGTGCCTCGTCCAGTGACGTATCGGGGATCAGCAGCGTGCCGCGACTTCCGCGTATGGGTTGTCCGTCCAGACTGGCGCTGACGGTGTCGATGCCCGCGCGGCGCAGGATGTTGAGGACGCTGATGGCTTCAAGTTCTTCACTGCCTGGAGCGAGTGGGACGAGTACGGATTTCATATCAGAATCTCCCGGAGAGATGGATGCCGATTAGACCCTGTGACACATCAGGGAGCAAGACCAATTTGTTCGAACGCAAAGCCGTGTTGTGGGCAACCACACTCTTGCCGACCAAAGTGCCGATGATTGCACCCAGCACCACATCCGAAGCAAAGTGGGCGTGGTGATAAATGCGCGCCAACCCCACCAGTCCGGCGACCGAATAGGCGCTGTAGCCCACCCAATTTTCGTTGTAATGATTCGCGATGACGGCTGCCAAGGCAAAGGCCTCGGTGGTGTGGCCCGAAGGAAAAGAAGCATTGGGTTCGCTGAACGGCTTGAAGTTGGCGATTCCGGCGTTGTCGCGCGGGCGGCTGCGCCCGACCACGAGTTTGATGGCCGGGGTGATCAGGCCGCTGGCAATGAGGCTGGCAGACAGTCCGTCCTGTGCGACTGCGACTGCATTTTTGTCATCGGTTGCAACTCCGGCCAGATAGAAACCGCCCAGTACGACGGGTGCATATTCCGCGCCAAAACGCTCCACCTGTTTGATGAAAGGATCGGTGCCGGAAAAGCGCCGCATTTCGTCGCGCAACGGACGGTCGATCAATAGCGCCGTGCCCAATACCGCGAGTGATACCCATTCGGCTTTGCTCCAATCGCCCGTCTCCCACCGCGCGGGTGCAGTGAGAACATGTTGGACATCGTCGAGGACGATGTCAGGGTAGGAGAGTTCGGCTGCGCCAGCCTTGTGCGTTAAACACACGGCCAGTATTGAAACGAGAAAGTAGCGGGAGGGGTATTTCAATCGCGGAAGTTCTGGTACTGCAAGGGAAAGTCGGTGATGGTCTTTTTGATAAAGGCGATGGCAGCTTGCAAGTCGTCGCGGTTCTTGCCGGTGACGCGCACGGTGTCGCCCTGGATACTGGCTTGAACTTTCATCTTGCTGTCCTTGATGTGTTTGACGATCTTCTTTGCCAGCTCGGTTTCCACACCGACCTTGACTGTGCAACTGCGTTTCACTTTGTTGCCGCTGACTTTTTCAATCTTGTCGCTGATGTCCAGACATTTGATATCCACGCCGCGTTTGGTCAACCTGCCGTTGAGGATGTCTTGCACCTGATTCATCTGGAACTCGTTGTCCGCATGCACGGTGAGCACCAGTTCGGCCTGCTCGACGCGGGCATCGGAGCCTTTGAAGTCGAAACGTGTGCCGACTTCCTTGTTGGTCTGCTCGACCGCGTTCTTGACTTCGGTCTTGTCTACTTCGGAAACGATGTCGAAAGACGGCATGGTGAACTCCTGCGGGTTATGGGTGGACCGGATGAATCGATGTAGGCCGGACTTCAGTCCGACCTGTCGGGATAAATCCCGACCTACAACAGCGGGCGATGCTTTCAGCCGAAACTACACACATAGTGCACAGCCTCCGCACCCGTGTGGATATCGAAGCTGCTATTGGCGGAAACATTGAAACTGCCGCCTTCCGCGTAAGTCTTGAAACCCGACTCTCCGGCGATTTTCACCTGGCAAGTACCGCCGCTGATCTCCATCAACTCGGGTGTGCCGACGTTGAAGGTGAGTTGGCTGTTGGGCAACACCACGCCCACCGTTTTGCGCGAGCCGTCGGGAAAAAACACCGAGTGCGATACACACTTGCCTTCAAAGAAGACATTGGCTTTTTTCCCCACGCTGACGTTATCGATTTTGTCTGACATTTTATTTCCTTTGGAGCGGTTGATTATTTTGGGGGTTCGTCGGCTTTGACGCCTTTTTGGTAATTGCTATAGATGTACACCGGTATGCCGAGATCGCCCAGGTGTTTATCGATCAGCGGTTTCACATCCGACCAGTCCAAACCGGTCATGCCGCAGGCCAGACGCGGCAGGCCGAGGCTGGATAATTTTTCCTTTTGCACAAGTGCACGCAGGGCATGCAGGGCATGGTTCACGTGACTCAGCGTGGCGTGTCCCGGTTTGCTGCCGTGCGCATAAGCACCCTCCTGTGTGAACAGGTTGACGATGTAATGTCCGTCACTGCTCATCCATGTCCACAACTCGCCGGGCTTGGGATGTTTGGTCTGGCAGTAATGGCGAAAATCCTTGTACATGGCCGGCATACGTTCACGCAGTTGCAGCGCAAGGCCGTGATGAAAATCATCGTTGGGCGCGACGCCTTGTGCGATGGCTTTTGCACCGCTGAACAGAATGTCACCGCTCAGTTCATGAAGCATGTTGGGCCTCCGTTTGGTGGGATCGCGGGCGTCTCGCCCGCCATTGCTCCCGCTAATTATTTCCGGTTTTTCAGATTCGCCGCGATACGCATGCGCAGCGCGTTCAGTTTGATGAAGCCGCCCGCATCTTTCTGGTCATATGCGCCTTTGTCGTCCTCAAACGTGGCGATGCTCGGATCGAACAGCGAGTCGGTTTTGGAATCGCGCCCGACCACGATCACGTTGCCTTTGTAAAGTTTGACGCGCACCCAGCCGTTGACGCAGCTTTGCGTGTGGTCAATCAATGTCTGCAACGCGAGGCGCTCCGGACTCCACCAGTAGCCGTTGTAAATCATGCTGGCGTAACGCGGCATCAGGTCATCCTTCAGGTGTGCCACTTCGCGGTCCAGCGTGATCGACTCGATGGCGCGGTGCGCCTTGAGCATGATCGTACCGCCGGGGGTCTCATAGCAGCCGCGCGACTTCATGCCGACGTAGCGGTTTTCCACCAGATCGAGGCGGCCAATGCCGTGTTTGCCGCCCAGTTCGTTGAGCTTGGTCAGCACTTGTGCGGGCGACAGTTTGTTGCCGTTTAGCGCCACGATGTCGCCGTTGACGAATTCGAGGTCGAGATATTCGGCTGCATCCGGGGCGTTCTCGGGCGATACCGTCCAACGCCACATGCTCTCCTCGGCTTCGGCGGCAGGGTTTTCCAGATGGCGGCCTTCAAAGCTGATGTGCAGCAGGTTCGCGTCCATGGAGTAGGGCGAGCCGCCCTGTTTGTGTTTCATATCGACCGGGATGCCGTGTTTCTCGGCATAGGCCATCAGCTTTTCACGCGACAGCAGATCCCATTCGCGCCACGGTGCAATGATCTTGATGCCGGGTTTCAGCGCGTACGCGCCCAGTTCGAAACGCACCTGGTCGTTGCCTTTGCCGGTCGCGCCGTGCGAGATGGCATCCGCGCCGGTGAGGTTGGTGATGTCAATGAGGCGCTTGGCAATCAGCGGGCGCGCGATGGAGGTGCCCAGCAGGTATTCGCCTTCGTACACCGTGTTGGCGCGGAACATCGGGAATACGAAATCGCGCACAAATTCTTCGCGCAGATCGTCGATGAAAATATTTTCCGGTTTAATGCCGAACTGCAACGCCTTCTGCCGCGCGGGTTCCAGCTCTTCACCCTGGCCGAGGTCGGCGGTGAAGGTGACCACTTCGCATTGGTAGGTATCTTGTAACCATTTGAGGATGACGGAAGTGTCGAGTCCGCCGGAGTAGGCGAGGACGGCTTTTTTGATTTCGCTCATTTCTATAATTCCCACTTGTAGGTTGGGTTAGGCCTCAGGCCGTAACCCAACGATTCGAAATGTTGGGTTACGCCGCTACGCGACTAACCCAACCTACATTAACTTTCAATCTTGCCCAGCAGCAGATATTCCATCAGGGCTTTTTGTACGTGCAGTCTGTTCTCCGCCTCATCCCATACTACCGATTGAGCGCCGTCGATAACTTCCGCCGAGACTTCCTCGCCGCGATGCGCGGGCAGGCAGTGCATGAACAGCGCATCCTTGGAGGCGATACGCATCATGTCGCCATCCACCTGCCAGTCGGCGAAATCTTTGAGGCGCTCTTCGTTCTCCGCCTCGAAACCCATCGAAGTCCACACATCCGTAGTCACCAGATCGGCGCTGCGTGCCGCATCCATCGGATCGGCGAATTCTTCGTAATGATCCTCCCCGAACAACCCGGCACGTTCCGGTTCGACTTCGTAACCGGGCGGGGTGGACACATGCACATTGAAATCGAGGATCTCTGCGGCTTGCAGCCAGGTGTTGCACATGTTGTTGGAATCGCCGATCCAAGCCACGGTTTTGCCCTGGATGCTGCCGCGATGCTCGACATAGGTGTAGATGTCGGCAAGCACCTGGCAGGGATGGTATTCGTTGGTCAAACCGTTGATGACGGGCACACGCGAATGGGCCGCAAAACGTTCGATGATGCTTTGTTCGAAGGTGCGGATCATCACGATATCGCTCATGCGCGAGATGACTTGTCCTGCATCTTCCACCGGTTCGCCGCGTCCTAGTTGCGAGTCGCGCGTGTTGAGGTAAATCGCCGATCCCCCCAACTGTTGCATGCCCGCCTCGAATGACAAACGCGTGCGCGTGCTGGCCTTCTCAAAGATCATCACCAGCGTGCGATCTTGTAGCGGCCAATATTGCTGGTAGGTTTTGAATTTTTGTTTGATGAGGCGGGTGCGCTCGAACAAATATTCAAGCTCTGCGCGGTTCAGGTCTTTGAATTGTAGAAAATGCTTGATGGTCGCTACCATGATGCGTTTCCAATCAGGATTGCAAGAATTCTTTGATGAGCGGGCTCAACGTGTCTATCAGGTGTTGCGCTTCGGCCTGCGACAGGATGAGCGGCGGCAACAGGCGGATCACGCTGTCTGCGGTCACGTTGATCAGCAGACCTTTGGCCAATGCCAGCTTCACCAGGTCGCCGCACGGCTTGTCCAGTTCTATACCGATGATCAGACCCTGACCGCGTATCTCTTTAATGCCGGCGACACCCTGCAACGCACTGGCGATACCATTCCGTATGAAATGACCCATCTGTTCGGCATGGGCCAGCAGCTTGTCCTGTTCGATGATGTTGAGTGTGGTTAAACCCGCCGTGCTGGCCAAGGGATTGCCACCAAAAGTGGAGCCGTGATTGCCCGGTTTGAATGTTCCGACCGCTTTACCCGCAGCCAGACACGCGCCGATCGGCACGCCCGAACCCAGACCTTTAGCCAGTGTCATCACATCCGGCACGATAGCGCTGTGCTGGAAAGCGAACCACTTGCCGGTGCGTCCCATGCCGCATTGAACTTCGTCCAGCATCAGCAGCCAGTTTTGTTCGTCGCAGAGCTTGCGCAGTTGCTGCAAATATTGGATATCCAGCGTGCGCACACCGCCTTCGCCCTGGATCGGTTCGACCAGCACGGCGACTACCTCGCGGTTGTGCTGCGCGACATGGCGTACCGCTTCCAGATCATCGTAGGGGACACGCACGAAACCGCCGACCAGCGGTTCGAATCCGGCCTGAACTTTGCGGTTGCCGGTGGCGGAAAGCGTGGCCAGCGTGCGGCCGTGGAAGGCCTTTTCCATCACGATGATGGACGGATTTTCGATACCCTGGTTATGCCCGTACAGGCGCGCCAGTTTGATGGCCGCTTCGTTCGCTTCGCAGCCGGAGTTGCACAGAAAAACTTCCTGCATGCCGGACAACGCGCAAAGTTTGTCCGCCAGCATTTCCTGTTCTTGCACCTGGTAAACGTTCGAGCAGTGAATCAGTTTGCCGATCTGCGTGTTGAGCGCGGCAGTGAAACGAGGGTGGGCATGCCCCAGCGTATTAACGGCGATACCGGATAAGCCATCCAGATAGCGTTTTCCATCCGTATCCCAAAGCCAGACACCTGCACCGTGGGTGAAGGTGACAGGTTGCCGGGCGTAAGTGTTCATCAAATGAGACATGGGCACCTCGAATTATCCAGATTTAATCCCAACTGCTGCTTTGCCACACAAACAAACGCTACAAACAAAAAAGGCCGACAACTTCGTCGGCCTTTTGTCGCAGCCTTATCGACTGCAATAAATCAGGCCATCGCCTTGATAGCGGCGGACAATCGGCTCTTGTGACGTGCAGCCTTGTTCTTGTGGATGATCTTTTTGTCGGCGATCGAGTCCACCACGCTGGTGGAAGCAACGAATACGGACTGTGCCGCAGCCTTGTCGCCAGCTTCAATCGCTTTGATTACTTTCTTCACCGCAGTACGCAACTCTGAACGCAGAGTAGTGTTGTGTGCGTGCTGTTTGTCGGCTTGTTTTGCGCGTTTTCTGGCTTGTGCTGTGTTGGCCATGGTGGCTCCTCGGGAATTCGTCTTGCGTTAAAAGTCGCGCATTATATGAACCCTCTCCCATTTTTGCAATACGTCATTTGGATACCGTTGGAACAGGGTACGAGCGCTTTAGGGGTTGAGCCGGGTAGCAATTTCCGGCCGATTCAGCGGTGGTATCATCCGCCGCTGGAAATATAACGCGGGAAGGAGAAACGTTCATGTTGTCAGGTGTGTCCGAATTTGTAATTCAGGGGATCACGGAAAGCGGCGAGCTTTTTCCGCAACAGGATTGGTCGGTCAATCTGTGTAATATGATGGGCAGGGCGGGCAGTGACGGACGCATGATCTATTCTGCTTATGCCCGCCCGGTGATGATCGACGGTGTGCACAGTGTGCTGATCCGTGTTTCATTGCAACACGTCGATCCCAAGGCGTTTGAGATGGTGAAGGCGTTCGTTGCCGAGCATCATCTCAAAGTCCGTTCCGGTCGCGGCAGTCGCGATGCGGAAAAAACCGGCCCTCACCCTGTGCTGGGTGTGGAACGCCGCGATACAAAAGATACGGGTTGGTAGTCGTGCCAACAATTTCGCGATGATATAAAATCCCGCATTTCATAAATCAACCGGAATTACAACATGCTAGATTCTATCAACCGCACACCCGAACTCGCCGAGTTCATCATTCAGGGGGTCAACAAAGACGGTGAGACGTTTCGTCCATCCAATTGGGGCGAACGTCTGAGCGACATGTTGTCCACGACGGGAAAAGATGGCCGCATTGTCTTCTCTTCCTATCTGCGCCCGATGGTGATCCAGGGCATTCCTTCTGTTGTCGTGCGCTTCTCGCTGGAAAAAGCCGACCCGCATTCTTTTGATCTGGTCATGCAATTTATCGCTGCCAATCACCTGAAAGTGCGTGCCGGCCGTAACCGTGAAGATGCGGGTGCGACAGGTTTATTCCCGACCCGGAATATGGAACGGCGCTCACTCAATAATAACGGCTGGTAACAAATAACTCCGGTGGATCACTCACCGGAGTTTTCACTTTAGTTTCGGCCTATATCCAATGAACCTGCTTAAGGCGCTTGCCACCATCAGCGGCTTGACGCTGGTGTCGCGCATTTTGGCGTTTACCCGCGATGTGCTGATCGCGCGCATTTTTGGCGCGGGCATGGCGACCGATGCCTTCTTCGTCGCGTTCAAACTCCCCAACCTGTTGCGCCGCATGTTTGCCGAGGGCGCGTTTTCGCAAGCGTTCGTGCCGATCTTCGGTGAATACAAAAATTGCAAGGGACAAGAAGAAACCAAGCTATTGGTGGATCATGTCACCACCATGTTGGCGCTGATTCTGTTTGGGGTGACGGTCATCGGCATTATCGCCGCGCCGATTTTGGTGTACATCAGCGCGCCGGGATTCGCCCAGGATGCGCCCAAGTTCGACCTCACCGTGCAACTGTTGCGTATCACCTCGCCCTACATTTTCTTCATCTCGCTGGTGGCGGTAGCGGCGGGCATACTCAATACCTATAACAAATTCTGGGTGCCGGCATTCGCGCCCATCCTGCTCAACCTGTGTTTCATCGGGGGCGCACTTTGGCTCGCGCCGTATTTTGATCCGCCGATTCTGGCGTTGGCCTGGGCGGTGTTTATCGCGGGCTTCGTGCAACTGGCGTTCCAGATTCCGTTCCTGAAAAAAATCGGCATGCTGCCGACAATTCGTCTCAACTGGAAAGACGCGGGCATGTGGCGCGTCATCAAACAGATGGGGCCGGCCGTATTCGGCGTGTCTATCGCACAACTCAGTCTCATCATCAACACTATCTTCGCCTCGTTTCTGGTGGCGGGCAGTGTGTCCTGGTTGTATTACGCCGACCGCCTGATGGAGTTTCCCACCGGAATTCTGGGCGTCGCCATCAGCACCATCCTGTTGCCGTCGCTGTCAAAATGCCATGCCAGTAACGATACGGTGGAATATTCCAAACTGCTGGATTGGGGCTTGCGCCTGACCATCCTGTTGACGTTGCCTGCCGCGCTGGCGCTGGGGATGATCGCGGTGCCGCTGCTGGCGACGTTCTTTCAGCATGGCGCATTCACGGTGCATGACGTATTGATGTCGCGCAGCGCGTTGGTCGGCTACAGCGTGGGTTTGATCGGGTTGATCCTGGTGAAAATCCTCGCTCCCGGCTTCTATGCACGGCAGGATATCAAGACGCCGGTGAAAATCGGTATCGTGACATTGATCGCCACACAATTGATGAACGCGCTGTTCGTTGGCTGGTTGCAACATGCCGGACTGGCGCTTTCCATCGGTCTGGGTGCCTGCCTTAATTCCGCCATCCTGTTTTATTTTCTGCGCAAGCATGGCATTTACCACGCCGAGCCGGGCTGGTTGAAATTCTTCCTGAAAGTGAGTTTGGCCGTCGCCGCATTGGGCCTGACCTTGTGGTTCGGCATGGGCAGCGAACAGCATTGGTTCGAGATCTCCGGCTGGTCGCGCATTTTCAACCTGACCTGGTTGGTGGTGGCGGGGGTTGTCGTGTATTTCAGTGTCCTGTTTGTATTGGGATTCCGATTACGCGACTTCTCGAAAAGAGGAAGCTAAAGTCCTCCCGTTATTGTGCTGGCCGTTCGTTTCCGGCTTTAGCCAGTTTTCTGGCGGCATGCTGTTCGGCGTGTTGCGTTTTCAAGTGTTCCTCGAACTCACGATTGCGCACCCAGCTGGAACAATGCGGGCAACAAAACCGGATGCTGGTCTGATCTTCTTCCGGCTCACCCAGCCAGATTGGTTTACTCGTTTTCATAGCATGCTCCCCTAAGCTGAAATAAAAGCGCAGACAAGAAAGCCCTGTCTGCGACTCGGTCATTTTCGCAATTTCAGCAGGGTTGTCCATGGGACAAACGGATAAATACAGATAGTCAAAAAAGACTATGGGCTTGCTTAACACGTTGCCTATAGGACGGATGGGATTTGGGAGGCACTAATTTATTTGTCATCCCCGCGAAGGCGGGGATCCAGCGCCTTAATTTGATTGGATTCCCGCCTTCGCGGGAATGACGAAACCGAATAAATTAGCGTCTCATTAGGTCGTGTTATGTGAAGGGTCGCCTGGGTTGTGGCGTTGACCAATGATTACTTGTCGTTGAGCAACCCCTGCATCGCGGCCACCGGTTTGACGTGCGGGAAATACACCTGTTTCAGATTGTTGCCCAGATTCTGTGACCAACTCAGACCCTCGCTACGCCCGAGTTGCTTCCAATATTCCAGAAGGCTTGAGTCATACTTGTCGATAGCCTCAGCAAAACCGCTGGCGTCATATTGTTCGTCGTGGCGATAGGTGCAGATATCCAAACGCGGTTTGAGCGGGACATCGTTGTCGATGTGACCCATGACCAGGCCGACCAAGGGGAAGGTGAGCGGTGGAAGTCCGAGCAGGTCAATCATGCCTTGCGGATTGCGGCGGATACTGCCGATGGGGACGATACCCAGCCCGAACGAACGTGCCGCCACCATCATGTTGCCCAGGGCGATGCCCGCATCCACACCGGCCACCAGCAAGCCTTCCATACTTTCGTGGATGACTTGGGTTTGGCCCGCTTTGCGCACGCCGATTTCGGTCTTGTTGAAATCGACGACAACGATGATGAACACCGGTGCTTGGGCGATCCACGGTTGCCCGCCGCAGAGTTCGGCGATTTTCGCTTTGCGTTCCGGGTCGCGCACCACCACGACCGAGATTTCTTGAGCGTTCATCGAACTCGGCGCGTGGTGCGCCGCTTCGATAATGGCGTCCAGCATCGCGTCGCTAACCGGTTCGGGCTTGTAACTGCGGATGCTGTGGTGGCTGTGCTGGATGCGGATCGTTTCGTTCATGAGGATTCCTTGGGATTGTGTCGTCTGAAAAACGCTTGCCGTAGTGGCCCTAAAGTTCGCTGCTCAGCGTGTTTTGAAAGTGAAAATTATATCAGCGCAAATTTTCAGCCGGGATAACGGTGATGTGTATCGTCCGCTAATCGAGCCTGTGGTATCTTTCGATTCATCGTCCCTGAAGCCAAGTTGAAGTCATGAGCCTGCTCTCCTTGATCGCCGCCCTGTTGCTGGAACAACTGCAACCGTTGTCCACCCGCAAATATTTGAATACATGGCTCACCGGCTATGTCGAATTTTTCCAAAACAATTTCAACGCCGGAGAACGCAAACACGGGCGCATCGCTTGGCTACTGGCCATGCTGCTGCCAACGGTACTGGTCAGCGTAATTTATTGCACCCTGTTTCTCAGCCACCCCGTCTTCGCTTGGGCATTCAGCGTGCTGGTGCTGTACCTGACGATGGGCTTTCGCCAATTCAGCCATTATTTCACCGACATCCATTTGGCCTTGCGTGAAAACCAACTGGACAAAGCGCGGAAACTGTTGGGTGAATGGTGCGGAAAATCGTGTAGTGAACTGAACACACACGAAGTGGCCCGCGTCACCATCGAACAGGCACTGCTTGCATCCCACCGCAATGTGTTCGGGGTCGTGTTCTGGTTCGTCGTTTTCATGATGCTGGGCTTGGGGCCGATCGGCGCGATCCTGTACAGGCTCGCCTTGTTCCTCAACGGGCGCTGGGGAATGCAGGACAAAGCCGAATTCGGAAACTTCGGCATCTTCGCGCGGCAGGCGTACCGCCTCATGGAATGGCTACCGCTGCGCCTGACGGCCAGCACCTTCGCCATCGTCGGCAACTTTGAAGACACCGCCTACTGCTGGCGCAATCAGGCCTCAAGCTGGCCCGACCCGGAAACCGGCATCCTCATCGCCAGCGGCGCCGGTGCGCTGGGCGTGAAGCTGGGACAAACCATCGTACTGGATCAAGAACCGGTATTCCGCCCCGACATCGGCAGCGGCGATGAAGCCGATGCCGACTTCATGCAAAGCACAATCGGCCTGGTGTGGCGCGCACTGGTGTTCCAACTCATCATCATCACGCTGCTGACAGTGGCGAATTTGCTGGGGTGATGCGGGGATGGGATGAGCTAGGCTTGGCGGGAGGGGGTGGTGTTTTTGCTTAGCTGAATCAGAGGGTAGACGTAAACAATTCTGATTTTTGGATGGCTCAGCTCGGCCCAGACTGTGTAAAAACGGAGTGCTAAATGTACACGCAAATTGGAGAGATGCGTTGATGACATTGGCACATTTGTTGGAGCACAGAGATGAAGCGATTCATTCAAGGCGAAGATCGAAATCAAGCGACCCTGTTACCAGCACTCCTCGATGACTACGTTACGGATACCAACCCAGTTAGAGTAGTCGATGTCTTTGTGGATGAATTGGATCTTGGTCGGCTAGGTTTCGAAGGAGTTGAGCCAGCCGAGACTGGCCGACCCGCATACCACCCCGCAGACCTTCTCAAGCTATTCATCTACGGTTACTTGAATCGCATTCAATCCAGTCGTCGCTTAGAGCGCGAGACACAGCGCAACATTGAACTGATGTGGCTGACAGGACGCCTGATGCCCGACTTCAAGACCATCGCCAACTTCCGCAAGGACAACAGCAAAGCGATACGCAGCGTCTGCCGACAGTTTGTCGTACTGTGCCAACAGCTCGGTCTGTTCACGGATGCGCTGGTCGCTATCGACGGCAGCAAGTTCAAGGCGGTCAACAACCGCGACCGCAACTTCACCAGTGCCAAGCTGAAACGCCGCATGGAAGAAATCGAGTCCAGCATCAGCCGCTACCTGACTGCACTGGATACAGCAGACCGACAAGAACCCTCGATCGCAAAAGCTAGGACAGAGCGCTTACAAGACAAGATTGCAGCACTGAAGGCACAGATGCGCACACTCAAGGAAGTTGAAGTCAAACTCAATGAGACACCAGATAAGCAGATATCCCTGACCGATCCAGATGCTAGATCAATGAAGACACGCGGCAACGGGATTGTGGGTTACAACGTGCAAACCGCAGTGGATGCAAAGCACCATCTGATCGTGGCACATGAAGTGACCAGCATCGGATCAGACAGAGATCAACTGACCTCAATGGCAATACAAGCCCGCGATGCGATGGGGACACAGGAGCTCACCGCGATTGCGGACCGTGGTTATTTCAAGAGCGAAGAGATACAAGCGAGTCACGAAGCGGGAATCACTGTGTATGTTGCCAAACCAGAAACATCGAGTGCCTCAGCCGATGGCCGGTTTGCCAGAGCAGATTTTATTTACGATGTCGCGCGTAACGAATACCGGTGTCCAGCAGGGGAGAATCTGATTTGGCGTTATGAAACCGTCGAGCATGGGATGAAGCTACATCGGTATTGGAGCTCGAAATGTAAGACGTGCACCATGAAGATGAAATGCACACCTGGCGAACAGAGACGGATATCACGCTGGGAGCATGAAGCAATCTTGGAGGCGATGCAGGAACGACTAGACCATTCTCCCGACATCATGCGCATCCGTCGACAAACGGTAGAGCACCCGTTTGGAACACTCAAGTTCTGGATGGGGTCGGCACATTTCCTGACCAGGACGATGGATCGAGTCAGTGCCGAGATGAGCTTGCATGTGCTGGCTTACAACATGAAGCGAATGATGAAGATTCTGGGAACAGCAGGATTGAACCTACTTCCGGCAGTTGACACGCCCCCGCCCGTTGCTAAAGTACGCAGCCATTGGA
>CXWL01004062.1_pt1 | contig 77612 bp, 83 predicted proteins | sample 590931 | NCBI WGS metagenome assembly CXWL01 (sample SAMEA3498368, study PRJEB10139) | groundwater metagenome | biome: water well; material: biofilm material | place: Germany | collected 2015-04-27
CCGCCGCCGTTGGCGGGATGAAAACCCCGGCGCCGACAATACGACGGCGCCGTTGCCGTTGTTAGGGCAGTTCCGTTGATTTCTCAGTCTTGGGGAGAGTTTCCGAGACCTGGGTCATGCGCCCTTGTCCCCTGCTTCTCGGCCAAGGCTGACAGGCCTGTCAAAATGCGAGTCGATTGCTCCCGAGGGGCGAACTAGGGGCAAAGAAAATTGGACAACACCCTTCCCGTCGAGACTCCAATTCCGCGCTCCGAGAACTTCCTTTGCGGATCGACAAAGACGACCTCGCCGAGGGTCGAAAGTTCCTCAGAACTGATAGTCGTTCGATAACCGGGCAATGCGTTCCAGTTGACCCAGAACGGGTCGGGGCACAAGAGGAGATGCCGCCGCTCAGGCAGGTAGTAATAGCGCAGCGGCGGGTAATAGTAGTTGTACAAGTGGATCACCGGAGTGTCTTTATCCGCAAGGCCGGAGATCGCCGCGCTCATCTTCGCCAAACGCGGGTCGATGAGGACGCCGCAGGCGAAATATCCGACGGTTCCTGCCGACACCAAGATTCCGATCAGAATCTTCCCCCAATGTATGTGGCCGAAGGGCGCCGGCAGTCGTATCTCCCCCACGAATTGAGCGATCGAAACGTACATCAAAGGCGATAGGGCGACGAGATAGCGCGGCTGCGTGATAGGCCGTCCTATGAACATTTCCGCGAGCTTGACCATCGCGAGGATCGTCACGATGTGAACCGCGCAGAATATCGGGAGCCTCCTGGTGCTTTCGTCTTTTGCAAAACGCAGCCGATAGACGGTCCCTAGGACCATCACGGCCGACGCCGCAGCTCCTATGATCCGGATCCAGTTGGGATAAAGCATGTCGACGAAAAAAACGTTGAAAAAGAAGAGTCCGAAGCCGTGGAACACTCGCCCCAGCGAAAATGAATCCGGAAATTGAGCGTAAGGAATCCGCATCTGGGCTAACAACGAAGGAATCCATGGCGCGTATAGCGCCGCGATGGCCGAGTGAGAGGCGGTCCACCAAGCGACACGTGAAGGCAATCGCCGCGACACCAAGGCGAATTGAAAAAAGCATGATGCCAAAAGGAAGACGAAGAACGTGTGGGTGTACATCCCCGTGACGCCGATAATTGTGTAAGCCGCCAACCAACGGAGCGAATACTCATCCATCAATGCGTATAACGCGTAGAACTGCGCGATCGCTATCAGTAGATAGAGATCGTAGAGTTTCCCATCTTGAGAGATCGATATCCAAAACGAAGAAAAAGACGCGATAAACATCGCCAACGGAAGATGTCGCGGTGCCACGCGGCGGCAGAAGAGGAAGAAGACGCCTAGGGCGGCCATACCGCAGAACGCGGAGAAGGTTCGAATAGCAATCAGCGGGTCGCGGCAGACGGGCAGCCAAAAGTGGATCATGAAGAAATAAAGCGGCGGCGTTCCTTGGAGCAAGCGTACCAACGACGGGATTTCTGCGAGTGAGGCGCGCGCTGTGATCACCGTGAGGGCTTCATCGACCCACATCGAACGGGCACCCAGCAGCGATAGCCTGAGCAGGCAGCCTGCCGCCATGGCGACGGTCTCGACAGGATACTTCCGAACGAATCCTCGGACCTGATTGAGAATGGATTTCAAGACATCAGACCTTAAGCGCCGCGGCCAGCAGCGATGAGCCGATCGGCGGACGCGACAATAATCCGGTCTCGGTCCGCATCATGACTTTCAGAAGGTGATGGACGAGAGGGTGCGGGGGCTTGAAGCCTTTGCGGATGATCTCATCAGGGGAATTCTTGCGTGAGAATCGCAGATTTCTCAGCAGCAACAAGGCGATGAGGCTTGCTCCCCAATAGCGCATATCCTGGATCTGGAGACGATGGGAGAGGAGCTCGGCTGCCAAGCTCCGCTTGTCGTAGCGGCGCACATGCCCGGCCGCGCGGTCATACGCGCTGAACAGCCTTTGATTGGCCGGGACGTTGATGAACAGCCAGCCCCCGGGTTTTAAATGATACAGCGCCGAGTCTATGAAACGGTTTACGTCTTGGATATGTTCGATCACGTCGAACAAGACGACAAAGTCATACACTTCCCTGAACTCTGCGTTGCGGTCATGGATGTCATAGAGAAGGCTTTGCCCCCTCATAACTTCGTGCATCGCCAAGGCGCTCTCCATCAAATCCGCGCCGTCGACGGTCCAACAGGACTCCCGCTCTATTTGACGGCAAGTGACGCCGGCTCCGCAGCCAATGTCCAAGCCCCTGAGAGATGCCTGGAACGGAAGCCCTAAATCATTCAATTGCCTAAAGAAAGAGATCAAACGCCACTGCATCCAAAAGTGGTCGTCCGTGGCGATCTCGTACCAATTTTCCGCGAAATCCGGCGGCGGGGGCTTCGAAAGGAATCTAACTTGCCGCTGCTTCATCAGTGTCCAGGTTGACCGTCCGTTCGATGAGATAGGCGGGACGCCCTTTTACTTCCCAGAAGATTTGCGCGATATATTCGCCGATGATTCCGATCATCAGGAGTTGGCAGCCGCTTAGAAACAAGATCAGGATCACGATCGTTGTAAATCCTGGGGCGCGCATATGAATATCGCAGAACACACCCAACACTAGGTAATACGCCGCGAGGGCCGTCGAGATCCCGCACAAGAGCAGTCCGCTCACTGTCGCTACCCTCAGCGGCTTGGCGGAAAATGACGTTATGCCGTTCAGCGCCAAATTAAAAAGCTTCGCCCAAGAGTATTGCGAAGTGCCCAGTTCTCGTTGTGGGCGCGAGATTGCGACGGCCTTCGATTTAAGCCCCATCCAGGACCTGAGACCGCGGACGAATCGGACTTTCTCGGGCATTTTCCCCAATATCCCGACGGCTCGACGGCTCAAGACGCAAAAATCACCGCTATCGGGATCTACCGGGGTTTCGGCCAGCCGGGAGTATAGGTTGTAAAAGAGTCGGTATAAAAAGAGCTTGAAGAAGTTCCCGCTTCGCTGCGCCCGTACTCCATAGACGACGTCGAAGCGGCCGGTTGTCGCGATCTGGAACATCTCCAGCAGAGATTCCGGCGGATCCTGTAGATCCGCGTCCAATATCCCCACATACCGGCCTTGCGCGCGATCCAAGCCCGCCGAAATCGCGGCTTGATGTCCGAAATTCCGAGTGAATTCGATTAATTTTATCCGAGGATCTTTCGCCGCCCATTCATGGATGAATCGCGGGCCGTTATCCGTCGATCCGTCGCTGATAAAAAGGAATTCCCGATTTGCCGGCAATTCGCTCAATTTCTCGAAGCGGTCTCTTAAAGCGGGAAGAACGGCTTCCTCATTTAAAAAGGGAATGACTATGGTTATATCAGGGCGCATGACCTTCGATGCTTGTGACTTAATTACCAATCACAGTCCGACCCATCATACACAATGCTTCCCTGTATGATTGCTATTATAGACGCATGAATCCGCTGCGCCTGCTGCGCGACCTCGTCACGTCCCTTCACGGCGGCGCCGACCCGCGCCACGTGGCCGCCGGCTTCGCCCTGGGCGCGGCTCTCGGCCTGATTCCCAAGGGAAACTTGTTCGCCGTGGTTTTCCTCCTGATTTTCTTCGCCTTCCGCCTTAATAAAGGGATGGCCCTTCTCTCGGCAACCGTGTTCACGCCGATCGGCTACCTCATCGACAGCCCGGCGCATAAAGTCGGCCTGGCTTTGCTCAAGGCTCCGGCGCTTCAAGGCCTGTGGACAGCACTCTACGACATGCCCATCGTACCGTTGACGCGCTTCAACAACTCGGTCGTCCTCGGCAACCTCGTCTTCGGCCTGGTTCTTTTTATTCCGCTTTACTTCATCGGCTTGCGCTTGGCGGTCTCCTACAACGCCGTCGTAGCACCCTACCTCGAGCGCCTGAAAATCGTGCAGGCGATCAAGAGCATGGCCTGGTATCAGACCTACCAGAAGTGGGCGCCATGAACTGGATAAAGAAAGGGCCCGTTCTGGCGACTTTGGGCGGCCTGATCCTCATTTGGGCGTTCGTCTTCTTTTTCTTCGATCCGCTCCTCAAGCGCGCCCTGATCGCCGGCGGCCAAGCCGCGGCCGGAGCGAAAGTCGAGATCGGCTCACTGCGCTCGAAATGGCTCAAGGGCACTCTTGAGATCGGCCAGGTCGCCGTCGCCGACCGCGAGCAGCCCATGCGGAACGTCGTCGAGTTCTCGCGCGCGGCGTTTCAGCTCGACACCTCCGCCGCCCTGCGCGGCAAAGGCGTCATCCGCGAGGCCGCGCTCGAGGGCCTGCGCCTGGGCACGCCGCGCAAGACGAGCGGCGCCCTGCGCAATCCGCCTCCGCCCTCGGCGCTGACCGCCGCCATTCAAAAGCAGATCGCCCCCGCCAAGGACGCGGCCATCGCCCAAGTCGGAAACGTGAAATCCAACGCCGTCGCCGAAGTCGACGCCGCCAAGCTCTCCGGCCTCAAGAAGCTCGACGAGGCCAAGGCCAAATCCGCAGAGATCGAGAAGCGCTGGAGCGGCAAAAACGACGAAGCCAAGGCCATCGAGCAGGAGGCGCGCGCCATCGCCGAGGACGCGAAGGCGCTCGGCGGCGGCGGGGATGTCCTAAAAAAAATTGCCGAGTCCAAGAAGCTCCAGGACCGCATCAAGGCCACAATGGCCCGCGTCGACGCGCAGAAAGCCGCTGCGCTCAAGGACATCGCCGAAGCCCAAGCTCTGGTGAAGGAAGCCGAGGAGCTGCGCAAGCAGGACCTCAACGGCCTGCTCGCCTCCGCCGGCCTGCCTACGCTTGACTCCGCCGATATGGCGCGCCGTCTGCTCGGCGCGCAAGCCGCCGCGCGCCTATCGACCGCGCTTGGCTGGATGCGCCTAGCCCGCGAGAAGGCGGCCGCCCACAAAGCCGCCAAGCCTCCGGCCCCGCCCCGGAGAAAAGGAGTCGACGTCGAGTTTCCCCGCGCTCACGTCTATCCTCAATTCCTTTTAGAAGGCGCCAAGATCACGGGCAAGCTCGACGGCATGACGGGCGGCTCGCTGGACCTCAAGGGTCTGCTCAACGGAGTCACCTCCAATCCCAAGCTGTACGGCAAGCCCGCGACGCTGGACCTAGCCGGAAAATCGGCGTCCGGTCCGCAAATGTCTCTTAACGGCCGACTCAACCAGCAAAAAGACCCCGTCGGCGTGTCGCTTGATTTCGAAGGATCTGGATTTTCGTTGGCGGGAACCGCCATCGGCGACGGCGATGTGGGCGGCACGCTCAAGGACGGCCGCGCCAAGATGAGAGGGCATCTAGACTCTTCCGGCGACGAGTGGAAAGGCGAAGTGTTCGTCGAGGCCTCCGGCGTCGTGCTCGAGCCCAAGGTCGCGCTGACCGGGGTCGCTGGCGCGCTGGTCGCCGACGCGCTGAAGTCCTTGTCCGGCTTCAACCTCCGCGTCGGAATTTCCGGCCGCGAAGACGACCTCAAGCTCGCGTTCTCCTCCAACATTGGCGACGTCGTCGCCGGCGCGATGAGAAAAGCCGTGTCGGGACAGCTCGACGCGCAGAAAAAAGTCCTTGAGGGCAAGCTCGCGGCGATATACGGCGACAAGTTCAAGGACGCGCAGGCCCAAAACGCGGGCCTAACGGCCAAGCTCCTAGGCCCCCTCGACGCGCAAAAAGGCGCGCTCGACAAACAGCTGCAGGACGCGCTCGGCAAAGCTCTCGGCAATAAACCGCTGCGATTTGATAAACTCTTCAAGTGAAGTTTCTTTTGCTGGCCGCGGCGGTGGCCAACGCCGGCGTTTGGTTCGACGGCAATAGTTCCGCGCCGAGCTTTACTCCCCCTCCCCGGACCCCCGCCGCCGTCGCGCTGGCGGTCAAACGTCCCGAGCCGATCCCGAACGACCTTTACGCCGCCGCCGCGCGATTGGGCCACGCCGCGATGATCGCCAGCCTGCCCGCGCGAGGCAACGAATCCTTCTCCTTCGGCGTGCTCGGCGACGCCGAGCCGGGCCGCTTCTGGTGGGAGCGCATTTTCAATCCCGGCGAAAACTCCTTCATCGACCAATGGCGGAACCTGCAGGACACCGGCATCGACTTCACGCTTCAGCTCGGGGATTTCGTGAGCCGGGGCAACGTCATGAACTACCGGGACCACGTCGGGGTCATCGTTCGCTGGATGCGAAAGCCTATCCTGCGCTGCCTGGGCAACCACGACCGCTCCGAGTCGAACGGCACCGGCGATAAGTCGCTCTACGACGCGGTCTTCGGGGCCCGGGACTACTTCTTCGACCACGGCGGCTGGCGCTTTGTCAGCCTGGACTCCTCGGACCGGCGGCTGACCAAGACCCAACTCGCCTGGCTCAAGGGCGTCTTGGCCGCGCCCGGCCCCAAGGTGGTCTTCACCCACGTGCCGCCCGCCTTCCTGAAAGGCCTGCGGCCGGTGGCCGAAGCCGGCTGGCGGCAGGCGCAGGCGATGCACATGTCCCACTCCCACGAAGGGGAGCCGGATCATTCCTACATGCAGGATTTTTTCACGAATTATTTCAAGCAGGGCTCCCGCGAGTTCGACGATATCGTGGCCGCGGGCGGAGTCAAAGCCGTGTACATGGGCCACATCCACGCGTTTTGGGCCGCCGATCATCGCGGTGTGCGCTACATCATCTCAGGCGGCGGCGGCTCGCCTCTGTATCCGGTCCTTCCGCCGGGTTATCCCACGAAGGTCTTCGCGCACACCCTGCGCGTGACGGTCGGCCCCTCGGGCCTCACCGAAACGGTCATCCCCTTTTCAGGACGGCCGTTCGTCCTTCCCCCGGTTCGGCCGCGCTACGAGGAAATCACCCAAACTCTCCCCGTTCGCAGCGTCAGCGACACGGGACCCTCGGCTCGGTTGCCCAACCCGCGGCTGCCGCGGACGAGCGTCTCATCCTCGAGCTTGTAGCGCGCGCCCGATAGGCTTAGGCGCGCGCGGCGGGCGGCCAGCAGCGAGAAGCGCTCGCCTTTTTTCAACGACAAACGGTGGCGGCCGGGGCCGAGCAGGCGGGCGGCGCCCCCGTCGATCACGGTCAGTTCCATGTCCTTGGCGCTTAACTCGAGCACGGCCAAGTTGATCATCTCATGATCGAGGCTGCCGCCCAGGGCGCCGGCGACGAACGCGCGGCGCACGCCCAGGGAGCACGCGAAATCCAGGACCTTGTCGAGATCGGAACGATCCGTGCCGAAATCGGACCAGTACACGGTCTTCCTCCACGCCCGCGGCAGAGGCCGCGGAAGCGAGTCCATGTCGCCCACGATGAAGCCCGGAACCAGACCCAAGGTTTTGGCGTGGCGCGCCCCGCCGTCGGCGCAGATCACGGCGTCGACCGACTTCGTCGCGGCCCGAACGGCAACGATGTCATGCATCTCACCGTTGAGCAGGATCAGCGCCGACTTAATCCTACTCACGTGTCTCGATCTGCAAAGTCACGTGCGTGATGCCGAAGCGCTCAGAGAGGACGGCCTTTCCCGCCTTCAAGGTGGCCGCGTAATCCTCTCCGGCCCTGATGACGAGGTGGCCGCTCATCGCATCCTGGCCCTGAGTCAGACACCACACATGCAGATCGTGGACTTCCTGAACGCCGGGAATCTTCGCCAAGTCCGCGCGCATGTCATCGAGGTTGAGATGCGCGGGCGCGCCCTCGAGCAGGATGTGCACCGAGTCGCGCAGCAGCCAGAAGGCCGTCAGCACGATGCCCACGCAGATCAAGATGGTGACCAACGCGTCGACTTGATACCAGCGGGTCTTTAAGATGATAAGACCCGCGACGATGGCGCCGATGGAGCCGGCGCCGTCGGAGAGCACATGAAAAAGGGCGCCGCGCAGATTGATGTTGTCGCGGCTGGCCTTCCACAGCATCGCCGCCGATCCCATGTTGCACAGCAGACCCAAGAACGCGACGCCGAGCATCGGCTCGGCCGCGATGGGCGTGGGAAACGTCCAGCGCGACCAGGCTTCGCGCACGAGGAAGCCGGTGGCAACCATGAGCGCGATCGCGTTGCCCAGCGCGGCCAAGACCTCCACTCGGTGGTAGCCGTAGGTGCGCTTAGGATCGGCCGGCATGCGCGAGAGCATAGCGGCGACCAAGCTCAGGCTCAACCCCAGAAGATCGACGGCCATGTGCGTGGCGTCGGCGATCAAGGCCAGGCTTCCCGACCACCATCCGCCCATGAGCTCCACGAAGAAGATCGCCGCCGTCAAGGCGATCGCGCCGTAGAGGGAGCTTTCGCCGCGGTCGTGAGGGTGATCGTGATCGTGACCCATGGAGTACTAGCCGCGCCGGTTTTGACGCGCGATCTCATAGAGCAGGGCGGTCGCCGCGCACGAGGCGTTGAGGCTGCCCACGCCATGCTCGCTTTGCGGCACGCGCATCAGTTCGTCGCAGGAGGCGCGCACCAACGGGCGCATGCCGTAACCCTCCGAGCCGATCACCAGCGCGCACGGCGTATTGATCACGCAGTCCCAGGCGTCCTTACCCGCAGCGTCGGCGCCATAGACCCAGAACCCGTTCTTCTTGCACAGGGCCAAGGTCTGCGCGATGTTGACCACGCGATGGACGGGAATCTTGAGCGCGGCGCCGGCGGAAGCCTGGATGACGGCTTGGGTCACGGGCGCTGAGCGGCGCTCGGGGATCACCACGCAGCGCGCGTGAAGCTGCAGCGCCGAACGCGTGATCGCGCCCAAGTTGTGCGGGTCCTGGATCTGGTCGAGCACGACCACGACGAGCCCCTTCTTGCGCGCCTCGTCGAGACCCTCGATCCACTCGGAAAAGGTCGCGGCCGGGTCATAAGCCGCGCGGATGGCCACGCCGCCGTGCTTGCCGCCCTTGACCGCGCGGTCGAGTTCGGTGCGCGACATGTACTGAATCGACACGTTGAGATCCTTCGCCTGCTTGATGAGCTGTCCGATGTTCGGATTGGCGAGCTCGTGCTCGATCCACAACTCGCGGCAATCGTAAGGGGTCTTGGTCAACGCCGAAGCGACGGCCTCGAAGCCGCCGAGCCAGCGCGTCTCGGCGTTGCGAGGCTGATCCTCCCCCTCCGCCGATACGCCGGCCTGGAAGCGCTCGTGCCGGGCCTTGTCGTGCTGGCGCTTCTTGTCGAAGTGCCGGTTCTTATCGAAATGCTTCGGCTTGCCTGGGTGCTGAGGGCGGTCCGGACGATCGGGACGGCGTCCGAATTTCTTTTTCACTTTTTCACCGCCTGGGCGCCGTCTTTGCCATCCTTGACCAGATAGCCTAAATCTTCGATTTGCTTGCGGAGAAGGTCGGCTGCGGCGAAGTCCTTCTTCGCTTTGGCCTGCATGCGCTGTCCGACGAGAGCGAGCACCTCCGCCGGCACCGCCGCCGCGGCTTCAGCCGTGAACAAATCCAACGCGAGCACGGACTCCGCTTCTTGAAGAAATGCTTTCTTGACCCCACCGGCGAGGTCCGATTTCAGCGCGTCCCAGACGACGGCCAGCGCCGAGGGGGCGTTGAGATCGTCGGCCAACGCGTCCTTGAACCTCGCCATGTATTCGGCGCCTCCGGGCTTAGGCGTCTCCGCAGCCAGGACCAGCGCGGCCTCCTTGAGGCGGCGGCGCGCGGTCTTTGAGCCTTCCAGCGACTCCCAGGTGAAATCCAGCTGCTTGCGGTAATGCGCCGTCAGGCAGTGATATTTATAATCCAGCGGCGAGAAACCCTTATCCTTGAGGTCGGAGAGCTTCACGAACCCGCCCGAGGACTTGGCCATCTTGGCATTGTTCATGAGCAGGAACTCGGCGTGCATCCAGACCTTGGCGAAGGGTTTGCCCGTGGCGCCCTCGGATTGGGCGATCTCGTTGGTGTGGTGGACGGGAACGTGGTCGATGCCGCCGCAGTGGATGTCGAGCGTCTCGCCCAAAAAACGCATGGCCATGGCCGAACACTCGATATGCCAGCCCGGAAAGCCCTTGCCCCAAGGCGAGTCCCACTCCATCTGGCGGGTCGAACCCTTCGGAGAGAACTTCCACAGCGCGAAATCGGTCAGATGAAGTTTCTCCGGGTTGGCTTCGACGCGGGCTCCCGACTTAAGGCCCTCGAGATGCTCCTTGGTCATGAGCTTGCCGTAGTCAGGCAGCTTTGCCGTGTCGAAGTAAAGGCCGTCCGAGGTTTTATAGACGAAGCCCTTGGCCTCGAGCTTCTGTACCAGGGCGATCTGTTCGGGAATGTGGTCGGTGGCCTTGCACAGAATATCGGCCGGTAGAAGATGAAGGGCTTTGCAATCGTCTAAAAAAGCCTGCGTGTAAAATTTGGCCACGTCCCAGGCGCTTTTGCCCTCGCGCGCGGCGCCGACTTCCATCTTGTCCTCGCCCTCGTCGCCCTGACTGGTGAGATGGCCCACGTCGGTGATGTTCATCACGCGATTGGGCGCATATCCGTGCAGCCTCAGGGAACGCACGAGAACGTCCTCGAAAACGTAGGTGCGGTAGTTGCCGACGTGCTGATAGTTGTAAACCGTCGGCCCGCAGGTATAAAGGCTGACGCGAGGACCCGAGATCGGCCGCAATTCTTCTTTAGTCCGCGACAGGCTATTGTAGAGACGCATGGTCACAAGGGTATTCTAGGAAATCCAGGGCTTCCCGGCGCTGGTGGATAGGACTGAGCGGCGGCCCTGGAAAGGGTGACCATAATCACCTTACCCCAAGCGCCACGGCCTGTTACGCCAAGCAGCCGCCGTCAAGCGCCGGGACATAAGAAAAATATAAGCACCCCTTAAGCGCCGTTTCAGGGCCGCCGGCTATCCTTTCAGAATGATGAGGGATTAGCGATGAAAATCGAGCAAGGCCAATGGACTGAAAGAAACGGCTGGACAACAGCCAAGGAGCTCTCCGCGACCGCCGATCTCGTCTTCATTTTCGGCTGCAGCAGCGCGATTCGCAACCGCGATAAAATCGCCGCGCTTCGCTCGATGTACCCGCGAGCCCACTTCATGGGCTGCTCGACGGCAGGCGAAATACTGGACACGCGCGTCAGCGACGGCACGATCGTTTTCACCGCGATCCACTTCGAACGCACGCGCATTGATGGACATAGCGTTCTCCTCGGGGAGGGGGTCGACAGCTTCGAGGCGGGAAAACGGCTTGCAAGGGCGCTCTCGCCGGAGGGCCTGGTGCACGCCTTCGTGCTCAGCGATGGCATCCACGCCAACGGCAGCGAACTCGTTCGCGGCCTAACCTCGGAGCTTCCCAGCGGCATAAGCCTCACAGGAGGGCTATCAGGAGACGGCGCGCTATTTAAGGAAACATACGTCGTCTGGAACGGAGGGCAGCCCCAAAGCGGCGCGGTCGCGATTCTCGGTTTATACGGAGAACATCTACGCGTGGGATATGGATCTGTGGGCGGCTGGGACCCATTCGGGCCAGAACGCCTCGTCACCGAGTCCAAGGGAAACATCCTCTATCGGCTCAACGGAGAGTCGGCGCTGGACCTCTATAAAAAATACTTGGGCAAGAACGCTCTTGTGCTCCCGTCTACCGCCCTCCTCTTTCCCTTGGGAGTCCGCACACGAGAAGGAGAAGAAAGCGTCGTACGGACCGTTTTGTCGATCGATGAAGCGACAAAGAGCATGACCTTCGCCGGCGATATCCCCCAAGGCGGGTATGTGCGTTTTATGACGGCCAACTTCGATCGATTAATCGACGGAGCCATAGACGCCGCGCGAAACAGCACCCGTGCCCCTTTCCCTCCCAATCCAGATCTAGCCGTCCTCATTAGCTGCGTGGGACGCAAGTTGATACTGGGCCAGCGCATCGAGGAAGAAGTAGAGGGGGTCCGTGAAATTATGGGCAAGAAGACGGTAATGGCCGGGTTTTATTCATACGGTGAAATTTCTCCGTTCGCCACCGAGACCCGCTGTGAACTCCATAATCAGACCATGACGATCACGACATTTACGGAAGTGTAAATGAGAACCATGCACAGGCTGCTGGCCCGACAGCTCAAGAAATGCGGCCGCGACCCGCTCTTCGACACCAATGACGAGTTTCTGCTCTTGGTCAATGCGGCTTACCAGAAAGCGGATGAGGAGCGCATGCTCTTGGAACGCTCTCTCGAGCTGACATCTAAGGAAATGCTTCGCGACCTTGAGGAAATGAAGAGGGTCAAAGAGGCTCTTTCGGAAAGCCAGTCATTTTTGGAAAAAGCGCAGATGGTCGCCAAGATCGGGAGCTGGTTGGGAACGAGCGAAAGCATGGAGCTGTCCCCTGAGGTTTACCGTATTTTTGGAATTGAAGCGGGATCTTTTGATGAGAATACGGAAAGCTTCTACCAATTTGTCCATCCCTCGGACGTCGAGACCGCTAAGGAAGCCCGCGGACGCCTTTGGCTCGAGGGGCTTTCCTACGGGATCGACTACCGCATTCGCCGATCCGGCACCGATTTGCGCTGGATTCACGAACGCGCGACTTTGATCCGCGATGACGCAGGCCTGCCTCAGAAAATGATCGGCATCGTACAGGACATCACAGAACAGCGAGAGCTGGAGTCCAAACTTCGACAATCGCAGAAAATGGAGGCTGTCGGGCGCCTCGCGGGCGGCATCGCTCACGATTTCAACAATATCCTCACCGCGATCAAGGGGTACAGCTCTTTTCTGAAGATGTCGCTTAAGAAGAGCCATGATTTGTTCTCGGACGTAGCTGAGATCGAGAAATCGGCGGACCGAGCGGCGGCGCTCACGCACCAACTCTTGGCCTTCAGCCGCAAACAGATCCTAAAGCCAGAAGTGCTGGACCTTAACTCGGTGATCACTGGTATTGGGAACATGATGCGCCGCCTCATCAACGAGGACATCGAACTCGTTATACGCCTAAAGCCGGGCCTCGGACTCGTCCGGGCGGATCCGGGACAGGTCGAACAGGTCATTATGAACCTGATCGTCAATGGCCGCGACGCCATGCCCTCGGGAGGCAAACTTATCATCGAGACTGACGACGTCGCAATGGACGTTAGCCCGCTGGGAGTCGCGTCCGTCAAGATTTCAGTGGCCGACGGAGGAGTCGGCATGAACTCCGAGGTCATGACGCACATTTTCGAGCCGTTTTTTACAACTAAGGAGCAAGGCAAGGGAACGGGACTTGGTCTCTCAACGGTTTACGGCATCATAAGCCAAAGCCAAGGACATATCGGAGTGGAGAGCGTCCCCGGCCAAGGCACGAAATTCAGCATCTATCTGCCTAGGCTCATGGACGACGCCGCGCCAAAGGCGGCGCTCGACCCTCAGCACTCAGGGAGTCTTCGAGGTCACGAGACCGTCTGCATCGTAGAAGACGACCCGGTTCTGCGGATGGTGATCTCTCGGACGTTAAAAGAACAGGGCTACAACATCCTGGTCGCACCCGATGGTAAGGAGGCTCTGAGTCTATTTAAAGAAAACCCGGTATCGATAGATATCGTGGTCACCGATATTATCATGCCCGGGATGAACGGCCGCACGCTGGTGGAACATCTGATGTCTCTTGAGCCCAAACTTCGAGTGCTCTATATGTCGGGCTACACAGACGACGTGATCGCGCAGCACGGCGTTCTTGAGCCCGAAACGCCTTTTCTCCAGAAACCGTTCACGCCGCGCATGCTCGCAGAAAAGATGCGCGAAATTCTGTGCGTCAATGCACCCTGAAGACAGAGGTACTACCACAGGTCTTGTAGATCGCAACGAGGGGTTGGGGGTTCCCGGGCTCACCGCCCGACGGAATATTGTTTACGCGGCGCGGGTGGCGGCCCACATCCCGCCCAAAACCAGCGCGCCCCCGGCCATGCTCCAATGCGTGAGCGCGTCGCCCGCGATTATGACGCCGAAAAGGACCCCGACCAGCGGCTGTAGGAAGATAAAGTTGGCTATGCGGGACGCCTCCACGTTCTTGAGCGCCATGTTCCACAGGATGACCGACAAAAATCCTCCTCCAATGGACAGGTAAGCCGTCGCCGTCCAAGCCGAGACCGGCGCGGCCGTCCAGGAAGACGGCGTCACGCCCATGCACGACCATACGGCCACGCCGAGAAAGCAGAGGATCGTGGTCACGGCGGTAAAATCGAGAGGGTCGACGCGCTCGAGAGCCGACTTGCCGATGACGCTGTACAGCGCCCAGCAGCAGCCGTGCAAAGCCAAGATCAAGTCGCCCTTAAGCCGATCCGTGAACACCCCCGACAGGCTCGGCGGCCCCTGAAACGCGATCAGCATGGCCCCCGATAGACCGAGAATCAGCGACGCGATCTTAAGCCCCGTCAGCCTCTCGCCGAGAAACAGCGACGACAACAGGACGATAGTGACCGGCTCCATACCGATGAGAAGCGCCGCGCTCGACGCGCTCGAGAGCTTCACGCCGTAAGTCCCAAGCGTCAGCGGCAGGGCATAACCCAACAAGCCGACCGCTGCCATCCGCGCCCAATCCCTCCCGCCCAGCGCCGCCAGGCGCCGGCGGCCGCGCCATGCCACAGGAGCGAACATCACCGCGCACAGCAGCACGCGCAAAAGCATCAGATCTTTTTCGGGGAAACTCTTCAGCGCCTCGGTTGTGACTGCGTAGGTCGAACCGCCGATGATATTGGCAAGCGCGATGTAGAGGTAGGACACGGCTCGCCGTCAGCGCGCCAAGACGGTGGCGACCGCGTGGCAGGAGATCGCCTCTCCCTTGCCGATCGCATCGAGGCCTTCGTGGCTTTTCGCCTTGAGGCTCACCCGCTCCGAAGGCAAGAGGAACAACGCGGCCAGCGAGGCTTTGAGCGCCGCGTAATGGGGCTTTAACTTCGGCTCCTCGGCGATGAGGGTGCAGTCGAGATGGATGATCTCGCCGCCCGCCTCGGCCACCTTGGCGAGCGTGTGTGCGACGATCTCCTTGGAGGCCAAGCCCTTGTACTTCGGGTCCTCGGGAGGAAACGCCATGCCGATCTCGCCCAAGCCCAGCGCGCCCAGCACCGCGTCGCAGGCGGAGTGCAGAACCGCGTCGCCGTCGGAATGGCCGAGCAGGCCCTTGGAGTGCGGCAGCTTCATTCCCGCCAGCCACAGCTCGCGGCCCGCGACGAGACGATGGATGTCGAAGCCGAATCCAGTCCGGGACTGCCGGCGGCCGCCCAAGCGGGCCTCGATGATCGCCTCGGCCATGGTCAAGTCCTCCGGGGTCGTGATCTTGAAATTCTCGTAACTCGACTCCACGACCGAGACCTTCCGGCCGCAGCGCTCGACGAGCTGGCTCTCGTCGGTGGCCGAGGCGTCGTCCTTGAAGCGCTCCAGCGCTTCCTTGAGAACGTCATAGAGGTAGGTCTGCGGCGTCTGAGCGGCCCAGTAGCGCGCGCGCTCCGGGGTCTCCGACACGGCCTTGCCCCCCGCCTCGACGACCTTGAGCGTGTCCTTGACCGGAACGGCCGCGACGGCCGCGCCCGACTTGGCCGCCTCGGCGATCGTGGCGCGCACGATCTCGGGAGTGATCATCGAGCGAGCGCCGTCGTGAACGCAGACGACCTCGACTCCCGGCGTCAGCGCCCCGAATCCGTTGCGCACCGAACCCATGCGCGTGGGACCCGCGGCGACGACTTTGACCTTGCCGCCGGCCAGGCGCGAGCCGTGCTCCTTAAACGCGTCTTCGCCCAGTACGAGGATGACCTTCTCGATCTCGGGCATGTCCGCGAAGCATTTAAGCGACCACTCGGCCACGGTTGAGCCCGCCAATGGCAGGAACTGTTTGGGCCTGCCCATGCGCGAGCCCGAGCCTCCCGAGACGACGATCGCCGCGGCACGCATTAAGCGGGCTGACGCTCCGGGCGGGCTTCCGGACGGGCCTTGGCGAAAATCATGCGTCCGTTGGAAGTCTGGTGGATCGAGGTGACCGTCGCCTCGACGCGCTTGCCCACGGAGCGGCGCGCGTCCTCGACGACCACCATCGTGCCGTCATCCAAGAAGCCCACGCCCTGCTCGCGCTCCTTGCCGTCCTTCATGACGAACACGCTCATCAACTCGCCGGGAAGGACCACGGTCTTGAGCGCGCTGGAGAGGTCGTTGACGTTGAGCACGGTCACACCCTCCAAGGTCGCGACCTTGTTGACATTGAAGTCGGTGGTGACGATCTTAGCGCCCATTTCCCGGGCGAGCTTGACCACCTTGCCTTCGATCTCGGCGATGTCGGGGATGTCCTTGTCGAGGATGCGCACCGGCACGTTGACGCCCTCCTGCAGCCGCGCCAGGACGTCGAGGCCGCGGCGACCGCGCGCGCGCTTCATGGGATCCTCGGAATCGGCCAGCCGGTGCAGCTCGGTCAGCACGAAGCGGGGCACCACCAGCGTCCCGGACAGGAAGTGCGTCTCCACGACTTCCGCGACGCGCCCGTCGATGATCACGTTGCAGTCGAGGATCTTGAGCTCGGCCCCGCGCTTCTTGCCCATCTTGAGCAAGTCCTTATCCAAGTCGTCTAGTTCCGGGAACTTGCGGATGGCGATCACAAGGCCGAGAATGCCCAGGGCGAAAAAGCGCAGGAGCGCGAACTTATCCCACGTCTTATTGAGTTCGTCGTTGCCGATCTGAAAGACCATGTAGTCCATCAGGCGCGCGATGATGATGCCGACCGCCGCCCCCATCACGCCGACGACGATCGTAAGCAGGTTCAGCTCGGCGACCACGAGCTCGATGGCGACGATCAGCAGACCCACGCCCAATCCGATGCCGATGCCGACGGGATTGGGCGAGATCTTTCCGAAATAGACGATGGCGGGACAGGTGAGAACGACGCCGGCGCGAAACAACCAAGTGTACATGGAATGCCTCCTACGGAGGTTATACGGGAATGCGGTATTCTACGAAATACGAAGCGGTCCTACTCGAGGCCGAAAACGGTCGTCGCGGCTTCGCGCAGATCGGCGGCCCCCGACACGCTCAGGCCCGAGATCTTGGGCAGATCCTTCATCGAGCGCGACGGCACGACCGCGCGCTTAAAGCCCGCCTTGGCCGCTTCTTTCAGGCGCGACTCGAGCTGAGGAACGCGGCCGACCTCGCCCAGCAAGCCGACTTCGCCGATGAGCACCATGTCGGCGGGCACGGCCTTGTCGTTGGCCGACCCGGCCGTCGCCAAACAGACGGCCAAATCTAACGCCGGGTCCTTGAGGCGCAGCCCGCCGGCGAGGCTGACGAAACAGTCGCGGTCCTCCAGACGCAGGCCGATGTGGCGCTCCATCGCGGCCAGAAGCACGAGCACGCGGTTGAGATCTAGGCCCGTGGCCATGCGCCGCGGCAGCGGATAGCGCGTGGGCACGACCAGCGCCTGCGTCTCGACGAGCATCGGGCGCGAGCCGTCAAGCGCCACGGAGACGGCGCGGCCGGGCGCCGGGTCGCGGCCGAGATCGGCGAGGAAGAACGACGAGGCGTCGGTCACCTCGCGCAGGCCCTTTTCGCCCATCTCGAATAGCCCCACCTCGTCGGTGGGACCGAAGCGGTTCTTATGCGCGCGCAGCACACGCAGAAGGTCGTGGCGCTCCGTGTCGAAATAGAGAACGGTGTCGACGATATGCTCGAGCACCTTGGGGCCGGCCAGGCCTCCGTCCTTGGTGACGTGGCCGAGCAGGAAGACGACGACGTCGCGCGCCTTGGCCGCGCGCACCAGCTCGGCCGCGCACTCGCGGACTTGGCCAACCGAGCCCGGGCTCGAGGCGAGCTCGGGATGCGAGACCGTCTGGATCGAATCGAGCACGATCGCCCAGGGCTTGATCTGCTCTATCGTCGCAAGGATCTTGGCGAGCGAAGTTTCAGACAGCAAATAGAGAGTCTCGGCCGTCAGATCAAGGCGCTTGGCGCGCGCCGACACCTGGCGCAAGGACTCCTCGCCCGAGATATAAAGAAACTGCCCCTTGGCCGCGAGCTTAGCCGCGGCCTGGATCATCAAGGTGGACTTGCCGATGCCGGGAGGACCCGCCAGCAGCACCACCTGGCCCGGCACCACCCCGCCTCCGAGCAGTCGGTCAAGCTCGCCCATACCGACGGGAGTTCTTGTCTCGACTTTTTCCCCGGCGTCCTTAAGAGCCACCACCGCGCTGGAGAACTCCAACCCGCCGCGCGCCGCCGCTGCCACGGTCTTGCTCAGCGAACCCGGGCCGCTTTCGACGACTTCCTCGACCATCGAGTTCCATTCGGTACAAGACGGGCACTGCCCCATCGGCTTGGAGGCCGAGTGGCCGCATTGCTGGCAGCGATAAACCGTCTTCAGGCGGGACATTTTGGGTATTTTGCCATTTTTCAGTCGGAACCGTCTTTATCATACGATCGAGGGGGCCAAAAAGTTCCACGGATCATCACCAGAGCGGCACGAACCCGCGATTTTCTCGGGAACATTTTGAGGGGGTAAATCGTCTACATAGAGAAAGGGGGGCTTGACAAACTGTAATCTACAGTTTACACTTAATATGAGGGTCATCACAACGCTTGAGTTTGATGAATGGCTTTGCGCGTTAACCCTGAAGGCCAGGCGTCAAGTTGAAAACCGCCTGGATAGAATACGCGAACATCATCACTTCGGCGACAGCAAGTATCTCGGCGACCAGCTGTTCGAGTTGCGCTGGATGAACGGGCGTCGCGCCTATTATTCTAAAGTTGCGATCGAGTCCGGCGAACTCGTTCTGATGCTGTTGGGAGGAGACAAAAATGGCCAAGACGAAGACATCCGACGCGCGCGCCATATTTTTGACAGAGACGCCCCGTAAACTGCGCCCAGGCGCCAACGTTCGCGAACACGATCCCAGCATCGCACTAAGCGACCCTAAGCTGATTCGCGCGGCCATTCTGGAATCGCTCGATGACGGCGACTATGAAGACGTCCTGGATATTTACCGCTCTCATCTGCGCGTGCTCAATCGCACGCATGCGGCCAAGGCGATGGGGGTCTCTCGTCAGTACATCCACAAAATGCTCAAGGCGCCGAACAAGCTCTCGTTGAAAACCTTCGTTGCGTTTATGAAGGCGCTGAAGGAAGCGACTGTTGGCGCCAACAGCTCGGGAACCTAGCTACTTTTTGGAACGGCCCTTCGCGCCGGCCGCGCCGAAGGACACCATGCCGAACAGATAGGCGATGTCCGTGTCCTCGAAGGCGATCTTAAGCCACGTCTGATAGCGCGGGACCACTTGGGCGTCCTCGACGCGGGCGCCGATGCTGACGTGCTTCTGGACGCGCACCTGCGCGCCGTAATCGTAGGCGGGCTTGTCGAACTTGCGGCCCTCGATGGTGCGGTTGCGGCCGAAGTCGTGTCCCTGAGCCATGATCGAGAAGCGGCCCAGCAAGGGATCGTTGTGGAACGGCGTCAGCGTCACGCGCGCGCCGCCTCCGGAACGGATCACGCCGACGGCCAAATCGAAAGGTCCTTTTTCCCAGCCGAGCAGGGCGTCGACGCGATTGGGCTGGGCGTAGTCGACGTTGCTGCCTCGCTTCTCGTCGGAGACGTTGGCGAGGTTGGAGCCGCCGACGTAGTAGTAGCGGCCCTCGCGCGGAGATATCTTTAGGCCTATGTCGACGCGCGAGGTGCGCACCGCGTGCTCATAGCGCCAATCGTAGTTCCAGAACACGCGGAATTGCGTGATGCGACCGAAAACGTCCTTGGCGGTGCCGGCGGCTTCCTTGACCGAGGCAATGGTCTCCTTGACGTCCTGCTTGACTTTGTCGTCGTGAAGCAGAGCGCCGACTGCGCCCTTGTCGGTGGCCAGGCTCGCCATCATGGTGTTCGACTTGGCCAGCAGGGAGTCGAGCTTCTCGGTGATATCGTCGGTGCGGGACAGCGCCTTCTCGAGCTTGGGCTTGGTCGTCTCGATGAGGTCGTTGAGGTTGGCCGTCATCTCGCGGACGTTGGCCACGGTCTCGGTCAAGTTGTCGGCGAGAGTGCCGCGGGGGCCTTCCTTGGTCAAGCTGTCGAGAAGCTTCTCGAGCTTGCCCAGGGCCTTGGTCAGAGACTTTTCGATCGAGATCGGATCCTCGCCGCGGACCGTGGAATTGGCCGGGATGACGCCCTGATTGCGGCGGCCTTGGTCGACCTGGAGATACTTCGAGCCGATGATGCCCGTCGAGCCGATCAGAAAGGTCGCGTCGTTAAAAATCTCCACGCCCTTTCGGATGGAAAGGTTTACGCGCGCGCCGCCGTCGACGAGTTCGATGGAACGAACTTGGCCGACCTCCACGCCGGACAGCTTGACGGGAGCGTCCTTGGACAGGTTGGCCACGTCGGAAAATTGCGCATACAAGGTGTAGCGCTTCTCAAAGGAGACGTCGCCGAGCAGGAAAATCGCGGTGGCCAGGAGCGCTAAGCCTCCGAGCACGAACGCGCCGACCTTGGTCTCGAGCGATATCATTTCTTAGGGGAGGAGTTCGTCGCAGTTTCCGCTTCGAATTCCTTGAGCTTCATCTTGATCGGGCCCTGGCTCAAACCGTCGACGAATTGGCGCACGTACGGATTGTCGGTGATCTTAATGATGTCCGGATGGGCGACCTGAAGCACTTTCCCCTCGTGAAACATCGCGATGCGGCTGGCGACCTTGTACGCCGACTTCATGTCGTGCGTGACCACGATCGCCGTGATCTTCAGCTGCTTCTGCAAGTCCAGGATCAGATCGCTGATGACGTCCGACATGATCGGATCCAGGCCCGTCGTGGGCTCATCATACAATATGTACGACGGCTGGGCGGCGATGGCCCGGGCCAAAGCCACGCGTTTTTTCATGCCTCCAGACAGTTCGGCCGGCTTAAAATCCTCGATGTCCTTGAGGCCCACCAGCGCCAAACATTCCGAGGCGATCTTCCGGTACTTGCCGGAAGGGATGTCCGTCAAATACCGAAGACCGAACGTGATGTTCTCCCAGACGCTCATCGAATCGAACAACGCGCCCTCCTGGAAGAGGTAACCGAAGCGCCGGCGATAATTCGCGATCTCGGCCTCGGTCTTGAGCTTGGACACGTCCACGCCGTCGACGGTAATCACGCCGCCGTCGGGATGATGCAGGCCGATCACGCATTTGAGAAAAGTGCTCTTGCCGCATCCTGAGCCGCCGATGATGACCAGCGTCTCCCCGGTCTCCACGCGGATGTCGACGCCGCGCAAAATGGAGCGGGGGCCGAAGCTCTTGGTCACTGCCTCGGCGTCGATCATGTGATTCCGAACGCGTTGAGGATCGCGGTGGCGAAATAATCGAGGATCAAGACCAGGACCATGCTGATGACGACCGCCGACGTCGTGGATTTGCCCACGCCTTCGGCGCCGCCGCGCGTGGTCACGCCCTTGAAGCACGAGACCAAGGACACGATCGCGGCGAACACGAAAGTTTTCAGGAATCCATGCACGAAGTGCCTGACTTCCATGTTGTTGACGATGTCGTGCCAGTACACCGTCGCCGGAATCGAATACTTCGCGTGGGCCACCAGATAGCCGCCGATGATGCCCGTGAAGTCCGACGCGACGGTCAGAAGAGGCAGGACGATCATGAAGGCGATGAAGCGCGGGATCACTAGGTAACGGATCGGGTCGGTGCCCAGAGTGTAGAGCGCGTCGATCTGCTCGGTGACCTTCATGGTGCCCAGCTCGGCGGCAATCGCCGCCCCCGCGCGGCCCGCCACCACGATGGCCGTCATCACGGGCGCCAATTCCATGACCAAGGAGAAGGCGACCACCGTGCCGACGAACAGGGGCTCGTTGAAGAAGTGTTTCGAGGAGGCGCCGGTCTGAAGAGCCAGAACCATGCCCGTAAAGAACGCAGTCATCGCCGTCACGGGCAGCGACTCCACGCCGATACGCACCATCTGGATCAGCGTCTGCCGCCATTCGATACTCGAACCCGTCATCCATCCGAGGGTCGATCGCACCAGGAACGCGAATTGTCCCGTCTCCTCGGCCGTGGCGATGACGCGTTTTCCGAATCGATTGACCATCACGTCGATCAATGGACCCCCACGCGCGGCACCCGGCTCGACAAGGATGTCGTCGTCTCGTAAGGTATGGTGCGGCACAGAACGGCCAGCTCGGCGGCCGTCACCGAATCGTCGCCTTGGCGGCCAATGAGCACCGCGTCGTCGCCGACGCGCGCATGCGGCGCCGCCGTCGCGTCGACCATGATCTGGTCCATCGTCACGCTCCCGACCACCGGGCAGCGGCGCCCGCCGACTAGGATCGAGGCCTTATTGGACAACGCGCGTGGATAGCCGTCGCCGTAGCCGATGGGAAGCGTGGCGATGCGGCTGGCTTTCTTGGCGCGCCACGTCGCTCCATAGCTGACCGTAGCGCCTTTGGGAACCGTCTTAATGTACACGAGCTTGCTCTTCAACGTCAAAACGGGAGAGAAATCTCCGTATAAGCCGTAAGCGGCCAAGCCCGGCCGCACCAGATCGAAGTGAGCGGCCGAATGGCGCAGAATCGCGGCGGAGTTCGCCGCGTGCACGAGCGACGGGCGCAGGCCCTCGCGCCGTAAAGTGCCGAGCACGCGCTTGAAGTCCTTGAGTTGGCGATTGGTCATAGCCGCGTCGTCCTCGGCCTTGGCCATGTGAGTGTAGAGGCCCTGGACGCGGAGCGTCTTGAGCGCCGCCAGCTGGCGGACAAGCTCGGGCGCGGCCTCGGGGCGCACGCCGATGCGGCCCATGCCCGTATCGACCTTGACGTGGACGTTGATGGGGCGGCGCAGGCGCAAAGCGGCCGAAGCCACGCGCTTGGCGGACTCAAGCGAGGCCACGATAGGGGTCAGGTCATACGCCACGGCGGCCAACACGCTTTCGAAAGGATACAAAGAACCCAGCACTAAAATCGGCAATTTTACGCCCGCGTCGCGCAGGGCCGCCCCCTCCTCCACGGAGGAGACGCCCAGCCAATCGGCCGCCCGCGCCTTCTCGGCCGCCAGCGAGCAGAGCACGGCGTCATGACCATAGGCGTTGGCCTTGACCACGAACATGATCTTGACGCTCGGGCCGACGCGCGCGCGCAGCTTGCGGAGGTTTCCGACGAGCGCCCCCAAGTCGATCTCCGCCCAGGTTGGACGAAAGAAGCGCCTCATCACGAGAATTGCGTCTGGCTTTCCTCGAACGCGGCCGGTTCTTCGACACTGGTCTCGTCGACGAAACGGGTGATGCTGCGCAGGAAGGAAACCGGCACCGAGCCGGTGGGGCCTTGGCGCTGCTTGGCGATGATGATCTCCGCCTTATTTTCCAGAGTCGGATCGTTGGGCTTATAGTAGCCCTCGCGATGGATCATCGCGACCAAGTCGGCGTCCTGCTCGAGCGAACCGGACTCGCGCAGGTCGGAGAGCTTGGGCTTATTGTCGAGGCGGGTCTTGTCCTCGGAGGCGCGCGAGAGCTGCGAGAGGGCGATCACCGGAACGTTGAGCTCGCGGGCCAGCTGCTTGAGCCCGCGTGAGATCTCGGAGACTTCCTGCTGGCGGTTCTCGCCGCGCCCGCCGCCCCCGCGCAAGAGCTGCAGATAATCGATGACGACCATGCCGAGCTCCTTCTTGTCCTGGCGCAGCCTACTCAGCAGCTGGCGGGAGATCGCGCGCACGTTGAAAACCGTCATGCCGGGATTGTCGTTAATGAACAACGGCGCCTCGGCAAAACGCGCGGCCGCGCCGGTTAGATCCTGCCAGCGGTCGCGTTTGAAGTAGCCGGTGCGGATGTCCTTCAAGTTCACCTTAGCCTCGGCGGCGATGAAGCGCTGCATGATCGCGTGGCGGTTCATCTCCAGCGAGAAGAAAAGGACGGGCAGGCTTTTCTCGAGAACGGCATGGGCCACCATGTTGAGGGCCAGCGCGGTCTTTCCCTGCGAGGGCCGGGCCGCGATGAGGATCAGGTCCGATTTCTGGAAGCCGGTCGTCATACGGTCGAAGGCCCGCAGGCCCGTGGACACCCCGGTGACTTCCTGCTTGCTGTGATGGGCGCGCTCGATCTGATCGACGACCTCATGAACGAGATCTTTCATCTCCACGACGCCGTGCAAAGTCTGACGCTCGCTCACCTTCAGAATAGAACCCTGGGCCTCATCGAGGATCTGCTTGGGCTCCTTCTCCTGCGAGTAGCACGCGGTGACCACGCCCGTCGCCGCGGTGATCAGCTCGCGCAGGATCGCCTTCTCCTTGACGAGCCGCGCGTAATACTCCACGTGCGCCGCCGTCGTGACCTTGTGGATCAGCTCGGCGAGAAATTGCCCGCCGCCGACGGCGTCGAGCTCGGATTTCTTGCGCAGCTCCTCTGAAACGGTGACCACGTCGGCCGCCTGGCCGGCGTTGAAGAGTTGGAAGATCGCCCGGAAGACGCGCTTATGCGCGTCGAGATAAAAGTCCGCCTCGTGGAGCGCGTCGAGGGCTTTTTCAGCGGCCTCGCGCTCGATGAGCATCGAGCCGAGGACGGCCATCTCGGCCTCGAGGGCCTGAGGAGGCGTCGACGGGTTTTGCGCCATCGGGCGGTCGCCCCGGCCCTTACTCGCGGGCGGAGACGGTGACCTTGACCTTGGCCGTGACCTCGGGCTGGAGGCGCAGCTCCACTTCGTGCTCGCCCGTGGTCTTGATCGCGGTCTCAAGACGGATCGAGTTCTTGGGAACCTCGTAGCCCGCCGCTTTAAGGCTCTTGATGACGTCGGCCTTGCCGACGGAGCCGAACAGCTTGCCTTCTTCCGACGCGGGAACGGCGAAGGTCAGATTGACACCGGCGAGCTTCTCCGCCAGCTCCTTGGCCGTCTTGACCTCGGCGGCGATGACCAGCTGGCGCTTTTCCTTGCCTTTCTCCCAATACTTCAGGGCCGCCGGAGTGGCCGGCTCCGCGAACTTGCGCGGAAGCAGGAAATTGCGGGCATAGCCGATCTTGACGTCCTTGACGTCGCCTGGTCGGCCGAGATTGTCGATGGTGCTGCGGAGGATGACTTTCATGGAAACTCCTACTTCGTTATTCGGAACAGGTCAGCGGGAAACGTAAGGCAGCAAGGCCAGGTTTCGCGCGCGCTTGATGCACCGGGTCAACTGGCGCTGATGCGACGCGCAATTGCCGGTGATACGGGCGGACAAGATCTTGCCTGTGTCGGTCGTGAACGTGCGCAGGATCTGGATCTGCTTGTAATCGATATCGCGGACCTTCTCGGCGCAAAAGCGACAGACTTTCCGGCGGACCGGGTAAGGAGCGCGGCGGCCGCCGCTGCTACTTCCGCCGGCGCTGGGGCGGCGAGCCCCGGAAGAAGCGGCCGATGAAGGCACGTGACCGGCCGCAGGGGCTCCCGCGGGATTCTCGGATGAAACGGCATTGGGCTCGGCAAACATTAGAACGGAACCTCCTCAAGCTCTGCGCCGGCGGACACCATCTCCGGCTCCGCGCCCGCGGACGATCCCGCGGACGAGGCCTTCTCAAGAATCTGGACGCGACGCGCTTCCACTTCGAGCTTGGTGCGCTTGACGCCGTCTTCTTTTCCTTCGACTTGGTAGCTGCGTAGGCGTCCCTCGACGTGAACGGGGCTGCCCTTCTTTAAAATCTTGCCGCAACGCTCAGCGGCCTCGCGCCAAACGGAAACATCCACGAAAGTGGTGTCGTCCTTCCACTCGCCGCTCTTGGGATCCTTGTAACGGCGATTGACCGCGAGACTGAAGCGGCACATCGCGGTCCCGCTGGCGGTGTACTTTAAGTCGGCGTCTCGTGTGAGGCGGCCGGTCAAAAGAACAGTGTTTTGCTCTGGGAGGCGCAGCTCGGCCATGTGTTTTTAAACCTGCGCCGCGGCCGGACCGGGAGCGGAGGCGGACTTGATCTTCTTGGGCTTCTTTTCGCGCATCTTGCGATCGCGGACGGCGACGGTCATGTCGCGAATGACGGTGTCCGAGACGCTGAAGTTGTGGGCGAGCTTCTTGAGCAAAGCCGGACCGCCTTTGTACTTCAAGTACACATAGACGCCCTCGCGGGCCTTGCCGATGATATGGGTCAGCTTGCGGCGGCCCCAAATCTCATGAGTGACCATCTCGCCGCTTTCGCCGGTGATGGTGAGCTTGGTTTTTTCGACGAATTCCGCGACTTCGGGATCGGCGAGGACAGGCTTCAGGATGAGGATCGTCTCGTAAATCTGCATGGTGTTAAACACTATAGCAAACTCGCCCGACGATGACAAGCGTTTTTTCAGACGGCCCGCTTGACGCGTCCCGGCGAGCTCTCGCGCTTCCTACTATAAGCTGACGACTACTTGCCAATGTAGCAAGAGGCGCCGTTGATGTAGCGGCCCAAGACGGAATCGGACTCGAACATGTTTCTATCAGAGACAAAGGCCCCGTTTCCCGTCTTCGCGAACTCTTCTGCATACGCGATAAGAAACACGGATTTATCATTTAATGGAAAGCCGCGCGCAAACGACTTTCCGATCATCGGCCTAAAACCGCTCAATTCAAACCCGTAAACATGCTTATCGCCGCCAAGATATTCGAGGGGTGAGCCGATCGCTTCGTAGTCATCCAAGATTATCTGTCCGGCTTGCCAGACGGATACCGCATAACGCTTGATCGGCTGGCCGGATTCGACGAAGCGGATGGTGTAATCGTTTTGAGAGCAGACGATCACCTCAGCATTTCGAATGGCCAATGGCTGGCCGAACAGGTCCCGCTCGATCGCGGACGCGGAACTTGTCTGAACGCCGAGCGGCAGCATCAGCAGGGAGAGGACCGTGGTCAAAGTTTTCATGGCGGTATTGTATCGCGGACGCCTTTCCGTCCGTATCGGCCCTTGGACTCTCCACGCGCCCACCATTGGACCTAACCGCCACTAGGTCCAATGGACCAAGCGGCCCGGCGTTTTCTGGGGAATACTTGACAAAAGATAACAGAGGACATACACTTGAGGTGTTCATCAGCCGTAAACGATAGAATCTGACGCTGGATTTCACCTTCCATGAAGAAAAAACGAAAGTCGGCCAAAAGGGTTCTCACCGGCGCCGTTCCGGACGTGATGGACATCAAAACACTGGCCCATTACCTAGGCATGGGCCGCTCCAAGATTTACGGCCTCATCCGCCAGCGGCGCATCCCCGCCTCGCGCATCGGCCGGCAGTACCGTTTTTCCAAGGACCTCGTCGACGCTTGGCTCAAGGAGCGTCTGATCATGCCTCAAGAGACGCAGATCGCCCTCTTCGACAAGCCGGGCAAATAACGCCCGTCCGACGAGCCCCGACGGAGAATCCGCCGGGGCTCGCTTTTTCCCCGTCGGGGCTCCGACGAGAAACTGTTGCATCTCCGACGAGACTATGCTAGATTTCAGTCGAAGCAACCAGGGATTCAGAGGCACCGATCCCGGCATCCGAACGGAGGTCAAGACAATGGCTGAGAAGGTTCAGAAAGTCGGCGTTGAGCGCGTGCAGGGTTTCCTTTACTACATCGACAAGCAGGGCGATGTGTCCCGCGCTAAGATGGCCCGCGGCGGAAAGAAGGGCGGCAAGCCCGAGAAGGTCGCCAAGGTCGGCGTGAAGAAGCAGGCCGGTTTCCTGTACTTCCTCGACAAGAAGGGCCATGTGTCCCGCGCGAAGATGGTGAACGCGTAATCCGAATCCGTTAAATCGCCGAAGTCGACCCCCGGCGCGCAAGCGCCGGGGGTCATTTTTTTGCATAATCCCGCCATGGACGAACACGTCGTCGTCGTCGGACCGGGCGCCGTGGGCCTGGCCCTGGCCGCGGGCCTGCGCCGCGCGGGCGTGCCCACGGCCGTGCTCGGCCGCAGCCCGTATGCGGAGCGGCGCCTGGCCCGGAGCGGCTTCACGATGACGGCGGCCGACGGCCGCAAATCCCGCGTCAGCGGACTTCAATCCGCCCGCGCGCTCAATACTCCCGCGTCGGCGGCTTTCTTCTGCGTCAAATCCGGAGATACCGCCCGCGCCGCGGTCGCCGCCAAGCGCCTCATCGGCCCACTGACGCCCGTCATCGTCCTTCAAAACGGGATCGGACACGAGCAAATGTACAGGCGCGCTTTCGGTCCCAAGCGCACCGTCATCGGCGTCTGCTATTTCGCCGTCGACCGCACACGGCCCGCGGACGTCACGCTCAACGGCGGCAACGATATTTTGCTCGCCCGGCATCCCGGCAACGAGCGCGCGCTCGACTCCGCGCGCTCGATGCTCTCGCGCGCGGGCTTTCGCGTGCGCCTCAAAGAATCGGAAGAAGGAATGCTTTGGACCAAAGCCGCCTTCAACGCCGCCGTCAATCCGCTGGGTGCGGCCTGCGCAGTCGACAGCGGGCACTTGGAATCCGACCCCGCCCTGCGCGAGGTGGCCCTGGCCGCGCTCAGCGAAGCGACCGCGGCCGCCGCGGTGTCGGGCCACCGCCTCGACTATCCGGACATGGCCGACAAGCTCATGCTCTCCTGTCGCAACGCCCCGCGCCAGCGCAACTCGATGCTCCAGGACTTGGCGGCGGGGCGCCGCACCGAGGCGCGCGCCATCCTGGGCCCGCTGCTGGCCGCCGCCAAGCGCGGCCGCGTGAGCGTGCCGACGCTAGAGACTTTGGCCGCGGTGATCGCACGCCTGGAACGGGCCCTAACCAAATGAGCGCCAATATCCTAGACGGCAAGCCCCTCGCCGCCCGCATCGTCGCCGAAGCCCGCCGCCGCGCGGCCGCGGTGGCGCGCCGGCGCGGCCGCGCGCCGCGACTGGCCATCGTGGCCGCCGGCGGCGGAGCGGCGACGCTCTATCTCAAGGCCAAGCTGAAAGTTTGCGCCGATGTCGGTATTGATGTTTCCGTGCACCGGCTTTCTCCAGGACCGCGCGCTAAAACGCTCGGACTTCTTGCTGAGTTGGCAGGCGATTCTGCCGCGGACGCTCTCATCATCGAAACCCCTTATCCCCGAGGCGTGACGTCCGCCGATGCAGCTTCGATGATTCCTTTCGATAAAGACGCGGAAGCGCTCACACCCGCCGCCTATGGGCGGCTGTTTCTGGCCAAGACTTGGAAGGAGACCTCAGGCCTTGTGCTGCCTTGCACGGCCCACGCGCTGGCGCGCCTCGCTATGGCGGCTGGCGTGCCTTTGGCCGGACGTCATGCCGTGGTGATCGGCCGCTCGGCCACAGTGGGCCGGCCCGCCGCGCACCTGCTGTCCTCGCTCGACATGACCGTGACCCTGGCCAATTCGCGGACGAAGGGATTGGCCGCTCTGTGCCGCGGCGCGGACCTTATCGTCTTGGCCGTCGGCTCGCCCGGCCTGCTCAAGGCCTCCTGGGTCAAGCGCGGTGCGATCGTGCTCGACGCCGGCATCAACACGGTGCGCGGCCGCGTGGTCGGCGACGCGGCGCCCGGGGTCTCGGCTCGGGCCGGAAAGATCACTCCGGTACCAGGCGGCGTGGGTCCGGTCACCACCGCCTGCGCGGCTCTCAACGCCGTGATTTTGGCGGAGCGCCGAGGCTTCAGCGCCGTTTAGGAACCGCGGCCTCCGGTTGCAACGAGGTACGAATCCCACAACGCCTTGGCCTCGGAAGCGGAGCGGCGAGCCCTGATGTCTTGAGGCCTCGTAAAAATCAGCGTATCGAGGGCATGCTCGGCGCCCTTTGCATCGGAGAAGGAAAATTTAAAATCCCATCCTTGCTCGAGCAACCGAAGAAGCAATGCGCCGTGTCCCGCGATAATAGCCCGGCGCTGAGGCCCCATCGGGTTGTTCTGCACGATGAGACTCCCGCCGGGAGCGATCCATTCGGACATTTCTTGGAGTTTTTTCTCAAAATCTTGAATGTACATGACCGCGTTCTTCGTGCGTAAAACAGCCAGGGGCTTCTCCGGTTTTCGGATGTTAAGAATATCTCCTTCCATAATCCTTGCGTTGCGCGCGCCGACGAGATCGGCCGTCTCCCTCAAATACGAAGTCACGAATGGCGAGATGTCAAAGAAGGAATACCGCATGCCCGGCTCGAGCTCGCCGCCAATGATGGGGCCCGCGTTCAGGCCCGAGGCCATATCCCAGTATTCGCCAGTGCCGACAATGTCTTTCGGCAGTTGACGCGGCGCGCCGCTCTGTGCGTTCTCGCTCCGGGCTAACCAGCGCCCCAACATCTCCATAAAGCGGCGCGATTGCGGCTGCCCGGCCCAATCGATGATCTCCTGACCGGCGGCGGCTGCCGCCAGACTCAACTGATCGCGCGTGCTCGTTGGGCCGAACATCATATCCATCGCATGCTCTCCCACGAAGGTCCAGGAGGCGAGCACCTGCGCGGCGAAATCCGCCACGTTCCAGGCAACGCGTTTCTCGATGATGTCCGGCACCAAAGAGCGGGGATGATCGGACAGGTAAGCGGAAGAAACATCCTCCGCGGTCGGAGGGCTGAGGCCGCTTGAGCGCCGCTCTTCGGGAGCCGCCGCATTGACGGCCGGAACATCATCGGTCTTGGACGCGTCGAGACGGCCTGCGCCGTCGAATGGAGCGCCGACCTCGGCCGGAGACTTTTGTGAACCGTCCGCATGCGGCTGTCCGGCGACGGCGGCCGAGCGCAGCACAACCGCCGCCGGGGCGGCTCCAGCCGCGGGCATAGATAAGGAGAAGGCTTGAGGCGACGGCGCGAGGGACAAGGGCGCTGAAACGAGAGGCGCCAGCGGCTGTATGGTCGGAATGCCCGCCAGGCCGGCCTTAATGGTCGGCGTCAAACGGACTTGAGCCCGGCTCAATGCCGGGCTTAAAGCCGTGAGAATGACAAGGGAAAGCGACAATCGCCTCATACCCTATAGCATGGACGGGAAGCGAGCCCCCCCCAAGGGTCCTAGGGCCTTGGAATAACCGGGGCTAAGGACCTACCCGTTGCGGCTGAGAATTCGCTACGATACGAGAATGATCCTCGATCTGGCGGTTCTCGCGCTTATTGGACTTTTCGCCGTCGGCGGCTATTCCTCGGGCGCCGTGAGGCAAATCTCCCACGCGATCGGGCTGATCGCGGCCTATCTATTTTCAAAGCCGGCCGCGATTTTACTGGGACCGGTCTTGGCCGCGCGGATGAATTGGCCGGAAGCTCAAGCCGTCGGCGGCCTCAGCCTCGCCCTGATGCCCGTGATTTTTATCGGCGCGGCGCTGATATCGCGCCTGCTCCTCAACATTTTGGAGCCGGGCGACGAGCGCGGACCCTTGGATCAAGGCCTCGGCGTGCTGGTCGGCGGAGCCAAGGGCGGAGCGATCCTCTTCGTCCTGCTGTGTCTGACCGTCTCCGGCGAGTCGATGCTCAAACAACTGAACGTGGATATTAATTCGACCACCGCGGGGTCGTTCTCGATGGCCTTCGCGCGAGGTCACAATCTCTTCGCCCAGAATGATCCCCTCGCGCTCGTCGCCCTTAAAAAACTCACCGAAGCCCGAAATGACCCCAAGGCGCGCAATATCCCGCTCAAGGGCCGAAATGCCAAAGCGCTTCTGGCGAACTCGCGCCTGGCTCGAAAAGCTTTAAACGTCCGCTAGGCCTAATTCTCCGAAGACTTCTCGTAAACCTCGATCAAATCGCCGTTTTTACCGCAAACGTTCTCGCCGCTGGCAAGCTTGTTTTGACGCAACATATTGCCCCGGATCTCGTAAATCCACACTGTCGGCGTGTCCACGGACGACGGAATTTGAATGCCGCATTTGTCCAGATTGCCTTGATTGATCAGCTTAATCGTTTGAATGAATTTTTCGCCGTCGAGCTCATAGATTCCGCTGACGCCGCCGGAGCAGGTCGTAGAAAAATCTGACGTTTGAAAGACCGCCGTCGACGAGAATTCTTTATCGTACACGAATAAATTTATGTTTTTGTAAGCGAACCCCGCCCAACGATCTTTCGGCGCGACGCCGGTTTTGCATTCGTCATATTTATAAATCCAACGGCCCTTGATATCCGCCGCCGCCGCGGACGCCCCGGAACTCAAAACGAGTAAAACCATGACCGTTAAAAAGTTCATATTCGCTCCCTTGGAAACCAGTTGCTAGCTCTTTTTCACTTCCTGACTCTTGGCGATCATCAGGTAAATCGACAATCCGAAATTCACCATCGGAATCAATAACAGCCATGCAAGAGCGGGGCTATGGCCCGCATCGCGGCTTCTTCGCATCGTCGCGGCAAAGAGGATAATGGCAAGCGTCACGCTCGCCAAACCAAGAGGCAGCGAGTTGGACAATGTAAGGCTTCCGCGATTGGCTTCGAAATAACTTACTTGCGATTTCAGCCAAATCAAAGAAATCGCCGCGACCACTTGAACCGCTATGTAGGATCGCCGGGATACAGTGCCTTGAAATGAGAAAAAGCGATTTCCCGAGGAAGAATCAGCCGAATCTACTCTATCGCTGAGAACGCCGAGGACAAGCCAGATCACGGAGCCCAAGATCGGAAACAGCGCCGCGAACAGCCAGAATGGCGAAAGGCCTACGGCGCGAGACCTCCGAATGCCGTTTGCGATCAAGAGCCAGAGAACGACAGCATCGACGGCGGCAAGCCCGGCATGCAGATAAGACTCAAAAGCGCCCTGGAGTATAGCCCAAAATCCGTACGGCACGGCCAGCATGACGCCTGTAAACAACAGCGGGCCTTTGAAATCGAATGGACGGGGAAGACCCTGCTGTTTGATTCCCACTTCGGAGAGAGGCAAAACCACAGAACGGTAGCGATCGAATACGGCGAGGCCGGCCGCGAGAAGCAGCACGAGAACGACGCAGGTAACGACATACTCTCGTCGACCGCACGTTCCTCGGGCACGGAGCAAATCCCGCATAGCGGATGAACCTACCCGTCTCGGCCGAGGAACGGGTAGCGATAGTCGCGCGGCGGCTCAAAGGTTTCTTTGATCGTGCGCGGCGAAACCCAGCGTAGAAGATTGAGATAAGAGCCGGCCTTGTCGTTGGTGCCCGAGGCGCGGGCGCCGCCGAAGGGCTGCTGCCCGACAACGGCGCCGGTGGGCTTGTCGTTGATGTAGAAATTGCCGGCGGCGTTTTCCAGCGCGCGCTCGGCCTCCAGGATCACACGCCGGTCGCGCGCAAACACCGAGCCGGTCAAGGCGTAGGGCGAGGTCGCGTCCACCAAAGCCAAGGTCTCCTTCCACTTCTTCTCCGGATAGACGTGGACGGTCAGCACGGGCCCGAAGATCTCCTCGCACATGGTCAGGCTTTTCGGATCGGAGGACTCGATGACTGTGGGCTCGATGAAGAATCCCTTGGAGTCGTCACAGGTCCCGCCGAAAACGACCTTGTTGCCTTTGATCTTTTTGGCCGAGTCGATATAGCGCTTGATGCCGTCGAAAGCGCGGCGGTCGATGACGGCATTGACGAAATTGCCGGGGTCCTCGGGCGAACCGACCTCGATGGTGGCGAGCATGTCCTTCATCGATTTGCGGACTTTCGGCCACAGAGCGGCCGGGATGTAGGCGCGGGAGGCGGCCGAGCATTTCTGGCCCTGGTACTCGAAAGCGCCGCGCACCAAGGCGGTCGCAACCGCGTCGGCGTCGGCCGACTCGTGGACCAGAACGAAATCCTTGCCCCCGGTCTCGCCCACCAGCCGCGGGTAGGTCTTATAGTTGGCGATGTTGGCGCCGACGGTTTTCCACATCGAGTGAAACACGCCCGTGCTGCCGGTGAAGTGCACGCCGGCCAGCTCGGGGTGGGCGAACACGGTCTCCGTGATCTGCGCCGCGGGGCCGGTGACCATATTGATCACGCCCGGCGGCAAGCCCGCCGCCTCGAAAAGCTTCATCAGGAAGTGGGCGGTATATAAGGTCGAAGTCGCCGGCTTCCAGACCACGGTATTGCCCATGAGCGCGGGCGCCGCCGGCAAGTTGCCGGCGATGGCGGTGAAGTTAAACGGAGTGATGGCGTAGACAAAGCCCTCGAGCGGGCGGTACTCGAGGCGGTTCCACATCCCGCGCGAGCTATCCGGCTGCTCGGAGTGGATGCGCTCGGCGTAGTAGGCGTTGAAACGCAGGAAGTCGATGAGCTCGCAGGCGGAGTCGATCTCGGCTTGATACAGGTTCTTGGACTGGCACAGCATCGTCGCCGCGTTGATGGTCCAGCGCCAGTCGCCGGCCAGAAGATCAGCCGCTTTCAGGAAGATCGCCGCGCGCGCCGTGTGCGGCATACGCGACCACTCCTTGCGCGCCTTGAGCGCGGCCGTAATCGCCTTCTTGGTCTCGGCGGCGCCGCCTTCGTGGGCCTTGCCCAAGATTTGGGCGTGGTCGTAGGGAGAGCGCATCTCGATCTTTTTGCCGGTACGGACTTCCTCTCCGCCGATGATCAGCGGAACTTCCGCCTTCTTGGACTTCATCTCGTGAAGTCGCGCGAAGAATTTGACGCGCTCGGGACTGCCGGGAGCGTAGCCGAGGACGGGCTCGTTGACGGGCTTAGGAACGGAGAATCGGGCGTTCATGCCGCGATAATACCAAAAAGCGGCGGGCCGCCCGTTATCGGGCGGCCCGCGCGATCAGAACAACCGGGAAAGTCCTAGCGCAACGCTGGGGCCGCCCACCACTCTTTCTTCCAAGACTTGTTCCACCAGGACTTGATGGGCACCAAGGTCTCCGTCTGCCAGCCGGAGGCGTTCATGTCGCCCACACCCTTCCAGACCTGGTCCCAATTGTCTCCGCCGATCCAGGCCAAGTAGTCCCAGTCGCCGGGAACGGAGGCCACCGAGCCGGCCCATTTCCACTTCGTCGCGTCCTTGATCTCGCCGTTGAGATGAGGAGAGCGCAGCCACGCCCAGGCGCCGGCTTTCCACTCCCAGCCCCACTTGGCGTTCTTCATACCCTTGAACACGAAATGCGTCGAGGTCGCCGTCACGCCCGGGAGGCCGCGCAAAGCGCAGGCCTTCTCGTAGACGTCATCCCAGGAGTGCGCGTCCACCCACACCACCACGCCCCACTCGCCGGTCACCTTCCAGGCGCCGATCGTCTCGGGCCATTTCTGGACCATCTTCCAAACCTGTTCGCTTCCTTTCCAATTCGCCTGAACCATCAAATACGCCGAGCGCTTATTCCATGAGCTCCAAGACATTCTTTTTTTCTCCTCGCGTCTTTAAATAAAGATGTGCGGCTTGGGCACATCATAACCGGTCTTCGCGATTTCCGCCAGGCCTTATTTTTTTGGACGCAATAAGTCCTTAATGAGGCGCGGCTACACTTGTCTTGCAGTTCATGATTGACACCGAACGATCGATAGACGAGCTCTCGCGCCTGCATGTGCAGATCATGCACAAAAGCGCCCAGGCTATTCAGGAGGCGACGCAGACCTCCCAAAAGCTTCTCCTGGAACGGGAAGAAGCCATCGCGCGTCTGCGCACACAGGTCGCAAGCCTGAAGGCGTCGCTGGAACGCAGCCGGCCGGTCGCCGTCGCCGCTCGTTCCGTCATGTCCGTTCAAACGATTTCGGTCCGCGAGAAGGAGGCCGCCAAGGACTCGGCGCCCGTGGCGGCTTCCCTCCCGCGGACCGGACGATGGAGAAATGCCGCTCCGTACGCGGCCCTCGTCATCTGTGCGGCGTGTCTTGAGATCGGACGCGCGCGCCTAAATGGGGACCAGGATCTTGCCAGCCTCGCCGCCCTTGCCCATCCCGCTCCCGCCATCTTCGCCGCCAACGGCCGCGCCTACTCTAAAGGAAGCCCGGTCTTAAGCGACGATGACCGTTCTCAAGAAGCCGTGCTCCTCGTCCATGAGTGGAAGCTGCCCGGCGACGAGATGTCCTTGAGCGAGCGTCTGGGCGGTCAGCTCGACCTTCCCGGCGCCCGGCCGAGCTGGAGTGTCGAGCGCACCAGCGAGCGCGGCTACCGCGTGACGTTCCAGGAAGGCGTCAACACCGTGCCGTACGCCTTCGAGGCCGACCTCGATTCGAAAATAGTCTGGCCCACCGCCGAAACGCAAGAGTTGCTGGCCCCCCGCCTGGCGTCGCTTCGCGACGCCGTTCGTTAAGCGCTCTTACTTGATCAGGGCCAAGCTCGACGTATAGCCGTGGATGAAGTTGCGTCCGTCCACGGGGCCGAACTCTCCGTTGGCGAAGAAGCCGGCCATCGGCACCGGGCCGCGCAAGTTCTGGACCAAGGTCGCGTCGTGGTCGGGCTCGCCGTAGAGGCCGCGTCCCCGGCCGCAGCAGGAAAAAAGCAAAGCGCCGCGCGGCGTGGTGTCGGCCTTGGGCAGGGCCGAGAGAAGCATGGAAAAGTCCTGGTCGGAGGTGTGCGCGTCGCGCAGCTGGAATTGTAAAGTCTGGCCGCGCCGCAGATGCGCGCCCAGCACCAATGAGCCGGAGGCGTGATCGTAGCCCAGCAAGTTGCGGATGACGAAGTCGCCGCGCTGAAAACCGGCGCGTCGCTCGTTCATCACGATGCCCGCGAACAGGGAACTGCGCGCCAGGCTTTGATCCTCGGGCGTGCAGCGGGAGAGGACCTCGCGCAGGACTTCGAGAGGATTGCGTCCGCCGAGCTCGTGGAGCACGTTGCCCTCGGCCTTGGTGACGATCAGCGGCTCGCCGATGGGGCGGCAGCCTTGGGCCACGACGGTCGAGATATCGACTTGGCCGATGAGGGCCGCTCCCGCCATGCCCTCCGTCAGCACCGAGGAGCCCGCCAGCATCCATGTCGGCCGGCGCAAGAGCAGACCGCTGGCCATGCCGCCGACCAGCGGCGCGCCGGGATAGGCCTCGTTGAACAACGTCGCCACCTTCTCGGGATCGGCGGTGGTCGGATCGCCGATGATGAAGAACTTGGGCGACTCGTTGGGATACAGATCAAGCTCGGCCATCAGCGCCGCGCCGTTCTGGAACCGATCGAGATCCGCCGGGGAGAAAGCGAAGGGCTGGACCTTCACGCCCGGCAGACGCATGGCAAGGATCGATATCGCCGGCGCCATTTCCACTTCCCGCCGGCCTGAGATGACGCCGCTGGCGTTGCAGCCGAGAACGCGCAAAGGCGCGAGCTCCTTGGCCAATATTCCAGACAAGGCGGAGGGATCGAAACCGTCCCAAGTCTCGGCCGCGAAAACGAGCGCCAAATCGCAGGGCACCGGGCCCAAGCGCCGCCGCGCCTCGCGTGCCGCCTGTGCCGCGGCCGTGCGCCAATCCTTGTCGTCCGAGAAGCCCTCGGCGAATACTTTAGGCTCGCTCACTTGGGCGCCCCCTTGAGCGCCGCCGCCAAGGCGGGCACGTCCGCGGGTGCGGAGGCATCAGCGATGCGGCGCAGGTCCGAGCCGCAGGCAAACAGACGCGGGTACGTCTCCGCCTCCAAACGATGCGCCAAGATGTAGTCTTGATCGTCCGGATCGACGAAGGAGATCACCTTGCGCGGCAGGTAAAGGCGGTGCACCTCGGCAAGCAAAGCGTCGGCCTTCGCCTCGCCCGGGCGTCCGACGAGCTCAAAATCCATACGGCCGCGCGCATGCAGGTCGGCGATCCGGGCCAGAGGCGCCGCCGCGCGAGCCGAGCCCCCCGATGCGGTCCACGCGCCTCGCAGGCCCCACTCGAGCCAGCGCCGGTAGTTGTGGTTGCCCTTGAGATGATGCAAGCGGCGGCAGGCCTCCAGCGCCAAGGCGTTGAGCGCTGGGTCGATATGAGGTTCGCGCAGGACGGCCGGATCCTCGGCGCGCGCCACGCGGTCGAGGAACCCGCCGGCCTCGCGCTCCCACAGCTCCTGAAAAAGGAAACGAAGCATCGCGTCGGCGAACTCACGGTTGGACTTGACCCCCGTGACCAGGAAGCCGTCGGTGAAGGCCAGCGTCGCCCAAGCCGCGTCGCCGAGCAAGCCGCACACCGATTCTCCCTCGCCGCCGCGCGCGTGCAGCAGGCCCAGGAGCGGATCGTATAAGCGCGACTGCAGGAAGTCCAGCGCCTTCTGCGCGGCCTCGCCCGCGCCGGGATGAGTGAAAGCGCGCGCGCGAAGCAGCGCCATCGCCGCCTGGGCGTTGCCGTCGGCCGGGTAAACGGGAACTTCCGGAGCCGGAGCGCGGCGGAAAGCTCCGACCTTTCCGTCGAACAGCTCGTTCAATAGATAGTCGCTGGCCGCGGCCGCGGCATCGCGCCAGCGCGTCGACCCGGTCAAAGCATAAGCGTCCCACAGCAGATGCGCCCAACGCGCGTGCCGCGACAGCGGCGAACCGGTGCCGGCCTCCACGCCGAGCCCCAGGACGTTCGTCAACGCCGCCGCCGCGGCCTCATCGCCGCGCTCGCCGGCCGCATGCATCAAGGCTTCGATAAGTCCGAAGTCGGCTTCCGGCGTAAAGCCCACGATCTCGGCAAATACCGCGGACACCATCGTCTCATCGGGCGCGGCGGCAACGGGCGTCTCCCTAACCGCTCCCGTCCAAGCCGCGCCGATCGAGGTCTCGGCAGGCAGCGGCTGAGAAGCGGCGATCGCCAGGCGGGCCAAAGTCGTCCCCGCTTCGGGCGAAGGCAGCGGCAGCGCGGCTCGGCGCGCACCCGATGAATCCAAGATCAGGGCGCGATCTCGTCCGATGCGCGCGACCGCGTCGGGACGCGTCTCGGGGTCGGCGAGCACCGCCACGAAACGGCGCGAGATTTCTTCTTCGGCCTCGGCCAGCGCCGACGGCGGCGCGCTTCCGACCGCCGCCAAGATCGGTTTGCCTTCCGCCTTGGCGCGGGCGAACGCCTCCGGAGTCCAGGAGAGCCAGCTCATTGGTCCCTCCTAAAACAAGTTATCCACAAACTTGGTTCAAACCAAGTCTGTGGATAACTCAACTCGCAAGCTTGGAAACTCACGAGGAAGACTTGTCCTCCGCCAGCTCAAACATCCTCTCGATCGGACGCCTGGCGCGAGCGGCCACGGCCGCTGAGACTTCGATGCGTTGAGAGGCGGTCGGGCGCTCGAGCGCGGACAGCACTCGCTCCAAAGTCGTGGCCTTCATGTGCGGGCACAGCCGGCACATGGGCACGAAGACCTTGTCGGGAAACGTCGTGCGCGCCAGGTCGCCCAAGCCGCACTCGGTGATGAGCATGTACGAGTCCGCCTTATGGTCATCGACCCATTTCATCATATCGCCCGTGCCGCCGATGTAATCGACGACCGAGGTCAGGCCCGGGGAACATTCGAAGTGCGCGAGAATCTTCACCCCCGGATACATCTTGCGGTAGAACTCCACCGACGCCGAGTCGAAATTGTCATGGACGATGCAAGAGCCGTCCCAGACCACGAGTTCCGTGCCCAGCGTCTTGCCCAGGTCCTTGGCGAGGTTCTTGCCCATCATCGCGTCGGGCGCGAAAATGACCTTGGGGTGCTCGGCGAAGAGCTTGCGCAGTATCTTGGGCGCGTTGGCCGAGGTCACAACCACGTCGCATTCAGCCTTCACCGCCGCGGTCGTGTTGATGTAGACTGCCACCGGCGCGCCTGGATGTTTCTTCTTGAGGGCGCGGACGTCGGCCGCCGTAATCGACTCCGACAGCGAGCAGCCCGCCTCGGCGGCCGGAAGCAAGACCTCTTTGTCGGGACTGAGGATTTTCGCCGTCTCGGCCATGAAGCGCACGCCGCAGAACACGATGCGCTCGGCGTCGGACTGCGCGCCCTGCTTGGCGAGCTTGTAGGAGTCGCCGATGAAATCAGCCACGCCCAGCAGGATCTCCGGACGCTGATAGACATGGGCCGGAATGACCGCGCGTTTTTCTTTCTTAAGACGGTTGATCTTCCAGGTCAGGAGCGCGGCGCGCTCGAGTTCGGCCTCGCGATAACCGAGGGCGGCCAGGCCCTTCTCGGCCAAGCGCTCGGCCTCCGCCTCGAGCTCGGCGGCGGAGGCAGCCGCCTCCCGCGTCTTCAGCGTCATAAATCGAGCTCCGGGTAGTTGGAAAAAATGCCGTCGACTCCGAGACCGGCCATACGGTCGCGGTCCATGGGCGTGTTCACCGTGTAGACGAGAATTTTAAGACCTCGCTCATGCGCGGTCTTGATAGTCCGAGCCAGGGCCTGCCGCACGCTGAGATTGAGGCTTTCGGCGGCCAAGTCCTTCATCTCCGCGTAAGCGGTTTTGAGCGTCGTAAGACCGAGAAGATAACCGATGCGCACGCCCTCGTCAAGCGAGCGCACGGAGTATAGGGCCTCGTGATCGAAGCTCGACACGAGCGTCCGGGCAAGCGCACCTCGCTTGTGAATCAAGTCCACGACGCGTTCCTCGATGCCGGGATATACTTTGGAACCATGCTTGATTTCTAAGTGCAGTTCGACCGAGGTCGGCAGAAGATCGTAGACGTCCTCCAAAAGCGGCAGGCGCTCGGAGGCGAAACGCTTGTCGAACCACGATCCCACGTCGATGCGGGCGGCCTCTTCCCAATGCAGAGACTTAAGACGCCGCTTGTCGCGGCCGCAGCGCTTGAGATCGTCATCGTGCGCCACGACCAGTTGGTGATCGAGCGTCTGGTGCACGTCGAGCTCGATGGCCTTGGCACCCATCTCAAGCGCGCGCCGGAAGGAGGCCATGGTGTTCTCGGGCGCGTGTCCGCTGGCCCCGCGGTGGGCGATAACTAACATCCTTCCACCCTCCGCATGACCGCATCATAACCGGCATCATCGTATTCGATGCCAAGCCGCTCTTCGCGGCCGGTGCCCGGTCCATGAAAATCGGATCCGCCGCAGGCCAACAGTCCGCGGCTTTGGGCCCAGTCGCCGTAGTTCCGGATTTGGCTCGGCGTGTGGCCCGCATACAGGACTTCCACGCCCTGCAGGCCCGAGCGAACCAGTTCCTCGAGCTCGTTCTCCTTGCCGGCCGTTTGAGGATGGGCCAGACAGGCCGTCCCTCCCGCGTCGCGGATCAAGGCGATCGCTTCGGCCGGACTCGGGCCCATCGAGTCCACGTAGCCGGGCTTGCCTTTGATGAGAAACCGATCGAAAGCCTCTTTGCGGCTTTTGACCACGCCCAAGCGCCGCAGCGCGTCGGCCACGTGCGGACGGCCGATGGTCTCATGCGCGTTCGCCCGCACCGAATCGAGATCGATGGCGATCCCAAGGGCCCGCAGTTTTTCCACGATGCGGCCGGCGCGGATGGTCCGGCGCTCGCGAAACTCGCTTAGGCGCTCGGCAAAGCCCGGCGAATCGGGACGAAAGCCGTAGCCGAGCACGTGGACGCGATCGGCCGCGCCTTCCCCGGCGCAGTTGATCTCAATGCCCAGCCGCACCTGCAGACTCGCGGCGGCCCCGGCCGCGAAAAGGTCGGCGGCGCCGGAGACGCTGTCATGGTCGGTGAGGACTAAAGTGTCCACGCCGTTTTTGACCGCGCGCGCCACTAGACCCTCGGGGGTCAGCGTCCCGTCGGAATAGATCGAATGGCAGTGCAGCTCGACGCGCTTGGACACGGCGTCAAACCGAGACGACTTCCTTGATCTCGGGAATTTCCTGGCGGACCATGCGCTCGACGCCTCCCTTCAAGGTGGCCGTCGAGCTCGGGCAAGAACCGCAGGCGCCGTGCAAGCTGACCTTTACCACGCCGCTGGCCTCGTCGACCGACACCAGCGATATGTCGCCGCCGTCGGACTGGATGTAGGGCCGGATCTTCTCGAGCACTTTCTCAACGCGTTCATAAATGGTCATGGATTTTCTCCCTCACTTCCCGGACGATATTTTTTCAAGCCAAGCGGGTGCGGCTCCGCAAGCCCCGGCTTTTTCCTCGAGGATGGCGGCAAGCGTCACGCTCTCGAAGTAGCCCGTGATCAGCTCGCCCAGACGGCGCCACACCGGCGAGATCGAGCAGCGATCCTGATGATGGCAGTCCTTATCGCCGCCGTCGTATTTCTCGCAGACGTCCTCGAAGATATCGCCGTCCACGGCTCGCGCCACTTGGCCCAGGGTGATCTCTTCCGGTCCGCGCGAGAGCACGTAGCCGCCGGCGCTGCCGCGATGGCTGACAACGAGCCCGGCGCGCCGCAGCTTGACCAAGAGCTGACTGACATAGTCGGCCGGGATATTCTCGGCACCGGCCAGGCGCTCCGCCGGATACGGCGCCTTGCCGTACTCACGCGCCAAAGTCACCATCAGGCGCGTGGCGTACTCGATGGAACTCGTTATCTTCATAAGCCCCTCAGTACAGTCCCAACTGCTCCTTGGCGTCCTCGGTCGCCATCGTGCGAGGGTCCCAGGCCGGGGCGAAGGTCAAGTCCACGTCCACGTCCTTGATCCCCGGCAGTTTAGTCAGCGCCGTGTGCACCGACGCCAAAAGCATCGGCCCGTACGGACAGGCCGGTGAAGTCAGGCTCATGCGCACTTTGACGGAGGGCCCTTTTGGGGAAGTCCCGAACTCCGCGCCGTAAACCAGTCCGAGATCCACGATGCTGATATGGATCTCCGGATCGACGACGGGCTGAAGAGCCGCGCCGACCTGCTTGAAAGTCGCGGCGGTTTCGGTCGCGCTCATGACTTCGCTCCCGAGGCCTTCGCCTCAAAACCCTGCATCACGGTGTTCCAGCCCAACGTGGCGCATTTCACGCGCAATGGAAATTTTCGAACGCCCTCGAGGCTGGCCAGCTGCTCGAGCTCCGGGGGCAGGCCGGAGACGGGCCCATTTTCCAGCATGAGCCGCTTGAAGGCGGCCACGAGTTCCTTGGCTTTGGCGACCTCGGCGCCCTCGAGCGCCTCGGCCATCATCGCCGCCGACGCCTGGCTGATCACGCAGCCGTGGCCGGCGTAGCGCAGCTTGGTGACCACACCGTCCTTGAGCTCGGCCGTGATCTCGAGCTCGTCGCCGCACACCGGGTTGATGCCGTGGGCGCGAAGGTCCGCCGGATCGAGCTTGCCCTTGCGCGTGGAGGAGCGGAAGTAGTCGAGCAGCACCTCGCGGTAAAGATCCTGAAGCTCCGCATCCCCTTCCATCAGCGCACCCCCGCTTTCGGCTTGACCCTGAAAAAATCGAGCGTGCGCTTGAGCGCGCGCGCGAACGCCGACACGTCCGATTCGTCGTTATAAAGGTAAAAACTGGCGCGCGCGGTCCCGCCGCACTGGAGCTTATGCATCAGCGGCTGGCAGCAGTGATGCCCCACGCGCACGGCCACGCCCTCGAGATCGAAGGCGGTTCCCACGTCGTGCGGATGGAGACCGGGAACATTGAAAGACACCACGCCCGAGCGCTTGGCCGGGTCCTTGGGACCGAGCACCATCATTCCTTCGGCCTCGAGTAAAGCCCGAGTCTTATCGGCCAGAGCGTGCTCGTGCGCGCTGATCGCGTCGAGGCCGACCGCCGTCAAATAATCGAGCGCGGGACCGAAGGCGACCTGGTCGGCGAAGTTGGGAGTGCCCGCTTCGAACTTGTACGGCAGGGCGTTCCACGTCGACTTCTCGAGCGTGACGCGCGAGATCATGTCCCCGCCGCCGAGGAAAGGATCCATCGCCTCGAGCAACTCCTCGCGGCCCCAGAGCACGCCGATGCCGGTCGGGCCCAGCATCTTGTGGGCGGAAAAAGAGACGAAGTCCGCGCCCCAGGCCTTGAGATCGATGGGGCGGTGGGGGGCCCATTGGCAGGCATCGACATGCACCGTTGCCGTTGCCGCTTTGCCGAGTTTGATTAGCTCCAACACGGGATTGACCGTTCCGATCGCATTTGAAAGCGCCGTGAAGGTAAACAGCTTGGGGCCCTCAGCAAGAAGTTTTTTAACTTTCTCCAAATCGAGCGTCCCGTCCGGTTCTACTGGAACATACTTAACGACAACGCCTCGTTCCGCGGCCAACAGCTGCCAAGGCACCATGTTCGAATGGTGCTCCATTTCCGTGGTCAGAACCACGTCGCCCGCTTTTAAAAATTTACGACCCCAAGCATGGGCCACAAGATTTATCGACTCAGTCGCGTTCCGAGTAAATATTAATGTCTCCGGCTTCGGCGCGCCGACGAACGCGGCCAACTTCGAGCGGGTGGCCTCGGCCATGTTGGTCGACTCTTCGGACAAAGTGTGCACGCCGCGGTGGACGTTGGCGTTATGCTTCTCGTAGAAGTCCACGAGCGCTTCAATCACCTGCCGCGGTTTCTGCGTGGTGGCGGCGTTGTCGAGATAGGCCAACGGCTTGCCGCGCACGAGCCGTTTAAGGATCGGGAAATCCGAGCGCAGCTTGGCTGGATCAAGTTTTTTCATAAGAGGGCCTCCCCCGCTTCCGGCATGCGCGCGCGCAGGGCGCTCTCAAGAGCCAGGCGCAGCGCCTCGAGCTTCACGCGTTCAACCATTTCTGAGCCAAAAGCATAGACTAATAGGCGGCGGGCCTCATCGGAACCCACGCCGCGGGAGCGCAGATAAAACAGCGCCTCAGGAGAGAGCTGGCCGATGGCCCCGCCGTGCTTGCAGGACACATCGTCGGCCAGGATCTTGAACTCGGGGTTGGTGTTGACCGAGGCGTCCTCGGAGAGCAGCAGATTGCGGTTGTAGACCTGTGCGTCGGTTTTCTGCGCGCCGGCGCGCACCTCGATAAGTCCATCGAAGACGAACCGCGATTTCTCATCTAGAACGGCCTTATACAGCTCGCGCGTGGTGCCCCCGACGGCCTCGTGCGAGACGACCGAGTGATGGTCGGCGATCTCGTCGCCGTGCAGCAGCGACAGGCCGTTGAGAGCGCAATCGGCGCCCTCGCCGGCGATCGCCACGCGCAGGTCCTCGCGCACCAAGGCGCCGCCCAGCGTGAAGACGTGCGACTCGTAGCGCGCGCTGCGGCCGACGCGGACCAACGTCGCCGCGGTGCGCACGCCGGAAGCGGCCTCGCGCTGCAGGCGATAATGCTTGAGCGCCGCGTTCTCGCCCAGCTCGACGTCGCACAGGGCGTTGGTCCAGAAAGACGCGCCCGGCTCGCCCAGCGACTCCTCAACGATCTCGGCTTCGGCGCCGGGCTCGAGCACGATCAGCGAGCGCAGATGCGCCATCGCCGGTCCGCGAGATGCGTCGGGCGCGGAAGCCTCGACGATGTGGATCGGGCGGTCCAGACGCACTCCCCGGCCGACGCGGATGAACACGCCGTCGCGAAACAGGCCGGCGGCCAGCGCCGCCAGCGGCAGACCCTCGGGGATTCGCTCGAGAAAAGGCCGCAGGGCCTCGGGCGAGTCGTCCAGCGCCTCGGACATTCCCTGAACCGTCACGCCCTTAGGCAGGCCCGAGAGGATCGAGCGCTCGCGGCAGAGGCGGCCGTTCTCGAGAACGATCTGGTAAAAGGCGAGCGGACACAGCGCCTTGCCCGCGGCCGCGCCGCGGCGTTCCGGGCGCTCGGCGGGCGCGAAGGCGGCGTCCATGAGCGGTGCGGTGGGAGTAAAGCGCCAATCTCCGCGGCGCGAGGTCGGCGCGCCTTGCGCCTCGAAAGAGGCCAGGGCCGCAAGGCGCGCCGACTCCAGCCACTTTGGTCCGCCCGCGGTCGCGGCCCGCGCCTCGCTTAGGCGGGCCTTGAGCGCGGGGGCGGCGGTCAGCGTCGGGCTCACGCGGCCACCTTCCCCGCGTCCTCGATCCAGCCGTAGCCCTCCTTCTCAAGCTGAAGGGCCAACTCCTTGCCGCCGGACTTGACGATCCGTCCGCCGGAGAGAACGTGGACGTAGTCGGGCACGATGTAATCGAGCAGGCGCTGGTAGTGCGTGACCAGGACGACCGCGCGCTGGGGAGAGCGGAGCTTGTTGATGCCGCTGGCCACAATCTTGAGCGCGTCGATGTCGAGGCCGGAGTCGGTCTCGTCGAGCAGCGCCAGCTTGGGCTCGAGCACGGCCATTTGCAAAATTTCGTTTCGTTTCTTTTCCCCGCCCGAGAAGCCCTCATTGACGGATCGGTTCAAAAAGGCAGGATCCATCTCCACGAGCTTTGCTTTTTCTTTTATGAATTTAAGAAAGGCGCCCGCGTCCATCTCGGGCTCACCGCGATGCTTGCGTAAAGCGTTATAGGCGGCTTTCAGGAAATATTTATTGGAGACGCCGGGAATCTCGACGGGATACTGGAAGGCAAGGAACACGCCCTCGCGCGCCCGGTCCTCGGGCGCCATCGTCAGCAAGTTCTTGCCCTGGTATTCGGCGGAACCCTCGGTCACTTGATAGCCGTCGCGGCCGGCCAAGACGTAGGACAAGGTGCTCTTGCCCGAGCCGTTGGGGCCCATGATGGCATGCACTTCCCCGGGCTTCACCTCAAGGTTCAGCCCCTTGAGGATGGCCTTCTCGGCAACCTTCGCGTGCAGGTTCTTTATCTTCAGCATCAGCCTACGCTCCCTTCCAAGGAAATGTTCATGAGCTTGTGCGCCTCGACGGCGAACTCGAGCGGGAGTTCGTTGAAAACCTGCTTGCAGAAGCCGTTGACGATCATGCCCACGGCGTCCTCGGTGGACAGCCCGCGCTGACGCAGGTAGAAAAGTTGGTCTTCGCCGATCTTCGAGGTGGAGGCCTCGTGCTCGAGCGTGGCCGAGGTGTTCTTGACCTCGAGATAAGGGAACGTGTGCGCTCCGCACTTGTCGCCCAAGAGCAGGCTGTCGCACTGAGAGTAGTTGCGGGCATGCGATGCCGTTTTGGCGATTTTTACCTGGCCGCGGTAGGCGTTCTGTCCGTGCCCCGCCGAAATGCCCTTCGAAATAATCGTTGATTTGGTGTTTTTTCCGATATGGATCATTTTGGTGCCCGTATCAGCTTGCTGATAGTGGTTGGCCAAAGCCACGGAATAAAATTCGCCGACGGAATCGTCGCCGAGCAGGATACAGGATGGATACTTCCATGTGATGGCCGATCCCGTCTCGACCTGCGTCCAAGAGATCTTCGACCGCGCCCCGGCGCATTTGCCGCGCTTGGTCACGAAGTTGTAGATGCCGCCCTTGCCGTTCTTGTCGCCCGGATACCAGTTCTGGATCGTCGAGTACTTGATTGCGGCGTCGTCCATGGCCACGAGCTCGACGACGGCGGCATGCAGTTGATTTTCGTCGCGCATCGGCGCCGTGCAGCCCTCGAGATAGCTGACGCCAGCACCTTCCTCGGCGACGATCAACGTTCTCTCGAATTGTCCCGTGTCTTTGGCATTGATGCGGAAGTAGGTCGACAGCTCCATCGGACATTTAACGCCCTTAGGAATGTAGCAGAACGAACCGTCGGAGAAAACGGCGGAGTTAAGCGTCGCGAAAAAATTATCGGTATACGGCACCACGGAGCCGAGATATTTCTCGATCAGCGCCGGGTGCTCATGAACGGCCTCCGAGAACGAGCAGAAGATGACCCCTGCTTCGCCCAATGTCTTTTTGAATGTCGTCGCCACGGACACGGAGTCGAACACGGCGTCAACGGCGACATTGGACAGCATTTTCTGCTCGTCCAATGGGATCCCAAGCTTATCGAACGTGGCTCGAATTTCGGGATCGACCTCGTCCATCGAGTTCAGCTTCTTTTTGGGCTTAGGAGCGGAATAGTAAATGACGTTGTTGTAGTCGATCTTGGGATAATGGACGTTCGCCCAAGTCGGCTCGGTCATGCCCAGCCAGTGCTTGAAGGCTTTCAGCCTCCAATCGAGCATGAAGGCGGGCTCGTTCTTTTTCTTGGAGATAAGGCGGACGATGTCCTCATTGAGACCGCGCGGTACTTGATCGGCTTCGATCGCCGACTCGAAACCGTATTTATACTCGCGATCGGCAATCTCTTTTAAGTCCTGATTGGCCATATCGCCAGTATATCATTCCTGACTCTTTTAGTCAAGAATTGGCTTGCCAGGGGGCTCCAGAGCTGATAACTTATAGTCGGATGGACCATCTTCCCTGTCCGGCCTGCCACACCCCTCTGGCTCCGGAAGCCACCGGCTGCCATATCTGCCTACGGGCAAGATCCAGACAGGAGATCATGCGCGCTTACGCCCGTCTCCGGGAAGAGAAGAAACGGCGCCGGATTCTTCCTTTTAAGATAGGGGGCGGGGTTCTTATCTTGGGCGCGATAGCCATGCTGTCCTGGAAAAGACAAGAAGACATCAAGACCGCCGCCGTCACGGCTCGCGCCGCCGTCGGGCGTTGGTCCGAGGAAATGACCGACGCGAAGCGTTATCGCGACAAGCCCGCCGAGGCAGTTGAAACCCCGGCTGACCCCGAATCATCCGCTTCGCCGCTGCCGAAACCGCCGCCCGCCGATGACGTTTGGCGCGTTTCCGGCATGGTCTACGACCTGGCTACTTTGCGTCCGGTGCCCGACGCGAACGTCCTCTTCATTCGCGAGGGCATCTCTTCCCTGCACACCATGACGGATGAAGCCGGCCGCTATGAAGTGGACGTGCTTCGTGGCGCCGGCTGGGCGGTCTCCGTCCAAGCCGCGAACTACCGCGCGGGGCAAATCATGGATGTCGATCCCCCGTATCGGGAGCGCGACGCCGAAGCGCGGCGCGCGGCGGTCGAACATCTCTCCGAGGCCGACCTAGTACCGGCTCCAGTCGACTGGAGCCGCAAGCGTTCACAGGTGACGCTCGACCTCTTGACCGTGCCCTACGCCTGGCCTCAGCCCTAGATAGGCCGGGCCCGAGAGGCCCGGCACAGATGCCATTGAGGAAATCCTAATCGCATCTAGGCCTTCTGGCCCGTCTTTATTGCCCCCTCCGGCCCATGTGCCGATTCGATCCGGCGTGTATTATTTGGACAATGCCCCTCAAGAAACATCTCGCCGCGCTTTTGGCGGCGCTGCAGCTCGCCTGGTCGTTCTCCGCGGGCACATATGAAGCCCTGGCCCAAAATGTCCACTCGGCGCCAGTCCACGGCCAGGCTTCGGGCTTCAATATCATCGCGGTGCCTGCCACCGGCAATTTCTCTTCTTTGCAGACGATGCCGGTCATACAGCAAACCTCTTTGGCTGCGCCCCCGATCGCGGGTCTCACTCCCCTCGTTCAGACGCCCGCGGCCGTTGCAACCCCCGTTCTAGCAGTCACCCCGCAAGCCGTTCATCGCCTCCACAATAAAAAGAATCATCAGCTCGTCCAGCCCATCGCCCGCGACACTCCCGCGGAAGGATCAAGACAAGCCGGTGACGAGGCTTTCGCGGAGGTCTACCCAGAAAAACTGATCGAAAGCGCCGCAGGCTCCGCCGTCGCCGCGCCCGTTTCAGCCGCCGCACCGTCGGCATCCGCGTCTCTGCCGGCCTCTCGCCCCCGCCCCACTTCGCAGGTCGCGGCAGCTGCCGCCGACGTGGTGCCGGCTCCGGCCGCTCCGGCGCCGGTCCAAAGCGTCTGGCATAAGCCCGCGGTTCAAGCCGCGCTCGGCGCGGCCGCAATCGCGGGGTCTTTGGCCGCTTTCGGGATCGCCACGACCGGAACCATCATCCTGGGCGCTCTGGGCATTCCCTGGATCTTGAAGCTCGGTTGGCCGTGGAGCAAGAAAAACAGCGTATCAGGTCCCGAAGCGGTCAAGGATGTGGCCCTCGCCGGCCCGCTGATGTGGTTCTCGGCGGCATCGCTGTTGTCTTTGGTCTCTCTTGGACGAGGCTCAAGTCCGCTATGGTACGCTGTCAACGGCCTGGGTGTCGCTCAAAGTCTAGCCATCCTAGGCCAGCTCAACGCCTATAAAAAGGACCCGAAGGCCCTGCTCGCCACGGCGGCGACCATCGTCGGCGTCGGGGCCGCGATCGCGCTTGTCGCCACCCAGGCGATCCTGCCGCTGTCCGCCGGGCTCACGGCATCTTTCTGGGCGGCGATGGGACTGCTGTGGTTCCTTGACGCGCCGCAAGTCCAGCGCAACTACCACCTCTATGTAGAGAAGGGCCGCACGCCTGAAGGCATCTCCGCAGGCTCCAAAGCCTTATTGGTGCTGGGCAGCCTCATGCATTTCTACGCCGCGTTCATACTCATGGACGTGCCCTGGATGATCAACGCGGGCATCGCCGTCGTCATGGGTTCGACGATCCTGTCTCAGATGTACTTCCCGCACCCAGCCAACGCGGTTCTCGGCCCCATCGTGCTTGCCGTCGAGAAACTGATCTCCTTGTTCCGTCCCGCGAACGCCGCGGGACCTGCGGCCGCAACACCTATTGAGGAAGCCCGCGCGCTCGTCGCCAAAGAATTCGCGGGTACCGATTACACGCGCTTCAAAGGCGTCGGCGGCCAAGAAGCCCTCGCCTCCCTCGTCGAGAAGGTCAAGACCCTGCCCGGCCGCAGCGTGATCATGCTCGAAGCGCCGACGGCCGCCGGCAAGTCCACCCTCTCCGCCGCGATCGACAAGGCTTTGCCCGGCCGCATCGTCGTGTTCCCCGTGGACCGCTATTTCCGCGCCGTCGATGAGGTTCCCAAGGGAGTCGACGGTAAACCCGACTTCGATCATCCGGATTCTCTTTACCTTGAACGCGCGGCCCAAGACGTCAAGACCTTGCTTGAGGGCGGCCGCGTGGAATTGCCTCTGCATGTGATCAACGGCGGCACGCGCTGGGACAGCGGCGAGTTCCTGCAGCTGGACAAGGACGATGTCGTCATCATCGACTCGATCTACGCCTCGCACGAGTTCTTCGTCAAGGCCACCCAAGAACACAAGTCTCTCAACGTCTACCTCACGGCTCCGACTGCTGTGCGCTTCGCGCGGCGGCTGAAACGCGACATCGTCGAGCGCGGCATCTCCGCGGAAAAGAACCTTCAGATGTTGCCGCAAATCCTCATCAACGAGCGCGAGCATATCCTGCCCCTGCGCGCGAAAGCCGACATGGTCCTCAATCTTGTCGGCGAAGAAGAGCTCAAGCGTCTGCCCGAGACCTACGCCGAGATTCTGGCCAAGAACTGGGAGGTCGCCGGCAAGGACGCGGGCGTCACCGAACTATTCTCGCGCATGATCAGGGCCTCCGTCGCGGCCGATGCCATGCCCGCCCCCTTATCGGCCGAGATTCCGCAAGTCGACGTCACGGGGACGCCGCAGTCGCCGGACCGCCTGAAGACGCTCATCGATCAGGCCGTGCGCGCCTACACCAACGTGCAGGACGACCACGCCCATCAAAAGAACTTCTCCGACTTCCACGTCCACGCCGGCGTGGAGCTTGCCGACGGCCGCTGGTTCTCGGCCGGGAACGTCGAGCTAAGCCGCGAGCTCACGCTGTGCGCCGAGCGCGCCGCGATCGCGGCGGCCCTCGATAACTCCAAGATATCTCAGATCGTCAAGACCGTCATCGTCAGCAACAGCGGCGCGGAGTTCAAGAAATTGTGCGCCGAATGCCTGGGCTGGCTTTCCACCGGCAAGTATTTCTCGCCCGAGACCCAGATCGTCAGCGTGGCCCGCAACGCGGCCAGCGGCCGGTTCTCGCTTAAGATCAGGACGCTCAAAGAGCTTCTGCCCTTTCATGTCCCCTCATTCGGGCTTGCCTCGACCTCGGAAAAACCCATCGACTCGCTTAAGCTCGACGTCAGCCCCCGCGCCGCCGCCTTAAAACCCTCCGACCGCGAGCTCAAAGGCCTGATGTCCCGTGCGCGTGGCGCCTATGTCGCCGGCTCCGCCGAGAGTTTTTCGTCTAAACCGGCGGCCGCGGCCGTAAGCCTGGCGCCGTTCGGCCGCGCCAGCGCCGTCCGCTTCCAATGGGCGCCCCGCTTCAGCGAGGCCGAGGACCTTCAGGCCGCGTCGAACGCTTTAGAAAAAACCACGCGCTTGCAGACGCGCCTGCGCACGGTCCTGCGTTTTCTCGATCGGGTAACTTTCGGAAAGCTGCATCTTGAGGATCGTTTTCTCAGCGCGCCGAAGATCACCGCCCTCGCCTATTACGGCAAAGACACCGACATGCCGCGCATCCCGAGCTTAGGACGGCTCGTCAAGCAGGGCGCCTCCAAGGACACCCTGATCCTGCGCATCGAGAACGACCGCATCGCCGTGCGGACTCTCGACGAGTACATGCCGGAAATCTACGGCCTGCCCTAGAAGCCAAACTCCCACCCGCGCGATTTGGTACTTTCTTCAGCGTGCTGAAGACCCTGCCCTTGCTGTTGGCGCTATGCGCCGCTTCCAGAGCCTACGCGCAAACGACCTCTGAAGCTCCCGCCTCCACGGCGACTGTGCGCGGGGTGCACTTCACCGGCTGGGCCGCGGGCGTGCCCAAGGTGCGGCGAAAGTTCATCGCGGACATGAAGTCCGGCGGCTTCAACGCGGTCGCCATCGCGCTCAAGGACTACGAAGGACAAGTTTTCGTGCGCTACGTTCCCTTGTCCATGCAAACCGGCGCTTTCGTCAACGCGATCCCGGACCTTCCTGGAACGGTCCGCGATTTCAAGGAAGCCGGCATCTACACCATCGCGCGCATCGCGATCTTCAAGGATGACCACCTGGCGCGCGCGCGGCCCGATCTGGCCGTGCACTTTCCCGACGGCCGCATCTGGACCAACGACAAGGGCACGGCCTGGGTCGATCCCTATCAAAAAGAGATATGGGAATACGCCGTCGACATCGCTTCGCGCGCGGCGGTCGCAGGCTTCGATGAGATCCAATACGACTACATCCGTTTTCCTTCAGACGGCAAGACTCGCCAGTGCCGGTATTCGCGCAAGGACCACTCTCCCGCAACGGCCTCTGAAGCCCTGCGCGGGTTCCTGACCATGGCGCGCGAACGCCTCAAGCCCCTGGGCGTCAAAATATCCATCTGCACCTTCGGCCTGACGACCAGCGTCGACAACGGCATGGGCATCGGCCAGCGCCTGGAACAGATGGCCGACCTCGCCGATTACGTCTCGCCTATGATGTATCCGTCTCATTACGCCAAGGGCGAGTACGGCCTTAAAAACCCCAATCGCCAGCCGTACATGACGATCCACCATGGGATCAAGGACGCCCTCGGACGCCTCGGGGGCAAGCCCGAGACGCTGCGCCCCTATCTTCAGGACTTCTCCATGGGCGTGCGCTACACGCCCGCCCACGTGCGCACGCAAATCCTCGCAGCCGAGAAATTGGGCGTGCGCGGCTGGATTCTGTGGAACGCCCAAAACCACTATTCCTGGTCGGCAGTCCAAGCCGGACCGATCATCAGTCCCGAACCCGCCGCGCCGCCGTCCAAGGATAAGCCATGAACAGTTTCCTCGCGATCGGACTCGCCGTAATCGTCGCGCTGCCGGCCGCCGCCAAGTCCAAAGTGGTCCCGGCGCTGGCGCCGACGGTTCCGGCGGTTCAAGAAAGCCCCCGCGCCGACGACGCCATGGGCGTGAGCATCCATCGCCTGCCCAACGGCCTGACCGTCTATCTCAGCCCCAACAAAGGCGAGCCCCGCGTCTCCGCCCGCATCGCGGTGCGCGCCGGCTCCAAGAACGATCCCTCCGACAGCACGGGAATGGCGCATTACCTCGAGCACATGCTGTTTAAGGGCACCACGCGCCTAGGGACGCTCGACTACGAGAAAGAGCGGCCGCACCTGGAGCGCATCCGAGAACTGTACGAGGAGCTTTTTAAAACCAAGGATGAGGTCGGTCGCGCCAAGATTTACAAAGACATCGACGCCGTCAACGGCCTGGCCGCGAAGTCCGCCGTGCCCAACGAGATCGACCGCTTCTATCGGAGCATCGGAGCCAACCGGGTCAACGCGTTTACGTCCCATGAGAGCACCGTCTACCAGGTCAGCATTCCCGCCAATCGGCTCGAGGCTTGGGCCGTGCTGGAAGCCGAACGCTTCAAGAATCCGGTTTTCCGCCTTTTCCAAACCGAGCTCGAGACCGTCTATGAGGAGAAAAACCGCAGGGATGACAACGCCGAGAGCATCCTCTACGATGAGATCGGGAAGAACCTGTTCAAGATTCACCCTTATGGAAAAGAAATCATCGGCCGCCTGGAGCATCTCAAGAACCCGTCGCTCTCGAAGATGTACGCCTTCTACGACAGCTGGTACGCGCCCAACAACATGGCCATCGCGCTGTCTGGAGACTTCGACCGGAAGTCGGCCCTTGACCTGATCAAGAAGCATTTCGTCTCTTGGACGCCGCGTCCGCTGCCGGAGCTGCCCAACTGGGAGCTGCCGAAGCCGAAGAACGCGGAGAAGCACGAGGTGAAATACGAGGCCGAGCAAAAAGTCGTTCTCGCCTGGCTCACCGTCTCCCACGCGCACCCGGACGCGGACGCGCTCAACGTCATGGACATGATCGTCGACAACGCCGCGGCGGGCCTGCTGAATCTTCGCCTCAATCAAGCGCAGAAGGTGAAGGCCTCCGGCTCGTATCCCGACGCAAACAACGACGCCGGCTCATGGAACGTCTGGGCGACGCCCAAGAAGGGGCAATCGCTGGAAGAGGCCGAAGCCCTTCTGCTGGGCGTTCTCGACGCCCTGAAGGCCGGGGACTTCACCGATGAGGACGTGGCCGCCGTCATCACGGATTTCGAGATCAACGAGAAGGCCGCGCTCGAATCCAACGAGTCCCGCGCCCAACTCATGGCCGGCTCGTTTCTGGCTCTGGAACCGTGGGACCGAGCCGTCGGCCGCCTCGACCGCATCCGCGCCGTCACGAAGGCCGACGTCGTCCGCGTCGCCAAAAAATACATAGGCGCCGACCGCGTCACCGTCTATCGCCGCGACGCCAAACCGGAGATCGTCAAGATCGCCAAGCCTTCCTTTACGCCCGTGGCCATCGACCCCTCTCGCGAGTCGTCGTTTTTAAAAGAGCTCCTCGCCATCCCGGCCGCGCCCCTCGAACCGCGCTGGCTGGTCGCCGGCCGCGACTATCAGATCACGCCTGTCGAAGGCGGCCGCCTGTATTCGACCAAGAATCCCTACAACGACTTGTTTTCGCTCTCCTTCCACTTCGAGCGCGGCTCCCGCACGGAACGCGAGCTGTGCGCCGCAGTCGACCTCCTCGAACTCTCCGGCGCCGGCCCCTGGACCGCCGACGAGTTCAAGAAGAAGCTTTACGCGCTGGGAACCAGCCTCACTTACTCCTGCGGGGAGCAGGATTCCTCGGTTCATCTGACCGGTCTCGACAGGAATCTCTGGGACTCTCTGCAGCTGATGGCGCAGCGCTTCGACTGGCCCAACATCGAGTCCGGGACTCTCTCCAAGATGATCGACGTGGCACTCGGGTCGCGCGAGGATGAAAAGAAAAATCCCGGCGCCGTCCACTATGCCCTCGGCCAGGTCGCCATGCGCGGCCGGGACAGCGACGTGCTCAGGCGTCTGTCCAATGCCGAGCTCAAGGCCCTTGAGGAGTCGCGTCTTAAAGCCCTCATCCGCGACTTCCCGCTGCACACGTGGCGCGCGGCCTACGTCGGCAACCGATCCCACTCCGAGATCGCCAAGCTGCTCGAGAACGGACGCCGCCTGCGTCCCTCGCCCCCGCGAGCGCCGATCAAGTTCCTGCGCCCCAGCGCCCCGCGCGTGCTCTTCACCCAACGCGATATGCTCCAGGCCCAGGTCGGGCTGTTCGCGGCCGATGAGACTTTCGACCCCAACCGCGTCGTCGACTATCAATACTACTCCCATTACATGGGCGGAAGCCTGAGCGGGGTGATCTTCCAGGAAGTGCGCGAGTCCCGGGCCCTGGCCTATTCCGCTTCAGGCGGGCACACGACCATCACCGACAAAGGCGACGACACTCAAATCTGGGGCCAACTCGGCTGCCAGGCCGACAAAACGCCCGAAGCGGTCAAGCTGATGCTGTCCTTGCTCACGGACTTCCCCTCATCTGAAAAACGCTTTCGCGAGGCCGCCAGAGCCATCGAGGAATCCTACCGCTCCAATCCCGTGCCCTTCCGCTCGATTCCCGCGACCGTGATCGGCTGGGAAGACCAAGGTGTCGAGGGCGGCGATCCGAGACCGAAACGCTTGGCCAAGGCGCTCAAATACACTTTGCCGCAGTTGGAATCCTTGGCCAAGAGTTTTAAGGGAAAGCCCATGACCGTCTGGATTCTCGGCCACCGCGATCGCGTCGGCCTCGACGCGCTGAAGTCACTGGGCGACTTCGAAGAAAAATCCCTCGATTCATTGTTCCCTTACTGAGCGACTTCGTCTTTTATGAAGGCTGCGACGTTCTTGCTCAAGGGATCGAGTTCTTTTTTGAGCTTGGCCTGCTCCTCAGGAGCGAGGGGAGCGGCGTCCAACTGCTTCTGGATATCCGCCAGTGCGCCGGCCAACTTCCCGACTGGAAGGTTCGCCTGCCTCCCGCCGCCTTTAAAGTTGGACACGGAGCCATTGGCGCGAGCCATCAATTCGGATCGGTTCCTCACGCCGTAATGAACGGAAGAGGCCACGGCGCCAACTCGACCCTCGGGCCTGGCCGCTTCCGGCGCTTTCTTGACGTCGGCGATCGCCGTCTCGTCGTCAATGACTCGATCCTTGAACCGAAGCTCGGCGGAAGAGGCGCCGCCGGTCGCATCCAGATGCTCGGTCACTTCGAGTTTCGGAGCCAGAGACAGCGACGAGGCCGAGTCCTCCGCCGCGGGCGATGCGGCGGAAACGGCGCGCGCATCCACGGACGTCCTCTGTTCAGCGCCGGTCCTTGCGACAAAGGGCTTGGCTTGAATGTCGCTTTGTTCGGAATACGAGGCGCCGAAGACCGGCGCCTCGGACAATAGATATCTGGTGGCGGCAGTTCCGCCAACCGCGGCGACGACCGCGAAGCTCAGCAAACCGATGATCAGCGCTTTCATATCTCCCCCGACGGCATCCTCAGTATAGCCGCGCTTTGTCGTGGCGCAAGAAGAAGAGGGGATTTTTACTGAATTTTTACCGAATTGCGCTCAAGCCGCGGGCGTGGACAACTCAGCGGCGAGCTTGGCGATGGCTTCATCCCCCGGAAAGCGCGCCACGGCCGCGGCGATGCGTTTGACGGCCTCCGGGGTCCGGCCCAACGCCATCAAGGCGCGCACACCGTTGATATGAAAAGCACGCTCCTCGGGATATTTCTCCACGGCTCGGCCGCATAGCTGGGCGCATTCACCCATGCGTCCACTGCGTCCATACACCGCGGAAAGCCCCAACCACGCGTATGCCTCTTGGCCTCGGTGTTCGATCCACTCGCACAACGCCTCGGCCTCGCCGTACATCTCAAAGCCCATGAGCGCGGTGAAAACGTCCTCGAGGTACCGGTCGCCGGAGCCTCCCAGGGTCTGAATATGACGCAAAATCTGCAAAAAGTGCCGGCAGGGCACCCACGCGTGCTTTTCGCCAAGGGGCAGGCGCACCAGCCGACGCATGTCTTCGGGCGTGAATCGTCCCGCCTCGGGCATGACCAGCAGGATGGGCTTTTCCTCTCCGGGCCAGGGCTTGAGGCGGCCGAAGGATATCCGCACGCCGGCGGGAATCACGAGCTTCCCCACGGGCAGTTCATGATGCCTGGGGCCTTCGTCGATGGCGCGGCCCTCGGACAAGGCGCGGACCTCATCCCACGGCACGGTGACGAATAATCCGGGGTCGAGATACAGGCGAATGCCGGCGAAGCGATGGACCGCGCGCAGCAAAGTGAACACTTGGCCGGGAGTGTGCCCCATCCACAGAAATTCCTTGCCTTTGGGGGTCTTCAGGCGGCGCGCAGACACGAAGTCGCGCACGCGGTCGCGCGCCGGAAACACGGGCACCCAGACGCCGCCCAATTCGAGGTCCTTGTCCGCCCACACCGGAAACGAGCTGTCTGGCTTGGTCACGCGCTTAATCTCGCCTTCCTCAAGCGGGGTGTCCAGGGTCAACAGGTAGGTCTCGGAGCGCATCAGCTCCTTAAACAAGGCCGTGCGCGGAAGACGTGGATCTCGCGCCGACCGCCGGATCAAGTGCTCGAGATTCTCAACCATCTTACCCTCACTTTAACCCCGCTACCGGGTGGCGTCAAGACCCATTTCGACGGCCGCAACAAAAGGCCCACAACTCCCTAGGCCCAATGAGTCTCCGTAATTCCCCTATGGACCCATAGCGCTTCGAGGCTTTCTCGATAGAATAGATGCTGCCTCAATCACGGAGGAATACCTGATGATTAAGAAGTCCCTCGCCGCGCTTCTCTCGATATCCCTTTTCGCGACCGGGCCTGGGGCCGCGTCCGCCCAGACGATGGGACGCGCCGCTATCGTCGCCGTCAACGCAACGCCCATGACCGTCATCAGCCTTCACAGCGGGGTCCAGGCGGCTCCCGTCTTGAACATGACCATGCCTGTCCTCACGCCGAACGTCATGATCATGTCTGCGGCCATGACCCCCGCCGCGCTCGCGGCGGGAAAGCTCGTTCCGGCCGCCCAGGCCGTGGCCGCCGCGCCGGTCGCCGCCTCGCCGCTGGCCGCCATCCAGTCAGACAAGGTCGACGACAAGGTTTCTGCGCTCGGCGCATTGTTCGATAATGCCTCCCTCAATGCTGCTGCCCCTCTCGAGCTTGGACCGAGCCCTGCGACCATCGCCAAGATCGATGAATATCGCTTCTCGGAAATTCCCGCCCTCATGGTGCAGGCCAAGCTCAGGGAGGCCGTCTCTTTAGATCCCTACTTAGGTGTTCGACTCTCAGACGCCCAACAGTCCTCGCTCGTGATCGCTCTCATGAACGGATTGAACGCGCGTTGGTCGACACGGGAAGTCATCGCTAAATTCATCGATCAGTTTGCACAGCCCGCTCCGAAGTTGTTCGGGGCCGTTGCGCCGGTAAATACTCAGTGGGTGAAGAACGCCAAGGCAGAGTTCAAGAGAAAATACGTCGGCGGTTTCGACGGCCCCCTCATCAGCCTGCCCGCCAAGTCCAAGGTCGGGAAAGATGATCTGGCGCAACTGCCGGATGCGGTCCGGGATGAAGTCTTAAAACTCCTGAATCATAATCTTTCGCCTGACGTTTACAAGTTGAAACTCAGCGGCGAAGAAATCTATGCCGTGTACCTGAACGACGGCCTTGTCAGCGAGGAAGTGTCGCTGTTCGACGCGGTCGGCCATCAATTCGCGTACGGAACCGCCGAGGAAGTCGGCGGCTTCCACTGGCAGCCGCTGGCCGTCCAGAAGGTCCGCACTGTCGAGCCGGGCAACACCGGCATCGCGGGCGGCGGTATTTATCAGGCGGTCGACGAGTTTCGAAGGAACAACTTGAGCCGCATCATCGCCATCAAGGGCGTCACCGGCGTGGGCATCGGAAACGCCAAAGGCCCGATCGGCTATCCCGTCCTTCTCGTCAATCTCGACGGCCTCGTGCCGGAGGAGACGGTGGACGCGGCCATCAAGGCACTCCCGGGATATAACGGGAAGATCCACATCCGATACGAATACGACAGCTTCAAGCCCCAAGCCTCCGGCGGACAGAACATCATGTCGCAGAGCGCGCTCAATTCGTTGTTCACCCGCTGGAAGTCGAATGTCGCCGCCCAGACGGAGACCGATAAGGACGACGCTCTCTCTAAGCCGAAACTCGATGACAAAGCCGGTCACCATAGCCCCTTCATCAAGCCGTCCATGTATCACAACCTCGTGCAAGCCGGGTTGAAGCCGATCATGGATGTCCGCGAGCTCATGAAGCCCGGCGCGGAAGCCGCGCTTCTCAAAGCCGGCTTCAAGAGACTCTCCGATAAAGAAGGGACTAAGATCTATGTCCTGCGCCGGGGAGCCGACATCAACAACAGCCAGCGCGCTTCTTTCTACAAGAATGGCGCGGCAAGCCTCTTCTCGATTTCAAAGCCCGAGTCCCAACTATTCACCGAGACGATCAGCATCGACGCCGAGGGCTACATCTTCAACGAAGTCGTGTCCTTTGACAAATCGGAATTCAGCAACAAAGACGATCACCATAGCCCCCAGCGTCGATAGTTCCCGCACCCGCGGGTTGCGTGCATAAGCGTTGGTCATGAAGGCTAAAAAACTCCTCGCCGGCTTCGTCACGTTCACACTCACGAGCGCCGCTTTGCCTTTGAGCGCCTCTGCCCAAAACATCCGCATCGCACAGCCGGTCATGCCGGTTATCCCCGGGGCAATGGGTCTCCTGCCGGCTGGCCCCCTATCTCTCGCTCCCGTGCTCGCGGCTCCCCATGCGCCGGCCGCCAAGATCGTGGCCATCGCGCCGGCCGAGAGTTCGCCCCTGGCCGCGATCCAGTCCGTGGAGGTCGCCGATAAAACTCCTGCGCTCGGAGAGTTGTTCGATAATGCCTCTCCGGCAAGCGGGCCCGAGCTCGTCTTCGATCCGGCGATAGTCCACAAAGGCCATGCCGATGAGCTTCAAAGCGCGCTGGCCAAAAACCGCGGACAACTACTCTCTTTCTTGAAGGAGAATTACTCCATCACCGAAGCGGATGTCGCTTCCGGGACCGTTCAACTGCGCATCCTTGGCGCCCGGACATTATTTCGCAAAGCGGGACAATGGCGGGCGGTACTGTATGAATTCTACCTCCTCCGGCCGGAAAGAAACGCCGTCGACGGCGCCGTACTGCCGAATGGGTCCCCTTTTTCGGGCAATGTTTGGCAGTTATGGCGCGGACGTTTCCGGGCTGGACTAGGTCTTGATCTCACAATGCCCGGACAAGAGCATGGACAATCCTTTGCCCGGTTTCTCAGAGGATCAACCCTCGAGGAACTTAAAGCCGCTCTCCGGCGTGATCATGAAAAACACTAAAAGATTCGCCGCCAGCCTCCTCGCGTTCACCTTCTTATAAAAACTGTCGCCCTTGACGACACCCCGACCTGGGGCTACACTCGGTTTGTGGATGAAGAAGCCCCCGCCGCAAACTTCGCCTCGCCCAAAGACAAGCTGATCCTCATCGTCGATGACGAGGAGACGATCCGCACGTTCCTGGGCATATGCCTGACCACGGAAGGCTTCGAGGTGCTCACGGCCATCAACGGCATCGACGCCGCCGAGAGGCTTCAGGAGCGCACTCCCGACTTGGTCGTCTCGGATCTGATGATGCCCCGTCAAAGCGGCTATGAATTCATCCGAACGCTGCCCGGCGCGGGCCTCAACCGCGTCAAGCTGTTCGTCATCACCGGCAGCGTTCTCGATGATTCGACCATCGAATTGATCAAGCACGAAGCCGGGGTCCACGAGTTCTTCACCAAACCCCTCAAGGTCAAGAATTTCGTCGCGGCCGTGCATAAGCACCTCAAAACCGCCCCCACCCCGCACCGCGCCTAGGCGGCCGGGCCCGGCGGACGTTTCTACCCTCTATGGATATGGCAAAATAAGAGGATGATCGTGAGCATCGGCGTTCGAAAGGTCACCCAAATCGGCAATCCGATCCTGCGCAAGGTCCTGCGCCGCCTCAAGCCCGAAGAGATTCGCTCCGCGGAGATACTGCACCTAGTCAAGGAGATGGCCGCCACGATGCAGGAGTACGACGGCGTCGGCGTGGCCGGCAACCAGGTCGGCGAGGATCTGTCCGTGTTCGTGATGGGCCTGCCCAAGGGCACCAAGCGCCACCCCGACGGCATCACTCTCATCGCGGTGTTCAACCCGGTGATCAAGCCCATCGGCGACGAGTACGAAGAGGACTGGGAGGGGTGCCTGTCCGTGCCCGATCTGCGCGGCATCGTGCGCCGCCACAAGAAGCTCGAGCTCTCCGGCCACGGCATCGACGGCAAGCCCTTCAAGAAAATCTACGAAGGCTTCCCCGCTCGCGTGATCCAGCACGAGACCGATCACCTCAACGGCCTGGTCTACCTCGATCGCATGGACGGCCTCAAATCCCTCAGCTACATGAGCGAGATGAGCCGGCGCGGCTAGCCGTGGCCGCCGCCATCGAGACGACGGCGCTTACCAAGGATTACCGCTCCCCGGTCAAGGAGCCAGGGCTGTGGGGCGGCGTCAAATCTCTTTTCGACCGCAAGTATAAGGACACCCGCGCCGTCGACGGGGTCACTTTCCGCATCGAGGAAGGCGAACTGGTCGGTTTCTTGGGGGCCAACGGCGCCGGCAAGACCACAACCCTGAAGATGCTGTCCGGATTGCTCACCCCGACCTCGGGCGCGGCAACGGCGCTGGGACACGTCCCCTGGAAGCGCGAAACCTCCTTTCAACGCTCGATCTCGCTGGTCATGGGCCAGCGCTCCCAGCTTTGGTGGGAGATCCCGGCGTATGAGACCTTCCGCCTCAACCAGGCTATTTACGGGTTATCGGAGTCGGACTTCCGCGCCCATCTCGACGAGCTCGTCGACCTACTCGAGCTCAAGGAGCATCTGGCGGTGCCGGTCAAGAAACTCTCCTTAGGGCAGCGCATGCGCGCCGAACTCGCCGCCGCCTTGCTGCACCGTCCGCGCCTGCTGCTGCTCGATGAGCCCACCATCGGCCTTGACGTGGTCATGCAGAAGAAAGTGCGCGAGTTCATCAAGATCTACAACAGGCGCTACGGTGCTACGATCATGCTCACCAGCCACAACATGACCGACGTCGTCGAGCTATGTAAACGTGTTATCGTCATCGAGAAGGGCCGTTTGCTCTACGACGGTCCGCTCGACCGCCTGGTCGAACGCTACGCCGACTACAAGATCCTGCGCGCGCGCTTCACCGCCAAGGTCGATTCCGCCGATCTTAAAAATCTAGGAACAGTGGTCAAGCTCGAGGACATGACCGTCACCATCGAAGTCCCGCGCGAGAAAATGGCCGCCAGCGCGGCCGCGCTGCTCAAGTCCTATCCGGTGGCCGACCTCAACGTCGAGGACGTCGCCATCGATGACATTGTTAGGCGCTTGTTCACGCACGCATGAAGAAGTATTTGGTCGCCTATAAGATCGCTCTGCAAGAGACGCTGCAAAGACGTTCGACTTTGATCATGGACCGGTTAGGCGGGTTCGCGGTCGTCATAAGCCTGTACTCCTTTTGGATAGCGCTGATCGGAGACAAGACTTCTTTCCTCGGCTACACGCGCCCTGAGATGCTGACCTACGTGCTCCTGCTCAATGTCTTGAGGTCCTTCGTCTTCACCGGGCGGGGCTGGCAGTTGGTCGGAGAGATATCCTCTGGGAAAATCTCGTCTTATCTGGTGCGTCCCGTGAGCTATCACGGCTATGCGTTGTCTCTCGACCTAGCCCAAAAAACAGTCCACGTCGTTTCTTCCATATTGGAGGTCGGTCTTTTGGCGCTGCTCGTGCGCGGCCAATTGTTCATGCCTCGAGATCCAGCCACCTATCTCTTGTTCGCGATGTCCGTAATCATGTCGTCTTTGCTTTTTTTCTTTCTCGAGTTCATGGTCAGTTCACTGGCTTTTTGGACGTCGGAATCCGGCGGCCCTCTTTTCTGCTTTGAACTGTTCCTGCAATTCGCCGCCGGCGCCTTCTTCCCTTTAGATGTCCTTCCCAAAGGAATCCGCACGGCCCTCGAGTCGACACCCTTCCCCTATATGGTGTATTTCCCGGTCCGCATCTTTTTGGATAAGGTAACGACCGCGGAAGCGATGCGCCTTCTCAGCATCGAGACCGCCTGGCTCCTGGCCGTCACCACGGCCGCCCTGATGGTCTGGAGACAAGGCCTGCGCGCCTACTCCGCGGAGGGCGGATGAACGCAACTGTTGTCGCCAACAGCCAAGGAATCTCGATCCTATGCAAGTACTGGCGGATCTGGCTGCGCACCGCCTCGATGGCGATGCAGGCCCAGCTCTCGTATCGCCTGGGCTCCTTCGGCTTCCTGCTCGGCAAGATGATCCGGCTCGTGTTCTTCTTCGCCTTCATGGCGGCCGTGTTCCAGCACGTCGAGAGCGTGGCCGGCTATTCGCTGGTGGAGACCGCCTTGTTCTTTATGACCTTCAACCTCGTCGACATGGCCGCGCAGATCTTCTTCCGGGGCGTGTATGGCGCGCGCCGCACCGTCAGCGAAGGAGATTTCGACTTTTACCTGGTCCAGCCGTGCTCACCGCTGTTCCGCATGACCTGCTCGACCGTCGATTTTTTGGACGTGGTGACCATCATTCCGGTGATTATCATGACCGGAATGGTCTTCGCCCGCCTGCCTCCGCTGGGCTGGGAGCGTTACGCGGCCTACGGACTGCTTCTGGTCAACGGCGTGGCCCTGATCTTCGCCATCCACGTCATGGTCGCCGGCCTGGCCGTGCGCACTCAAGAGCTCGAAAGTGCCATCTGGATCTACCGCGACATCATGTTCATGGGCAAGTTTCCCGTCGACGTCTACGCCCCGGCCGTGCGCTGGGCGCTGACCGTCGGCGTGCCGATCGCGGTCATGACCACGTTCCCGGCCAAGGCCCTTCTTGGACGCCTGTCCGCGGGGTGGATCGTCTACGCGCTGGCACTGAGCGCCGCGGCTATTCCCGGCTCCTACCTGTTTTGGCGGAACTCGGTGGCGCGCTACACCTCGAGCTCAAGCTGAAATACCCTCGTAATCGCCCAACGCTACCCTATAACGATGGATAAAGCCAGCCGCATCCAAGCCCGCACCCCCAGCGACATCACCGTCGAAGTGTTCACGGGACCGGTGGGCGGCATCCGCATCGGCGAGGGCACCCTACTCGACTTAAGCCTCAGCGGCTGCCTGCTGCGCTTTTCCGGTCAGCTCAAGGTCGGCTCGACCTATCGTCTGCACTGCACCTGGAAAGACGGCGTTTTGGATCTACCCGGGCGCGTGGTACGAGAGGCGGGACGCTCGGGAGATCCGCTGACCCCCCAATACGGCCTCGCCTTCAACCTCACTTATGATCAAGAAAAGGCCCTGCGCCTGCTCGTCGACTATGTCCGGCGCACCTACAAGCCAGAGGAAGGCGGGTTTATGAGCGGGTACTGGTCCGCCTAATATTTAGGCAATATCGAGCGACGCAACCCGGAAGGTGGGCGCGCCCAAAGGCCCTTCGAAGGACAAGTCCTCGGCCACTCCGTCGACTCGGGCCAGCAAGTCGAGAAGCTGACCGGACATCATGGCACCCTTGATGGGATGCGAGGCCGTGCCGTTGACGATCGCAAGCCCCGATATTCCAACGGAAAAAGCGCCCGACACGGGATCGACCATGTGCATCCCGAGAACCTCGGAGACCAGGATGCCGTCACGCGTATCGGCGATCAAATCTTCCCGCGCCGATGTTCCCGGCGCCAAGTACAGGTTCGACGCGCCCGGCCCGGGCATGTCCTTGTAGGAGCCGCGATAAGCGCAGCCGTTTGAACTCACGCCGGCGCGCGCGGCGCTGGCCGTGTCGTGGAAATACTCGCGCAAGACCCCCGCCTCGATCATCGCCTTGTCGCGCGTGGGCAGGCCCTCGTCGTCGAAGAGGCAGCTGGCCAACCCGCCGTGCCGGCGTGGGTCGTCGCGCAGGGTCACCAAAGGCGAGGCCACGCGCCGTCCGATCTTGTCGGCCAGCAGCGACCGCCCGCCTTGGACCTCCTCGGCCGAGAGCAGCTCTGCCAACAGCTCGAGGAACTCGCTTCCGATCCACGGCTCGAAGAGCACCGTGCGCTTTCCGGGCGAAGCGCGGCGCGCCCCGAGCAAAGACCCGGCCCGCCGCCCAGCTTCGCGGCCCGCGGCGGCGAAGTCGAGCGCCCCCGCCCGGCGTTCGGCACGATAGCCCTCGCCGAGCTGGACCTCAGCTCCGTCCTCAGCCGCCGCGATGAGGCTCACGCTGGCCGAGCCCCCCCGCTCGCTGGCGAACAGTCCGCTGGTGCCGGCGATGACCGTTATCCCTCGGCTTTCGCCGTACTCAACGCGCATGATCTTCGTGACGCGCGGCTGCGATTTGGCCGCGGATTCCGCGGCGGCCAAACGTCCTTCGATATCGTCCCAAGACGCGGAAAAAAGCGACTCGTCCCACAGCGCCGCGGCCAAAGCCGGGTCTTCGCCTCCCGATTGGGGGCCCGGCAAGGCGCGCCGCCGATCCGGCGCGGCATGGGGCAGCTGCTCGAGGGCCCGCGCGTACAAATCCTTGATCGCCGCCAAGTCCGCGCCGCCGGCGGAGGCAAATCCCACGCGCCCGTCGCGCGCGACCCTCACCCCCGCGCCCTCGGTCTCGCTGGCTTCTACCCCATCTCGTTCGCCTTCGCGCCGCGACAACGTCCGGTCTTCACCGCGTGAGAGATAGAGCTCAGCCGCGATATCGGAAGACTGCGCCTTCATCCAGGCGACCGCTTCGCGCGCGAGCGCTTCCAAATCCTTACTCATGGCCGCCTCATACGGGGAAATATGTCTTTACCCACTCGAAGTACCTACCCACATCTTTGACGACGCCGACGGCATCCGCTTCACGGAACTCCCTGCTGTCGTACTCGACTAAACTTTTTTCGCTGAGCACCCGATATAGGCGCTGGGATTGTGCTCCCACATTTTTATCTGTGATGTGCTGCTTGAGAAGTTGCACACCCTCAAGGTGGCTCTCCCCTGAAGAGCGAATCCGAGCCTTCTTTCCCAGAAGAGCGTCAGTTGCCGAAATCACACAGTGTACGCCCGCGAGCCCGGCTGCGTTCCAACGCCCTTTTTGAAAGGCCTCGGCCATCGTCAAATAGAATTCCTCCGCCTTTTTTAAGTAAGAAAGAGCTTCCTGCTCACTGACTGATCTAGTGCTTCTTTTCTTCGGACTCATTCAACAGAACCTCAGACAAGGGCTTGCCAGAAATCACCCGCGCCTCACGCACCATGGATTTAATGAGCTTATCTCCGCTACGCAAGCGATCCGCAAATTCGGCGGCCCCAATTACATAGGGCGCGAGCTGCACGCCGAAAAGGTCATAGAACTTCGATGTGCTGGCTTGGAGGGTCTCTTTCACTTTGGGGACCCGATATGAATCATCCAGCAATACCAGGAGATCTAAATCGCTTTTGCCGCTTGCTTCGCCCCGGGCATAGCTTCCAAAGATAGCCACTGAGATGCACTTGTTGCGCCCAATAGACTGCATAATGCGGTGGCCCATCGTGCTCGCTAGAAGTTCTTCCTCTTGGAACAGATTCCCCAGCGCGTTGGAAACCAGGTATCGCTTTCGACTAATCGCGAACTGGTGGGTACTGCCGACAGTATGCTTATGCAGGATTCCAGCTCGTACGAGCTGGGTCAGAGCCATCGAAGCTGCTCGAGGGCTAAGTCCTGCCCGACGCGCTATTTCACGTCCGCTTAACTCGTCCTGCATGAATAAAACCCTCAGGACAGAGATTTTGGAATGGGGGCCAAGAATTTCATCGAGTGCTTTGGATAGCATCATCTGATTGGCTGTATAATAAAGTATACGCGTGTATACTTAAGTATACAACCTCCGCTCCACGCCCGCAAGCCCTTCGAGGTTTTGCTCTCCTGCTAGCGCCCCAGGGCGGACCAGCCCATATAGAGGAACAGAAAGGAGACCAAAAGAAAGAACATGCCCCATTTCCGGCGCTCGAGGGCGATATAGGCGTCATTAAGCAGGTAGTCGCGCAGAACCGCGTTCATGCGCTCGATGAGATCCGGGCGGTATAAATAGCCGCACCCTAGCAGTCCGAACAGCACTCCTATGAAAATCTTGACTCCGGGAGTCATGGTCGCCTCCTACGGCGATCGATGCGACCATTTCCTCGCATAAACTTGGTCATGCCGCTGGATTATAGCGGTTCATGGCTGTGTCGATGTCGTTTTCGCGCACGACGTCCACGGCCTTGATCGCCAGGTCCAAGGCGGCGTCCAACCCGGCCTCCTCGGTCTTGCTGAACTTGCCTAAGACAAATGCCGAAGAGTCCATCTTCTCCGGCTGCGGACCGATGCCCACGCGCAGACGCGGGACCTCCTCGGTCCCGAAATGCTGGAGAATGGACAGCATGCCTTTCTGACCGCCGGCCGAGCCTTTCTTGCGCAGGCGTATCTTACCCAAGGGCAGCGCCAATTCGTCGTAGACGATCAGCATCTCCGGAATGGCCACGTTGTGGTACGCGGCGAACTGCTTCACGAACTCCCCGGACAGATTCATGTACGTCATCGGCTTAGCCACCCACAGGTCGCCGCGCTTGGCGGCCACGCCCAGGCCCTTGAAGTCCTTCCAAAAAGAGTCCGCCTCGCCGACCAATCGGTCGGCGAGGCGGAAGCCCACGTTGTGTCGCGTTCGCTCGTATTCGGAACCCGGGTTGCCGAGACCGACGACGAGCTTAAGCGCCACCGCGGAGGAAGATTACTTGCCTTCCTTCTTGGCCGGCTCTTTCTTGCCCGCGTCCTTGGCACCGGCCGCAGGGGCGCCGGGCTTGGCCGCTTCCTTGACCAGCTTGCCTTCCTCGTCCTTCTTGCCCTTCGTGGAGGCGGATTCGGGCTGAGCGGCCTCGGCGCCCTCGGCGGGAACGACCGCCGCGGGAGCGGCGACCTCCTCGACCTTGGCGACGGTGATGCGGATGACGGCGTGATCCGGAGAGTCCAGAAGCTCCACGCCCGCGGGCAGCTTGAGGTCCTTGACGTATAGGTTCTGGTGCAGCTCGAGGTGCGAGACGTCGACGTCGATGTGCTGCGGAATGGCCGTGGGAAGGGCCTTGATGCGAAGCTCGCGCAGGTCGATGGACATCATGCCGCCCGAGGTCTTCACGCCGGGGGCCTCGCCCACGACGACGAGAGGCACCTTCGCCTCGATCTTATTGGTCAGCGAGATGCGCTGGAAGTCGGCGTGCACCGGCCGGTCGGTGACCGGGTGGCGCTGCAGCTCCTTGACGATGACGGTTTCCTCGCCCTTGGCGTGCTTTAAGCGCAGGATGGCGTTGACGCCGCCTTTCTTGCGGGCGGCGATCAGCTCCTTCTCGGATAAGGCGACCTTGATCGACGGCTTTTCGCCTCCATAAACAACCGCAGGAATGCGGGACGCGGCCCGGAGGGAAGACAACTCTTTTTTGGTTCCCTTCTCGGCGCGGACTTCGACGTTCAACGTGATCTCCATGACTATGTTTTCTCCTAAATTAGACGAACAGCGCGCTGATGGACTTGCCCTGATGGTTGCGGGCGATCGCCTCGCCCATGAGGGGCGCGATCGACAAAACCGTCAGCTTCCCCCCGGCCAACGCGTGGACCGGGATCGAATCAGTAAGGATCATTTCTTCTAAAGAGGACTTTGCGATGAGATCGTGAGCAGCGCCCGAGAGCACTCCATGCACGCAGGCGGCATAAACCTTGAGGGCGCCATTTTCACGAATTTTATCAGCAACCTTGCACAGCGTACCGCCGGTGTCCACCATGTCGTCGAGAATGAAGCAGGTCTTGCCCTTGACGTCGCCGATGATGTTGTAGACCGAGGCCTCGTTGGGGCGCGGGCGGCGCTTGTCGATGATGACGAGCTGGGCGTTGAGGCGCTTGGCGAAGGCCCGCGCGCGCTCCACGCCTCCGACGTCGGGCGAGACGACGACGAGGTTCTTAAGATTCTTCTTCTTGACGTAGTCGATGATGACGGGCGCGGCGTAAAGATGGTCGACGGGGATGTCGAAGAAGCCCTGAATCTGCGCTGCGTGCAAGTCCATGGTGATGACGCGCTGCGCGCCGGATTCCACGATGAGGTTGGCCACGAGCTTAGACGAGATCGGCATGCGCGGGGCCGTCTTGCGGTCGGCGCGGGCGTAGCCGTAATAAGGGATGACCGCCGTGATCCTTCCCGCCGACGCGCGGCGCAGCGCGTCGATCATAATCAGCAGTTCCATCAAATTCTCGTTGACCGGCCGGCAGGTCGGCTGGATCAAATAGCAGTCGGCGCCGCGGACGTTCTCCTCGATCTGGACGTTGATCTCGCCGTCGGCGAAGCGCCCGACGTGCGTCTTGCCCAGCGGCACTCCCAAGTACTTGGCGATATCCTCGGCCAAGGGTCGATTGGCGTTGCCGGCAAACACTTTGAGGCCGCGAAGGGCCTTCACACCCTCCATCGGAAGAGGCTTCTCAACGGATTTATGGGCCATGCGCGCCTCCGGCTTAACGAGCGTTTTGATGGTCATCTCAGACTTTGTTCACTTGGCGCGCGCGCGCGATGGCAAGCGCGCCGTCAGGAACGTCGTCGGTGACCGTCGATCCGGCGGCCACCCTGGCGCCGCGGCCGATCTTCACCGGTGCGATCAAGTTCACGTTCGAGCCAACGAAAGCCTTCGCACTGATCACGGTCTTGTGCTTGTCTTTGCCGTCGTAGTTGCATGTGATCGTGCCGGCTCCGATGTTGACGTCCTCGGCGATGTCGGTGTCGCCGATGTAGGAGAGATGGTTGACCTTCGAGCCGAATCCGATCTTGGAGGATTTGACCTCGGTGAAGTTCCCGACGCGCGCGCGCGGGCCAATGATCGAATCCGGACGGATGTGGGCGAACGGGCCGACCGAGGTCTTCTCGAGCAGGCGCGCGGACGTCACGTAGGAGAAGCGCACCTCGCACTCGTTGCCAATGCTGGTGTCCTCGATATGGGTGAAGGGTCCGATGCGGCACATGCGGCCGATCTTGGTGTGCCCGCGCAGGATAACCCCGGGATAGATCACGCTGTCCTGGCCAATCTCGACGTCGGCATCGATGTGGGTCGACTGGGGATCGCGGATGGTGACGCCCGAGATCATCAGCCGCTCCAGCATGCGCTTGTTCAAGACGCGCTCGGCCGCGGATAATTGGGCGCGGTTGTTGACACCCTGGACTTCCTCGGCGTTGGAAGAGGCATAGGCGTGGATGCGGCCGCCTTTGCCGCGGATGGCCTCCATGACGTCGGTCAAGAAGTGCTCCTTCTTCGGGCCCTTGGCGCCGATTTCCTTGAGCCCGTTGACTAAGGCCGCGACCTCGAAGCAATAGGCTCCCGAGTTGACCTCGGTGATCGCCAGCTCCTTGGCGGAGGCCACCGACTCCTCGACGATGCGCTGCACCTCTCCGAGGGCGCCGCGCACGATGCGGCCGTAGCCCTTGGGATTGGGAAGGCGCGCGGTGAGCAAGGTCGCCTGGCCCTTGAGCTGCTCGTGGGTGAGGGCGAGATTGTAGATAGATTCGTAGGTGAGGAGCGGCGTGTCGCCGCACACCACCATGGCGGTCTTGAACTTCTTGAGAAACGGCAGGGCCTCGAGCACCGCGTTGCCCGAGCCGAGCTGCTTCTTCTGATGGATGATCGTGATCGGCCGGGAGATGCCGGCGGACTTGGACATCTCCGTGGTGGCTTCCTTGACCTGCTGCCCCTCATGGCCGACGACTACTCCGATGGCTCCGGGCTTGAGCGCGTTGGCGATGCGCAGGACGTAAAAAAGCATCGGCCGGCCGCCCACGTGGTGAAGCACCTTGGGGATGGAAGACTCCATCCGCGTGCCTTGGCCCGCAGCAAGGACCAGCACGCACAACTCACCTTGTCCTTTTTTACTCGCGCTCATATCCTTTCCTTTAAAATCGGCAATTCCCAGGCCTGGATTCGAACCAGGAATAACGGATTCAAAGTCCGCTGTGTTACCATTACACCACCCGGGAGTCTAAACCGGTCCCGGCGACGGCCTGGCGAAGCTCCTGCTCGTAACAAGCGAACACTTTCCTCTCCAGTAGCGCCCGGAACTCGACTGTGATCGGGTGCGCGACGTCCTTGAAGCTGCCGTCCGGCATCTTCCGAGACGGCATGCAAAGGATCAAACCCTTGTCGCTTTCGATCACCTTCAAATTGCGGACCACGAAACATCGGTCGAACGTGACAGTGGCGAAAGCCTTGAGCTTATCCTCTTTGCGCAGGTGGACGCGAATTTCCGTGATTTCCAAGTAGGGTCAACCGTGACAACTGGTCAAATAGACCTTCCAGGGATACGCCTGGATCCGGCGGACGACCCGCTCGCCCTCGACATGGGACGAGACGAACCCAAAAACCGAAGAGCCCGAGCCCGACATGCGCACCCCCTTCGCACCCGCTGATTCCAGAATACGACGGGCCTGCGCGACTTCCCTCATGACCGGCAACTCCGCCTGTTCCAGGCGGTTGAAAAGAAGCCCCCCCCATTCTCCGACGGGACGGCCTTTTTTCAGACAGCGGAGCAGTTTATCAAGTTGTGAAAGACGCGTCAATATCTCCGATCTTCGACGGGGCGGCAAAGCGGTGAAAACAGGCCCCGTCGGCGAGGGAAAGCCGGGCCAGACCAATATCATAAAAGGCAGGGATTTTTGGATTTTTACGGTTCTCAGGCGATCGCCGATGCCCGTGGCGCGGCAGAAATTGGCGGGATGCAGAAAAAAAGGCACGTCCGCCCCCAACTTGACGCCGATATCGAACAGCTTTTTCTTTCGGGCCGCCGTCAAATTAATATTAAAAATCCTGGACAATCCCAACAATGTCCCCGCGGCGTCGGAAGACCCGCCGCCGAGCCCCGCGCCCATGGGAATGCGTTTGATCAACGTGATCTTCACGCCGCGCCCGACCCCGAAGGCCCGGTAAAAGGCCTTGGCCGCCTTCATCACCAAGTTGTCGGGTCCGGCGGACAGGGGCATGGTGCCCAACTCGTCAACGATCTCCAGCGTCGGACGCTTTCCGTCGATGAACTCCATATCCAGCACGTCGTAAATATTGATCTTCGCAAAAAGCGTGGACAAGGTATGATAGCCGTCCTTTCGCTTGCCGGTCACTTCCAGGAACAGATTGATCTTGGCGGGGCACTGCTGCTTCATGGTTCGAACTCGACTTTGGGCTCGGCGCAGAATATCCCCAACTCCCAAAACCGCCCCTTGGCCTCCAAGCGCCGCGGCGTTTGGCGCGCTCGCCTGCGCTGAAAGTCCGTCAACGTCACCGTGACGCCGTCGTTGGCCGGCGAGATGGCGCCGGCCAGGGCCGCGTTTAAGTCCACGCGCCAAGCCGAGCGAGACAAGCTTTCCCGCGTCCACCCTTTGACATAGCGCGCGGGACCCGGCGCGAAAGCCTCGCCGGAGAGCGCGGCGGCGATGGCGTCAAAGGCGCCGTGCGCCGCTTCTTCCACGCGGGCGTTGTCGAGTCCCTCGACGGGGAAACGATCCATGGCGAAGCCGTGGGAATCGAGGCGCGCGCTCCAGGCCGTGGAGAACATCGGCCCCAGAACCTCGAAGATCGTCTCGTGGGGCGCGCGGAAAGTGAACAGCGCCTGCCTTGAGACCTCATGGCCCATGATGCGTCCCTTGAGTTCGCACAAGCCGCTGAACTTTTTGACGCCGCCCTGCACCGCGGCCAGGTGCCGGCGCCACAGTTCTCCCACGGCTTCGTCGCTAAAGCCTTTCTGCAGAGCGTCGGCCTCTTGTCCGGCTTTAGACGACCCCAGGCTTTGCGCACGGCGCCACGCGAGCCATGCGTCTTCGTCTTGCCCGAGCGCGCGCCTCACCGAGCCCAGATGAGCCCACACGGAATCGTCGTCGGCGATGGAGCGAACGGACGCCTCCAGCTCGACGACAGCCTCGGTGCTGCGGCCCTGCTTGTACAAGACCCACCCCAGCGAGTCGCGATAGGCGGCGTTGGCCGGCTCGACAGACAGCGCCCGTCGGATGAGCTGCTCGGCCTCGGGGAGCTTTTGGCCGCGGTCGGCGAGGGAGTAGCCGAGATAGTTCAGGGCCGGGGCATCGTCGGGGGTATGCGCCAGAAGGCGGCGGAACTCGGGCTCGGCCTCGCCCATCTTGTCCATCTTCTCAAGGATCGTCGCCAGCTGCCAGCGGGCGTCACGATCTTCGGGCTTGACGGCTAGGACCTCGCGCAGAAGCGTCACGGCTTCGGCGCGCTCTTCTTGGTCGTCATGGCCCAAGGCCAGGTAGTAGGCAATGCGGTCGTCCTTGGGCCAGCGCTTGCGGGCTTCCTTAAGGGTGCGCATGGCCTCTTTGGCGCCGCCCGCCTGCAGCTGGTAATAACCCAGACGCAGATGCAAAGTCGGATCGTCCTTGAGCGCGGCGCTGTCCTTCAAAAAAGACGCCGCGCGCGTGAAATCGCCGGCATGCTCGGCGTCGGCGGCAAGCCACGCGCAGGCGGCCGCGTCGTCGGGACGCTTTTCCTTCAAGCGCGCGAACTCGGCTCGCGCCGCGTCGAAATCCCCGCGCGCGGCCTCGAGCTCGCCGATGTGCGCCCACAACTCGTAATCGTCCGGTATCGCCGTCAATATTTTCCGGTATTCGGCGATGGCGGCGGCCGTGTCGTGGTAGACCTCGAAGACCTGGGCCAAGGTCGCCCGCACGGGATCGGACTGGCCGTCGTCGAGAGCGATCGACTGCCGCAGTTTCTCGACGGCCGCGCCGTAGCGTCCTTCTTGGGCGTCAAGTTTTCCCAACTCGTGAAGGACGCGGGCGGCGTGGTCGGGATTTTCCTTGCGAAAATGCTCGAGCAGGGCGCGCGCGCGCTTGGGATCCTTAGGGGCCACGAGCTCGGTCAACGACATGATGGCGTCGATAGAGGCGGGGTCGAGCTTGAGCGCGGCCTCAAAGGCCGATCCGGCTTCCTTCTCTAGCCCCCGCGACCACAGCACGCGCGCCAAGGTCATCTGCGACTTGCCGTCGCTGGGTGCTAGCTCCAGGCGCCGCCGCGCCCATTTCTCCGCGCGCGGCCAATCCTCGAGCTCAAGCGCCAGGTCGGCGGCCTCGCCCGCTAAAAACGCCGAGCTGGGATCGAGTGTGAGTGCCTTCTCGTAGGCGGCCAAAGCCTCGGCGTAAGCCCCGCGCCGCTCGAGCAAGGTCCCGCGCAGGTACTCGCGCTGGGCGGGCGCGGCCGAACCCGAACCGCCCGAGGAGGACGCCGCGGCGCTCGAGGCGAGAAAAAAGACGAGGGCGGCGAGTATCACTTGAGGTTTAAGTCCATGAGGACGGCGTCGGAGCCGTCATTGTAGAACTTCTTCCGTCGCCCGACAACCGCGGCCCCGGCCGCGGCATAGAACGCCAGCGCCCGCTCATTGGCCGCAGAGACCTCGAAGGATATCTTGCGGCATGCCCTTGTCTTTGCCGCGTCTTTCAGGGCCTTGAACAAAGCGCGCCCTACACCCTTGCCGTCTTCGGCCACGGCGATATCAAGCAGAAGGCAATCGTCGTCGACGAGGCGCGCCAGGATATAGCCGCGAGGCTCGCTCACCAGCAATAGGCTGTCGGGACGCCCCAACTCATGACCAAATGCCTCGAAGCTCCAAGCCGCGGCGAACGGCTTTGACTTCGCCAGTTCGGAAATCCACGAAATGTCTTCCGCCTCGGCGGGTTTAACGGTTGGGTTTTTCATAACCTGCCGGTTTGAGGTAAAAGGGCTTAAACGGCGGGGTTTTCTTGGCGCGAAACAGGCGCTCCGCGACGGGCAGAAGATCGGCGGCGTCGGTGTCGCCGTAGGCGACGACGATATTTTTCTTCTCCGCTTCGGCCCGCGCCGCCGGCCAATCCTGCGGCGTGCTCCAGATAGCCGCGCCTTGGGGCTTCAGTCGGACGAAAAGCTGGTGATAGACCTCTTCCTTCCAGCCGGGCAAGGCGGCGAGCACGCGCTCAGCGCCTGATTTCTCCGCCGCGGCCTCAAGGCGGCTGATCGCCAGCGCCGGGATCTTCAACTGAAAGCCCGCCGCCGCGGCAAAAGACATCCCGATGCGTATGCCGGTAAATCGTCCCGGGCCAGAGGCGGCGGCGACGGCGTCCAGATCGGTCCAAGCAAGCTTCGCTTTCTTGAGAACCGCCTCGACGATAGGTAGCACCGCCTCGTCATGCTTCTTCGACGCCCGGCACATCACGACGCGGCCTACGGCCACGGACAAGACTTCACCGGTCGCGTCCACGGCCAGTATGTTCACCGTCAGATATTAGGATTTTAAAGGCCTCCACTCACTGCGTCCGGACGCACTGAGTGGAGAGGTAGGCGCCGCGCGGTCCCGTCGCTTTGAATGAAGCTTTCCGCTGGGTGTGTGCGTGAGCCAAGGTCAGCTCCAGCCGATCTTTAGGCCAGACCCCGCCGACCGCGTCCGGCCACTCCACGACCACGGCGGCGCGAGGGTCGGCCAACAGCTCGTCGAGTCCCAGCTCCGAATCCTCGCCTTTGGCGACGCGGTACAAGTCGAGATGATGCAAAGTCAGGCGCTTGCCTTTGTAACGGTGCGCCAGCGCGAAGGTCGGGCTCGACACGCGGCCGCGATAGCCGACGCCGAGCGCCAAACCGCGCGCTAAAGTCGTCTTGCCCGCGCCCAACTCGCCGCGCAGAAGAATAAGATCGCCCGCCTTCAGGCGGCGCCCAAGCCGCGCGCCTAAGGCGATCGTCTCGGCCTCCGAACGCAGCGTCAGTCGCACAAGGTTTTGAAGGCCTGGGGCAGGAATTCGATCAGGTCCGTGGAGGCGACGGCCCACGGGGTCATCTCTTTGGCCGCATGCTCGCCGGCCACACCGTGCAGCCAGGCGCCCAAGGCCGCGGCTTTAAAAGAGAGTTCGAACTTCACGCGGCCCGATGCCAGCATCTGCGCCCACAGCCCCGCGATGAGACCGGTCAGCACGTCGCCGGAGCCGCCCTTGGCCAATCCGGGACCGCCCGCGGCATTGACGACCGTGCACGTGCCGGAGGAAATCAGCGTCCGATAGCCTTTGAGCAGGACGACTCCTCCCAGGCTTTGAGCCAGCCGCTCGGCGCACTCCTGGCGCGCGGATTCGATATCCGCCGTTTTGACGCCGAGCAGCCGCGCCGCTTCCCCCGGGTGAGGAGTGAACACGGAGGGATGCGGCCGCGCTTTCGTAGTCTGCTGCGCCAAGATATTGAGCGCGTCGGCGTCGATGACGGCGGGCAAAGAGACGTCCGACAGCAGCCTCAGGACGAAACGCGCCGCGTCAAAGTCCGTGCTCACGCCCGGCCCCAGCGCCATGGTCGTCACGCGCCGATCGCGAACGTACTCCTGAATACGACCCACCCCTTCGGGAAAAAACGCGCCCGCCGAGTTTTCGGGCAAGGCCAGCGTCATCGCCGACGGCACCGCGCCCGCCACCGTCGCCGCCGTCCCCGAAGGAACGGCGACCGTGACCAGTCCCGCGCCGGAATGCAAAGCCGCGCGCGCCGTCAGGATCGCCGCGCCGGCCATCCCGCGCGAGCCGGCCACGACCAGGACGTGGCCGTAGACGCCTTTGTGGTCCTCAGGTTTGCGTTCGACGAGCGCTGCGCGCAGCTCCTCTTTGGAAAACGGCTTGGCCGTCGTCATGCCGACGTGTCGAGAAGTTTTTTCCAGCTTTGCGGGATGCTGGTGCGCGGGTGCGGCATTAGGCTGGCCATCAACGTCCAGCGCGGGCGCACGGGCTTGTTCTTCAGCGGCATCCCCGCCTCGTCGGGCAGGCGGTCGGCTTTCTTGAGATTGCAGGGCCGGCAGGAGGTCACCACGTTCGTCCACTCATGCGCGCCGTCGCGCGAGCGCGGGATCACGTGGTCGAGGTCCAATTGCTCGGTGGCCTTGCGCTTGCCGCAGTAGGAGCATCTCCAGCGGTCGCGGGCGAAAACGTTGTGGCGGGTGAACGCCACCTCGCGATGGGGAATGCGGTCGTAGCGCACCAGCCGGATCACCTCGGGCACGGCAAAGCGCATGTTGGGCGAACTCACGAACCCCGCCGGCACCTCCACCCAATTCGAGGACGCCGCGACCCAGGCCTGGAAATCGTACGGGATGAGCTGATCGTCGAGAGCTTCGGCCAGGCCCATATAAACCAGAGTCACCGCCCGCCGCCAGTCGGCGACGGCCACGGCCCGATAACTGGTATTGAGGACCAAAGTCCGACTCATATCCCGATAGATTAACAGGCGCGGACGTTTAAATCAACGCCCCAAATGTCTCATCAGCATGGAACTTTTTGGCCCCCTCAATCGTATAACTACGTGAACCAGGCAGATAACCCCCACCTTCAGCTCCCAGGGCTCCGACGTCAAGACGTCGCAGAAAGCATGGGTCTTGACGTTTCCTGCTTCTGACCGCATTATATATGTATAATATACATACACAGATCGTCGGCTTTGAGTGGGACGAGGATAAGAACCGTGAAAATATCCGCAAGCACGGAATTTCATTCGAAGAAGCTCTAACCGCATTCAAAGATAAGCACGCTCCCTGTTCCTTCGATCCCGAACACTCCAACGAGGAGGACCGCTTCTTGCTCTTGGGAAT
>CXWL01014704.1_pt1 | contig 77533 bp, 55 predicted proteins | sample 590931 | NCBI WGS metagenome assembly CXWL01 (sample SAMEA3498368, study PRJEB10139) | groundwater metagenome | biome: water well; material: biofilm material | place: Germany | collected 2015-04-27
GTTGCATATAGATATCGCTTGGATGGACATGGAGTATCAGGGGAAGCCGTACACGCCCAAAGGGGCGAGCGGTTTTGGGGTACGCCTGCTAACTGAAATGCTCTCGTCTTGGAAGAAAATGTAAACCGATTTCGGCTTGAAAACGAAAAAGGCCGCCTTCGTAAATCGCAGGCGGCCTTCAAATTTTCAAACAAGTTAATTATTTTGACCAAGCCGGACCGGTATCGGTCCCAGGACCACTGATTCTCTTGGCTCCGTTTCCGGCGATATCACAAATCCAAATTGAACCATCGGTGGTGCCGAAAGTCAGCCATTTGGAATTGGGCGAAAAAGAGGGTTGATTGGTCGCCAAGCTTACACTGACCGGCGGGGCAAAAACCAGATACTTTTCAGTGAAATCGGATTTGGCAATATAGAGGCCACCGTCGGTTAGTCGGTTGTCGACATAGGCAATCCACTGGCCATCCTTCGACCAGGCCGGAGCAACGCCGTCACGAACCCGACTACCAAGCTTCGCCAATGAGTCAATCGAAGTCATCATGCCCGTCTTAGGTACTACCGCGATTCCCACAGGGTTGATCGTAGTCCCCTCAGTTTGCTTCTGCGGAAGGTAGAGTACAAAAGCAAAATCGCCTTTGGGACTGACTGTTGGCGCGGTCATCCATCCGGTAGCATTTTGCCAGTCTTTGCGGAAGATTTCGTACGAGCCGCCATCGGGGTCGATTGAACAGATTTGATAGTTCGGACTGGCGGCATTGACCAAATTTGCGTTTAAGTCTTTGCTGATAATAATTCTACTGCCATCGGCAGACCATTCCGGATCGCGCGAGCCGTTATCCTCAGTGAGCCGCCGCCACCAGCCGGTATTGCCTTTGTCAGCAGAATCGAGATAGGCGATAAACACGTCGTAAATTTTATGCACGCCACCACTGTTGTCCGGCAGGTTGGTCGTTACCTTGCCAGAACGTGTAAAGACGATTCGGCGGCCATCAGGCGCCCAGTTCATGCGTCCGTCGGCATTTTTTACCAAGGTCACTGGTTTTTGGTTTGCGCCGGTAGCGTCCATCACCCAAACATCCTTTTCACGGGAGAAGGCGATTTTGCCGGTCGGCGTGCCGATAGTACCCGCCTTTGCGGCAGGCATCTTTGGGGTGGCGGCTAAAGCCGAGAGTCCCAAGAAAAGGCCGGCGGCCAAAATAACCACCGGCGTAAATTCGAATATTCGATGTTTCAAACCATTTACTCCAGTCATACGGTTACAGAACGGTGCCAAGATACGGTCCGGCAGACATCTGTCAACCGAAATGAACCGACTTTGGTCACCAGCTAAAGTACTTCTTCAGTTCCAGCTTCCCACGAATGCCCGAAAGTCCGAGAAGAACCCGACCGTTCGGTGTGTCATTGTAGGTAGCCACAATTTCCTGATCCGCTGTATTATACCAAGAAATGTTCTTGAAGTTCAGGTGTAAATAATTCATATCCGCGCCCACGACCAAGCCCCAGACTTTAAGGGGGTAGTCTCCGCCAATCCCGAAACTGAATCCGGTAGTTTTGCCTGTAAATGAGCTGTTAATTTCGGTAGGAGTTGAAGTCGACAGATTGAGGTTCTGGTATTCGTCCCACAGATTCCACTTGGCGTTGTAAAAACCAACCGTGCTGGTCAGTCGAAGTGTGGGCTTGTTGGTATTAGCGCCGGTAGAGGGTCCGTTGTAGATAAAATACTGCATACCGGTGGTGACGCCGTAGACAGATATTCTCGACGACGGATTGGATATCTGAACAGCGCCCGATCCCGGTGGCGTGTAGGTAAATGTGCCGCTCAGTGTTTGGCCGAGCTTTCCCCAGTATTCGCCGCCAACAGTCCAAGCTAGTTTGCGCTGAACCATAATTCCGAAATCGGCACCAAGACTTTGGCCTGTATTGAGCCACTTCAATTCGCCGTTATTGATGTACGCAGTTTGATAAGTCGCGAACTTGTTATAGTCATTGTCGCGGTTGATCCGGTTTAAAGTAAAGTTTGTCGAGAACCAGCTTGTATGCTGAACATGCTTGCTTTCGATTTTTTTGGAATACCGCTTGATGATATCCTGTTCGGTTTCACCTGCCTGAACTGTAGGCCCTCCGCTCAGCGCCATGACCAGCGAGGCGGCAATAATAAAGTCGATACGCATCATTCCTCCGATTTAGAAAATAATTTGTTTTCCATTTGTTATATCGGAGAAGAGAGCCGGTTCCTTGACGAATTCAGTGAGATCTGACCCTGTGGTATATAAAAAAAGGCGGATGTTTGACCATCCGCCTTTACCTACTGTGCAAAAAATGATCAGTCGGCGGCTTTAGTGTAGTCCATACCGGCCAACTGGCGGTACAGATTCCAACGCAAGTCGCAATCTTTCTGGCTCGCATCCATCAGGAGTTTTGCCCGTTCCGGATTCTTGTTTAAGAGCGTTCGGTAGCGATTCTCGGAATACGCGTATTGAGCAAAGGGAATCGTTGGCTCTTTGCTGTCGAGTTGCAAAGGATTCTTGCCTTGAGAAAGCAATGCTGGGTTGTATCGATAGAGAAGCCAGTGGCCGCTTTTGACTGCCATGTCTTCCTGTTCGAGTCCGTTGGCTATGTTGATACCGTGGGCGATGCAATGGCTGTAGGCGAGAATCAAGGACGGCCCGTCGTGTTTTTCAGCTTCGACAATCGCCTTGACCGTCTGATTGTGGCTTGATCCGATTGCTATCTGCGCCACATAAACATTTCCATAGGACATCATCATAAGCCCGAGGTCTTTCTTGGGTGTAGATTTTCCTGCCGCCGCGAACTGGGCGGTTGATCCGCGAGGCGTAGCTTTCGACATCTGACCGCCAGTGTTAGAATAGACTTCGGTATCCAAAACCAACACATTTACATTCATACCGGAAGAGAGGACATGATCAAGTCCACCGAATCCGATATCGTAGGCCCAGCCGTCACCGCCAATGATCCAAACAGACTTGTTGACAAGGAACCAAGCCACGCTTTTGAGCGCCATTACTTGATCAGTTGGAGCCATCTTGCCGAGCTGAGCAAGTAGCCGCTCGATTCGAGCGCGCTGTTCTTCGATTGCCTGCTGTGAGTTTTGTGGGGCCGAGGCGATTTCGCTGTACATGTCGGGAACAATTTGACCAAGAAGCGCCAGCGCGTACTCTTTTAGTTTGTCCGAGGTTAATCGCATGCCAAAACCAAATTCGGCGTTATCCTCAAATAGAGAATTAGACCAAGCCGGTCCGCGGCCATCGCTCCGTTTGCAGTACGGTGTTGTCGGAAGATTGCCGCCATAAATCGAACTGCATCCGGTGGCGTTACCTATCAGGGCACGGTCACCGTACAGCTGAGAGACGAGTTTAATATACGGGGTTTCGCCACATCCCGCGCAAGCGCCTGAGAACTCGAACAGCGGCTTCACGAATTGTGATCCCTTGGTTGTTTCGATATTGATCAGTTTGATATCTACTTCGGGGATCTGCTCAAAAAACACGACATTATTGCTTTCTTGAACGCGAATCGGCGGTTGGAATGCCATGTTGATGGCTCTTACGTTCGTTTTCTTTCCGTCGGCATCTTTTTTCACCGCAGGGCAGGCCATCACGCAAATCTCGCAACCGGTACAATCTTCAGGATAGACCTGAAGGGAATAGGCCATACCCGTGAGCGGCTTTATCGCTTCCATCCATTTGAACTCGGCCGGGGCGCCGTCGAGATATTTCTTGTCGTAGACTTTCGGCCGGATGGCGGCGTGCGGGCAGACGATGGAGCAGATATTACATTGGATACAGATTTCTTTTTCCCAGACCGGGATATCGACCGCGATATTACGTTTTTCGTATCGGGTTGTCGCGGTCATGAATGTGCCGTCGTCGGGGAACGCCGAGACCGGAAGGTCGTCGCCGCGACCGGCGATGATTTCTGCCGTTACGGATTTGACGAACTCAGGGGCATCGTCGGGTACGATCGGAGGGCGGGAGGTTTTCGAGGTTACGCTTGATGAATATTTTACCTCTTTTAGTTCGGCGGCGGCCACGTCGACAGCGTTGTAATTCATTTGAACTACTTTTTCGCCCTTGGAGCCATATGTTTTGTCGATGGCTTTTTTGATAGCGGCAATTGCCTTGTCGCGAGGGAGGATATTGGAAATCACGAAAAACGCGGTCTGCATGATCATATTGATCCGCGCGCCTAAACCAAGTTGTTTGCCCAAGCTGATGGCATCGATAACATAGAACTTCGCCCTGCGGTCGATAATCTGCTGTTGGACTTCGCGCGGGAGTTTATCCCAGACCTCGTCTGGTCCATAGGGGGAATTCAAAAGAAAAGTTCCGCCCTGTATCAGCTTATCGACCATGTCATATTTTTCGACAAAAGAAAAGTTATGGCACGCAACAAACTGGGCGCTACGAATCAAATACGGTTTGCGAATGAGTTCTTTGCCAAAACGCACATGAGAAACAGTTACTGCACCAGCCTTTTTGGAATCGTAAACGAAATATCCTTGCGCATAGTTGTCTGTATTTTCGCCGATGATTTTGATCGAGTTCTTGTTCGCGCCGACTGTACCATCAGCTCCCAAACCGAAGAACAGTCCCCTGAAATTATCACCCTCGAGATCGTACGACCAATCAGGGTCGAGCGACAGGCGGGTTACGTCGTCTTTGATTCCAACGGTGTAATGGTTTCGTGGCGAAGCGGATTTCAGGTTATCGAAGATCGCTTTTGCCATTGGCGGGTTGAATTCTTTGGAGCCCAAGCCATACCGGCCACCAATGATCAGCGGATGGGTGCTCGCCATCAGCCCGCGTTCGATTCCTTCGTTGATAGCGGTGTGAACGTCGGTATATAATGGCTCACCAATCGATCCTGGCTCTTTAGTGCGATCCATGACTGCCAGGCGTTTTACGGTGCGGGGGAGAGCGGCGATAAAGGAATCGACTGAGAACGGGCGATACAGGCGAACTTTGATGAGGCCCACTCGCTCCCCTTTAGCCACGAGATCGTCAACTGTTTCGTGTACCACTTCGGCTCCGGTCCCCATGATCACGACCACATGTTCAGCTTCCGGATGACCGAAATAATCAAATAGATGATATTGGCGTCCGACAACTCCAGCGAATCGATCCATTATGCCCTGCAGGACTGCTGGAGCGGCATTGTAAAACGGGTTGGCCGCTTCACGACTCTGGAAAAAGACATCCGGATTTTGCGAGGTTCCTTTGATAGTTGGTTTGTCGGGTGACAGAGCGCGAGCACGATGTTGACCGATCAAATGTTCGTCCATTAGCGCCCGCATATCGTCAAAGCTGATTTCTTCGACTTTTTGCACTTCATGTGAGGTTCGGAAGCCATCGAAGAAATGCAGAAAGGGTATCCTGCTGGACAGAGACGCGGCTTGGGAAATTAGCGCAAAATCCATGACTTCCTGCACAGATCCGGCGGCCAACATGCCAAAACCGGTTGAGCGACAGGCCATGACATCGGAGTGGTCACCGAAAATTGAAAGGGCATGAGAAGCGACTGCTCGTGCCGACACATGAAAAACCGTGGGTGTCAATTCGCCCGCGATCTTGAACATATTCGGGATCATGAGCAAAAGACCCTGCGAGGCCGTGAATGTTGTGGTTAACGCTCCTGTACTTAATGCGCCGTGGACCGCGCCAGCGGCTCCGGCTTCGGATTGCATTTCCACAACAATTGGGGTAATACCCCAGATGTTTTTCTCAGACGCGGCTGACTTGGCGTCGCAGATTTCGCCCATATTTGACGAAGGTGTGATGGGGTAGATGGCGATTACTTCGTTGGTCGCGTGGGCGACATGGGCGGCGGCGGCGTTGCCATCTATGGTGACCATACGTCGTTTACGAGGAATCTGAATTTTGTGATCTGTCATCTGTTGAGTCTCGGTAGGCATTTTTCATCTCCTGAGTTCGCGAGTATCGGAACCCATAGTTTTCGATTTATTCACTCTTCGATAGAGTTATCGACTTTTGTCCCTGATACTTTCCTTTTTTTTCTTTGTAAGAGGTCTGGCAGGCCTCTCTGGCCTCTAGAAACAGCAGTTGGGCAATCCCCTCATGGGCATACACTCGAACCGACACTGGGGCGGTATTTGCCAGTGAAATAGTGGCAAATCCTTCCCATTCCGGTTCAAAAGGGGTTACGTTGACAAGTACCCCGGAGCGGGCGTAGGTGGATTTGCCGAAGCATATCGTGATGATATCTCTGGGGATACGGAAATATTCATTGGTTTTTGCCAGGATGTACGAGTTAGCTGGGATGACAATGGAGTCCGCTTTGACGTCATCAAATAGCGTTTGGTTATCCTGTTTGGGGTCCAATACCATACCGGGCTGGACTCGAAGAAGCTTGAACTCATCGGACAAGCTAATATCATACCCATACGATGAAACCCCGAAGCTGATCCCTTTACGAACTTGATCAGCAGAAAACGGGTCTATCATCGCGTGGCGTTCGGCCATTTCGATGATCCAGCGGTCTGATTTGACACCCATAGGCGTAAGTCCTTTGCCGTAGCAGGTTAAGCCAACGAAGATATGCGATAACGCCCGGAATGTAAATCGGAACCTTCCCGTGCTGGTACCAGCATTATAATTTTATAACGTCCTTTTTCTTTTGCCACTCAACCAAATCGGACAGAGTGTATTGTTCTAAGACTTTTACCAGTTGTTGTTGGCCGAGCATGAGCACCTCACGCAATGCGCAAAAAGAAACCGGCCTACGGATACAGGTGTCCCTGTCTTTAAGGCATTTCATCAGGGAATAGGGGCCTTGGATAGTTTCCAGCACTTCTTTTACCGTGATGTCGTGAGGATCGCGTGAGAGAGTGAATCCACCGTGTACGCCACGGTGGGAACGAACAATTCCCGCTTTGGACAACGATTGGAATATCTTAGCGAGGAATTTCTCCGGAATGCCTTGAGTCTCGGAGATTTCAGAGAGCGGCGTTACCGTCGCATGGTCCTTTTCAGCGAGATACAGCACGCCAAACATGCCATATTCTTCCGCCTTGGTGAACTGCATTCTAACCTTCTTTCTGTGCCAGCCCAAATTAAGGGCTCAACTGCCACAATCAGGGCAGATTATGTTATCAATAATAACATGGTCGACCAAGAAGTCAATAAGAATTAGTTATTTTTTTCACAAGGGCGCACCCGCCTGTCTCCCTTAAGTTTCCGGTTAAGTGGCAGTTAACTATAATACACTTTCAATATCCAATTCGGTTTGCTATATTACCTAATTATACTGAGGAGAGGAAAATTGGAACAGCCCCCAAAAGGACTCTTGATTGTCTACACCGGCGACGGCAAGGGGAAGACAACTGCCGCGCTCGGAATGTGTGTACGGGCGATCGGGTATGATTGGAAGATATGTATTATTCAATTCGTGAAGGGGAGCTGGAAATACGGAGAATTGCAGGGAATCAAGCGACTTGCGCCAAATATCGAACTTCATGTGATCGGCGAGGGGTTCGTAGGGATCGTCGATGATACCAAGGATTTTGAGGTGCATCGCGAGGCCGCTCGCAATGGAATCGCGTTAGCTCTTAATAAGATTCAATCAGTGGCGTTTCAGGTAGTAATTCTGGATGAGTTAAATGTAGCGGCAGATCTTGGATTGGTTACGCGTGAGGAGATAGAATCGCTCCTCGCGGCTCGGACTGACCGACAGAATGTTGTTATTACCGGACGTCATGCGGCGGAATGGCTGATAGAACGAGCCGATTTGGTAACTGAAATGAAAGAAATCAAACATCCCTACCAGAAAGGTATTCTGGCTCAGAAAGGGATTGATTGGTGACCCCAATAGTCGGCGAGCTTGCTCATGACTATTGAATCGAAAGGATGATCTAATTATGGCAGTAGAACAGAAATATGATATTGTCATCGTTGGCGGAGGTCCGGGCGGATTGTGCGCCGGGATGTATTCTGCTCGCGCTCAGCGAAAAGTGATTTGCTTGGAGAAGTTCACTCCCGGCGGGCAGATCGCTGTAACAGGCGAAGTTGAAGACTACCCGGGTTTTGAGCATATTACCGGTGCGGAACTTGGCGCTCGTTTTGAGGCGCATGCTCGCAAATTCGGTCTGGAAATCGCGCTTGAAGAAGTCGCCGAGGTGTACTGCGATGGCGAAGACCGTGTGGTTCGGTGCGAATCGGGAAACAGCTTTCGCGCCAAGGCGGTGATCATCTCGACTGGTGGCTCGCCAGTCAAGTTAGGTGTGCCCGGCGAGTTGGAATACGCGGGGAAAGGAGTTTCGTATTGTGCCATCTGCGACGGCGCCTTTTTTAAAGAGAAGGTGATAGCAGTGGTAGGCGGCGGCGATGCGGCGGTAGAAGAAGGAAATTTCCTGACCAAGTTCGCCTCGAAGGTATATGTCATACATCGCCGGGATTCACTACGCGCTCAAAAAATCATTCAACAGCGAGCATTCGATAATCCCAAAATGGAATTCATCTGGGATTCGGCAGTTGAATCAGTCGATGGCAATGGCCGGCAGGTTACTGGCCTGACGATTAAGAATCTGAAAACAGGGCAGTCCTCTCAGCGCGAAATCGGCGCTGTCTTCCCGTACATCGGATTTACTCCGAATTCGGGGCTTGTTCGCGAGGCGATGCAAAAAGATTCCGGCGGATACATTATCACTAACGACCGGATGGAGACTTCAATCCCAGGCATATTCGCCTGCGGCGATGTGCGCTCTCAGCTGGTCCGACAGGTTACCAACGCTGTCGGCGATGGTACCACGGCGGCGGTGGCGGCTGAGAAATACATCGAGATGCTCGAAGACAAGCATGCCCGCAGGGGGTAGCGTCTCGCTCCCCTCAAGCTGGCCTTATGGAGTAACTCATCTTTCCGCTTCGTACACTTAGCTGAGTGTGAATATTTTCGGTAAAATCGAGTAAATCCTGATAAATGACAGTTAGTTGGGCCGCATACTGAAACTTTGCGGCTCGCGACTCGTTTAAGAAAACCATGGAGGAGACCAGTATGGAAGTGCCGATTCAATCAGTTCAGGAGACACCCGGCAAGAGAGACTCACTGCTTGGGTTTCGTGGGTTGTACGAGGTGTTCGTAAGCCCGTCGACATTCTTTACGAAACTTAAGGACGACCCGAAGATTTTGGTGCCGTATGTAGTAGCGTTGGCAATCATGCTTGTGGTTGTTGTTTTGATGGCTGATGTCATCGCTCGTTTTTCTTTGGAGGAGATGCAACGCAAAGCGGCCGAAAATCCGAATGTCCCTGCCAATCTATCGGCTGATGTTATGAAGCCGTGGATAATCGGAGGTGGGATAATCGCGTGGATTTGCGTTCCATTACTGGCGGCAGTATTGGCCCTATTTGTCGGTAATTTTGTGATGGCAGGTAAGGCAACTTTCAAGCAGCTGCTGTCCATCATGCTTTTTGGTGAGATAATTTATTTGGTCGGGGGTCTACTGGTCCTGCCGCTCAATCTGGCCAAAGATTCGATGTTTATGTCGTTTTCGCTGGCGGCTTTGGTTCCGCCTGATCCGGAAAGCTTCGTCTGGATGTTGCTATCGAAAATAAGTCTATTCCTGATATGGGAAATCGTTGCTGTGGGTATCGGTCTGTCGATTTTGTATGGATTTTCTCGCAACAAAGGATATGTGTTGTCGGTCCTATCGATGGGAATGCTTTCTATCGGACAGTTGCTGTTTTCGGGAATTGGGAAGTTGTTCTAAACTAAGGAGACGGAATGCGATTATTTAGATTATGTATTGGGGTTATTGGCCTGACATTTATATCCGGTGTGGCCGCTCAGGCGGCGGAACTGACGCTTGACGACTGTATAAGTCTGTCACTCAAGAATCGGGAGTCGATTATTCGTGCCCGTGGCTCGGTGGAACTCGCCAAAGCTGGGAAGCGATCCGCGTTGGGGGCGTTTCTGCCGCGAATAAGTGCTACTTACAATTATAGCAGGTCAGAAGAGCAAGTCTATACAGGAGAAGATTCAGTGATACGCACCCATATTATTGGTGCGGATACTGCAAAGGATTTCTATAAATTTGGTACCAATCCACAAAGACAATACCGTACCACTAAGTCCCTATCGTTTGACGGCAGTATCAATGTTTTCGATGCATCGGTGATTTATGATTATTCAGCCGCGAGGGCGAACTATGAGGCCGCTCGACTGGATGTGATTGACTCTGAGCAGGACCTGATTTACGCCGTCAAGGCAACGTACTACGCCTATCTGGCCAATGCCAAGAACGCCTCGGTGACTCAGGAAGCAGTGAAGCGTTCTGAAGAGCAATTGAAACTGATCCAATCAAAATTTGATCTTGGGTCGGCTTCTAAGTCGGATGTGCTCAAGCAAAAAGTTCTCTATGGCAACGATAAACTCGCATTGCTCAGAGCCAACAATAGTGTAACCAATGCGGCCGCTACTTTGGCATATACGATTGGCGTTGACCCACAGCAGAGTTGGCAATTTTCGGCAAAATATACAGTGCGGACATTTGAGGGGACGCTGGATAGCGCAATCCTGTTCGGGATGTCTCACCAGCCCGGCCTTTTATCAATCCAGCATAGCTTGCGTGGCGCTCAAAGAAATTATAAATCTGCAATGTCAACCTACTTGCCTACGGTGAGCGCAAGTGGTTCTTATTCTCGGCCGTATGGTACAGGGACATCAGAAGATTGGAACAAGGCCTATGGCATCCGGCTCTCCTGGACCATTTTCGACGGTTTCAATCGTGAACGTCAAATCACGTCAGCCAAGGTCAGCCGGAACAATCTTCAGGCCAGTTTTGCTGATGCCAGCAATTTGGCTGTCAGTGATATTAAGACGGCCTATCTGGAAATTGATCGCCTGAAAGAGCAGAAAACAGTGGCCGACGAAAATATTGCGGCGGCAACCGAAGATCTTAAAATTACGCAGGAAAAATATAAACTTGGAGCCGCAACGATTCTTGACTTGCTCGATGCGCAAGTGTCGTTGAAGCAGGCCGAAGTCGGTCGTATAAGCGCCGATTTTGATCTGAACCTGGCCATTTCAAAACTTGAAAAATCAATGGGTAAGCTGTAATCACTGAAACCGAGGCGTAGATTCCATGAAAAAGAAAAAGATTCTGATAGTAGGATTGGTGGTAGTTGTGCTGGCCGGGCTGGTCATCTATCAGATGAATGCGAACACGAAGCCAGGGGTGGATGTCCACGCCGCGGTGGCCAAGACAACCGATATTATTGAGCAGGTTTCAGCCTCCGGAAGGATTCAGCCACAGACCAAGGTCAATATCACCGCCCAGATCAACGGGAAGATTGTCGCGCTTTCGGCTAAAGAAGGTGACATTGTTATTCCCGGTCAGCTCCTGGCTGTGCTAGATACCGTTCAGCTCAAGTCCGAGGCGGAACAAGGGCGGTACTCACTCAATGAAATCAGCGCCCGACTCGACGGCGCCAAATCGTCTCTGGATCAGGTATCCGAAGAATACGAACGTCAGCAAAAGATGTATGCTCAGACACTGACTTCTGAAACCCAGTTGAAAGCAAGCAAGTACGCGTACCTGAGCGCGAAGTCTAACTACGAGGCCACCAGCGCCCAGTCGCGCCAGTTGCAGTCGGCTTACGAGAAACAGCTGGATAATCTGAGCAAGACTAAGATTAAAGCGCCGATGGCCGGAGTTCTCACTTTGGTCGATTGCGAGGTCGGCGAAATCGCCCCCGCCCAGACGGCTTTTACTCAGGGCAAGACTCTTATGACAATCTCCAATCTGGATATTTTTGAAGTTGAGGTGGAGGTTGATGAGACCGAAATTGGTAAAGTTCAGATGGAGCAGGCAACCAAGATCGAAATCGATGCCTTCCCCGATACGACTTTCAAAGGAAAAGTAGTCGAAATAGGCAACACGGCGATTCTGAAAGGGTCTGGTACGCAGGATCAGTCCACTAATTTCCGAGTGAAAGTCATTTTGGTTGACGCCGATGACCGTATCCGGCCGGGTATGTCGGCAACTGTCGATATCACTACAAACGAAAAGAAATCAGCGCTCTCAATTCCGTTCAGCTCTGTGGTCATTCGCCAGTTGGATATGGACTCTTTACTGGCATCACGACAACCAGCGGTGGCGGAATCATCGGGCGGGGTGCAGGCCGCCGGGGCCGATTCCACTATGAGACCAAATAGCGATAAGAAAAAGGAAGACCTCAAGGGGGTATTCATTATCTCCGGCGGTAAACTACGCTTCGAAAAGATTCAGACCGGAATCGCAGATGCCCAGAACATCGAAGTGCTGTCCGGTCTTAAACCGGGCGATTCGATTGTCTCAGGTCCGTATCGTATTTTGAGGACGGTCAATGAGGGAGACCCCGTGAACGTTCAGAAGGAAATGACTGGCAAGGGCGAAGAGAGGAAATCGTAACGATGGCTCTCATTGAAACCAAGGACCTCTGGAAGACCTATCAGATGGGTTCTGAGCAGGTGAACGCTCTACAAGGAGTTTCCTTGCAGATAGAAAAGGGAGAATTTGTCGCGATCGTGGGACCATCAGGGTCGGGCAAGTCGACACTTATGAACTTAATCGGCTGTCTCGATACTCCGAGTTCTGGCGAATATTATCTCAATTCCAAGAGGGTAAGCCAGATGAATGACGACGAGCTGGCCGCCATTCGAAATCGCGAGATTGGGTTTGTTTTTCAGACGTTTAACCTTCTTCCCCGGGCTACCTCGTTACACAATGTAGAGCTACCATTGATTTACAATGGGACTCCTGCCGGCGAACGGACAGAGAAGGCCAAGCTTGCAATGGCAAAAGTTGACCTGACCGACCGGATGATGCATAAGCCAAACGAGCTATCAGGCGGTCAGCGCCAGCGTGTCGCTATTGCCCGCGCTCTGGTGAACAACCCGTCCTTGCTGTTGGCCGATGAGCCAACCGGTAATCTGGACAGTAAAACTTCCGAGGAAATACTCCGGCTCATCGATCAGCTACATCGCGAGGGAAACACGGTAATTATAGTAACGCATGACCGAAACGTGGCGAATCGAGCGCATCGCGTACTTTCGATTTTTGACGGCCGCATCGCATCCGACGAACGGACCGAGCGGGCGACGGCAAGGGTGTAAGTTCAAATGATTTTCGGACTGATACGGTTGGCCTTTGACGCCCTGCGTGCGAACAAACTCCGCTCTGGTTTGACTCTTTTGGGAGTGCTTATTGGAGTAACCTCGGTGATGACGATTGTCTCGGCTCTCGAAGGCATGATGGGGGCGATTGAAGATGACCTGTCGACTTTGGGGCCATCCACTTTTATCGTCACGCGAATGGGCATGGTAATGTCCGATGAGGAGTTTCGCGAAAAAATGAAGCGGCGGCCGATCAAAGATAAACTTATGCCGCTGATACAGCGGGGGTGCCCGTTATGCGAAGAAGTAGCCACTCGCGCTATGACTCAAGCCAGGGTGCAGTATCAAACCAACGGGTTGCGAAATGTTACGGTAATGGGGGCAACTTCAAACCTGTCGCAAGCTGTCGACATGAGAGTTGAGCAAGGCAGATTTCATTCGCCTGAAGATGACTACTACAAGCGAAATGTTGCTTTTATAGGCGAATCTATAAGAGAAGAGTTTTTTGAGGGGCTTGATCCGATCGGTCGAGAAATCAAGATCGGCACGCAGAAGTACACAATCATAGGAGTTGCCCACAAGCAAGGAGCAACTTTCGGCAATAATCGCGATAATTTTGTAGTGATACCGTACTCGGCATTTGATCGGCAGTTTGCCACCAATCGCCGTGGAACAAGCTTTGTTATCAAGGCGGCCTCGGTTCCCCAGTTACGCGACGCGCAGGATCAGGTCCGCTCGGTCCTCCGTGCCCAGAGGCATGTACCATATGACAAAGAAGATGATTTTGATATGCTGACTGCCGATCAGATTCTTGATATGCTCAATTCATTTACCCGGATATTCCGGTTTGCGTTGATTGGGATTTCGTCGATCGCACTTGTCGTTGGCGGAATCGTGGTCATGAATATCATGATGGTATCAGTCACCGAGCGAACGCGAGAAATAGGCATTCGCAAAGCAGTCGGCGCCCGCCAGAAACATATACTTCTGCAGTTCCTGTTCGAGTCACTCATGGTTACGCTGGCGGGAGGGCTAATCGGTATTGTGATAGGTTTCTTTGCCGCCAAGGTACTGGTCGGCCTGATGAATATGACAATCTCACCGTCTATCCCTGCGATTATCGCTGGATTGTCAGTGTCGGTCGGTACAGGTGTGATTTTCGGGATATATCCGGCGATGAAGGCCGCCCGGCTGGACCCTATCAAAGCTCTTTCATACGAATAGGACGATTCAATGCTATTATCACCGGTTGAAATAAAAAATGCGATTATGATGGCGCTGTCGGCTATCCGAGCCAACAAACTTCGGACCGGGTTGACTGTGCTGGGCGTCATGGTTGGAGTGAGTTCAGTGATCGGACTGGCATCAATCATTGGCGGGCTTAATGGACAGATGGAAAGAGAAATTGACCAGCTTGGATCAAATGTCATAATGGTCACTGATAATGACGTGATGATGGATCATGATGATCTTGATGAGTCCCAGCGCAATCGAAAAAAGATTACAATCGGTGAGGCAGAAACCATCGCCAAAAACTGCCCCAGCGTGGACGGGATCTCGCCTCAAAATTACTATTTTTCACAAGGCGGCAATGAGGTCAAATATGCCAACCGCAAGGGAAGCCAACCATATGTCATGGGGACTTGGCCTGACTATATCAAGGTGAACAATCGTACTATAGTCCAAGGCCGCTTCCTGAGCGAAGCTGAAGAGCAATTTCGCTCAATGGTATGTGTCATAGAGGAAGAACTGTCCGATGTGCTGTTTGAGGGGGACTATCCGATTGACAAGGAAATCAGAGTTAACGGCAACATATTTCGAGTAGTTGGAGTGCTTAAGAAGATCAAGTCGACATTCGATGATGGAGCAGGGAATAGAGGGGTGATGATGCCGTTAGGGACGTTTCAGAAAATATATCCATGGGAGAAAGAACTATTCCTTCAGGCCAAAGCAAAAACCCGTGAGTTGATACCACAGGCGCAGGAAGAAATCATCAGCGCCCTCAGGATTTACAGAAAGGTACCGTTCGGTAAGGAGAACGACTTTGCTCTTTCAACTCAAGAGCAGTTCAAGAGCTTTGTCAATAATATCACAAAGTACATATATCTTGCGATGATGGTAATAACGTCGGTTGGGCTGATGGTAGGCGGCATCGGCGTTGCGAATATCATGCTGGTTTCAGTAACCGAGCGAACCCGCGAGATCGGCATCCGCAAGGCGATTGGTGCGCGCAAATTCAATATTATTTTTCAGTTTTTGACCGAGGCAATGGCGCTCTCCGCGACTGGAGGGGTGATAGGTATAGTCGTCGGTATTCTTTTGGGTACGGGGGCTAACGCCCTGTTTGGTTTCCCTCTGACCATATCGGTCATGTGGATTGTCATTGGGTTTAGCGTTTCGGTCTCTGTAGGGCTGATTTCAGGTATCTACCCGGCGATAAAGGCGGCTCGTCTGGACCCCATAGAAGCTCTCCGTTACGAATAATTAGCTTTCCTAAAATCATTTTTTGATTGCCCAGACTCTGGCTCGTCTCATAGATTGGAACCGGATTTATGCAATACGGTTGAACTGTTATGAGACAAATACTGATCTGTTTTATCGTGGCTTCGTTTTTGGCGCTCGTTCCAACTGCGTCAGGGCAGGGGCCTGGGTTTGGCGGCAAGCCGGAGGCCTTTGAGCCGACTCTCGTGGTTGACTGGGGAGTATTCAAATCTGACCAGCCGGGCAAGTCGCGTCTTGAGATTTATTATCAAGTCTACAATTTTGGCCTGCAATTTTTGCCCGACGGGAAAGAATTTGTTGCATCGTATGACGTATCTGCTGAAGTGTTCGACAAAGACAACTCTCAGGTGGAAAGCTACGAACGTACCCGTCAGGTGCGAGTGTCAAGTCAAGCGCAGACCCGATCACGATACGACTACCGCACCAGCCAAATTACGCTCAATCTCGAACCCGGGAAGTACAGGGTACGATTTGTTTTAACCGACAATGGCAGTAAGTCGGACGTGCGGCGAGAACTAACAGTGCCACTCCCCCCGTTTCGTTCCAATTCTCCTGAATTATCGAGCGTGGAGTTTGTTCAGTCGATCACTAAACGGAATGATTCAGTCAGCGTATTCGACAAGGGGAGTTCGCTCGTTGTGCCGTCTGTATCAAGGTCGTTCGGTGGTGAAGATGACAAGCGGCTCTTGCTATACATGGAAATATCTGCCGGTGCCGATTCCTCAGAACGGGTGGTGCTGGAATCGATTATTCGCCATCGCTCCCGAGGAGTAGTCTATCGCGACACCGTGCATTTGGTCATGAGCGAAACAGTAAAGCCCCACCTCTCAGAAGTGAATGTGGCTGAGTTCCCTCCGGGTGATTACGAGTTGGAGGTGATTCTTCACGGTCGAAGGATGAAGGACCTCGACAAAAAAAACGAACCCTTTTCAATCATGTGGACGCAGGAAGCGCTGATCAAGCTCGATTGGAAAATGGCTGTCGCGCAGATGTCGTATATTTCGACTCCGGGAGAAGCTGGTAAGGTAAGAAAGGCCAAGAGCATTGAGGAGCGCCGGGCCGCCTTCAACGAGTTCTGGAGCCAACGTGATCCCTCAATAGGCACTCCTGAAAACGAAAAAAAGAGAGAATTCTATCGGCGCATCAACGTGGCCAATAACCATTTTTCCTCAATGCGAAGAGAGGGGTGGAGGACAGATCGCGGGCGGATCTATGTTATCAACGGAGAGCCAGACCAGATTGACGATGAACCTTACTCGCCTAATGTCGTGGCTTATCAGATATGGCACTATTACCGTGAAGGTCGGTACAGACGTTTTGTCTTTTTAGACAAGGATGAAGATGGCGACTACAGGCTCCAATACCCCTATGATGGACTTAATCAACGGCCCGATTTTTAATCGACATATCACGCAAGGATAATATCTCAAGTGAAAAAACTTCTATTACTGTACTGTATTCTACTTGCGGGCGGATCAGCCGCAACATCACTTCATGTACAGAGCCGAGTCGTTTATCTGTATCAGTCAGAAATTGATTCTGTCTGCCTCGTGTCGTTTCCGTTCTCAGTAAATCGTGAAGACTTTGAGTTTCTATTGGATTCGTCTGATGGTACGCTATTAGCCGGTATTTACGCTGAATTGGTGATCTCTGATTCTTCAGGGCGACAATTAACTTCTCAGAATAACAACCGGGCGATTAGAGTAAAAAGTGAAGTCGAGGCGAAAGCTACCGGTTTCAAACTCTTCGATCGCTTCATGAAGGGATTACCGCCCGGAACATATGGGGCAAAACTCTCTGTAATTGACATCGTGAGTAAGAGGGAAGAGACGCTGGATTTTGGTACAATCGTAGTATCACCATGGGATAAACAGCTGAAAATCGGGGCTGAAATATTAGCGTATAGAATTGACTATGTCGGTGATTCGGTCGATCTACAGACAGCCCGGCTTGTTGATAACGGATATTTGGTGCTCCCCAATCCGCTGGGAGTATATAATCTCACCGATTCAATGCTCTGGGTGTATGCCGAGGTATATGGATTACGCTATGATTCGGCCGCGCCGGGGAAATATTCTCTTGAGTTTGCCGTTTTGGATCAGAATAACCAGATTGTTCGCGATTTCGGATTCGCATTGAGACCGACACCGGGGTCGTCAGCCGTGCTTGTCCAGAACCTCAGTCTTGAGGGAATTGGACGTGGTGGGTTTTGGCTGAGGATGGTGGTAAAAGATTCGGTTGCAGGTATGGCGGACACTGCCCAACTCCCCCTATGGCATATTGAATCTGAAGCTGACCTTAATCCCCCTCGAACCGCTTTTGATTCACTCTCACTGAAGGACCAAATTTCGGCGATGAGGTATCTGATGTCGACTACTGAGTTGGCAACTCTTGACGCGCTGACGATTGAAGGGAAAAACAACTTCATCCGGCAATATTGGAAAGAGCACGATGCCCAGCGTAGCGCTACTGACTTTATATCGCAGGACGAATTGGTGCGGCGGTATCATTTTGTAAATGAGCATTTTTCAGCGACTGGTCTCAAGAGTGACGGTTGGAAGTCTGACCAAGGGCGTATCTATCTTAAATATGGTGCGTGGGATGAGCGATCAGATCAAACGCATCCGGCAGAGGGTACGGCCTACGATATTTGGCACTATCGATCAGTGAAAAGTGGATATTATTTCGTATTTATTGACGCAAGAGCCGTGTCCGACTTTCGCCTTGTCCATTCCAACGCCTCTGGAGAACGATACGATCCTTCGTGGGAAGAGTATTTCAGGACTCAACTGTTCAGGCATCGTTGATCGGCAGATTACGCATTGCAAAAATAAAAAGGCCGCCTTCAGGCGGCCGCTCAAATGGAATTGGGCCATTATCAGCTATTTGGTTTCGACAGTTCTTGTAGGCGCAATAGCCGCTGTTGTCGTGTCACCCGGGAGTCGTAGAGCTCTTTTGACAGGAATAGTGAAACGGGAAGGATTATCGCCAGTCGCCTCGATTGTCAGCGACTTTTCGAATTCTTTCTTGAGCGCGTCGGGGTTGAGTTTTACAAGGCCTTCGACCGTCGCTCCTGCTTCGACTTTCGAAGGCAATTGTACGGTCACGACATCCGCTGAAGAAATCAGCGACAGCGTAAGCGGTTTATCCGATACATTTGAAATGGTGAATTTCATCTGATCTCTGACTTTTTCCCCGAATTGGGAAATGTCAATCTTATACGGCTTAATGATGATCGGGTAGGTTGAGTCCGGTCGTAGCATGACTTCGCAATCGATCTGAACATATTTCTCCGGTGGTCCTTCGTTGGTTTCGATTCTGGGGCGTTTGGATATCTTTCCGGTGTAGTGCTTAGTGTCAAAGATGACTTCAAGTCTGGTCGAATCCCCGGCTGGCAGGGAGGAGCGCTCCAGCGGTGTCTGAGTACATCCACAGCCTGGGACCACTTTCAGAATCTGGAGCGTGTCTTCTCCTTTGGATTGTAGCCAAAAAATATGACTGACTTTTGAGTTTTGCGGGACCGCGCCAAAGTTGAAGGTCGTCTCCGGAAGCACCAGTCGAGGTGCGGCCGGGGAGGCGGCGGCAAGCATGGTAGCCGCACAGATACCTCCGAGGCATCCGAGTACCGATGAGTGAGATTTCATGAGTGGGTCATTGTCCTTTCTGCTTATTCAAATTAATTATGAACTGATAGAGTCGTTTCTTATGAACCAAAGAGGCGCCAATAAAAAAGGCCGCCCGACTGGGCGGCCTCACAAATTCGGTAGGAACGACTTAGTTACTTGGTCTCGATCGTCCTCGTGGGAGGTGTTGCCGCTTGAGTCGTATCACCGGGCAGGCGCAAGGCGCGCTTGACCGGGATAGTGAACCGGCTTGATTTGGCATCGCTTAACTGTATCGTGATCGATTTTTCGAACTCTTTCTTAATCGCGTCGGGCGTCAATTTAATCAGTCCTTCGACCGATTTACCCGCAAGCACTGTTTTGGGTAACGTGACAGTCAGGAACTGTCGCGGCCAAGACACAGTGGTCAGGTTAATGGCCGAATCCGACACGTTTGAGATAGTGAATTTCATCTGGTCACGAACTTTTTCGCCAAACTGCGATACATCCAATTTGTATGGTTTGATGATAATTGGATATGTCGAGTCAGGGCGTCGCATCACCTCACAATCGATCTGTACATACTTCTCTGGCGGACCTTCGTTTGTTTCAATCCGCGGTCGTTTTGAAATTTTGTCCGTATAGTGCTTGGTATCAAAAATAATCTCCAAACGGGTGCTGTCACCGACAGCAATCGCCGACTTTTCAAGCGGCGCCTGAGTGCATCCTCAGCCGGGGACTACTTTCAAAACAATCAACGAATCTTCACCTTTCGAGTAGAGCCAGAAATCATGCGAAATCTTCGCATTCTGCGGCGCGAACCCGAAGTTGAAGGTCGTTTCCGGGAGCACTAGTCGCGGCGCCGCAATGACAACCGAGGCGGCCGCCATAAGGGCGATGAGCGACAGAGTGGTCACAATTCGGGTAACCTTCATAGTCTTGTTGTGCCTTCTCTCATTACTTAGCGTTATTTCGATCAATCTTTTCCCAAATTCAGATCGGCTTTTTGCCGATAATATTAAGCATGCTGGTCTCCTGATTATAATCCGAGGAGGCCAGGAAGTTCCAGTACTTGCGCAATTTAAGCCGTTTTGGCCTTTGGTCAAGGGAAACCTGAGGGCTGGGGCGGAAACGAGTAGCGAATAGCTTATGCCTTTGATTGAAGCCAAAGAAGTTACAAAGATTTATCAAGGTCGAACGAGAAATGTTGTCGCCTTGGATGGTTCGAATTTTGCCATTGAACCGGGCGAGGCAGTCGCTATTCTGGGGCCGGTCGGGTCCGGTAAGTCTACATTATTTCGGCTCTTAGCAGGGCTGGCGACTCCGACAACTGGGGAAATCACCATTAATGATCGGCCAGCATCTGATATGAGAGCAAGGATTGGCATAGGGTATCTGCCAGAGCATCCGAGATTCCCAGGGCACTTGACCGCGTTCGGGGCGTTGGAGCTATCGGGCCGCCTTCAAGGTCTTCAGCCAGATGAAATAGGGGGACGTGCCCACCTGCTCCTGGACCGGACAGACCTTGCCAAGTGGGCTGAGACAAAAACATCAAAGTTTTCTAGGGATATGCTCCGTCGGCTGGCGTTGGCCTCGGCGCTCACTTCCGCCCCGCAACTTCTGATCATAGATGAACCCCCTGAGAAGTACGACCGATTAACCCGAGATTTGTTTACAAGGGGTTTACATAGAACACGAGAAGACGGGACCTCTATTTTGCACCTTACTCATTCGCTGAGCTATGTAGAGAAGATCGCTGAGCGAGTGTTGATGTTGGAGCGGGGTCGAATTATTAACTCCGTCCCGATCAGTGAATTAGTGAAGGAACGGCTCCAGATAGAGATTGAGGCCGAAATCGGTGAACGGCTGATTGAATTGCCGGCCGAAATTGGCAGGGTGGTGTCGGTCTCGCGCAAACGGCTACTGGTGGAACTCGATGATGAGAAAAATATCAACAGCGTCATTGATTACTTGAGGTTGAACCGAATAGTCATTCATACTGTACAGCGTCACAAGTCATCCCCCGACTCAACATGGATTGAGAGTCGAAAAACGCATGAGGGAGCGTCGCGATGAGAGGCATTACACGAGACACGGCCGTTGAATTAATAGAGCGAAAAGGGATGCTCATCTTGTTTGGATTCATGCTTGCGGGTGTGATAGCCGTTCTCACAAGCGATTTTCGCGCGTTGCACATAAGTTTCGATGATTTTGCAATCGACGGAGTCGGCAACCCCGCCGATGTAACAGAAATTGCCCTACATTTTCTATCGACCTACATGAGTCTCCTGATTGGTATTATAGTCGTTTTGGCGTTGGGTCTATTTCCCGGAATGCTACATTCGGATCGAACATGGTTTATGTTCAGCCGTCCGCTGTCACGAGAGAAAATCGTCATCGAAAAGCTGACTGCGGTTGTGCTGGTTTATTCCGCTCTGCTCGTTTTCACCGTCGCTCCGGTTGTGGTTGTAGGGATTATTCGCTATGATCTGCTGGATATTCGAATTGGCGAAATAGCTCTGATCCATCTGTTCAATGTAGCTATATGGTTGGTAATCGTTTCGTCGTTTGGTCTTTTGTGGCGGTCAACTTCGAAGGTACTGCTGGCCGGGCTGGTCCTCTGGGTTATGCAGTGGATTTTGTTCAATCGTGAGGCGGTTCTTGAATTGTTGGATTTCACGCTCATGGCGCCGCTGTTGAACGGGTTGCACTGGGCTATGCCAAAAACGATTGAGCTTGGCCGTGCCTCACACGAGATTGCCGCGGGTCGGGAGCCCTCGCTATTTGTGCCGATTCTCACGACTTTACTTTTCGCCTCTCTGCTCCTATATTTTGTATTGTCCGCCGTTCGTCGGCGCGACCTGTAAACACAAAGCAGAAGAGGACAGATTGACCGGACTATCAAAGGTAAATATTCTCGAACCGTTGAGAATGGCGCTTCGCCTCGAAGAAGAAGGACGGAAATTCTTCGCCGATGCGGCCGCGCAGGTACGGAATCCCCATGCCCGCAGGACGCTGGCTTTCTTGGCCGACGAAGAATCTAAGCATATTGCGCGTATCAAAGAGTTCTCCCTATCAATTGAGGCTGGCCTGGTAGCTCCTCCGATTGTGGCCACTGAATCGATTGAACAACGAGTGAAATCATTTAACGATCACTTGGCGACTCTCCGCGCCGATATAGGTCCGTCGGCTTCCGATGTCGAGGCCTATGCTATGGCTGTCAAATTCGAAAACGGCGCGGCCGATTTTTATCGCGAGCAGATGGAAGCCAGCGACAATCCTGAAGTGCGCTCGTTTTATCAGTGGCTGGTGGACGAAGAATCGTTGCACTCCGAAGTTCTTTCTTCCTGCCTTCGGTTCATCCAGAACCCTGCGGACTGGTTTAAGAGCCGCGAAGTCTAAGGTTTCGATATAAGTACTATAATATTCCTTGACACAGGTAAAGTATTCCTTTAAGTTACTGTGTGGCGCTTAAGGAATAGTGCCTTCACATCGTTGCTGTCGGCGGACGAAAGACAGTTGCGACATCTGGGAAGTACTCATGCTGTTCCGATTGCACGGGAAACTACTGATTATGACTTTGATCTTAGGAACCATCAGTGTAACTCGCGGAGAGGCCAATGACAACGCTTCGTCCATTGGGAGGGCGACGCTTGGCAAGGCACAGGGCTACTTTGTGCCAAACGTCGGCCAGTGGCAAGATGATATCCGGTTCATGGCGCACGCGGGGGGGGTACAATCTGGCTAACTGACGATGGTGTAATCACTAATGACGGCTTAGTTTTTCAGTTTGATGGGGCGTCTAGTCCAATCTGCTTTCCTCAATCCACTCTCTCGACAGTCTCGAATTTCTATCACGGCAACGATTCCACGAAATGGCGAATAGATGTACCAAGTTACTCAGGGGTAACTTTCCACGAATTGTATCCCGGTATTGATGCGACTTATTACTTCAATCCCGCCGGGCAATTAGAAGTCGATTTTGTCGTTTTGCCAGGAGCGGACGCAGACTGCATTGAGCTTGCCGTACCCGATGGTCGCAAAGTTGCCGTTGATGAAGTTGGTAGTGTGCGAATCGGAACCGGATCGGGCGAATTCACGCTCCACAAACCGGTGGGACTGGTGCGCAACGGGGCTAGCGCCGACACCGTTGAGTGCCGATACGTTTTGTCCGGCGACAACCGCATTCAGTTTGGAATAGAACGGATACTAACAGAAGGTGACACACTTGTTATCGACCCAGTGCTGACATTTAGTACATACTTTGGCGGCGCCTCCACTGATGTCTTCTACGGTGTTGCCGTAGACGGCAGTGGCAATATGTTCATGTCTGGGATGACAACCTCAACGGACTACTACGTTCACGATACCATTGCTCCTCATGGAGGCCATCTGATGGGGAATCCTCCCCCCAGAACTCCATCCGATGCGGTAGTGACAAAGATTTCGGCAGGTGGTGATTTGGTTCTGTGGAGCACCTATCTCGGAAGCACTCACCAAGACGAAGGGCGTGAGTTGGCTTTGGACCAAAATCTGAATGTTTACGTAACTGGATGGACAAATTCTTCATACACTCAGGGAAATGATTTTCCGGGCACGACAAACGCAAGTTACGGGGATACTGACGTATTTCTCGCAAAGCTATCGTACACGGGACAACTTGCCACTGGCTATAATCGCTACTTCGGCGGGTCGGGTTCCGATGTGCCTAGCTCTATCGCGGTAACCCCCAGCGGAAAGGCCTTCATCGTTGGCGGAACTACATCGAATGACTTGCCTGGTTCTGCTGTTGGATATGGGACTCCGTTTCAGAGCTCGTATAGTGGGAACATCGACGGATTCGTGGCGAGTTTCAACGTGTACGGTGGCGGCGGTTACCGGACGTATCTTGGCGGGTCAAATATCGACGTGGTAACTCGTTTGACTCTTACCGGAGACACCGCTTGGGTGACTGGATATACTTGGAGTTCTAATTTTGCCAAGACCGATCCTGGCACATTGCCTGGCCTCCATGGAAGCTATCAAGGTAATATTGACGGCTTTGCTATGGCCATAAATCCCCTCGGCACTAATTACGTTTATGCGACTTTCATAGGAGCGGGCGGCGCAGATATGGCTTACGGTCTCGCTCTTACCCCCGACGGCGCTTGTTGGGTGACGGGTGAAACGAGTTCGTCGCCCTTCGAACCTACACCAATCAACAGTTATGATGCGATTCACGGCGGCGGTGGCGCCAAGGATGCTTTCGTCGAAAAATTGTCGCATAATCTTGACACCGTTCTTGCGTGGACCTATTTGGGTGGGTTGTTGTACGATGCCGGGATCGACATTGCTCCGGCCGATTTCGGGAGCGTATATATTGCAGGTGTAACCAGTACGAACACCCCTTCATCATTTCCTCCTGTCTATCCCCTAAAAGACCTCGCCCATTCCTTTGATGGGTCCGTATATGGGGGCGGAGTTCTTGACGGGTTCATTTCGCAACTCTCATCGGAAGGCGCGAGATTACATTTCTTTACCTACCTTGGAGGAAATCGGGCAGATACTGCGGAAAACATCGCCTTCGGCAATCGCGGAGACGCTTACGTTGTCGGTAGGACTGGATCCAATACAAAGTTTCCAGTGGTCCCGGGCGGACAATCTTACCATACCGACGCACTTACTGGGACATGGGACGGCTTTGTCGTTAAATGCAAATGCTGTATTGGCATGGCTGGAAATGTGGATAACGATTCTGACGATGGCGTGGACATCTCAGATATAAGTTTTCTCATTGACTATCTGTGGATTTCCTTTAACACACCAGCGTGCTACGACGCATCCAACACAGATGGGCTACCGGGAATAGATATAGGCGATATTACAGCTCTGATCGATTTTCTATATATCTCGCTCGAACCGCTTCATAATTGTCCGCAATAATAGGCAAAGGAAGGAGAAATTACAATGAAGCATCTCTTTGTGATAATCGTGGCTATCTTCGTTATGGTCAGACCTGCTTGGTCTCAAGGTACTTTGGATTTGGGTGCTAAAGACTCAGTATACTTGAAGCTTAATGACCTCCCGAACGCCCTGCAGAAACAGCCGAGTTTTTCCTTCACGCTCTACTGTTTCAATGATCAGAACCTCATCCGGGCATTGTCTGCCGGATTTGTATGGCAAAATTCGAATATGAGACTTGATAGCGCCGTGGCATCGGAAACGACTAAGTCATCCTTTAACTATATGTTCTTAATGTACAGAAGCAATAGTCGCGATTCTTCCAATAAGTATCGGAATTTTGGCTTCTTTGCACTTTCACTTGCCGATGCGGGCTTGAAACCAGCAAGCAAGGCAACCCAATTGGCGACGTTTTATTTTTCTTCAGATAAATGGACGACGCTTGACTCAGTACAATGTGATACAATGCAATTCAGCCCGGGCGCATACTTCACAGCGATTGGTGAAAACCGCGTAAAGTACCAACCTCTTTGGGGCGGTAAGTTGATGGTGTACGACGCGAATCGTCCCTGCTGTATTTCCTATCTTGGAAACGCCGACGGCGATCCGGCTGGAACCGTCGACATTGCCGATCTCACCTTTCTCCTCAATTACGTGTATGGTGACGGAACCGAAAAAAGCGCGCTCCCCTGTCCGGAAGGAGCAAATGTCGATGCGTCCACCGACGGCGTGGTGAACGAATCCGATATTGTGGCGCTACAAGACTTTCTGTACGGTAGTATGAAGCTCCCAGCACCGTGTCCGTGATACGAGCCGATCGTTAGTAGATAATTTGCGGTGGAGTGGTTTAGTCCTAAGACTCGCCATCACTTGAAAATATTGTGTCTGGCAGGCGGGCAATTCTTCTCCGGATTCCCCCACTTTACAACTAGCCAGCCCCAATCGTATATTCTCCCCACAAAGGTGATTATCATTTCACAAGGAGACTTGTATGACCGCTCTTGAATATCTGGCTCAAACCGAAAAACAGCGCTTTGCTGAACTATTCGAATTCATCAGCTTTCCGTCAGTTTCTGGTCAGCCCGATCGCAAAGACGATGTCGCTGCCTGCGGCGCTTGGCTGACCAAACACTTGGCTTCAATCGGGTTCAAAGCCCAACTGATGCCGACCGGCGGGCACCCGGTTGTCTTTGCCGAGTACTTCGTCGGAAAACATCTGCCCACTATCCTGTACTACGGACATTACGATGTCCAGCCACCGGAGCCGTATGAGCTGTGGACTTCACCGCCATTCAAAGCAGAGATTCGTGATGGGTATATTTATGCCCGTGGAGCATCGGACGACAAGGGGCAGACTTTCACTCACGTTAAAGGTCTTGAGGCGATACTGAAAACAACCGGCACTCTTCCCGTGAATGTAAAACTATTGATTGAGGGCGAGGAAGAATCGCATTCGGCCAATCTTCCAAAGTTTCTCAAGGCCAATAAAGAACTGCTCAAAGCAGACATCGTGGTAGTGTCGGACACCGGACAATTCAGCAAAGATCAGCCGGCGGTTACTTTTGGTCTGCGGGGTATCGCGTCCTGCGAGGTGTTCGTTGATGGTCCCAATCGCGATGTCCACTCAGGGGCATTCGGTGGGTCAATCGCCAATCCAATCAATACTCTCTGCTGGATGGTGGCGCAGTTGCATGACAAGAATGGCAAGGTTGCCATTCCGGGATTTTATGTCGGCGTAAAGCCACCCTCGAAGTGGGAGCGGACTCAGTTCAAAAAACTCCCCTTCAAAGAGGCCGCGTATAAGAAAATGCTCGGTGTTGCGGGACTTCAGGGGGAAAAAGGATTTACCACACTGGAGCGCAACTGGTCGCGTCCAACACTTGATGTCAACGGTATCACCGGCGGGTATCAGGGCGAAGGGGCGAAGACGATCATCGCGGCAAAGGCCTCATGCAAAATCACCATGCGGCTGGTACCTGGGCAGAAGCCGATGGATGCTTGTAACAAGCTCGAAAAATATCTAAAGAAAATCGCCCCCAAGAGTGTACGTGTCAAAGTTGATAAGCATGGCGGAGCGAAAGCAGTACAGGTGCCGGTCGAAGGACCCTGGCTTGATGCCGCCAGCAAGGCGGTTCATGCCGGCTTTGGTAAGAAACCGGTATTTATGAAAGAAGGCGGTTCCATTCCGGTAACGGTGGAATTCAAGGAAACTTTGGGCATCGATACGCTTCTGATCGGGTTTGGCCTCGCCGATGACAACATCCACTCGCCCAACGAGAGATTCCGCGTGATCGATTTCGAGCGCGGTTGCAAGACCGCGGCCTATTTGCCGTTTGAACTGGCCAAAGTGAAGGTCTGATGGATCTCGGTCTTTCCGGCAAGCGGGCGCTGGTAACAGGGGCATCGGCTGGACTTGGCTTTGCCACAGCACAAATGCTGTCATCCGAAGGATGCGAAGTCACCATCAATTCCCGGAATCCTCAGCGGCTGGAACTTGCGGCCTCACGAATCGAAAAAAGTTCAGGCAAGAAACCGACAGTCATTGTCGGCGACCTTGCGGTTTCCGATGATATCTCGCGGATTCTTTCAGGTATCAGGGGTACCGATGGAATGTCGGGTGTCGATATATTTGTTTTCAACAATGGCGGCCCACCGGCAGGGCTATTTGACAAACAACCCCCACAAAATTGGGAGATCGGGTATCAACTCATCTTGAAGGCCGCGGTTGAGTTGACTCGTGGGCTATTGGATGGCATGGTTGCGAGAAAGTGGGGACGGCTCGTATACATTACCTCAATCGCCGCGCTTCAGCCAATCGATGACCTGATTCTCTCGAACACCTATCGGGCGGGGGTGCATGGCTTCTGCAAGACAATCTCGAATACCTACGCCAAACACGGCATTACATCAAACTGCATCTGCCCGGGATATACCGCAACCGAACGGCTCACCGAACTGGCTGAAAAGCGCGCCACTGAGGCAGGTATTTCCAGCGACGATCAGCTGAATGCCTTCGCCGCGTCTATCCCGGCCGGGCGGTTAGGACAGCCGGAAGAACTGGCCTCATTGGTAACATTTTTGGCAAGCAACAGGGGGGCGTTTATTACAGGTACTTCAATTCCAGTTGATGGCGGTACGAATAGGGCGATTGTGTAATGCGCTGTAATGAATTATATTACGCGTATTGTTTGAAGTGATACGTTAGCGTCCTTCCAAGCTTTGGAAATGCTGATAATTGGCTGAGTCGATAAACCCGGCTGGGTCTGAAAGAAACGCCAGCATATTATCAACGAGATAGACATGCGATTGTTCTTCATCGGCGATCTTGTGGAGCAACTGCCTGCGAGTGACATCACTTTCTTTTTCGGCTTCTTCCCGATATAGCTTCGTGGCCTTTTCTTCGACTACAAGCGCTTTCTGCCAGATCGCGCGAACATCGTCGCCATAGATGGTCTTCTGACCGTTGTCCACCAACTGCCTAAAAACATTCTTCATTTGAAGCGGCGATGAGGGGGTATCGCCGATAATCGCCTGCGCGGCGGAAACGCCTGACTCTTTCAAAGTCTTGAAAAATTGGTAATGTTTGACTTCCTCTTCGGCCAGAGTCAGCAGAATCTGTTTGAGTTCCTGTGTTGGCATAGCCTGGGCGCTTTCTTTGTAATAATCCTGCCCATCCAGTTCCATCTGCATAGCATAGTCAAGAATATCCATCGCTCACTCCATTCCCGTTGCCCGGAGATTTTCCTTCGAAAAAGACTTCTCCATTTCGGTGTCGGTGAAAATACCGTCCTTCCGAATCAATTTGCCGTCGAACCAGATCTCGCCGCCACCGTAGTCTTTGCGCTGAATAAGCACCTGATCCCAATGGATATTCGACTGGTTGCCGTTGTATGCCTCGTCGTAACATTGACCCGGCGTGAAATGCATCGACCCTGCGATCTTTTCGTCAAAGAGCGTGTCTTTCATCGGATGCAGAATAAACGGATTGACACCCAGCGAAAACTCGCCGATATACCGTGCGCCTTCGTCGGTATCGAAAATCTTCTGGAGCTTCTCGACATTGCTGTCGGCTGTCGCATTGATAATCTTGCCGTTCTCAAAAGTGAGCGAGATCTTATTGTACACAACACCCTGATAGAGCGAAGGCGAGTTAAAAGTAATCACGCCGTTGACTGAATCGCGAACCGGAGCGGTGTAGACCTCGCCGTCGGGGATATTTCGCTTCCCGTCGCATTTGACCGAAGGAATGTCCTTGATCGAAAAAGTCAGGTCGGTGCCGGGACTTTTGATATGCACTTTGTCGGTGGCGTTCATTAGGGCCGACAGTTTGTCCTCGGCTTTTGACATCTTGGCGTAGTCGGCACAGCAGACATCGAAATAGAAATCCTCGAAAGATTCCTGCGAGGTCTCCGCCAACTGAGCCATCGCATTGTTCGGATAGCGCAAAACTACCCAGCGAGTGCGCTTTACCCGTTCTTCCAGATGCACGGGCTTGTAGAAGAGGGCGTTATGCTTGTCTACCTGTTTCTGGTCGATATCCGACATATCGAAGGGGTTGTCCGAGCCGCGTAGTCCGATATAGGCGTCGGCTTTTTGCATCAGATGAAGGTGCAGGTCGGCCTGTGCCTTGAACTGGTCATCGGAGGCATGTCTCACCCATTGGCGTAGCAGAGATTCGTCGTTGTAATACCAGAAAACGGTCACACCCTTTTCGGCGGCGATTCGGATGATCTGTTTGCCGATTTCGAGTGTTTCTTTCCCCTTGATTTCAAGATACAACGCCTCACCGCTCTTCATGGCGAGGGAATAATCAATAAGAAGTTTCCCCAGTATTTCGTTTCTTTTGTCTTTCACGCGTACTCCTTGCACATTTTCTTATCAGTGTATTAGGAGAAAGATATGTTATAGAACTTGTCCCCGCAACGATCGAAAGGCGGGAAGGGATCTGGTGGTGATGTTGGGTTGAGCGGAGTCGAGACGCGTAAATTATTCTATGAGCACCATATTCTACTCTAAGTAATTGCCCCCCCCATGTACTTGTCAGGCAGTATTTATGCGGAGTATCCTGCAGGTGTTGACGAATGGGTAAGCACTCTGCTTATTGTAGTGTATGATATGGCAACAAGTCTGATGTACAGGAGCCAATATGAAGTCGTCATTTCTTAAAACCGCGATGGAAGCCATTGACGAAGCCGAGAGAATTTGTCTTAAACACTACGCGCGCCTGCCGAAAGTGTTGATCAAACCGGACAACACGCCGGTGACAGACGCCGATAGGGACTCCGAGGAGGCAATGATTGACATTATCCGAAAGGAGTTTCCAGATCACGGCTTTTTTGGAGAGGAAACAGGTGACAATAGCGCGAAGAAAGAATTCGTTTGGATTATCGACCCAATCGACGGCACAAAAAATTTCATCCGTCAAGTTCCTCTTTGGGGCAACCTGTTAGCTCTTCTGCATAAAGGCGAAATAATTCTTGGTGTCTCGAATGTCCCCCTCATGTCAGAACGTGTCTGGGCGGAGAAGGGGGAGGGAGCTTTTTTAAACAAGCAACAGATTCAGGTTTCTTCCACCCGCCAATTAGCATCGGCATCGATGTCATACGCCAAGAAAATCAAACGACCGCACGATCGAACCGACAAGGGGATATTTGAGTTGTTTGATAGAACTGACCGCCAGAGGGCTTATGGCGATCTTTGGCCGTATCATTTGCTGGCATCCGGACGGCTGGATATAATTGTTGAAGTCGGCATCAAAGCGTATGATGTCGCGCCGTTTGTGTGTATTATCTCAGAGGCGGGCGGGAAAACCAGCGATATGTATGGAAACAGGTTTGATGTTGAAGCCAGGTCATTTGTTGCTACCAACAAGGTATTGCACAAGCAGGTTGTCGATTGTTTTGGACACTAGGCTGAAAAAATGACACAAGGAAAGGTGTGCGTATGAACAAACCCGGACCAATTTGTTATGTGGAAATTGGATCTACGAATGTTCGGCGATCTGCCATGTTTTATAATAATATCTTCGGCTGGGAGATCACTGACATTAATTCGAACGAGTACACCACTTTTAGCTCAGGCGATGGTATCGGTGGTGGGCTGTATCACTCTGAAAAGGTGAAGCCCGGTGGTGGGATCATTATCTATATTGCGGTGGACGATATTACTGCAACGCTTTCGAACATTTCGGCGGCTGGGGGACGAACGCTTGTTCCCAAGAGTGACATTCCGGAGACTGGTTGGTACGGCCATTTTGCGGATCCAGAGGGAAACCACCTCGGTTTGTTCACGCCACTATCTCGGTAATTTCAGGAGTCCGGTATCATCGGGAAAATCGACCTATTGAATTTATCGGTAGGGCGGGGACACCCGTTCTATTTGGAAGGCATTCTCGAGGCACTGATCCGTCGTGGCGCGCTCTCGCTGGTGCGGAGGCGGGCAGATGTATTCGACGAGACGACCGGACTTTCACTGCTGGGCTGGAAAACTGCGCGATGGCTTTACCGAGCAGGATCTTCGATCGGCGCAGTAAGCAAAATCTACGAGCGCATCCGCAAGATGAACGACTACAATCAACCTTCACTCGCGCAGAAACTGCTTGGCTATCAACTGAAAGCATCATTCGGCAGGGAATCGACCCCGCTTTTGGTTTCTCATCCGGCACTTGTCGGTATATTGGCTGGTAATCAAAACCTCATATATCAGCATGGAGAGTTGGTGGCGCCGCGTGAATCACTCGTGCGGGGGGCTTCGCTTGTCTGTGTGCCAACAGAAAATGTGGCAGAGCAATTCAAGTCTATCGGGTATAATTCAAATCAAATACTGGTTACTAACCTTTGTGTAGAGCATGATTTAGTCAAAATAGCTGAGGAATCATTTCGAATGCGTCGGATCCGCATTGAATCGGGCGGGCCATTGTGTGGCGCTTTTTTCTCTTCAGGCGCTGAACCCTCATTCCATGTTCATTCTCTCGTGCACGCGGCATTATCTGTGGTGCGTTCCGGTAGCAGGGTGATCATCTTTGCTAAAGAGGAAGGCAAGTTGGCTGGAAAGACAAAAGAGGCCTTCGCCCGTGGAGAGCATGCGCTTCACACAATCAGCGTTGAATCACCAATCCCTGTGGAGTTTCCGCCTGCTTTACTTATGACCTTTCGCTCGCACCGTGAAGAAAATATCCTGACCGCGCTGGCATTTGATAAGTTCGATTTTTTCGTAGCTCCGGCACACGAGCGAGTGAACTGGGCGATGGGGTTGGGGCTACCGATGTTTGCACTCACGCCTACAATTGGCTCATATGCTCCGCTTAATTTGGAGCTTGTGGAGCGATCGGGTGTTGCGGTAAGACTTGCGGGGGATAGTGAAATTGTGCCATTCGCCATCATGTTAGAATCGGTGCGGGCTTCCGGCCAATTATTACAAATGACAACACAAGGGTGGGGAAGACATCCTATCAGTGGATTTGACACAATAGCCAGGCATTTTATATCTCAATCCTGATCTCACATTAATTCATTTCAAATATTCCACCTGCATTGGCTCATAAATAAAAGCGGGTGGCCGAAATCCGGTCACCCGCGTAATACTACTCTAATTGATTGAGATGCATTACATAATCAAGACGAGTTTACCCATCTGGACACTGCCACCACTGCCCTCAACAGTCCAGTAATATAATCCGGACACTGCGAGTTGAGTATTACGAGTGATTAAATCCCAGTAATCATGATTGGATAAAGGGTCGCTGATAGGCATGTCATGCTTGATTTCCCGTACCAAGTCACCGTCTATCGTGTAAATCGTAATTGTGCACTTGGGGGGTAGATTTCCAAAATGAACCGCTCGGACACGGTCATCAGGTCTCTCAGTAAACCCTCGTCCCTCAAAACCGTTCTTACGGTATTCGCCATCAATACGATAAGGATTAGGGTAGACGAAAACCTTCAAATCGTTAGCTAGCACCTTAGCGGTGCCCTCTAGTGCGTAGGTTACTTTGGCGTTGACAGTTGGGGAAGTCTCCAGCGAGGCTAAACCCGATTTGGGAGAGCCGAAATCGAATGCGGTCACGTTGATATAATAAGGGACAGTCGGAAGGAGATCAGTAATTGCGTACGTATACTCAAAAAACTTGAAGAAGCCGCCGTTGTCGACGATTGTGTCAACTACGAACGGATCGAAAGACAAAGTATCATATGTGATATCATTAGTTGTGTCATAAGGCCGGCAGGAATCTTTGCTCAGTGAAAAAGGATACGGCTGATCAGGATATACTTTTTTGATGTCGGTTGTGACGCCAAACTCGGATCGGTTATAATCCTGTTCCACAAAATAAAACAACGAATCAGGAAAGCCAGACATCTCGAATGGGTTGTTCCTGCCATGCGAAAGAGGGTTAAAAACAGTATCATTGCAACCACCGAGTGCGTACAAGCATTTGAGAGCTTCGGGAGAAAACGGAGCTTCGCGCAACACCCAATTACTTATTCTCGGATTCCATACATATTTACTGTAGTCTTTTCGATCATACGATTGCAACATGGAATAGCTTGACCTGCGGTCATCTCGGCCGGAGTAGACGCGATATCCTTCAAAGTCCAGAGCTCGTGAGAAGACGTCTCGTGTTGTCTCGGATCTAAGTCCATTGAAACGAACATCTACTTTTCCTACGGTTGGGAAAACCCGGACAATGGGAGCCGGCGGCGGTGTGGCCCCCTGAAAATCTGGAACTCCGTCGCCTTCTTTCCAAACGGTATCAGCAACCGTATAAATGTATCCGTTGGAATAAATGGTATCAATAGCCGGTGGATTGATGGAGAGAGTGTCATAGGTAGTATCGTACCAGCAACAAGTTGAGTCGTTGCCAGCATTGCAAATTAGACTTATACCGGCATAACCGTCGGCGTCAGTATCATACCCAGGATTGTCATATATCCAAGATGACCAAATGGCATTGTATCCAAAGTCTGAAAAATCAACATTTCTGTAGAAACCATCTGGATTGTATGGAAGATTTGCTTTGTTACTCTGTTGATAGTGGAAATCTTGCCCTCCGACATAAGAGAACGAAAGAGGCAGTGTCTGTCCCGGTTCAATGTCAAATGGACCAAATGACAAGAGATAGCGGGTGTCAAATCCATCCGCGATATCCGGGGCTTCTGTTTGGGGCGGAGTTTTCCATAGAGTATCCTGCGCGGTAATACTAGCGGTATACACCTGGTCATAATCAAACTCTTTGTTTTTCAGAAACGCGTATTTATTGCGATCTCCCGCAGGTGTTCCCTCACCGCCAGTTCCAATAACTCTCGAATCGGATCGAAGGCGTGGTCCGAAGTCCTTTGGTGCATCACCGTTAGATACCCACCAATTGAATGAAACTTCCAATGAATCCGAGGGCGTACGGATGATTCTGGTGCCAGTGACATGGGGTACTGGCGGAGTACCGGTCAGGTCGCCGTCATTGTCCGCAATCCATGCGATATTAATAGTGTCTTCCCATTGGCAACGTTCGGTTGAATAGAATGCCGGTAACGACTGCCTAAAACCGCAGATGTCGTCATCGAAGCCACCCGGGTTATTCTGGGCTTGAACGTCGGCGTCAACATAAAACCCCAGATAGACACGTTTTAGGCGATTAACTCCGTTATTGCGAATTGCATAGTCGAAGAGTACGAAGCTCTCAGCGTATGCGTATGACCATGCATAGGATTTTTCCGTGATTTCCAGGCGCAACGGGCGATGAGACCGGCCGTCAATTTCGTCGCGACTCACACCGTCACAGGTCAAACAGGTATCATAGTACACTGAAACAAAATCTTCTTCTGATATTGCGCCGTCAAAATCGCCACTGCTGGGGTCGATAATTGAACGGTACTTCATATCGCTCACCTTGGCAATGTCGGGGTGAAATTCGTTCCCCTGCGTCGACCAGCCATCCCCTCCGGTTGAAACCAGTGTGTCTCTACCCACTACAGCGCCAACCCAAAAGGCGGCTGTGTACAGATACGTGGTGCGGCTTCCTTTGGGGTATTCGCACGATTGCAAGGGGTCGCCAGTGAATGCGTCCTGTCCACTTCTGGCATATCCTTCGCCAAACACGCCGTAGTTCGTTATAGTTAGGACGATTTTCCCTATCTGATGAATGGCTTCCTTGTAAGCTGGGGCCGCCGCTGACTGATTGTCACCAGTTCCCGGTTTAAACAAAGCACGCGCCGAGACATCAATTCCATAGCTCATTCCAACAACAATGAATGCTAAGCCCCAAATTCCGATTTGTTTTCGAACTAAATTCATTCCCTATTTCCTCAACATCTAAGTCCAGTTAAGTGCCAAGTATATCTTTCTGAGATCGCTCTGTCAAGCTATCTCAAGACGTACACAGAGCTTCGTTTATGCAAAATTTTCTGCCAAACGAAAAAAAAGCCCCAATACGCAACACCCCGGCGGGCGGCCTTTCTAAAACTGGCCTGTCGCCGGGGTGTCGCCGGATAATCACTCTCGCTTCTTAGATCATTTCGGCTTATCAAATGAACCGGAGGCGACCTCAGGATTGACCAAAATCTGACCAAGATTCAGCTGGGCAAATTTTTGGCCATTTACCTTACGGATGGATGTTGAAGGCAGTTTAATGCCCCCGGCATCGCTAAATGCCTCAAAGACTTCCTCGATTTTCCCCTCTCCGGCCGGGGTCTCGCCAGTATATTCCTTGCAGGCCAAAAGCCCGCTTGTCCCGTTAATTCCAAGCCGGCACACAGTATTCCCGTTTTTGGTCATGATCGCCACCCAGTCAACAGAGGCCCCTGAAATGGCCCCTTCGCCATCATACACGGCCTGATAGCTGGGTGCGTCAGAGCTCTGAAACAACAGAACTAAATCGCGGGACCATTCGTCCTGCTCCTTGACCATGTCTTCTTCGCTTTTGGCTACAATAGACTGGGTTTGGGGATCGGTCTTCCAACCGGAAGCTCCGTTGTTAATGTCGTGCATGGTCCGACCCATCATGGTAATTAGCGATTTCGATTGGTTCGGATACGCCTTTAATTCTTCGACATTCAACGGGAAATCGCCATTGGGGGTCGAAATGGTCAATGTCCCCTTGTATGACACCGCCTTCACGTTTTTAAACGCCGCCAAACCACCATGCGCGGCTACTGCCTTATCTATAAGCGCTTTTCCTTTGGCCAGATTCTCGTGGGTGAGGGCAAGTTCTTTTTTCGGTTCGCCCGACGGAATCGAAATGTCAATTGCCTCAACAGCGCCAAAGCCGAGATCGGCCAGAGGAACATCAAAATCCTTTCCTTTCCCTACCACCAAAATCTGCAGGGCATCGGGGTGCAACCGAGCATTAGCGGCGGCATTGACTGCTTCTGGGGTACACTGCTCAATCCGATCTTTCAGTCGCACGTTAAAGTCGGCCGGAAGATTGTAGAAGTCATAGTTGAGCAGGCGATTGATTACCTTGGATTTGGAGTCGAACTGGAAGACAAATGAATTGAGATACCCGTCCTTACCCAGTTTCATTTCTTCGACGGTTGGCGGGTCTGTCTGCATCCGTTTGGCTTCTTTAATTATTTCTCTAATTGCCTTGGCGGTTGTCTCCGATTTGGTGGAGGCATAATTATAGAAAATGCCGGGGTAGTTTACGTTGGCCGTATAGACACCTCTGACCGCATAGGCCAATCCTTCCCTCGAACGCACGCTATTGAACAATCTGCTACCAAACGCGCCACCGAGAATTGTATTCATTACAATCACATCTGGGTAGTCGGGGTCGATCTGAAGTCCGCCGATATGACCGATGTAGATTTTAGACTGGTTGATGTCATTTTTCTCGACGTAATGGACTTTCGCCGAGTACTTATAGTCCACCTTCGGTGGAGGAGGGACAGGCATCGTCCCCTTTTTCCACTTGCCAAAGTGCTTGGTAAGTTTCGCGATCATTTCACTTTTCTTAAAATCTCCCCAAACCGCAATCTGAACATTTTCGGGATGAAGCCATGTTTTGTGAAACGCAATCAAATCGTCGCGGGTGATGGCGCTGATAGTAGCGTACTCAGTATGGCGGGCATACGGCGATTCGGTGCCATAGATGATCTTGCGAAACTCTCGCTGGCCTATTCCCTCGGCATCGTCATTTCTACGTGAAATGTTACTGCGCTGGCTGACCTTGGCTAGTTCGATTTTGTCGGGATCAAACACGGGGCGCTGAAGAACCTCGGCCAGGACTTCAAGACCCAAGTCCGAGAATTCAGATAATGTATTCAAATAACCGGTCCCATAAAGCATGTCGATACCGGTCTCCACAGTAGCTCCGACCCCTTCAAGTTGCTCGTCGATCTGATCACCAGTCCATTTGGTGGTGCCGCCGGTGCGCATGACCTCGCCACACATATCGGCCAACCCAATTTTATCAGCCGGTTCCAGATACGAACCACAGTTGATGCGGACTGAAGCGGTTACTGTCGGGAGAGCACGATCCTCCAACAGGTATATGCGCATGCCGTTAGGTAGAGTCTGCCTATCGACTTGCGGGATACTCAGCGGATTTAACTTGGGAAATCGCGAAATAATTTCGTCGACATTCTGCGCCACGGCAGACGAGCCAAGCCCGATGGCGACTGCAGAGATAATAAATAGTGTTCTTTTCATGACTCACCTCTCCGGTTAGCTTTTGGACGTGTTTATCAACACGACCGTGCGGTTTAATTTGGTGAGATACTTTTGGGCAACCCGCTGAATTGATTCCGGGGTTACGGCATTTATTCGATCGAGTTCTCGGAACATCTCACGCCAGTCGCCCCATTGAGTCTGATAACCAGCCAGCTGGAACGCTAACCCCTGGTTGCCGTCGAGCTGATTGATAAAACGTGCCTTTGCTCGGGCCTGGATTTTTTTAACCTCATCGAGTGGAATCAGCTCGTTCTGAAGCTTCTCGACTGCGGCGAAGACATCTGCTTCGCATTCCTCATTTGTGTGTCCGGCTGACGGTACAACAAGGACTCCAAAAAGATTTGGATACTTGTCGCCGGGAAAGCCAGGGAATGCCTGTGCCTCGACAGCCGCCTTTTTCTCTTTAACGAGTGTCTTATAAAGTGCCGAAGTACGGCCGCTCCCCAAATAGTCGGAGAGAGCATCCAATGCCGGACGGTCAGGATGAGTGCCTTCAGGAACGTGCCACCCAACCAGATATATCGGCTGAGATGGGTCTTCCATTATACTCCGCCGTTCACCTTGCTGAGGTGGTTCAATCGTGGCAATGCGCACAGGAGCCGGACGGTAGGGAATTCGTCCCCAGTACTGTTCGGCAAGAGCAATGATATCCTTGGCTTTCACATCACCTACTATCGCGATACTCACATTGGCAGGAGCGTAGTATTTGTCGAAGAAAACACTGGCCTCGGCTCGGGAATAATACTGGATGTCTGACATATGTCCGATTCCCGTCACACCGTACGGATGAGCTTTGAAGGACACGGCCTGAAATTCCTCGATCATGCGTCCTATCGGATTGGATTCAACCCGCATCCGGCGCTCTTCCGCGACCACATCGCGCTCTTTGTACATCTCACGATATACAGGAGCCAAAAATCTTTCAGATTCTGTGGCGAACCACAATTCCGCTTTATTGGAGGGGAGGGAGTAGAAGTAAACCGTGAAATCCTCGCCGGTTCCGGCGTTTAGCCCCACACCACCTTCGCGCTCAACAAGTTGACCAAAGGCGTTGGGTATGACCTGCTGGTACGATTTTTCACGGGCTTCTTCGTAAGCCGCAGTCAATGAGGCGATCTTGGCCGAATCGGTAAACCGCCCTTTATTGCGCTCGTCGCGTAACTGCATGAAAATCGAATCCTCGACAGCCATCAGCCCTTTTTCAGTATTCCAATCTTTGGTGCCAAGGGTAGCCGTTCCCTTGAATGCCATATGTTCAAACATATGGGCCAGGCCGGTGTACCCTTTGGGGTCATCAACCGCGCCAGCATCGACAAACGTAACAAATGACGCAACCGGGGCATCGTGACGTTCGAGCACCATCACTTTTAATCCGTTCTTGAGCGTGTGCTCGACCACGGCGCCTTGAAGTTTGGTGAAGTCAAACGTCATAGCGGTGGAGTTCAGAATGCCGACTAGCAGGACACAGATGCCCACCAGGCGATTGAAAAGAATTCGCATATTTTACCTCCATGGTATTAACGATTTCTGTATCTATTTGCGAAGAATTAAGCAGAAGAACATCGGGCTGTCAAGCGGTGTGAAGTCAATTGTCAGTGGTGTGAAGTCAATTATGGATACTTGGTGATAAATGTGTGACTTCACCCTGAGCTTGTCGAAGGGTCCCTATCCGATTGAAAAGAGGCTTCGACAGGCTCAGCCTGAAGTCAATCTGCATTCTCCAGCATTGGGCTTTCCGAGATGGATGCTTGGTGAAGAATTGTGTGGCTTCACTCTGAGCTTGTCGAAGTGATGGATGCTTGGCAAAAGTCGACCGTTCATTACTCGGGGGAGGGAATCGGGCATACGATACCACTCTGAAATACGGACCATTTGCACAAAAAGTTACCTGTAATCGTCAAAATTGTAGGGAAGAAATCGTAGTCATCGCGGTACTCCTCCTAAGAGATGCAGAAACGGAAAAGTACTTAAAGGAGGTACAAATGAAAACCAGTTTTACAATCACCGTGGCTTTACTGCTACTTCTGATGGGTTCAGTGAGTGGCGGACAGGCCGAATCGCTTGGGAAAATCTCCGGTACAATCACCGATGCAACAACCAAACTGCCATTGATTGGCGCATCGGTAGTTATCAAAGGTACAATAATCGGGGCAATGACCGATCTGGATGGGAAATATTTGATTAGTCGCGTCCCGCCGGGGAATTATACGTTGGTGGTCAGTTCTGTTGGATATGTGCCTATGGAGATCGCAGATGTCCAGGTCAGAGCTGACCTGATGACCACTGTCAATCAGAGGTTGATGCAAAGTACGACAATGGGGAGGCCTCAAATCATAAACGCGCCGCGTGCCATCCTTCCCAAATTTGATGTCAGCGGCCAAGTAAGCAAGAGCACCAAACAAATAATACCTGAGCCAGTTCAAATGCCTGATCAGCTTTTAGGAAGTGTCGCGGAAGGCCAATCCAAGACCACAGGCCATGTGTATAACCGTATCAGTCAGGCCGGCGAAGTGCCCTATATCATTGACCAGAGTCAGTCCCAGTCGCCCCTGCCGCCATTCGACATGTATTTCCGCGATTATGGTACCAATGGCTGGACTCGCGTTGCCAAAGATGCCCTTTCGACTTTTGCGGTCGATGTCGACGACGCCTCTTACAATATCGTCAAACAGTATCTGATCGACGGAAACATGCCGCCGGCTGACGCCGTTCGTATTGAGGAATTTCTTAATCACTTCGATTATGGCTATCGTCCGCCGCAAAACGGCAAGTTCAGGGTGTTCACCGAGACCAGTCTCTCGCCATTTGACCACAATACCGCTTTTCTCAAAGTCGGCATTAAGGGGAGAGAGATTGTCGAATCGCGTCGCCTGCCACTTCGCCTGACCTTCGTGATCGATGTCTCCGGTTCTATGGGGTACGACACCCGGCTTGAGCTGGTCAAGCGTGGGCTAAATATGATTGTGGAACAAATGACGCCCGGCGATCAGATCGGAATTGTGACATTTGGGTCTACGGCTCATGTCGTTCTGTCACCGGTGGCGGGAGACCAGAAGCATCGTATTCGTAATGTCATTGACGGTTTGTACGCGAGTGGTTCTACTTTCGCAGAAGCAGGGCTAAAGCTGGGATACGAAATGGCTTCAGAACAATACACGGCTGGGCACGCCAATCGTATCATCCTGTGTAGCGACGGTGTGGCAAATGTTGGTCGCACCGGTCCGGAAGAAATCATGCGCGAGGTAACGCGTAACGCCCAAAGCGGAATAACACTTTCGACCTTCGGATTCGGAATGGGCAATTACAACGACGCACTCATGGAAAAGCTAGCTCAAAAGGGGAACGGTCGGTATGCGTATGTCAACAACTGGGAAGAAGCCCAGCGTCAGTTTGTGGAACAACTGGTGTCGAATGTTCAAGTCATAGCGCGCGACGTAAAGATTCAGGTGGCGTTTGATCCCGCGGTTGTTTCGTCATACCGGCTGATTGGGTATGAAAACCGGGCAGTGGCCGATCACAAATTTCGGGACAACAAAGCCGACGGCGGCGAGATTGGCTCCGGCCACGAAGTGACTGCTCTCTACGAACTACAGATCAATCGTCATCCCCGGGCGTCGCAGATGGCGACTGTCACCGTTCGCTGGAAAGAACCGAATCAGCGAACTGTCCATGAACTGAGCGAAGTAGCTTCTTTCAATCCTCGATCGTGTGGGTTTGAAAGTGTCCGGCCCGAGATGCAACTGGCCATCGTGGCTTCGCGATTTGCGGAAATGATCAAAGGGACTAGCTTCTCAGAGGAAACCTCGTACGATGAGTTGGAAACTCTGGCGTCGAAGGTCGCTCGCCGACTGCCCAATGAGCAGACCAGAGAGCTTGTCGATCTGATCTCCCGCGCCCGTAATCTTACCGAGGGGTACGACTACTGGCACGCGTCGGAGGATGACGATAATGATGACAATTACAAACGATAGCCGGGTTGCCTCAAAAGGCGTCCGTTTGTGACACCACGAAAAAACGGAGTCCTGCGATATCGCGGGACTCCGTTCATATTTGGCGGCGATGGTAAGACCGATTACTTCCAGTAGCTGATCAGTTTTGGCTTTTTGTTATGCAACAGGTTTTCGTTCCTTGGCACGACCCGCGCAGTTATTCCAAACCTACCCGACTCGGTACAAATGACTTCACCGTGATAGGTATACGCACCATCGGCTGGGGGAGAGGACGGTCTGGATCCATTTAATTCAGTTACAACGGCGTTCGGGGTCTGAATTTCCTCGCGTGAGTTCAATCGACCAGTCACGACTTCGACCTGCACATCGTCAGGGGAGAGTGTGCCCAACCGAACACGCATATGGACTGGAATCTTCTTGCCAACGAGTACTGTACCTTCAATTTCGCCCATTTCGATGTCGGTAATGGCAATCGAATCCCAACTTGCGGATACACGGTCCATCCAAGCCGATAATTGTTTATCAACGGCGAAATTATCTTTTCGCATAGCTTTGGATGCGTTGACCGCAGGAGCGTAAAACTGATCAGCGTAATCCATGAGCATTCGCTGAGCCGAAAACTTCTCACCGGCCATCTGGATAGTCTTTTTCATTTTGTAAATCCAGCGGTCGGGTATTTCGATTTCATTTCGTTGGTAGAAAAGCGGAATGACCTCGCGTTCCATCACATTGTACAGCGACTCGGAATCCATGACATCCTGAACAGATGTATTTCCGTGATCCTCGCCGTTGCCGATTTTGAATCCGGTATCGTCGGCGTACCCCTCATCCCACCATCCGTCAAGAATCGACAAGTTCAAGGCGCCGTTGACGGCCGCTTTCATACCCGAAGTTCCAGAGGCCTCTTCAGGGCGACGAGGATTATTGAGCCAAACATCGGCTCCCTGAACCAAATAGCGCGCGATATTGATGTCGTAATCCTCAAGGAAAATAATCCTTCCGCGGAATCTTTTATCGTTTGAGAATTCAAAAATTGCCTTGATGATCTCTTTGCCGGGGTTGTCAAGGGGGTGTGCTTTGCCTGCAAAGACCACCTGCACCGGGCATTTTTCATTGCTGAGAATGCGCTCAAGTCTGGCAAGGTCGTGGAAGAGCAACGAACCGCGTTTATAAGTGGAAAACCGTCTGGCAAAGCAGATTGTTAAAATATTCGGATCGAGAATCTGTTCGGCCTGTTGGATATCAGAACTTGACGCTCCACTACGAACAAGCTGTTGCTTATAGTGCTTGCGGGCGAAGAAAACCAGTCGTTCGCGACGTTTGCAATGAACGCGCCAAAGTTCAACGCTGGGGATCCTGTTAACTTTTTCCCAAACTTCAGGAGCGCCGGGCCGTTCGATATATCGATCGCCGAAATATGATTCAAAAAGATCTTTCAGGTCGTGTGATATCCATGACGCCGGATGGATGCCGTTCGTGATAGCCCGAATGGGAACCTCATCTATCGGCAGATTGGGCCAGATATGATGCCACATCTGGCGTGAAACTTTTCCATGTAGGGCAGAAACGCCGTTACAGAAAGCGGCATATTTGAGCGCGGCGACCGTCATGCCGAATTGCTCATTTTCATCCCCAGGGTTTACCCTTCCGATCGAGAGAAAATCCTCCCATGTAAGACCCAACTGACGGACCATGTCTCCCAGATATCGTTGGACAAGAACGGGATCGAATTTTTCATTGCCTGCCGGTACTGGGGTATGGGTAGTAAAGACAGTTGTTGACCAGACAAACTGAGAAGCTTCAGCGTAGCTGAGTTTATGCTCTTCCAAAAGTACCCTGAGACGCTCTAGAGTCAAAAACCAAGAGTGTCCCTCGTTACAGTGAAAGATGTCCGGTTCGATGCCGAGCATTTTAAGCGCCTTAACTCCACCGACGCCCAGCACGATTTCCTGACGGATGCGCATGTCTTTGTCGCCACCGTAGAGGACATCGGTGATCTCGCGGGCTTTAGATGAGTTCTCAGGAACATTGGTGTCAAGCAAGTAGAGTGGAATCACCCCAACCGAAACTTTCCAAATCTGAATTTGCACCGGCACGCCGTCGAGAGTCATTTTCACTCTCATTGGGTGGCCTTTGTCATCGAGTACAAGTTCGACCGGCATATGATACCAATCGTTTTCCTCGTAGCGCTCCTGTTGCCAACCGTCGGAAGCCAGGTGCTGTCTGAAATATCCGTAGCGATAAAGCAGTCCAACCGCCACCATCGGAAGTCCCAAATCGGAACCGGATTTCAAAGTGTCACCGGATAAAACGCCCAAGCCGCCTGAATACACGGGTAGACCGGTGTCCATCCCGTACTCCAGTGAGAAATAGGCAATAGTGCTGTCTGATAGATGGGGATACTTGAAGTGAAACCACCGCTTTTGCTCAAGATAGTTTTGATACCGGGCATAGGTTTTGTTCAAGTTGGCCAGAAAAGACTCATCTTCGGCCGCTTTTAAAAGACGCTGTTGCGGAAGACGAGAGAGCATCTCTATTGGATTTTGCGCCGTTTCCTCCCAGAGATCGGCGTCGAGATGAATGAACAATTTCACCAAATCCCAATTCCAGGAATACCACAGATTGTTGGCCATTTCCTGAAGCGGTTTTATCCGTTCCGGAACACTTGGGAGAACTAGAAGTTGTTTTACGCGCATAAGTTTCCTCGTAGGAGCAGAAAGCGACTCAATAAACCATTTACCCGAACAAGTATGTTATCGGCGGATTTTGGCCGGAGGTTAATAGATGGAGAGAATGTAACCATACCTGTCACAATTATTTTAGCGCTTCCATGCGTTAATTGTCGGCCATTTCTGCCGACACGATACAATGATACGACAAAAACATTCATTTTGGAAACAATAGTGCTAATTTGGTTCCGACTGTATAGGCAAATAATCTTATGAAAAGACAAACTAGACGAATTGGCATCATGACCGGTGGTGGTGATTGCCCCGGTTTGAACGCAGTTATCCGAGCGGCTGTTCGGACCGCCCACAATGACTATGACATGGAAGTAGTGGGTTTTCTCGACGGCTACGAAGGATTGATAGAAAACAGATACCGCATTCTTGGTTCGCAGGATGTCTCCGGAATCCTGTCTCGGGGCGGCACTATTCTCGGTACTTCCAATCGGGCCGATCCTTTTAAGTATCCTGTCATGCAGGGTGAAGAAGAATATGTGTATTTGGATCGCTCCCAGCAAGGCGTACTCAATTTCGAGTCGCTTGGACTTGAGGCCCTGATCGCCATCGGTGGCGATGGCACTATGGCGGCTTCTTCGGGGATGGTGGACAAAGGCTTGCCGATTGTTGGGGTACCAAAAACTATAGATAATGATTTGATGGGAACCGACGTTACTTTCGGGTTCGATTCTGCCCTTCAGGTTGCCACCGACGCGATTGATCGGATTCATTCCACCGCTCAGTCGCATCATCGTGTAATGGTAGTTGAGGTGATGGGACGGTATGCCGGATGGCTGGCGCTTGGGGCCGGTCTAGCAGGCGGCGGGGATATCATATTAATTCCCGAAATTCCGTACGAAATGAGCACGATTTGCGATGCTATTAAGAGACGAAATGCCATGGGAAAGAATTTCTCAATCATTGTGGTCGGAGAAGGGGCGCGTCCGGTTGGCGGTAAGATGCGTGTCAGTCGTATTGTGAAAAATTCTCCAGACGCTATTCGACTCGGTGGCATCTCTCACCAGATCGCCGCGCAGATTGAAGGGTTGATTCACATAGAATGTCGAGTTACCATTCTAGGGCACTTGGTTCGGGGTGGATCGCCAAGCGCGCACGACCGTTTGTTGGCGACAAGATTTGGTTCCGAAGCTGTGCATCTGGTAGCATCTGGCAACACCGGTAGGATGGTCTCGCTGAGAGGAGATCAGATCACGTCGGTACCAATTTCAGAAGTCGCCGGTAAACAACGGAAAGTAACCGCCGATCATCCGTGGGCCAAAGCCGCTGGGTCGCTTGGGATTTGTCTGGGCGCGCCGCATGAGGTTTCGCTTGAGGAATGTGTCGCGTTATAATTGTTCGAGATTCCCGTTCGGACGGGACTAATCACAGGAGTGAATGAATAATCAATGGGACTGAACGGACAAAAACGAAAAATGATCGAGCGGCTCAAAGTTTCGCCAGCTTATAGAGTAGCTTATAAAGACCCGGACTTTCTCGCCGCCCGCGTCACCAGGTCCAGCCGTCTCCAGCTCGAACTGATGAAGGCCGAACTGTTGATGCAGGAACACCACATCAGATCGACTGTCGTGGTGTTTGGTGGTACTCGTATCGTTGAGCCAAAAGAGGCCCGCAAGGTGGTGCGAGATCTCGAGGCAAAACTCAAACGCAAACCCAAAGACAAAAACCTTCGCCACCAAATGGGCGTTGCGAAGTCGATTCTTGAAAAATCGCGCTATTACGACGAGGCCCGCGAATTTGCTCGTCTGGTGTCTCTAGAGTGTAAAAGCGCTGAGCCGCACGATTATGTTATTGTTACCGGAGGCGGTCCCGGCATTATGGAAGCGGCCAATCGTGGCGCGCACGAGGTGGGTGGCAAATCGGTTGGGCTGAATATCACTCTACCTATGGAACAGGAGCCGAACGCGTTTATCGATCCTGAGCTGTGTTTGCAATTTCACTATTTTGCAATACGCAAAATGCACTTTATGATGCGCGCCAAAGCGCTTGTGGCATTTCCAGGCGGTTACGGCACGCTCGACGAATTATTTGAAGCCCTCACCCTTGTTCAGACCAAAAAAGTTGATCGGCTTCCGATTATCCTGTTCGGCGAGAAGTATTGGCGCAATGTCGTCAATTTTGAATGTTTGGTACAGGAAGGGACTATCCACCCCGACGATGTCAAATTGTTCGTGTACGCCGATACGGCAATCGATGCCTGGAATTACATCAAGTATTTTTGGCTTGCCGACACCAACGGCCGCAACAGCCGATAGTTCGATTTCTGCTTTCATTTCAGTTTACAATTCACGACAAAAAAGGCCGGACCATAATGGTCCGGCCTTGTATATCAGTCCAAAATAAACAGTCAGATTGAATTACATCTGGCCGTATTGGCGTTGTGCCTTTTTAGCCGCCGCTATTTGACGAAGAACTTCCTTCAGATGTGCCTGTGTCATGCCGTCTACCGAAGCCGCTTTCGAGGCACGGGTGGCGGAATCTTCAAGTGTGTCGAGATCGTTAGCCGCGAGAGTTCGGGCATCCGAAGGATACAGAGCAGGCGCGCTCAGATAAATGCCAATCAGTCGCTGTAAGTGTGCTAGTTGTAACTGGCGACGGAACGAGCTGATATTAGACGGGCCGTTCAATTCCGTCCAGATGGCCTTGCGGGTGTCGCCAAACATATCGAACATCGTGTACTTTTCATCACCCGGTTTCAGTCGGGCCAGATTATTCACCAAACGTCCCAACACCAGCGGGTGGTACAAGCGTCCCAGCGCGCCGTTCTGAATACGCAACACAACCTCGTGGAATGGATAATCAACTTGAGCCACGCTGTAAACAGACCAGTTGAAATCCGGGAATTTCTCGGGCTGAAGTTTGTTCAAAAGCGATGCCGGCAGATCGAAGGCCTCAGCGGCAAACAAATTATCCCGCAGGAACGACATAGCGCGGCGTTGCTCGGCGGCGCTCACCGGTTGAATAGGGTCTTTGCCGTTAGGGTCGCCGATGTGGTTGCGGCTCATGTAGAGTCCGCCAATGTATTTTGGCGCCCATTGAGCGGCCTCGGCATAAGCGCGCCAGCCATACACGAAAACATTCATCAGTTTCACATATCGATTGCCGGGTTGTTCAAACTGTTTGATGCCGTTGGTCCAGAGTTCGCGGGTCAATTTCATCTTGTGTTCGGAAAACGCCAGTGGATCGTTGCCCAGGTCAAAGTAGTTACACGACGGATCAACAGATTTCGGGTCTCCGCCAAAAGCATCCTCGTCAGTGCCATACGCCAGTAGCGGATCAGCCGATTTCGACGCGATCTCCTTTAATTTTGAAATATCTTCGTCAGCTGTTTTTCCACCCATTTCAGAGTATCCGTATTCAATCACCCAGTCATCATAGGGGCCGGGGACGGAATTGTAGAACTCGCCCTGCGGCTTCCCTTTGCCGGCGATATTCGGGGCGGCATATTCCATGCAGGTGCCGACGTTGCTGTGCTCGAGCGTGAATTCACGATTGTTGATCTGGTCTGAAGTGTAGATCATCGAGGCCTTGAAATTGTGGCGGAATCCAAGAGTGTGGCCGACTTCGTGCGCCACAAGATTCGACAGATAGGAATGGATATACTCGCGCGTGAGCGAGTCTTTGTCGGTCAATTCTCCGACTGCACTTAAAATGTAGTTGAGTCCAAACGCGCCTTCCTGCGCTGAGGCGGAGCCGTAATCGCAGAAGTATGGACTATTCGAATGGGGTCGAATTTTCACGGATGAATCGGGATCGAGTAGATCGCTTCCGTCAAACGAAATTGGCTTAATATAGTTCTCGGCATTGTTGAACATGTGGCGCAAGAAATCTGAGGCAACTCGGATGTCGGCGTCCAGAATCTGCCCAGTGAAGGGATTGGCCCGATGCGGTCCAACCGCATACGCGTCACCCGGAACGACTATCCAGCGCACGGTGCTATAGCGGACATCGGCGGGATCCCAAGTCGCGGTGTCTTCCATTTGTTTGGCGACAATGGCGCTTCGAAAACCGATTTTCTCAAATGACTTGTTCCAATATTCAATTCCCTCCGCCACGGCGTCGCGGAACTCTTTCGGCCAGGTGTTCTCGATCCAGTAAACTATCGGTTGAACCGGCTCGGAGATACGGGCGTCGGGATTTTTCTTTTTGAGATTCCAGCGATCAATGTAGCGGACATATGGCGATTCTTTTGAAATACCGGTATAGTCCTGATACTGGGTCATGAAATACCCAACCCGGTCGTCGGCGATACGCGGGATGTATCCGTTAGCCGGGAGCGTGGAAAGCGAGAAATGATAGGTCCAGAAGAAACTATAGTTGTTCTGAAGAGTGGTCCCGTTCTGCGGTTTCGAGGTGCGGTAGTGTAGGATAGCGTCGATTTCGGAGTTCTCGGAGAAAGACTTGATTGTCCCGAAATAGCTGTTGGTTTGGTCAAAACTCACACCCGTCTGTCCCATTTGCCCGACGAAGTAACCGACATTCTCGGCGTCTCGAATGAAAAACGGCGTAACGTCGACGAGAATCATGTTTGAAGTATCCGGCTGAGATTTGACTTTGGTCGACGCATACAGACCGTCGGACTGGGCGCTTCCGACTGCTTTTGATATTGTCGAACTCGTGTCGGCACGGAGACGCAGATTTTTTTCGATCATCATAACTGTCTTGCCAACCCGCTTGAAATAAAACGGGAAAGTTTCCGACATGCTTCCGTTATCCGAGAATGCGCCGTCGGATCGCGACACCGTCGCGCCACAGAGATACACCGGCCCAAATTGTGACGGCTTAATCGACATCAGTACTGTGTTGTCAGTCGTGTCCCGATAAAATGTAAACAGTCCGGGAGTCACGACTTTGTCTTTGATCAATTCGGCAAAAGGTTTTTCATCGCCGGGTCCGCCTGGTTTGCCGGCGGGTTTTGCCGAGTCGTTTTTTATGCCAGTAAGTCCATACTGGAGTCCGGCACGGCTTTCGGTTGCTCCAAGCAAAACACTCAGCCCGACCACCAGTGCCAGGGCAGTTCGCATTCCCTTCATACAATTCCCTTTCTTTCTCAAAAGTATCTATGTGACAGGTATTTGATTATAAACGAATTAAAGCGATCAAAGTTTCAATGTATTTGCGCCTGCAGTGTGGGCGGGGGCAGGACAAAAATCTTGATGTGCGGTCGAAATGGCCTTCGCTGTAAGATCAATCATGAGGGTGGAAACATACTTCGGGCCGGAGTGCCTGTCAAGATGGTAGAAGTCAGTCGGTGAGCTCAATCGAGCCGCGCATCGGGACAAAGCGAACATCGTAGAGCGATGTATAATCAATCCCTTGCGGAGTGCGGTAATATACCCTAAGCTCCTGCCGGGCAGCTGACAATCTGATAGGGATAATGAGACGTCCTCCCACAGTGAGTTGTTTGAGCAGAGCTGGTGGGATTCTTGGAGAACAAGCGGCCACGAGGATTCCATCGAACGGCGCTTCATCAGGCCAGCCATCGAATCCATCCCCCACACGTGCGATAATGTTCTTGTATCCCAGCTTCGCCAATAGCTCACTGGCCTGAAGGTGCAGGTCAGGAACCAATTCAATGGAATAGACGGCCGTTGCGACTTCGGCTAAGACCGCCGTCTGGTATCCCGAACCAGTGCCGACTTCCAGAACTCGAGAGTTCGGGCCAAGGGCTAGTGCTTGGGTCATCGACGCAACAATGTAGGGCTGTGATATAGTTTGTTCGAATCCGATTTCCAAAGGACCGTCAGTATAGGCATACTCTTGTTGATCTGCCGGAACAAACAGGTGGCGAGGAACACTCGACATTGCCGTGAGAACAACAGGGTCGCAAATGTCGCGGTTATTCAACTGTTCTTCAACCATGCGCCTGCGACGTGCGGCATACTGCATGTCTAAACTGTCATCCGGCATATTGATAACATACGCCGTTTTATCGGGGTTTTGCCAGAAGTATTCCGAGCAGGATTCGCAATGACAGATTTCAACTTATCCGTCGAGTGTCAGAAACAGCAAGGTCCTGTGCCGTTTAGGAAGAGATAACCGATGAGAAAACTCAGGTCGGAAATATCGATGCCTTCCTCACAGTCGATTGATCCCGATCCAGCCGGGACGGGGGGGGGGGNNACGGGGGGGGGGGCGCCTAGATACAGAAATCCGATCAGTATCGTTATATCCGAGATATCCGGAGTTCCTGACCAATCCATATCACCGCAGACATAAGCAGAAGCGCGAAAATCGCGTATGAGGCCGAACGCCGATGACCAGCCAGCTGAGTCAAGCCCTTGCACACGCCAGTAAAGCGTATCGCCAATAGTAAAAACAGAGCGATTAACCGAGAGTGTGTCGAGCTGAACCAGTGTATCAAGTAGCTTACTGCCGAAAGCAATATCGGATGAAATCTGAAAGCGATAAAAATCAGGAGCACTCTCGTACGCGAATTGGGGAGTTTCTGACCAACCAAAAACCACCCTCGGATTACCACCGCCAATGCTGTATCCTGCGGTCGAATTGCTGTTGGGATCGGGGGGGGGGTTGTATCAAACACGAATGAAGCAACCGCAGATAGGGCGCTACTATTGCCTGCACTGTCTACTCGAATGGCTCGCCAGTACCAACGACCTTCTGCAATTGAATCCGGAATTGTCAGGGCATCGGATATAACCGGTCGATACGTTTTGAAGATGCCGCCAAACGAGGGATCGGCTGAGAGCTCAATGATATTGAATTCAGGGGAGACCACCGGATTGGCAGGTGCGCTTACGCTTAGACTGCAGGTGAAATGCTGATGGTTGGGATACTGACCGGCTACTGGCGAGACAGGTGAGACATTGGATGGCGGAAGATTGTCAACCACTATCATTCGGGGTGTTCTTTGAAACGAAGTCGAATCAGTGACACTGTATCCCTTGACGCCCCAATAATAGACGCCGTCAGCGAGTGAGTCTGCCGTCGGCAATACAAACGTTGTGTCCGTGATCGCTGGATAATTACGAATCAGAATCTGTAAATTACTATCCAACCCGACTACCAGTCGAAAGGTGTTGCCGGATGCCGACCAGATAAATGAAGGGGTTCGGTTTGTAATAAATACTGCTGGGTAAGGCAGGAGGAGCGATGGAGGTGGGAGAGGGTTACTGACGAAAACCGAAGCGACCGATGAAGCGTTACTACCGCTGTCGCCCATTGCAAGTATTGTTGTCTGACTGATGATCGAGTGAGGGACTGACGCCGGAATAGTCAAAGTCGCTGTTATTCGCGCAGAATCTCCCGCTACCAAGAGGGTGTCTACCGAACTTGGAATTAGTCCCCAGCCAGAGTCATTCACAACGGTTATGTGAATGTTGTTGTTCACATTGCCGCTGTTGCGCACCCATGTCACAATTTGAATGCTGTCTGGCGAACCAACCGTATCTATCGGTATTGGCTGAATTGAAATGGCACAAAGCGCGCGTGCGGTAACTGTCGCATTTACACTGTCGGCGGCGAGTGTGTCGGAGCGGCTGTTGACGAGAAATTTAACTTTTGTTGCTGTCCCCGGCAGTGCCGCCGAGGGAACGGTAACCTGACGGCTAAGCCAGACCGAGTCTAATACTCCCATCCACAATACAGTATCAAGCGGTGTGTTGAGCCAGCCAAGTGAATCGGTCATTCGTATGTGAACTGAGTCATATCCGCCGCCGATGTTTTTGACCAAAAATTTGACTGAGACCGATTGTCCCGGAATCGCCGATGTATCCGCGCTTTTTCGAGCGTCGACCGCGCGGGCGGTGTCGGTAGTGTTACTATTGTCAGGCGTGAACACCAGCGAGTATTTTTGCGGGCCAGTCGGAATGTTATACCCGGTTACCCGAGCAAACCAGACGCCGCTTGCCGGAGAATCGACCTCGACTGCTTCCACATTGTTTTTCCGGTCAACTCCGTGCGTGGCCGCCGCGCCGGGTGTACCGGGTGTCAAAACCCAGGGCAAAATCGTGGAAGACGACGGATCAACTAAAATCAAATCAAGATCATTTATGAGCGCGTTCCCCGACATCGCGGTTCCGCCGACATCGTCCCACACCAATGTCGCCCGTAACTTCACAGAACCGGGAGGAATTGTAAGCGCATATTGATGCGTCGCGCCGGTAATTATACTTGCTTCAACATACGACGGTGCGCCGACACTGATTTTCTTAACCGCGGCGAGAGCGTCAATTACTCCCCATCCATACTGGAAATCGGGGCCGATATTTCCCCTGTCGGAAGCCGAGTTGATCAATATCCCTTTGATAGTTGAGGGAAGCAGAACATCAGAAGGCAAGAGTTGATTCCATCGTTGTTTCATGAGCGCGATAACACCTGTCACAACCGGAGCGGCCATCGAAGTTCCGCACATGGTGGTGTATCCGCTGGTCGGTTTGGTGCTGGTTACGCCGTTGTCGCCGCCGATCTGACATCCGGGAGCGCAAATGTCGGGTTTGATACGGCCGTCGTCGGTTGGTCCCCATGATGAAAAGGTGCTCATGCTGTTGTCGTTGGAGATTACCGCGCCGACAGCGATCACATTTTTTGAACTTGCCAAAGGGTCTATTGTATTGTAGGTCCACCCGATTGAGCCGCAGTACTGACTGCTTATACTCCGCATATTTCCGGCCGACCAGACAATTGATATTGGCGCTCCAGCCGCGCCGCGAACGATTTCATCAAGCGTGATATCTTCTATGATATAGTTTCCAAGTGTGGCGGCGCATCCGGAATTGGTGACCGGTGCCGGCACTCCGATTCCCCATGAGTTATTTGAGACTTCAGCCCCATTGCTTCCGACCGCGTCCATGTACTGTGCGACCAATTCCGACGACGTATTCCACCAGAGATGAGTCAAGAGCTGTGCCGAAGTCGCCATCCCCTTGTATGTCCCCGATGATTGCAATCCCGAACCGACGATCGTTCCTGCCACATGCGTGGCATGGGTCGTGACCGCAGATTCATCAGTAGGAATGACTCGCGAGCCGAAATCAGTATGCGAATTATCGGCCCGACCGCCATCCCACATCGCCGCAACAACACCGCCTCCAGTCAAATTGTACGGAGTGGCTTGGGCTGAATCAACTTTGATAGCTGAGCGGCATCCGTTGTTGTGCTCCTGTTGTGGCGGTAGCGCCGGTTCGACAAACGAGACCGCGTCCATCGAAGCCAACTCATAAAGCCGACTTTCGGGAATGAGTAACTCAACTGCGTTAGAAATTGTCTGCGATCCGAGGATTATAGCCTCAAGAGAACTCGCTTGTGTTGCTATCCAATTACTTATTTGTTCATCTCGATGAAGAGCGACAGTAACTTGAATGAGTATCCCGCCCCGCCGTGTCCATGCAGGGATACCATCGGTGGAAAATACACGAGCAAGTTTTTGTTCGACAGTGGGGGAGCCTATCCATCGGATACCGTAATTATCAATCTGATCGATCGTAGCTGTTTTGTCTAAACGGGCAATGTAGGCGAGGTTGGGAAGATACTCTATCAGGCTAAGCCCTGATGCCTCCAGATTTGCCCTTTCTTGTTCACTCAGGGGATGATCAAACTGAACAAAGAAGTGATTCCGTGAGTTGGCGAGGGCCGAAGATGTCAGACGATTAGGCGTAGGTGTAAATTCGCCGGATGCCAACCTGATTGAATAATCCAAACCCTCTGAATACGCACCGGAGAATAGAATAAAAAATAGTCCCGACAAATATAGTGTGAAGGCTGTAAATTGTCTGTCTTGTCTTTTCACAATTCCACCGAGGAATCAATCTGTTGGTAGGACCGTTCTTCTATAAGAATAATATATCGCTTAAGTCCTTGTTGTCAATCAGTTTCCGCCGCTTAAAGTGTCGCTCGATTGTTGGGCCTACCATAAAGCGCGTAATTGTATATCTTATCGGCCTTTACCGCAGGAAAGTAGAGTGATGACTAATAAACGTTTTTGGCTGTTTAAGACCGAACCATCCGAGTTCAGCATCAATGATTTAGCGAATTCCCCCGATCAGACGACTGCTTGGACAGGGATAAGAAATTATACGGCGAGGAATTTCCTTCGAGACGAGGTTCGGCTGGGGGATTCAGTCTTTATCTATCACAGCAGTACCGAGCGCAAAGGAGTTGTGGGTGTAGCGAAAGTAGTGCGAGCTGGATATCCCGATAAAACAGCGCGCGATCCAAACTCAGATTATCATGCTCCAAAGGCAACTCTAGAAAATCCAATCTGGGTAGCAGTTGACGTTCGCCTAATGGAGCGGTTTCCTGATGTCGTAGAGCTTGGTCTACTCAAGCGAACCCGTGGGCTTGAGAAAATGTTGCTCTGCCAGAAATGTGGGCGACTTTCAATCCAGCCGGTTACAGAGGCGGAATGGAAAATCGTCTGTCGACTTGGTCGCCTCGTTGCCGGAAGATAGGGGTCATTTCAGCAATATCATTTTTCTGACAGCGATCGGAGTGGGGGAGTCCATTCTATAGAAATAAATGCCACTGGCGACCGATTCTCCTTCTGAATTGGTGCCATCCCATGAGGTCATGTGGCGACCTAAAGGCATGAATCCCTGCGACAATGTTTTCACATGCTGTCCATTGAGATTGAATATGACTATTGAAACTACACTGGGCTTGTCGGTAAAAAAAGGTATCAATGTGTTGTTATTGAATGGGTTCGGTGTGTTTTGATAGAGCGTTGCTTCATGTCCCGAGGTGTCGGTGAGTTCAATAACTTCAGTAGGAACTGGTAATACAGATAGTCCCGAAAATTCGGAGCTTCCAATCCCCGGAGTAGTCAAAACTGCCGTAACTGAATCGCCTGAAACCAGACCAGCGACCTGGCAGGAAAACGCACCACTTAAATCAGACAACGCCTCACCAAGAAAAGTAATCCCTTGAATTTTCCCCGATGAGTTCATCCGAGACCGGTAGACATCGACCATTGCATTAGCAACGCCACAACTTCCCCAAACAGAGTTGGTTGATAAGCCGAGAATAATCGGTGGAATAGGGGATTGATTGGCTCCGTTGCGGACCGCAATTCCACCGCTGTCGTTATCGAAAATGCTGTTTAGTCTTATCTGGTGGCCGACGGTGAAAGGACCTTCGACCCAGACTCCGGTGTGTTTGTTCTTGGCTATGATGTTTCGTCTGCCCGGCGATCCGCCAATAACGGTAAAACCAGCTCCCCCGAAAATGCTGATACCGTGACCGTTGTTAGGCAACAATGTCGATTTGTCGGCGGCGACTCCGATAAGATTTCCCGCAATCGTATTGCTGTCGGTACCCTGGCCAAACAAATGTACTCCCGTGCCAAGACCAGCCACCACTGGAAGTGCGCCGTTTCCGGAGATTAGATTACATGCGGTAGAGTCTCCGCCGATCAAATTATGCGCCGCGCCACCGCCGATGATGACTCCAGCCGAACGATTACGCATGGCCCGTGTACCCGTATAATCGCATCCGATCAAATTTTGCTGAACTGTGTTGTAGTCGGTTAGTTGACCAAAAATTACTACACCTCCGCCGAGAGGAAAGAGATCCCCACGGTTTCCTGAAATGAGATTGCCAGTGGTAGAAGTTCCTATCAGATTGAAGCGAGCCGAGTCGCGAATCACCACCCCTGCAGAGTTTCCCATCGGACTGTTTCCGAAGCGAGAGGCTCCGATATAATTTCCTGCCACTACATTCAGCGAAGTTCCCGATCCCGCAATGCAAATTCCCGGACCAAAATTTCCGGAAATAACATTGCGGGGTGCATTGGCTTCCTGCCCTATCCAATTAAATCGCGCACCCTGACCGATATACACTCCCTGGCCGATTCGAAGACCGTTTGGGCGGTTACCATTACCGTTGCCGTCTAATCCGATATACGACCAATCAACGATATTCGAATCGGTATCCTGATCGAGGATCTCGATTCCGTTGCTGTAGCTTCCGGCTACAACTAAATGCATTGAAGTACCTGCCGAGTCAAACCCGATTCGATTATGGGAGGCGCCTCTACAGACCCGTACTCCAGCTTTATTGTTCCCAACATCAAAAAACCCCGTACTATCGAGACCGATAAAATTTCCCGCAATCAAATTTGAATCGGTTTCCTGTCCGGAAATTTCGATTCCATTGCCGATATTTGCAGAAATGAGATTGCGCTCTTGGAGTGCCGGTCCACCAATACGGTTTACCTTTGAACCCCCACTAATTTTCACACCATTGCCGCTGTTGGGAGCTGAGCCACGGCCGGTAAGGTCGAGCCCAATATAATTGCCAATCACGCTAACTTGTCGCGAGTCAATATCTATCAATATGCCGTGTCCAATATTTCCGCTGATGAGATTTCGTTCAATGGGATTGTTGCCGCCTATAATAATTTGGGATGAACGCAAAATTCGTATGCCAGTCTGATTTGGCTCGATGACCGTACCGCTCCCTTTCAGACCTATCCAGACCGCACTAACTATTATGCCTGATTGTGCGACTCCTTCAATCGAGATTGCGGCTGAGGCAGAGTCGGTCAGGCCATTTCCCACAAGTATAGTTTTGGTATTGGGTGCGCCGATCACGGCGGCCGATGCAAGAACTCGCACACCGTGGCGGCGTGAATGAGCGATGGTGCAGTTCCAAATATGGCATCCAATACCGCGAATTTCAAAATTGTCAGTCCCATCAGGATTGTAACGGCCGTCGATTATCGCTGTACTGACAATTCCGGCAATTGATATATGTGCTCCTGTAATCAAAATAGCGCCAAGATGCAGAAGTATCGGATCGAGTCCACCAGAAATGAGAACAGTATCGTACGGTGATAAATTGGCTTCTTCTACAGCCGCGCGCAATGTGCAGAATCCATCGGCGTCGCGACAGAGCCCGTCGCCTGGATTAGCGTCATGCGAATCAATCGATGAAATAACTGTATGTGTCGCCGATATTGCCCAGCCAGCAGGGAAAAGCGACAAAAAAGCAATGAGCAATGCGGTTGTGTATTTCATAAGGCGAGATACCCGCTATCTTACGAGCATCATTTTTCCCGTTCGAGCGCCGTCACGGGAAATCAACCGACAAAAATATGTCCCACTGGCGACTGGCAGGTTGTGATCATCGCGGCCGTTCCACTCAACTCGATATTGCCCCGGAGTCCTGTGTATGCGCTCAAGTTCGCGTACTCTTTGTCCCAAAGAGTTGAAGATGGTCAGCGTGATTTCGCCCGGAGAGGAAATCGCGTAGGCGACAATAGTGCTCGGATTGAAAGGATTGGGGTAATTGACCAGCAGGGTAGAAGTAACCGGTAGAAGATCCTCGGGCTGGTCGACATCGGTTGGACCTCGCAAGTCGAAAGTGTAGATAGCTTTTCCGTCAGTGGTAGCCATAACGGTGCCATTACCTGCAACACTAAATCCTCCAGTAGGGGTGACTCCAGCCAGTACTGGCAGTGACCCGTCAGAGGCCATAGTCCATACCGCCGTGCTTTCTGGCCCAATCGTGTATAGGAGCGAACCGGAGTGGCTGGCGTCGGTGACTGTAAGCGGAAGCGTGATTGTTGTATCCAAATGGGGGGAGTACCGATTTGCAAATGAAATCTTTGAAAGCTCGTTTGATCGTATTCCCGCGAGACACGAGGGCCAGGATGGGATATCCACCAGAAGATTGATCTCGTCGGTAACACTGAGCGCGCCACAATACTCAAGCTTATAATCCGGAGTGATTTGATACACCCATAACCCATTTTTGGCGACCGAAAGCACCAAAAGTGAATCGACAATGGCGGCCGATCTGATCCCGATTGGTACCTTCAGTTGTGCCGTGTATGGCATCTCAATTGCGCCGGAAAATCGATACAGGTACAGCTCTGAGCCGCTCCAGAAAACAACGGGCGCCGAATTAGCGATACTCTTCCGGCCCCAGAACATATTTGCGGCCGAATGGCCGAGAAAAAAGGTGGCGAATGGGCGAGGTCCTTGCCCTTCATCTTTGGTTAGATTGACTTTTCCCAACGTGCTGTTGAGGATTGCGACTCCTTGATTGGTTGCCAGTACCTTCGCGATGATCCCGAATTGATCATATATGGTGATCTCAGTGTCGGGGACAGGAGATAAACCGCAATCATACGCATGACACCATCCCCACATTCCGCCAGCCACCAGCCATTTGCCTGCGAAAGCAAGCACGTTTACTGCGCTGGATGGAAAGTACGCCTCATTCGGAAGATAGTCTTGGTCAAACTGGGCCATCCAGTACTGGAGAAGGCCGCCGCTCTGTCCCGGAAGGAGCATCCGAGTAAGTCTACTTACTCGAAATGCCACGGGATAGACCAGCGATTTTCCGGAGTAATTAGTGAATGAATTGATGAACGAAAGAGATCTCCGGGTAAACACTGAAAAGCCGACCAAGTCACGAGAAATGACAACCACAAAGGTATCCATCACAAACACATACTGACAGCCGAACGGAGTTTCAAGAAGTTTGGGTGCCGACCAGCCCGTTGGAGTCCGCACGGCCACAACTAGTGAATCCTGCTCAGTTCGGGCAATGAGCGCTGTATCTCCCGCTTGAGCGACATCAGTGGCTTGAAACGGAAGATTCAATTGCGAGACGAACTTCGGTGAGCCGGAAGGATCAATTTGATATTCCAATAGCCCGTTGTAATCGTCAATAGCAAGCAAGCGGTCGCCCTGTATTGACAACGAAACTATATGAACCCCTTCCTGCGCTGAATCGAGTGGGCCAAATTGCTCACTATCGATAAGTCGCGCATGTAACAGACCACGGAAACCACTCGCAAAAAAGATGTGCTGACGCCAGAACACCAGATCCTGGGTTGAGTCGGGGAGATCGGCATATCCGCGCACGACCAGTTGGGGGAGGGCAAACTTATCGAGAAGGCATACCCGGAGATTTTCGAGAATAACCGCAACGACACTGTCGCCGACAATGATCCTGCTGGGGTGGTCGATTGAGAGAGTCTGCGAAGCCGACTTAAATTTATCAATATTCTTGTCGTATACGGCGGCCACAATTCCCTGAGGTCCTGCCAGTATGGCAATGGAATCCACCGTAGCTACTGCGGTGAACTGATTCCACGCGAAACGATAGTCCGGCTCTGTCTTTAGCTCGACCGCCCTAGAGCTTGCGACTCCACCAATTAGCAGTGCCAAAATGAACGCCGCTATTTTCATTTTATTAACACCATCTTGCGACATGTCGAACCGCTTTCAGTGTTCAAACGATAGAAATAAACCCCTGAAGAAAGCCCTGTGCCATCGAAACTGATTCGATAGTGTCCTGCCGGTTCACGCTTATCTACCAGTTGTCTGACCTTTTCTCCGAGTAAGTTGTAGACGACCAGAGAGACCGTGGACGGCTGAAACAAATTGTACTCCACGGTCGTCACTGGATTGAAAGGGTTGGGATAATTCTGAGTCAACTCAAAACTCCCGGGCATAGTAGCGACCTCGTCCTCATCGAAAGACATAGGCAAAGTCCAGTCGATCAGCCAGACAACCCCATTGCCTGCCAGCGCTACTTTGGAGCCAGAGCCGCTTATCGAATACCCAACCAACTGAACGCTGTCAATGACCACCAAACTCGAAAGAGGCGGGGAGTAAACTCTGAGAGCGCCACGGTCGATAGACGAGACAATGATATGATCGCCCATTCGGGTAGCGTCAGTGATTCCGATCGGAATGTCCAGATTGTTAACAAGCATTGGCTGATTTGGTGTGGTCAGATCGTACGATGTGATGCTATTTCGACGAATCAGATTTTGATATCCTGTTGAACTTATGTCAGGAGAGAGAAGCCGAACCAGCGGATCTTGATTGGGACTGGACGCATGCAAACTGACAGTGGAGCGATGGGTCATTCCAACAGTGGAGTTAATTGAGTACACATACACGTTTTGAACTGTCCCTACCAAAATTAGCGAGTCGTAATAGGCCACATCGATTGGCGTTTCAGGAAAGTACAAACGGGCGAGAAGGATTGACTCCCATGTGGTACTTAAGCTGTGCAAATCAATAAAGTTATCACCGAGCAAAAAGAGAAGGCGCGAAGTATCAAATAATTTATCAGCAATCCGAAAGCCCGTGATTTCATTCGCTATCCCAGCTATCGAAGATTCAACAGTGTACTGTGCGCCAATCCCAGAAATCATGACCAGCGAGTGCTGATAGCGTGAGTAAGCGACCAACATAGAGCCGACACTTTCTACTTGGTCGACTCCCGCAAATCCCGGTAGAATAGCGTTCGGCAACTCCGGCGGTACGGTAACCGCAAGCGGATACGCCAGCATCGGATGACTTTGGCGCGCCACAATGACAGTGTTCTGAAAAATGCAAACATCGGATATCTTCCCCGAAAATGGATAGGCAGGACGCGGTTGAAGAAGATCGGTTTCGATTCGACCCAAATCAGTAAGCATCAGGTTACCCTCGGTCGTCGGAGCCACGAGATAGCTTGTGCCTGCAGTCGAAAATGTTGAACCGTTATTCATCACTTCTCCGGATGACGACCACATTGAATTGAGATGTCCTGAGAGACTAACCAAATCACCCGTGACACCGTCAGGTGAAATGCTTAAGACAAGAGTATCGACAAGTTCAATTCGTGCCGATGCAAAGTGTGTCGGAAGAGTGTCTACAATACTCAGGGTATCGTTTGCGATCCGCGCAAGCGTAATGCCTGTATGCGCACTGCCGATGAAAACTGAGTCGTTTCTCGACGCGATCGACAATGCCGATGAACTCAAGTAGAGAGTGTCCACAAGGGGGCCTAACAGCGAAGGCAATGGCCGAAACGTAAACACACCGATGTAGTCGTCGACCACCAGCAGTCTGTCCTGATTAAGCTCACATGCGATTGCATGAACCGGCACTACTGAAGAATCTACGAGTGACAAGCCCGAATATCCGTTAATCGTAAACATCCGCACACCTTCAAATCCGCATGCAAGAAATAATCGGTCGCCTCTGACCGCGAAGTCCATATAATCATTCGGCAGATTGATTGTACCCAGAAAGACAATGATCGGGAGAGCATTGACTCGAAAGAATGACAATGATCCCGCGGTCGATTGTACGACAAGCACCGAATCGAATCGCTTGATCCTCACAGAGGGGCCGGGTATTTCAAGATAATCAAACGGTCGGTACTGGCGGCTTTCCGTATTGAACCGCGCGCTCATTACGGCATTATTGCCTGCCGCAAATAATATTGAATCGTGGGCATAAACTACATTGAAGTTGTTCAGAAGTACAGTCGAAACGACTGGTGGCACAGCAGTCGACGCTACGACGGCCACCGTGAGAAGAATCAATATTATGAAGACAATAAAACGATTCATTTGAGCAGGATCATCTTCTTGGTTTCGCGATAATCCCCCGCCTCGAATTTGTAGAAGTAAACTCCCGACGCAAGCGCTGAGCCATCAAATTGAATTTCATATTTCCCGGCCGCTAATGGGCTGTCTACGAATCGCGTCACTCTCTGTCCCAACATGTTATAAATATCAATCTTCACTTCAGCACGCGAAGGTAGATCAAAAGCAATGGTGGTTGTTGGATTAAAGGGATTAGGATAATTCTGATGAAGCAAAGCTGTTGTTGGTAAAAGATCGTCGTCTTCTCCGACATCGGTCGGCAACTTGGCGGGACGCAAAATGCCACCGTTTCGGTTGTCCAAAAGAATCCGTCCGGATGTCCGCGTCGAATCATAGGGCGCGCTGAAATCCCACACATAGAGAACTCCCGGCTCGCTGATTAGGGCCAGTTCTGCTTTGCCATCGCCGTCGATGTCGTCAATGAGCGGCGCAAACGGCGTCGAAAAAACAGCGCTGGGGTCAGCTGGAGTAGAGATCGGCCATCCGGGGATGGGGGTGGCTTCGTACGACAAAATATGTATTGACTCATATCCTGTGTTAGGAAGTATGTGACCTCCGCGCATCACTATCTCCGGGTGGGAATCGCCGGTCAGGTCGCCTACGATTGGCGAACTCAAAGTAGCCGCGATACGAAATGCCTCGCCTGCGGGATGTCCGGGGCGATCGATATACGGAGTACCGTCGGCACGAAAAATGTATAAAACGCCGATATCATATTCGAAAAATGTAACGAGAATTTCCGGGACGAGATCCAAATCAAGATCGGCTACCATAGGGTAGTTACCGCGCCAACCGCTTATTTCCGGAAACGTCTTTGGCCAACCGGCGAAATCTTCGGTTCCGCGAGTTTTGACCCAGATCGTGCGGGCGCTGGGAATACCTGGTCCGGAGGCGCTGAATCCGACACTAATGATTTCTGGAAGACGATCAGCGTTGAGATCCGCCAATAGTGTGCCATATACGCCAGAGCCAGAGATGATACTCGGTGAGGGACGTCCAAATGCCGGCTGGCCTGTTCGGCCGTCATAAATATCAACTAACGATCCTGCGACTCGTGAGTAAAAAGTAGTTATAACCTCGGTCTTGGAATCCCCGTTCAGATCAGTAGCCGTGACACTGTTGCCGTTAAAGTAAGCGGCGTCTGCCAGGCCGGTCGAAAATGTCGTGAATTTGCCATCTATCATAGAAGGAAAATATTGTACTCCGTTCAGTCGGAAAGCTCGCACCACTGCTCGATTGTCAACGAATGCTATAACGGTATCCGATCCGTAGCCGAACGATGTCACTGTCGGGGTAGGAAAACCGTACGCGCTCGTTTTAATTGCTAGCGGTCTGGGCCAGCCCATCGCCTCACCACCACTGCGCTTGAAGGCGTGGACGCCGTTGCTGTCAACCATGATGATTTCTTCTTTATGATCACGATCGACATCGTAGACCGCCGGTATACCGTGTAAATCCTTAAAAGCGAGAGATGGATATCCAATGAAACGCGACCCGTCGCCGTTAAATATTTCAATTCCGGACAAAGTTGCCACAATCAGCTCTTTCGATCCGTTGTGATCCAAGTCCGCGCAGACAGGCGTGAGACCTGCTCTTCCGGCAAGAGTCTGCGGCCAGCCTGTAGCGAAAGCCGATCTCAGGTAAAATGGGATGGTCAGATCAATCGGCCCGCTCGCAAAATATCCATGCACTTTTAGCGTGTACTGGCCTGTGGGAACGCCAGATGCGCTCCAAGTGAGAATTGTTGAATCGAAACGTTCTTCTGTGATGGCTCCCAATCGTACTGGCGCGTTGCCGCCGAATTGGTATTCAATTCTCACCGAATCATAATCAGAACCGTAAACAGTTCCAATAATCGGAATGAAATAACTCAGTGTGTCGCCTGGGAGGGGAGAAGTTATGGTGATTCTCCTGTCATGGACGTACGTTACATGCCGATACGACACCGTGCCGAAATTATCAGTCAGTCGAAACGTAATCTGACCGGAGAGAAGGTCGGTAGTTCGAAAGATCGCCGCGACTGAATCGGGAGGTACAAGCGAGCTTGGCGTGAGATCGTGCCATACATTTGGGGTGACACCCACTCCCCATGAAAGTGCCCAACCGCCCGTATATCCTGAGACCGCGGCGATTCTCACTTCCACGCTGTCTTTGTATCTCCCTTTTTCTGTCGGGGTTATCATGAAAACTCCCCCACGGACAGCCAGATTCAACGAAGCGGAGACATTGAGATAGCCATATCCCGAAACAGTATCAGGCCCGGGAAGTGTATCGCCTGTAGAGCGAGGGTCAATGAGATCATCAGCTCCATAACGCAGGATAGCTTCCAAATTAGATAAACTTAAATCGGGTCGATAAGACCAAAGAAGCGCGGCCGCGCTGGCTACAATCGGAGCGGCCATGGAAGTACCATCGGCTAGATAATACAGTGAATCGATGATGTGCACTCCCGGCTCGTTGCCTACGGCATACAAATCAGTATTTGACGCTCTCAATGACAGTATGTCCTGACCGGGAGCGACCAGTTGAATCTGAGGTCCCCAGGTCGAAAACGACGTCATAAGTCCGCTTGCGTCACCGGCGGCGACCGCGAAGGCATCTATACCTGCGGCTGGATACAGGCGAGAGTTCAATCCGTTATTTCCAGCGGCTATCGCCACAAACACACCGTTGAGCCGAGCGATTCGTAACGCATCCTCAACCAGAAGAGATCGATATGCTGTGCCCCAGCTGATATTAATGACTGTAGCGCCGGCAGTAACCGCATACATGATACCGGCCGCCCCGACCGATGTTGTCGCATTTGGCCGGATTTTCACGGGCATTATTAGGGCCGAAGGTGCTACGCCAACTATTCCCCTTGAGTCGGAAATTGCCGCAATGATACCGGCGATATGAGTGCCGTGGCCGACAATATCAGATGGGTCATTATCTGTGATCGGATTGGAAATCGAGAGAATATCGCCTGAAATGTCATAGCCAAGCGTATCATCGACAAACCCGTTATGGTCATCATCGATTCCGTTTGCGGGGATTTCATCAGGATTCTTCCAGAATTGTCCCTGCAAATCAGGATGATCCGGATCAACACCGGTATCGACAATCGCCACCACTACTTTTGTGTGTTCCGGCAGGGCAGATTGATATAGAGGAAGCAAATTTATGTCGGCGCCCGATGTGCCGCTCCTGAAGATTAGCGAATCATTGAAATCTCCTGCCTGCCTCAGAACTGCCTGATAATTTTGTCCTGTGTTGTGGAGATACCATTGATAAGAGAATAGCGAATCAGTCGGCATGGAAAAAAACTCGATGATATAGTCAGGCTCTATAACTTCGACATTGGCAGGTCCGATTAGATCGAGAGCCGCCTCCATGCTCAGCGTTGAATCGGCCGAGACAAAGGAAAACCAGCGATTCCATTCGGCACTATTTTCTAAATCTGCGTTTACTTCGAGTCGTGATATAGAAGAAATCTGTGCTGAGGCGGTCACCGCCAGCACAACGCTTTCAGGTCGAACGCCGGATTTTAACTTGAAAACATATTTCCCTGGAACCGCCGTTGCTGTATTGGAGTTATCAGCATCAGCTGACCACGTAAACGGCGAAGCCATCGCCAGAGTGATTGTAATTACTACGACAGCTAATTTCCATTTCATACCAAGCTCCCAAATTACGCGGTTTGTCACTGTATAGACGAGCTTGGTAGAGGTTCTATGCATCACAATATGAATATAGGCAGGCGATACCAATTATGAAAGACTAACTACCGCCCAAAAGCGAGAGGACGAGATTGCATCTTGTGACTAAAATGCCCCCAAAAAAACACCGCCGCACCCTGTGTGTGGGAGCGGCGGAAATAATCTGAATGATAATTGATGCCTACAAATTACAATGCAATAACTGGCCAGACAGATACAAATATGAAATGAGGGCTGTTATATCACCGATGTCGACTCCCGTGGTGCCGTCAACATCTGCTTTGGCGATAACAGGTGGGATAGGGCCAGTCAGATACAAGTATCCGATCAGCCAAGTAAGATCCGAAATGTCAGGTCCAATTTCGTCATTGGTGACATCACCTGCCAGGCACACGCTGACCGACCCGGCAATTGTGCCGCCGTAATAGATTCCCGGTTGCGCCTCGAATGTGGGGGTCTGGAATCCATAGGGCATCACTTGAATAGGTGTGCTTGCGCCCTGTGGCATATTATTGGGAATTCTGAAATAGATACTAAGCACGGGGCCGTTGCCAGCAGGAAGGAAAAGCCCTGGACCGCCCGGGGTTGCGAAATTGATTTCAAAAGTGCGCCGTTTATTGGTGCTGTCAAGTTGGGCAAGCATTGCATTCCAACCGACCGTTCGCGTGCCAGCGTTACGCACCGAATCAAAAATCAAATTATATGTTCCCGCAAATGAAAAGGGGATGAGAATGCGAGTAAGTGGCAAATTGTTGTGGGCAGAGACGTCGACTCTGACTGTTCTGTTGTTACGCCCCATCGCCTTCGCGACCGAAAACGTGTCGGCGTGCGCCCAGACAAACCCGTTTTTCTTGTTTAAATATGGGCCGCCGCCTGATTGAATAGCCAGCGACACGTCGAAATTCCCCGGCCCAAATACGTGGCTTGTATTTTGATCGCTCGAATGTGGGGAGCCATCTCCGAAATCCCAATCCCACGAGGTTACAGTCTGAGCTGATTGTCCCTGAAAATCAACAGTTAAGGGAGCTGGTCCAAAAGTCGTATTGGCCAAAAAACGAACTCCAGACATCCATCCCTTAAGTTCCTGATCTGTCCAGCACAGCATTCTTCCTGACTGCTGAGCACTGAATTCATTAGTACAGGAATTGGGGCCATATCCCATGTAATTTTGCGGATCTGTCACACCCCATGAAAACCCATTGCAAGGATCGGTGCCACCAGGACCGGAGCAATTGAAGTTTGTTGGAGTAGGGTCAGTATCGGCACACATATCGCCTGTTAGGTCTGAGGCCTCTGTGGCACTTTCATAACAACTACTGCACTGGCCTACTTCGGAAACACCGTGCTGAGTATGCCACAACCCTAGACAATGGCCCATTTCGTGCGTAAGTGTGTGGTCATTAAAGGGAAAGAACTGGGTGCGATTCATCACGATTCCCCCGTACACGCTAAGCGCGTCAGGGTCCCACGGAAAGGTGGCGTATGAGAAAACATTCCCGCCGACATTAACCGACACTACATAGACATTGCATTGAGAATCCGGCTTTACAGCGTAGATAGATTTCATTTGGTCGAATTCACCGTTTGACGTTATATCCCTGTATTGCGTCGAATTGACAAAACGCAAACCCGCTTTTTCAAATTGAATTCGATAAGGTAAAAAATCTGAATTTATTTGCGCCATCTGGCTGTCAACATAGGCGGCTGTAGTTGCGGCATTGGTTCCATCGTCATTGCGAAATACCTGAAAATAGATTTTGAAAAATGTCAGGGTGGAGCTTCCAGAAGGAATCCAACTGTTCCGCATTGCCGCGGGATCGCAGGGGCCGACATCACATAATCCGGCGGCTCGACGCATGGCTGACATGGGTTTGGCGTCATAAATGTCCTGAGTTCCACAGGTTCCTCCAGCTGTCTCAGGGGCGGCGGACTGAGCCACCACATTCCCGCTCGAAAGAGCAAGAATAATCAGAACTAAGGGTACCAACACCACCCTTACATTCGTAAAGCGGAATGTTGCGATGTCATACGTCATTTTTAATACATCCTCCAATAAATCTGTGTATCGCCAGTGGCGGAATTGTACTATCGGGCAGGTGAGGTCTACAGACAACAATATATGCCTAAAACCAAATATTGCAAGTGATTTCTGAAGGTCTGATGACCCAGAAATGAGACCTAGCTGTATTCTAAGGGCAGGGATCGGCATGCTTACAGTTGCGCTTAGAGGCAAGCAATTCAGCACCTTCGAGACAATATTTGAATCAAATCAAGTTAGGATTGTATTACGATTGGTTCCGCCCTATCAACTATTTGCCTTGCAATCGTTTGTGTCGCACTCTCCTACTGCAAGATAACTATGTCTATCCGTCGATTCTTGGCTTTACCCTCTGCGGTTGATTGCGAGGCAATCGGTTTGTCCGGACCGTAGCCAATGGCGCGTATCCGATCTGATGGAATGCCCAACGCTTGACGAAGATATTGCATCACCGCGTAGGCCCGCTTGTCCGATAACTGCGTATTGTTTTGAGGATCACCCGAAGCATCGGTATGACCTTCGATAACCAGCGGTTTGTCGGGGAAAAGTGCGAGGATTTGTTTAACTTTTTCCAATAGGGGAAGATGTTGGTCGGTGATCTCACTTTTTCCGGCGGCAAACGAAATCCCGAACAGGCGTAGTACTATATCATTCGTAGCGGCGATCAGCATTTCCCCTTCAGTCGGGCCAAGGACCGCTTTGGCCGAGTCGATTTTCGCCTCGCGCGCCAGACGTTCCTGCAATTCGGTCGACATTTCTTCGTGCGCCTGCGAAAGCTCGGTCATTTTCGACTGCTCGGATGCCATTTTCTGAGTAAGTTCACTTTGCTGTTCCAAAATGGATGCCAAGGCGCTGTCGATCGCTTTGATGCGCGTTGCGGCATCGTCGCCTGATCCTTCAACATTCATGCGTTTCAAAGTGAAGCCCAACTGTTCGGTCATCCGCATCTGCTCAGTTTCCATAGCAGTAATTCGCGCGACCAGTACATGCACCGTATCGCTAAGTTTCTTTTGACTTTCAGCCGAGGCGCCGCGGAGTTGCTTCATTTCAATCACAATAGAATCGGAGGCGGCCATCGCGCCTCTATGATAGGGAAGTTCTGAAATGCCGAGAGCATCTCCAATACGGCTCAACTGCAGTTCATACAAAAGCATCAGCTTTTCCCACGCCTGATCATTGCGGGGGAGGGATCGCACCGACTGGGCGATTGCGGAAGCGTGCTGAGCCTCATGTTCGGCGCGGGTTGCTTCGACAACTGTTTCGGCGCGGTCATAACGATTCTTAGTAATCAGATTGTTTGATTTCTCTCTCGCTGTCTTGGCACGGTCCAAAGTAGCCAGTGCGAACTTGGAAGCTTCGTCTACAACTGCCGTAGAAATCAGCGTGTCAGCCCGACCGAGAATCATCACACGGATAGCTTCGATTTCGGCATAATCAAAAAGCGGCGTTGATTGGTCCGCCTCTTTTAGTCCGCCTTTGACATTTCCGGATTCTACCTTTTGGGTCGCCTGAACAAATTGTAATTCGGCCTTGTCGTAGAGTGAGGGGACAAGCTGAGGTGCTTTGGCATCGCGGGCTTTCTGTCTTGCTGGCAGGTATTCCTTTAGCGCCAGCTTGGCAACTTCGGTTGCTTTCAAAGCGTTCTCTGCGAATTCACGACCTTTTGCGGAATATTGCTCGATATCCTTAGCTGGTCGTTTTTGTCCGACACAAAAGACCGCATCGTCAAACTGTATCTTTGCCTTCTCAAAGGTGCGCGGTGAAAAAATAGGCGCTTCTACAAGTTGAACGGAATCCATGAGTCGTTTCAGTTCTTCGAATGCAGGTGTTGATTGTCCTATAGCTGATCCAGCCATTACTGACACGAGTAAGAATGCCGCCATCCTTGCGATGATATTCATTATTGATCTCCTGAAAGGGTTGACTGTTATTGTGTGTAAAATCTATAGGATTGAGGGAGTAGCAACAAACTAAAATTCTTGGGTGACGAGTGTAACAGTTACAACGTCAGATGAGTTGCGAACGCACTGGGTTCGTTTTTTGGCAAAAACAGGCAGTTCTTTGGTTCAGTCATCGTAAATTGTCGCTATGATTTGGCCGATTGTCGCAGTACCTTGGCGTCATGACAAATACAAACATAACTCGTACCGGCTTTTCCGGACTGGGCATCGCGCCCCGGCTACTTGATGTCATCGACAAGCTGAAGTTCAAAGAGCCAACCCCTATTCAATCCAAATCGATCCCTATCGGTATCGAAGGCAAAGACTTAATCGCCATCGCCCAGACTGGAACCGGCAAAACCCTTGCCTTTGGCATTCCGCTCATTCAACGGCTGGCTCAGCAAAAAGGAATTACGCTGATTCTTATCCCGACCCGTGAATTGGCGCTTCAGGTTGATCAAGCCTTGCATCCATTCGCTCTGGCGATGGGACTCAAATCCGCCGTTCTTATCGGTGGTGCCTCGATGCACAATCAGGTTCAAATGCTCTCCAAAAAGCCGCGAATCATCATCGCCACCCCCGGTCGACTGATTGATCATATGGAACAAAGGACGATTTCGCTTTCCGATACTTGCATATTGGTTCTAGATGAAGCTGATCGCATGCTCGACATGGGATTCGCCCCGCAGATAAATCGCATTTTATCGGTCGTGCCCCGCAAACGCCAGACGATGCTCTTTTCAGCCACAATGCCCACGGGCATCGTATCGATAGCTCGAAGCCACATGGAGCTTCCCATCAACGTGGAAATTGCTCCTTCAGGAACCGCCGTTGATAAAGTTACGCAGGAAGTGTTCTTCGTCGCCAAAGAGCAGAAAATACGGCTACTTGAACTATTCCTCAGTCAGATCCCCGGACCGGTGCTCGTCTTTACGCGGACCAAACACGGTGCGCGAAAGTTGACTCGACAAGTGAAGGTAATTGGTCATAAGGTTGCCGAAATTCACTCCGACCGAAGTCTGGCCCAGCGTCGCGAAGCTTTGGATGGATTCAAGTCGGGTCGATACCGCGTTCTGATAGCGACTGATATCGCGGCGCGAGGGATTGATGTAACTGGAATCGAGCTGGTTGTCAACTACGATCTGCCCTCTAACTCTGAAGACTATATTCACCGAATTGGGCGAACAGCCCGTGCGGGACGGCCGGGGAGAGCAATATCATTTGCGACTTTTGATCAGCGCGGAGATATCTGGAGTATCGAAAAGCTGATGCGCACGGCTATTCCGGTCTCTCAGTTGCCAGCCCTGCCGCCATTGCGTGGAACTGATGGAAAACCAGATGCGGAAGAACTGTCGTATCGTCCGATACCGCATCCTCAGACAACCAATGCACCACAGAAGAATCCTACTTACGGACGCCAACAACGTGGCCATCGAAACCACCGCCGCCCGGGTGCCCAAAAACGGAAATAGAGTCTGACTTTAAGCTCTGAATTGCAGTTTGTGGTCGAAATCTCCTGCGTTGTCCTGAGCGAAGTCGAAGGGCGGTTTTGACATCTTTCACTCATCCGCGAATGGAGCTGGTCCCTTACACTCTGTGGTAGTCGGGCCGCCAGTTCTTGATTTGCTTCTTTATCTCTTGAGAGGGAAGTGACTCATCGACCGCCCGTTTCGCCAATTCGACAAACTCGTTGTCCGACGCAAATCGTAAGGCCACGATCTGGCCGACGGTAAGGCGCGGATCTAGCAATTTTCCGGTCAAAGTGTAGTGACGCAGGTTTTCTTCGGCTCTGATAGCCCGATCCTGTGCCTTGAGGGGGAAGGACCTCGCATACCAGAACAGCAAAACCAAACAGACACACACGACCGCGATCAGTGAGGCGCTGTAAATTCGCTGAGGGTCTCCCCATGAGAGCTTTAGGTTATTGATTGCCCCGCCCAATGCGGCGATAAGTAGCAAGAACAGCACGCCATGAAATCCGGGGACCAAGCGGCCGTGGTTGGCGTAGTTTTGTGGTTTCAATGCAAACTCCTTTTTCGCATGATTAACGATAAAAGGATTGTGCGGTGCTATCAGCCCAGGCGCAACCAAAATCTGTAAGTGCGACTTCTGGGAACTACGTCGTAATCTCACTTACCGCATTGCGATTTCACAGTTGTGTCAGGGCTTTTACCCTCACACCACTGGGACTGTTGAAAAACCCTTCTTTCGGTGAGTAGCGACTGAAATGTCACCCCGACGAAGGTCGGGGTCCAGTCTTTGGATAAGGCTTCGACCCTTCGAAGCTCAGGGCAAGCAGGCTCAGCCTGAAGTCACATCGGTATTCCATCTTTTACATGACTTCACCCTGAGCTTGCAATGTCCTGTGGCGGAGCCGCAGGGTCGAAGGGTTACCTCCGTCATATCGGGGACTGGATTCCGGCCTTCGCCGGAATGACAATTACAGAAAACCTCTAAAATAGCTTTTTCAACAGGCCCACTGGCAGGGGAGCCGTCAAACCGACAGGCATGGCGGTACTTAATAGTGCTATTATCAGACCACAATAATCGTCAGCAAGTGGCTCTATTTATCAAGAAAGTGCTTGCAAACCAGTCGTAATAGGTTAGCTTATCTCAAGTACTGATTCGGTCTTCTTCGTCGACTTTCTCCCTGCTGTCACAGGCCGACCTGATCTTTTTCAAGGTAAATTCTGAGGAAAAGTGTCGTGTTAACACGTCGCTAACAGATTCTACGATACACCTTTTATTTCTTGGAGGAACTGTATGAAATCGCTCATTGCTACAGTGCTGGCGCTCGCGTGCCTCGCGATCACGACCACTGGTGTTTTCGCGTCGGCGCCCCACCTAATGACCTTTCAGGGCCGTTTGCTGGATAATGCCGGCAATCCGCTGTCCGACGGTCCCAGGGAAGTTCGCATCGTCATCTGGAATGACCCAACTGCAACCGCCCCATCCAATGAAGTTTGGAACAGCGGTTCACTCACCGTAACCACCGAAAAAGGACTTTTTTCAGCGGTGTTGGGTGCCTTGCCACAGCCGGCGATTGATCCGAATACCATGCAAGACAGCTCCCGCTGGATTGGCATAACTGTCGGCGCCGATCCAGAAATGTCCCCGCGAGTGCGGCTTGGTGCCACGCCCTACGCTTGGACTGCCCAAAACGCCGCCTACGCCAATCAGGCTGGTTCGGCGACAACTTTTTTCATTGGAGACAGTGCCCTCCGCGCATACGGTACGGGTGCCAATCAATTTGTCGAGATGGGAATGGGGCTGGCCAATACATATCCTTGGAATGACAGAGTTCTACAAATCAGTCGGACATTTGACAGCCCGAATACCACGTTTGGAAGTGTCACGGTGTTGTCAAATCTGGGATTGGGAAATGCGATAGGCGGCTTTTTCCGTGCAGCTTATTCGGGCGGAACCACTACCTGTATAGGTTTGAGTAGCGAAGCCAATAGTAACGCCGGGAATGGAATGGGAGTAACAGCCAAGGCCATCGGTAACGGGAAAAAGGGGTACGGTATTTCCGCTAGGGCGGAGGATAATGTAGATGGCAACATCGGAGTTTGGGGCCGTGCCTATGGTTCTAACCCAAGTGGCGTCTACGCCGAGTCGTACGCCACTACGACTGCTTCTTTGGCTACTTACGGTGTTTATGGAAAGGCCGATGGGGGTGGCCTTTCAACCTCGACATTTGGCGTGTACGGATTTGCATTAGCCGCGACTTCAGCCAACTACGCCGGGTATTTCGATGGCGACGCGCATGTCACCGGCACACTCACCAAGGGGGGCGGGGCATTCAAAATAGATCACCCGCTTGATCCGGAGAACAAGTACCTCCAGCACAGCTTCGTGGAATCGCCAGATATGAAGAATATCTACGATGGTGTTGCAGTACTCGACGCCGGTGGACAGACAACCGTCACCCTTCCAAACTGGTTCGAATCACTCAACAAAGATTTTCGTTACCAGCTAACCTGCATCGGCGGGTATGCGCCGGTGTACGTCTCAAGTGAAGTCACAAACAGCAGTTTTTCCATAGCCGGTGGAACGGCGGGGTTGAAGGTCTCTTGGCAGGTGACCGGAATTCGCAAAGACGCATACGCCAATGGCAATCGCATCCAGGTTGAAGTTGACAAACGATTGGACGAGAAGGGTAAGTACCTTCATCCGGAAGCGTTCAGTCTTGACAAAACGCGGGGGATTGAATGGGAGCAGAGAAAGAAATTTGAAGATCAGTCGGCAGAGCAAGCGGCAGAACGAGCAACAGAACCAGCAACCGAACCAGCGCGGACGGATAACAAGTAGAGGAGGTCAGTCATGAAAAACATGAAAATGTTGGGTATCATGTTTGCTGTCTGTACCATGCTCATAGCGGTTAGCTTGGCGGCTGATCGAACCAAAGATCGGGACGCCACTCCGAGACCTGCGACTGTATCCTCAGCCACCCAGACGGTCAAAACCGGGCCCACCCAGTCGGTAACAGCGGAAACAAAGGAACCCTCAACTACGGCGGCCGCAGTTGATACGGTTAAACAATCACTGCCACCCAACTCTCCTCAAGCTCCTGCCGCAGGAGAGCAGATCAATTGGCAGGTGATCGGCGGCGGGGGCGGAAGAACCGCCTCCGCCAACTACAAAGTTGATATGACCATTGGACAAACGGCGGTTGGCGTGGTGGCCTCGGCCTCATTCAAGCTCCGGCAGGGATTCTGGCAACAGTTTCCTACGGGTTGCTGTGCGGCCCTGACCGGGAATATAGACTGCGACCCGGATGACGGGGTTGATATTTCCGACCTGTCAGCGCTGATCGATAATCTCTATATATCGCTCGCGCCACTCTGCTGTCAGAAGGAAGCCAATGTTGACGGTTCGCTCGACGGGAATATCGATATCTCCGATCTGTCGGCGTTGATTGATTATTTGTATATCAATTTTACGCCGCCAGCGGCATGTATGTGACCCGTTGGAGACAGTTGGGAGAGGGCCATCTTCGAGTAGTTAAAGGTGGCCTCTTTGATTGCTGAGTGAAATTAGGAAGATCATTGAAATACCGGGGGGCAGGCTCGAACTGCCGACCCCCTGCTCCACAGGCAGGTGCTCTAACCAACTGAGCTACCCCGGCATCTGAGCCGCTAAGTTATAGCGTGCCTTCAATAAGTCAAGGGGAGACGTTGGGCCGATATCATCCGCATTTACAATCGCCGCATCCGCTTCCATCCGGACTTTTTCCGGCGGTAAGCACATACCCGCGTCGCGTGCCGTCATCAATGAAATCGATATTGATATCACCGAGATTGCCGACATACTCACTCACCCGTGGATCGATCCACGCCGTAACGCCGTTGGCTTCAAGCTTATCAAGACCTTCTACTGACTCTTCCAGAGCCATTCCCAACTGGGGGCCGCTTCACCCAAACCCCTGAAAAATAATCACCAGACTGTTTTTCTGATGTTCCTCCGACAGGAGGACTTTCTTGAGTTCACCGCTGGCGCGGTCGGTAACTACAAACATGTATCCTGTTCCTTCGTTATAGTCTAATCATATCTATTGTCGTCAATATAATCACTTGTGCCATTGACACACCACAAATATGTGAAAATGCCCATCGCCCGACCCTCTAAGGTCTGGCGGCGGGCATTTGGCAACAAAACTACTTTTCCCGGGACTAATGGCAAGGGGCCAAGGGTGGGTATGGCGGGATGTAGAGCCGGTAAATCAGCGCAGTAACATCTGAGATGTCGATATTATGTGGCAACTCGCCGTCCATATTACCAGACTCCGGACACACCAGAGGTGGGTACGGGGGAATGTAGAGGAAGTAAATCAGCGCGGTAACGTCAGAAATATCAATATTCGCTGGCATCTCACCATCCAAGTTGCCAGTAAGACCATCAGCACTTGTAGCGAGACAGCACCCACCGCCACTCGTCGAAAAATTCTGCCAGAATCCAGAATTAATTCTGTAGTTGGTCGAAGTCGCAAGTCCCGTCGCCGTCTGACCGACTGTCCCTGACAAAATATAGTTGGTAGACGTTCCTCGGTTGCCACCTCCGGAAATCACCTGCCACTTAATCTGTTCACCAGCGGCCGGAGTACCGGGGATAAAATTGTCAGGGAAATTAGTCCCCGGCTCCACTAATAGTGTCCCTCTGTTAGTTTCAGGGGCCGCAGTTGTAGTGCCTACTCCCGGCTTTGCTACAGTAGCGGATGCTGATTTTTTAACTGGTGCAGAACTTGGTGGATTCTCACGGCCTCGATCAACTCCTGGGCTGGCCATAGTTATCGCCGCGCATAGCACGATAGAGAGAACTCCCGTTAGTGTTCGTTTTGACATTTCGAAATAGGACATCATTGGTTCCTTCTGAAGTATCAGTGACTATTGAATAGAATATATATTACATTTTATATCGGTCAAGAAGTTTTGTTTGTGCAGTCTCTTACTAATGAACGGCAAGGAAAAGGTTTCGCGCGTGTTAATGTGTTATGCGGCAACGTATTGTGGTGGTAGCAAGATGCACCACTACACTCGCCTAACTACCAAGTTTAGTAGTGTGGCGGGGTATTCATGCTATTTTGAATATTATTTTAAAAAGATTTGCGGAATGTCTTGACATCGTGTGGCTCAAGTTTTATACTCTCATCCCCGATAGATGCTAAGGACGGCTTTCTATTTGGAACTTCATTGCGACTAACGCCTTGCAGTCATCGGGGTCCGACGGGACAAGAGTTCTGTTGGACGGCCGAAAAAAGTTTAACGGCCACGAAGATTTTACTTGACTTGAAGAATTGGCTCGGTTATAATCCGAGTCTGCCGCTGGAAACGGTGGCAGTTTTTTTGGTTCTTTGACAATTTCATAGCCACGCTGAAGACAAGTAATAAACCAGCTTGTCTTTTGTCGCGGGTCTTATGATTTCCGTAAGGAAGTCTTGAAGATCTACCAATGAATCAAAGATACAACGCGTACGTTTATTCGTGCGCTAAGGAATCGAACGTTTGTAAATTATAATATTTACGGAGAGTTTGATCCTGGCTCAGAACGAACGCTGGCGGCGTGCCTAATACATGCAAGTCGAACGAGAATTCCTGACTTCGGTTGGGATAGTAAAGTGGCGAACGGGTGAGTAACACGTGGATAACCTGCCTGTGCAACCGGAATAACCCTCCGAAAGGGGGCTTAATACCGGATAAAATCCAGAAGCGGCATCGCTTTGGGATCAAAGACGGGGCAACCTGTCGTGTACAGATGGATCCGCGCCCCATTAGCTAGTTGGCGGGGTAACGGCCCACCAAGGCTGAGATGGGTAGCCGGCCTGAGAGGGTGAACGGCCACACTGGGACTGAGATACGGCCCAGACTCCTACGGGAGGCAGCAGTAGGGAATATTGCGCAATGGACGAAAGTCTGACGCAGCAACGCCGCGTGGGTGATGACGCTTCTTCGGAGTGTAAAACCCTGTCAGTGGGGACGAACCGCATGAGTGAGTAACTGCTTCATGCCTGACGGTACCCACAGAGGAAGTCCCGGCTAACTCCGTGCCAGCAGCCGCGGTAATACGGGGGGGACAAGCGTTGTTCGGATTTACTGGGCGTAAAGGGCGCGTAGGCGGGCCTTCAAGTCGGATGTGAAATCTGGTGGCTTAACCACCAGTCTGCATACGATACTGTTGGTCTTGAGTACGGGAGAGGAGAATGGAATTTCAGGTGTAGCGGTGAAATGCGTAGATATCTGAAAGAACACCAGTAGCGAAGGCGGTTCTCTGGACCGATACTGACGCTGAAGCGCGAAGGCTTGGGGAGCAAACAGGATTAGATACCCTGGTAGTCCAAGCGGTAAACTATGGGTACTAGGTGTCGGGGGTATCGACCCCCCCGGTGCCGCAGCTAACGCAATAAGTACCCCGCCTGGGGAGTACGATCGCAAGATTGAAACTCAAAGGAATTGACGGGGGCCCGCACAAGCGGTGGA